>SXGT01128479.1_pt1 | contig 166712 bp, 233 predicted proteins | sample 3176221 | NCBI WGS metagenome assembly SXGT01 (sample SAMN11356862, study PRJNA531348) | freshwater metagenome | isolation source: freshwater sample F1-120 | place: China: Fuxian Lake, Yuxi | collected 2017-12-25 | reverse complement strand
TATTACTTGTGTTAAACCTTCCGGAACGGTATCTCAACTATGTGACTCCGCTTCTGGAATACATCCCCGCCATTCTAATTATTATATTCGTCGTGTCCGTGCTGATAACAAAGACCCTTTGACCAAGTTTATGAAGGACAAAGGTGTGCCGTGGGAACCAGATGTTATGAAACCTGAATCCACAACCGTGTTCTCCTTCCCACAGAAAGCACCAAAAGGTGCTGTTGTAAGAGATGACATTGACGCAATCAAACATCTTGAACTATGGGCTGTATATCAAGAAGCCTGGTGCGAACACAAACCATCCGTTACAATCAATGTTAGAGAAGAAGAATGGATGAAAGTTGGTGCATGGGTGTATGATCACTTTGACGAAATGTCTGGTGTATCATTCTTGCCGCATGATGGTGGCAGTTATCGTCAGGCACCTTACGAGGAGATTACAAAGGATTTATATGACGCAATGTTACCTTCAATTCCAAAATCTCTCGATTGGGATTCCTTGATTGAGATGGATGATAATGTTGAAGGTGTCCAAACTCTAGCGTGTACCGCTGGTGGATGTGAGATATGAACCTAGGATCAATAGCAGCCATTATTGGCGTCCTTGCCGCCAATCAGGCACTAAACCATCAAAGAGATAAAGAAAATCCTATTCTTCCTAACTCTCAACTAACACCAGGAATCTTTGACTCAACGGCAACGGTTGACAAAATTTGTGAAAAAGGTTATACTGCTACCGTTAGACATGTCACTGATAAACAAAAGGACGAGGTGTTTAAGGAATACGGACTAGAACGATCAGGTGATTATGAGGTTGATCACTTGATTAGCCTTGAACTTGGCGGTTCTAATGACACAAAGAACCTCTGGCCACAATCATATAATGGAATGTGGAATGCCAGAGTAAAAGATACCTTAGAGAATAGATTACATACACTTGTTTGTGATGGTAAAATGTCTCTAAGGGAAGCCCAACTTGAAATATCCACCAATTGGATAGAAACTTATGAAAAAGTGATTGGAGATACAAAATGAAGAAGTTAATTATTGCCATGGCACTACTAGCAACACCAGCAATGGCAGAGACAAATATCACTATTAGTAAATCACACCAGATGATGCAAGTTGATAGTGATTATGGTTCTTATCAATGGCCTGTATCAACCGCACGTAGAGGATACTATACACCAACTGGTACTTTTCATCCTTACTCCCTCCAACCAATGCACTATTCAAGGAAATATGACAATGCGCCGATGCCTCACTCCATCTTTTTTAGTGGCGGTTATGCTATCCATGCTACTCCACATATTGGTAATTTGGGGCGTCCTGCATCTCATGGTTGTGTTCGGCTTAGTCCCGGTCATGCAGCGACTCTTTATGGGATCGTAAAGAATGATCGAGAAGGAACAACTATTCGAATCGTCAACTGAGGAACTAGATCATATCCTGGTGGAGCAACTACACTCCACCAAGAGACAACTTAAAATTACTAAACGTCATTTAAGACTAATGCCAACTGATCCTTGGTTGAATAAAGGAGTTGGTAAGATACAAAATAGAATACAGTTTTTTGAGAACATGATAGAAAACAAAGAACTGATAAAAAAGAAGAAAAAGAAAAAGAAAGAAAAGGATCCGGATATATTGGCAAGGAGTCCGATATATACATTGTATAGAGATGCTATGATAGTGACTAACATAGGTTATAAGTTAGTTGTAGATATAGCCCAGAGTTATATATCTCTATATACAGGCAAGAAAAAGGAAGAACAATGAAAACTACAGGTACTCAAGTCTTAGATCAGATAATTGAAAATCTGGTTGATAGTGATATTTCTTATGATGATAGAAAAATTGTCTATGAAGTATTGTTAGAGGTATTTGAGGACTTTGATGCTAAGAACCTTGATGAATGTCTGAATAATGATAAGGCCTTTGATGAGGCTTGGAACGAGAGATACCCACCGGAAATTGAGGAGCAAGATGATGAGTATTAGAGATAAAATTTCCGCACAAAGAATGACCTTCTTATCTGTTGCTGCTGTTGTTGCAACAGGCGATACACTAACAGGTTGGAATAACATTAGTTGGGTGTTATGGATTCCACCTATTGCTCTAACACTAGCAGCAATAACAGGTATATGCCCATTTTTGATCATATGGGAAAAACTTGGTTTTAAAAAATAACACCTATATAGGTGGATGACATGGATACACAACAAAGAACCCCTCACAGAAATCCCCGAAGGTGTTATTGGATTCGTTTATCTAATAACCAACCAAGCCAATGGTATGAAATACATCGGTAAGAAAAACTTTTACTTTTCCAAAACCAAGCAAGTCAAAGGTAAGAAGAAAAGAATAAAAGTTGAATCGGACTGGCGTGACTACTATGGATCAAACAAATCTCTTGTCGAACATGTATCTCTTTTTGGAGAGAACAAGTTTGTTAGAGAGATCATTCATATGTGTAAAACTAAAGGTGAGATGACATATTATGAAACAAAAGCAATCTTTGCGGAAGACGCTGTATTATCAGAAAAGTATTATAATGATTGGGTGATGTGTAGGGTTAGAAAGAACCATTTAAAGAAATTATAAAATGATAATAGAAAATATATTTTGTAACTTTTTAGCTTATGAAGATTTATTTTTAGATAATAAATCTATAATAAAATTTTGTTATGAAAAAAAAGCGGAAGATGAAAAAGGTCGAACACTGACCAATAAGGGAGGATGGCAAAGTAATGATTTATTTTTACCTGTGCCCGAATTATCACAATTAACTGACACTGTAACTTACTTGATGAGAGATTTTGCAAAAAAAATAAATCTCAGGGATACACATAGATTATGTTTGGATAATTTTTGGATAAACATTAATAAAAAATCTAACATGAATATTCCACACTCACATCCTGCTTCTGTATTGTCGGCTGCTTATTATGTTAAAGTTCCTCCTAAATCCGGTAACATAATATTTTTGACACCTTTTTCAATTTATGATAGATGTTTAGAGGACTATATGATCGATAGTTATACAGAGTATAATTCATCCACTTACACTTTTATACCTCAAGAAGGTAAATTACTACTTTTTCCTTCTTGGTTAGAGCATAAAGTTGAACCTAATGAAACTGATATGGACAGAATAAGCATAGCATTTAATTCAGGTTATTATTAGAAACAAAGTGAGTATATTATGACAACACAACAAGCAATGATTGCCAGTGGAATCTGGCTGGTTCTAATTCTAATTGTTTACCGTCACATAACATTTACCAAAATTAAAGAATGTTATGGTATGTGGTTGACAAAAGAATATTGGACAGATTATAATACGGTTGAGTTTATATCTTGGGTAGCAAAGGCCATCATTATTATTCCTGGTCTAATCTTTGGTATACAAATATGGCAATTATACTTCCTCACCCTATTTACATCTCTAGCACTTATATGGGCCAGCAATAGAAAATTTCTTCCTACGCTGGTTGGATTCAACACCGTATGGTCGTGGATATCTTGTATGGTATTAGCACAGCATTTATTCTAAGGAGAACTATCATGAGCTTTGTAATGTATTCAAAAGACCAGTGTGTATTTTGTGATAAGGCCAGAAACTTACTAAAGAAAGAAGGTAAGGAGTTTATTGAATATAAACTTGATAAAGATTTCAATAGAGAAACCTTATTGGAATTATTCCCACAGGCACGATCTTTTCCTGTAATAACACTTGACAAAGAGTTCATTGGCGGTTATAATGAGTTATATGATCTACTTGTAACTTATTAAGGAACTACTATGAGTAATATACTTCCGTTTCCTTCTGTAACGCCTGATATGCGTGTAGGTTCCGTATCTACTGCTATTGATACTAGGCAAACCCGTAGGGAATACTTAGATAAAGCTAAGATTTGTTTAACAAAGGAAGATTATGATGGCCTTTTACTGGCTATTATGGATCCTGAGTATTATGGAAATTCTGATCAACTAATCCGTCGGGCAACCGATGATTACTATGATTTACCTAACAGTCGTATGGAGTAAGGAATATGTGGATATCAGAATTAGAATCTGCTATGTTAGGAACTGTTAGAATTGGAACATATGACACAAAAAAAGAAGCATACGAAGAAACTGATAAATGGTTAAGAGAAACTACAGTTTCGAGTGGTAAAAAGAAAAAAACAATGCTTGAATTGGTAAATGAGGATTTCTCTTCTGATGTTTGTATCTATGAAGAAGATGATTTCCCATGGGAGGAAGACGATGATTGATAAATATGCACTAAAGGAACAATTGCAGAACGGTGTTGTTACCGTTGTTTTTGAGAAGACAGACGGAACGGAACGCACGATGCGTTGCACTCTTTCCGATTTATATGTTCCTCAAGTTGAACCGCAGATGTTATCCGAATACGAAGGTAATGTTGCTAAACCTACCCGTGTATTAAATGATAATGTTCAACCTGTATGGGACATTGACGCAGGAGGCTGGCGGTCATTCCGATTGGATTCGGTCAAGCAAGTGTTAAGTGAATAAGCCGTTGTTTGCTGCCGTTGTTTTATCAACGGTCTTTTGGTTAGTTTTAAAAACTATAGTGTTTCTAATATATGGAGTAAATGTGCAATGAAGGAGATATATCATGCCACATCCACACAAAAATCGGCCTCGTAAAGGTCGCCGCAAGATTGGTTCAGGTAAACGTAAAGCACGCCGTTTAAAGGGTAGAAGGAAGAAATAATGTCTGCTGATAATGGAATCTATGTTCTTTTTACAGAAAGTGAAAAGAATGGCCCTGAATACCGAGTGGCCCATCTTCAAGCAATTGATAATATTTATGGAATTTTTTCTGAAATAAACTGTAAATATGATGGTAATCCAGAAATCATTAATGACTACTTTGGTGGTTCCAAGGTATTTCATACTTTAAATGAGGCGTTGGATTATGCCGAAGAATTGGAGAATGAAATTGGTTATACGGAAGATGGTATCTGTGTGATCAACGAATTCTCACATCATGGGTACATCTTTGAATGAAAATGATACATAATGCCTTGCCTTCTTCAATATTTTCTAATGTGAAATCTACTTTAGAAGAACCTTTTTTCCCTTGGTATTATGTAGAAAATACTGCATATGGGTCAAGTTCTGATAAATTGAATAATGGTAGTTTTTTTCATACCGCTTTTGATTTAGATAATGGTATTCAAAAAAACTACTATTCAAATTTATTAGAATTTTGTCTTATGTCTATACTTGATAAAGTAGGTCTAGATATAAAAAAATTAATTAGAATTAGAATAGGACTTATTACTATATCTCCAAATGTTTTCATACATTCTCCTCATGTAGATATAGACAGGCCACACAAAGTCGGACTACTTTATATAAATGATAGTGATGGAGATACTATCATTTACAATGAAAAATATAATCAATCTTATGGAGAAAATAATATTTCGTATTATAAAAACGTTCTGAAAGAAAATGTATCTATTCTCTCACGTTCAACTCCTGAAGAAAATAAGTTCATCATGTTTGACGGTATGCACTATCATTCAAGTTCCACGCCAGTTAAAACTAGCAGAAGAATTGTTGTCAATTATGCGTTCGAAACGTATAGTTAAGGAAAAGTTAAAAATTGATTGTAAACACTTTTACCGTCTATTTTCAATACATTGATAGGGGTCTTGACTTTCATGGAGAATTAGTGCATAATATATACACTTGTTCGACTAAAGGATTAAATAGATGCAAAAGATTGATAATGCTGATGCGAATGCCGTTCTTATCAAGATCAATGATGATATAAGAAAGGCAATTAAATACCTTAGTAAAGCACAAGACTTGTTTAGAAAAGCAGGGATTGATAACATCACCCAACCAGGACTTATTAAGGAATCTATTATGGCTGATATACTTGGCCATATGGTTGTTAAGAATAAACATCTTCCCGATGCAACGGACGGCGTTAATTATTTTGAGTATCTATCTTGTCAAGAAAAAGTTAGTAAAAAAGGTAAAAAGTCAGGAACATTTGCAATCGATTGTATGTTTTCCGACTCAGAACGAAAGCCTGCTAGTTTAGAGCGTATCACTAGAAATGAATCTTTTTATTGTGGTGTATTTGAAGGATTATCTCTCAAGTATATTTACCAAGTAAAAACAGAAACCTTTTTAGAATATACCGACGCAAACCTAACTCGCCGTGGTGCTAAATCTAAAAATAAAGAACATACTATAAATTATCCTTTATCATGGGTAATGAAAGTTGGTAAAATCGTTTATGAAATTTGAATCTATAAGATACTCTGGAAGCAAAGATAAGATACTACCTAAAATCGACCAGATCATCCAAGATATACCTTTGAAGTATGTCCTGGATGGTTTTTCTGGTAGTACCAGAGTATCACAATACTTTAAATATAAAGGGTATAATACCACAAGCAATGACTTGGCAATTTATTCCAAGCATATTGCGGAATGCTATTTAAATGCAGATAAACCTTATAATCATTATCAAGAGATAATAAATCATTTAAATAATGTAAATCCCACCCATGGATGGTTTTCACAAAATTACGGCGGCATAGATAATAACGGCACTTCAATACAATCAGATGGATTAAAAAGACCGTTTCAGATGCATGTGACGGAAAAACTAGATGCCATTCGGAATGAAATAGATAATCTTTATCCTACAGACTGTGTGGATAAATCAGTTTTACTAACAAGTTTAATGTTAGCATTGGACAATGTTTGTAATGATATGGGTCATCATGTATCGTATCTTAAAGATTGGGCCAATAAATCTTATAAAACTTTATTTCTAAACGTTCCTAGATACACTCCTGATAATTTAAACCATAAAGTTTTATCAGGAGATGTTTTTGATATAAAAGGTAATTTTGATCTTTGTTATTTTGATCCTCCTTATGGAACATCAAATGAAAAGACTAAAACGACCAGAGTTAGGTACTTTTCATACTATCATCTATGGACAACTATATGTAAGAATGATAAACCAATTTTAGTAGGTTCATCCAAAAGAAGATATGATGTATCGAGTGATAGTTTACCTGGAGCAATATCGGAATTTGAAAGTACCAAAAATGTTGTTGTAGAAGATTCCTTTAATTTTCTTGCCAAATCTTTTGAAACAGAATATACTCTTATGTCTTATAGTAATAGGTCTAAAATAAATATAGATAAACTAATAGAAATAATTTCAGGAAATCAAAAGATAGAAAAAGTGTTTAAGTTTGATCATAAACCTAATAGCCAAACATTTTCTGTAAAAAATGGAGAATGGAAGAATAATGTTAAAGAACCTAATTATGAGTATTTAATTCTATCGAAGAAATATAAATGACTGAGGAGAAGAAAGTGAAAACTCGCGGCAAGTTTGCAGACGAGAAATATATGGGTGCCGAACCAACCGTAACCGCATTGTCGGACGAGATGGATTTGGCCAGAGCATATAACTGGTTTAATTACTTTTATACCAGTGATGATGCCAAAGCATTTACTATATCTTATCTAAAGAGTATCAAGTATGACAGAGATACCATTCACAGGCTGGCACAAGTCAAAGCAATCGACCTACACAATATCGGATGGAACTGCCGACTATTACAAAATGGTTCGTCTTTGTCGGATTCTTTATGGGAAAAAATTGAAGGTCGAATTAAGTTCTTGGCCTCACAGGTCGTGGAAGAATCGGAGATTGAGGAAGATCAACCGCAGAAGAATGTGGTCACCATTCAAGATCGCATTAATGGCCGTGCGTCGGAGTTGATTGGTGAACTTGAGGAACAGACAGACGTATTCTTTACCGAAGGAGTAATCCAATTTGACATTAAGAAGTGGTCCCTTGAGAAGGGAATTAAACCGCAAGTTGCGAAGAGGATTACAGAACACTTCCGTCCTCAATACGAAGAAATCTGTGAGGCGCTTGAAGGCACCGACCCCGACCTTGTTGAGGCGTATAGTAGATGGCGTAAGCCAGTTCTTAAAATCCTATCTTTATTTCTTAAAAAGATCATAGATCACCTTGATGATAGTGCCGCGGCACAAGTAGCAACCCGCAAACCACGTAAGAAGAAAGTTAAACCACCACACGTATTGGTGGCAAAGATGAAATACCGTCCTGATTGGGCGGATCTAAATATCAATAGTATAGACCCGAAAGGAATCATCGGTGCTTCGCAACTCTGGGTTATCAATTCTAAAACTCGCAATCTTTCTGTTTACCATTCCGTGGATCCTAATGGCCTTTCGGTCAGAGGGTCAACGATTACAGGATATGATGAGGTATCTTCTATCACTAAGAAAGTCCGCAAACCAAGAGAAGTATTGCCACAAGTAATGAATGAAGGCAAGGTTGGTCTGCGTTCCATTATGAAAGCATTAACAACGGCAGAAACAAAGGCCAACGGTCGTATCAATCAAGATACAATCCTTTTGCGAGTGCTCAAATGAAATTCTACAATAACATACCGGTAGAAAAAATTGATATATCAGGCAAACTTGCTTATTGTTATTGGTATGAGCATATGAAAGCAAAAGGGTATAAACTAACATCAAAACAAACTGTAATGTATGAACAATGGCACCATGAGGTTATGGATTATGGATTCAGTTTCTTTGAGGAACAGGTCAAATAAGGAACAGCAAATGTCCGATAAAGTTATAGAGTTTCCAAAAAACAAAGTAGTAAGAGACATTCCAGGAGAGGTACTAGAAGAACGATCACGCCGCGCCGACCAAAAAATGGCCGATGCTATTGTGGAAGAAGTCACAGCATTAATGGTTACGGAGTTAGATAACTATTTTGTGGAAGTTGAAGAAGAGTCCTTTACGAAAGACTTGGTTCTTGTGGTTGATGCCCTCCGTGCCGCAGTATATCGCCAGTTTGGGTTCGAGCACCACCTTCATCCCTTTATTGAAAAAAATATCAAGATTATTTCCAAAGCAGATGCTAAAGCAATGGAAGAAATGAACGAGGAACAAATCCTTAATTTAATAGAAGACATGATGAACTCAAAAGGAAAACTTGACAAGAAAGAAGAAGAGTGATAGAATGGTGTCTTAATAAAGGAATAAATTATGTCTTATATGTTGGTTGACCTTAACCAGGTTCTAATCTCTAATCTAATGCAACACCTAAAGCAAATTACCAAGTCACATGAAATGAACGAGGACTTGATTAGGCATATGTCTATCAATACCATTCGTGCAAATGTAAAGCAGTTCAAATCAAAGTATCCGAATGTTGTCCTTTGCTGTGACAATCGGAAGTATTGGCGCAAAGAGTTCTTTCCTTTTTATAAGTCTCAACGTAAGCATGACCGTGAGGCCAGTGGTTATGATTGGCACCTTATCTTTGATACCCTCAATAAAATCCGTGATGAATTCAAAGAGAGTTTTCCTTATCGTGTATTAGATGTTGATGGTGCAGAGGCAGATGATGTTATCGCCGTCCTCACGGCGCGCCTGTCCGCGCATGGGCCCGTCCTTATTCTATCATCGGATAAAGATTTTGGTCAACTCCAAAAGTATCCTAATGTCACGCAATATAGTCCTATTCTAAAGCGGTTTATTAAGATTGATAATCCGGCCACGTTTATCCGTGAACATATTATCAAGGGTGACCGTGGCGATGGCATTCCTAATTTCCTATCCGCCGATAATACCTTTGCTGTTGGTGAACGTCAAAAGGTAATAAATAGTAAGAAGCTACAGGAATGGGTTAACCAAGATGCCGAGACTTTCTGCACTACGGACACTATGCTTCGGGGTTTTAAGCGCAATCAAACTCTGGTTGATTTTGACTATATACCTAATGACATTCAAGGAAAAATCGTGGAAGCCTTTGAAGAAGCAAAACCGGCCTCCAAACAACAAATGTTGAACTACTTTATTGAAAAAGGACTCAAGGTAATGATTGAGTCCGTTTCAGATTTTTGAGGATAATATGAGCAAGAAAAACATCTATGAGGTCTTTGAGGATTTCAAGGCAGCCAAGTCTAAGAAGGAACGTATTGATGTCCTCCGTAATAATGACTCCTGGGCCTTACGTCAGGTATTGATAGGCACCTTTTTTAAAGGTGTTGAGTTTGCCATTAAAGATATTCCAGAATGGAAAAGAGACGATAATCTACCGCCTGGTATGGCATATAATAACATGACACAAACTTTAGATAAGATTTATCTGTTTATGAAAAATAATCCTCGCACTCCTGCCGGACTTACAGATAAAAGAAGAACCGAACTTCTGCTTCAACTATTGGAGTCATTAGAGCCAAAAGAGGCAGATGTATTTATTGGTATCTTGAAAAAAGACCAAAAAGTACCATATCTAACTGAGGCACTAGTGAATGAAGCGTTCGCAGGACTACTACCACAATCGTAAACTCCTGAAAGAACTAAAAGAAGATGGAGTAAAATATCGGCCAAAAGTTGCCGATATAGAGATATGGTTTACCATACTCAACGAACAAATCTTTGGTAATAAATTAATGCGAGTAAAAAAATTTCAGGTGAAACGTGACAACGAACGGCATGCATACTACGCATACTACGAAAAAACTCATAAAAAATATGGCAAAACAAGAATTGTCATGGACAATAAATTCATATCCAAAAAGAAATTTGTAGAGATACTGGCCCACGAAATGATCCACCATTTCCAGGCCGAGTATGATGAACCTGTCGGACACGGACCAACGTTTACGGCATGGCGTGAAAACTTTAAAATAAAAGGACTAAATCTGTATAAGGTGTAATGATATGACAAAGATGAAACATAATAAAGTTAATTCATACAATGCTGCATTATACGCAGAACTAGTTGAGGAAGATGCTCGATACGGCGGCAAGAAGATTGAACGTCCACAATCTGACATGCGGGATCGGCGTCCTTTAAAAAATCTGAAAAAGGCATGGATGGAACATGTCGATGATTTTGATGAAGTGGACGATTTTTACGAACACTGATTGTAAACAAAATTAATTGACAACAAGGTATGTAAACGTTGACATACAGGGTGCGACATCCTGTCACATCCGTTTACATACCTTTTTTGTTGCCTCTTCCGTTTCCTTGTGTTAATATACGTCTATGATGAAAACTCAAAAACGGAAATCTCGCTCTGATCGTAAACACCTTATATATTCCATTTCCATTGGAAATCAGGAATATATTGGCGTAACCTATGTTGAACGGTCGGCTGTAATGAAATCCTTAACTAGACGGTGGCAGAAACATGTCCGACGGGCACTCACAGAAAACAAAGACTGGAAATTGTGTATTGCTATACGTAAACATGGTCCTGACGCCTTTCACGTTGGCGTATTGGACGTGGTACGTGGTAAGTCCGCTGCTCACCAAGTAGAACGGGAACTGATCCGTGAACGTAAACCTAAACTTAACACGGACGTCCGATGATTGTAAACGGTTTACATTCCAAAGTGCGACATCCTGTCGCAGTTGTTGACAAACGATTTCTCTTGCCTCTTCCATTCCGTTGTGTTATTATATGTGCATAATATGAAAGGACTAAATTATGAACCATCGTTTCGCTAAGAAGAACCTGCAACTGAATATCAACACCATCGATGCTTTGTTGACATACTTCGAAAACGGCGGTGCTATTACAGTATGTAAACCTGGCCGTCGATCAAAGGCGAACACCTCGTTTCCTGCTATTCGTGGTACCGTTGCTCATAGTGGCCACCAATCCGTTGCTTTACGCCGTTCTGGTAAACTAGCAACAAAGAAAGGTTAATAATGGTTGAACTAATCGTTTTTGTTGTATCACTCGCTGTTCCTATTTCTCTAGCCCTTATCGCAATCTACTCTGAGGAATAATATGACCAATGATGCCTATCTTGCTGATGGTGCTTATCTTACTGATTTAGAAATAAGGCTTAGTGAAGCCTATATTCTAAATGATAAAACTCTCGCCAAATATCTTGAAAAGTTGATCGCAGAGTTTCTAGAAACAAATAAGGATTACTATGAATTGGAAGGATGATGAACAATATATCCAGTGCCTTGCGCTGTTTGCTACTCTTGTTAGTCTTATGTTTGGTGTTGGCCTAATCGCTTACTTTGGAGATTGATGAAATGGAAATGTCTGTGTATGCTCTCTTCCACTGTATGCCTTACGAGGGTTCTTATCTTTTGGGTGCTTACAAATATCTCTCTCAGGCTCAGGAAGCAGAATACGCCTATGGACTGGAAAATGCTGATGTGGTGGATGGTCCTGAATGGACTGAAATCCGTGAAGTCCTATTAGGTGCAGCACCTACTTTTGATGCTGGCAAAGAAGTGAAGGATTAATATGAATAATGCCGTTCACTTTGTAGGGTTTAAAGATAACCGTTATAATACGGCTATCAAGGTGTTTGGCACTCCCGACTTTATTCATAGGTTATGGGATCGTCGTGCCGTCAGTGAGGTTATGGAAAACGATATAGTTATATTTGCTGATGGAGATGAAACACAGGCAGTTGAAACATTTGCTTATGATGACTCAGCAAACTTCTAGGGAGATATATAATGTCTAATGTGAAAACTTTTAATCTGACTATCTGGTTTAAAGATAAAACTTTTAAAACGTTTCATGGTATCTCACGTTCTGCCGTTAGTCGTTATATTGATCACTATTGGAATGAGGGTAAAAACGAAAATTATGATTATTGGTCAATTGTAGATAACTATTGAGGAGATAGATAATGCCTAGCATGAATAGTTATATATTGACGGTATATCTTAAAGATGGAACTCATATCATATACCGCAACATTACTAGAAGCATGATGAAAAAGTATGTTAAACAATATCAGGAGTTAGGAACATCTTTAACTTTCAAAATTGATTGGGTGTGATAAATAGAAGTTATTCCTCGGTAGCTCAGTGGTAGAGCAGGACACTGTTAATGTCTTGGTCGGAGGTTCGAGTCCTTCCCGGGGAGCCAATACTGGTCTGGTAGTTCAATTGGTTAGAGCACCGCCCTGTCACGGCGGAAGTTGTGGGTTCGAGCCCCATCCAGATCGCCAATATGGTCCCATCGTCTAATGGTTAGGACAACGGCCTTTCACGCCGTCAATGCCGGTTCGAATCCGACTGGGATCACCAATTGGGTTGCTTAATAAGATCACTAAGTGGTCGGCGAAGCATTAAAGGATATATCGCATAATCCGCCCATCCAATATATGCGGGTAAGGTGTTACGGTAGCATGTCAGCCTTCCAAGCTGATGGCGTGGGTTCGACTCCCACTACCCGCTCCAATTGAGGTGTATGATGAAAAAGAAACTTAATCCCGTGGCCAAGGCACTCCGCAATCCTGTCTGTAAACAGCGGATTGTCAACAGCAAGAAAGTTTACAAACGAAAGGTGCGACATCCTGTCGCAGCGTTTACATACCTTTTATGATTGCCTTTACCGTTGTGTTATGCTATCCTTAGACATAATTAGAAAGGATAGTAAACATGAAAAAAGCATATTATGTTTTTCTTAAATCTTATAATGAACGTAATAACACCGATTTCCATTATGCTAAATCAGATGAAAGTATCTTTATCGCATACTTTGATAATAAACAAGATGCTCTAAACCATATTGATAAACTAAATGAAAAGTATAAGAACAATAAAGATATGTTCAATCATTTTTATATTCCTGAAATCTCTTATCTCTAATAGAAAGATATAAAATGAAAAACTATATTATGAATAAAGTAAACACCTTCTTTGCTTATCTCACCATTGTGTATCTACCACAACCATATGCTACATATGCTTTAACTATTCAAACTAAACTTAATGAACTTGTCAACTATAACCGCTAAGAGAGAATATAAATGAAACTCGTACCACATGGTTCAAATCAAAATGTTCTTATCTTTGATAATGGAACAAAAGTATTATTTTCTTATCAAACGCCTGTAGCTGCTTTCCATCCTATTAAAGGTTGGCTGCGTACCGATAAGAAGTTTTCTGTTACAACAAGTAAACATATCAATAAGTGGCTGACTGGTTTAAATGCCACTACTATCTCACAATCTTTCCTCGACAATCTAGTGGTAGGTTAATATGTCAAAAGCAAGTGCTTATTTTGAAGGTATTGAAGGTTGGTTAAATGGCATTCGCAACCCATATCCATTTGATACAGAAGAATGGAAAGCATGGGAAAAAGGATGGCACGCTGAAAATCTGCGCCAAGAATGCCAAGCTGATGTGGAGTGTGATTAATGTCTAAACTATATGAACGTTATCTTATTTACGTGGCCCAAGCAGAAAGTCTTGGTTGGTGTGTTAAGTCTTATGATGAATGGTTAAATTCTTAAAGGAGAAAATATGTCTAGAATGTCCGATCTTGCTTTACAAGTAGATGAATTGGTTGTTCAGGCTATTGAGTGTGGTGCTCAAACGGAACAACAAGTTCAAACGTATGTGAATGACCGTCTTATGGTTCATATTGATATCGGTCAAATCAACCGTATTATTGAGGACTTTTTCGGTCCTTGGGAGTGTGAGGTTTAAAATGTCCTTTGTATATAAAGAAATAGAGGAACTGGTTGTTGAGATTTTGACCTCGCCAGGCATTCACTATGATTTCGAGGTTCATGAATATGTCAATAAACGTTCTTCTGTCCCAGTTAATAGACAGACGATTGATTTTATAGTTGAGAAGTGGTTTTCTCTTGGTAATCATAACTGAGGTGTAAAATGAATATGTATCGCAATAAAATCCTGGAACTATTTGATGAAGGCCTTGTAGGCAAGGATGAATTGGTTACTAATCTTGTAAACTTTCTTTCCGAGTCCGATGCCCGTGAATTTATGGAACAGTATTATGAGGACGAGGACGAGGATTATGATGATGAACCACGTTGGGCGACCAAACTATCCCCAGGAATACCACGATTTTGACCCTGACTGCTGAATGTAAACAGATGATTGTAAACGGTTTACATTCATGGGGTGCGACAACGTGTCGCATCTGTTTACAAACGATTTTGCTTGCCTTTACCTCCAAAGCTGCTATAATGTCCGTATTAAATGATGAAAAAGGAGTTAAATATGCCTAAAGTATCCGCTTCTAATGGTATCCGCCCTGAGATCCGCGCCCTTGCGGTTCTTCAATTGAATAAGACCGTGACGCCTGCCGAAATCAATGCTCATGTTGGCACTGGTGAATATGCTGCCAAGTATGTCTCGTTCCTTAATACTCGGTATGGTTTCACTATCACCACCCAGAAAGATGGCCGCAAGGTTGTCTCTTATACTATGATTGCCGAGCCTGCCAATGCTGCCGAGTTGCGTTCTGCTACTCCTAAGGCACCTAAGGCCAAGACTGTTAAGGCACCTAAGGTTGTCAAGACTGTTACAAAGGCACCTGCACCTACAGTAGATGTTAAGGCCGCTAATCTTGCTAAACTCAAGGAAGTTGGCCAAAAGTTTGCTGCTGCTAAAAAGCCTAAAGCAAAGGCTAGTAAAAAGACCCGTGAATTTGATGATGTTACCGAGCAGTTCGGTACCTCAGGTGAAGTTGCTACATCTTACTCAATTGACAAAGATTGGGACTCAATCGACGGTACGGATCTTTCTAAACTTATCTAATATAAAGGAGTGGTTCTATTGTCTTATGCAACTGTCCAAATCAATCTAACTGACATTGATGATGATACTCTTATTGAGGAAATCGAAAGTCGTGATTATCAAGTTATGTTACCTGGTCAAACTGATGAGGATGTAGAGGCACTCCATCGAACATTAGACGATATCCATAAACTTTATCTCGACTATGTAGGTGGTGGAATTCCAGTCGAACGACTTAAAAAGTTCTTTGAGGATACCATTGACATGAGGATTGTTTAATGCGTCTTAAAGTGAAATATAAGAACTCGGCCTACAAGCCGGGTTCTTCTTATGTTTTCCAACCTGAATATAAGTATTATGAAGGTCGTATTGTTCTTCCTAAACCAAAGTGGTTAAAAGAATATGAGTTTATGCTTACGACTGGTGATGCTGATGCAGCTGCACGTATATTAGACAAACGTGATATAGTAGAAGCATGGACTGGTAATGAAAAGTTTGATGATGGTGTAACATTAGTTGATGGTGATAAACGCAAATATATTGTTACTCGCGGTAATTTCAATCGTTATAGTTGTGATTGCACGGCATTTAAGTTTCGCAAGTGGTGTAATCACATTAATGAGGTGAAGAAAAATGCAAAACGAACAGGAAATTAATCAAAAGATTGCTGCTATGGAATTACTAATGCAGCGTGGTTATATTTCACTAGCCAAGTTTCTGGAGTTTATCCGAAAGGTGAAAAAATGAAAGAGTTTCTTCCTAAAGATCCTACACAGGCACTAGTGGAAGTAAAAGAAAAGTTGTATGGTCGTCTTGCCATCCTCCGTCCATTCATACAGAATATGGAAATAGATGAATACGGTCCACTTGACTTTACAGAGGCCGCATATTATAATGAAGTGAAATTTCTAGAAGAGTTATTGGATATTATTGAGAGGTCGTGATGTCAGACGATTATGTAAAAGCATATAATCTCGTAGGCGAGTCAAATCGTAAACAACTAAAAGATAATGAGCGTATTCTTTTTCTCTGGTGGTATGAGAACAAGATGCGACTATATGGACCAGAATGGTTCACTGATAAAGAAAATGAAATGTATAATGAATATTCTTTATCGGCCGACCAACAGATTAGTAGATGGGGACTACGGTGACTTTTGTGCAAACTCGCATTTTACTAAATAGGTATGTGTGAGATTGCACAGGAGGACTCAATGAAAATGCCACAAATGGCCCGTAGCGGCAAGAACCAATATGGAGAACCGAGAGAGAAGATACAATGCCAGTGCTGCAAACAAATGTTGCGGCCCGGACGTTTCTCTCTTATGGATAGAAATGACCCGACAAAAGGATTACGACCTGTTTGTAAATCTTGTTCTGCTAAAAAGGCAGAAGTGGAACGAGAAAGAAGAATGAATAACTGGAAACACCAGCCATCACTTGCAATGTTGAACAACTCTAAACAAAGAGCTAAACGTTCTGGATTGGAACATTCATTATTATTAGAAGACATTGTTATACCAGATTATTGTCCTGTATTGGGTATCAAACTGGAAACTGGTGATAGAAAAGAACATTTCAATGCACCTAGTATTGATAGAATAGACAACACAAAAGGTTATCACAAAGATAATATAATGATTATGTCCGTCAAAGCAAATATGTTGAAGAAAGATGGAACACTGGATGATTTGATTATGTTGGGTGACTGGGCCCGTCAAATGAAGGAGCAAATAACTTGAATATTTTCTATATTGATGCCGATCCTCGTCTCTGTGCGGAATGGTCAGTAGATAGTCATTGTATAAAAATGATTTTAGAAGCAAGTCAGTTATTATCCACTGCCCACCGAGTGCTAGACGGTGATGAGTATATTGACGATGGTGGAAAACGTAAGGTAAAGCGGTGGCGCCTTAATGACGTTCGTAACTCGACATTATACTCCGCAACTCATGTAAATCATCCATCGGCCGTGTGGGCCCGCGAGTCCAACAATAACTATAATTGGCTCTATTGCTATCTCTATGAACATTGCAAAGAATATACCTATCGTTATGGTAAAGTGCATAAAGTAGAGTCAAGTGGTCTTATGAATATGTTATCGACCACACCAGATAATATTCCGATTAAACATTTTTTCCAACCGCCAAGTGCCATGGATCCTAAATATATCATATCAGAAGATGCGAGAATTAACTATCGCAACTATTACAAGGTCGGTAAGTCGCACCTACATAAGTGGAAGAACCGTCTACCGCCTGCATGGATTATGGAGTGATTGATGCCAACATATTCATTTAAAGATAAAAATACTGGTGAAGAATTTGATGCTTTTATGGCAGTAAAAGATTTAGATAAGTTTTTAGAGGACAATCCTCATTTAATTCAGTTGCTTTCAGCACCAATGTTTCTAGGTGCTAATATGGATGGTGGTATGTTAAATAATAAACCATATGACCCAAAGGGAAAAAGTGATGCCTAATTATACATATTTAAATAAGAAAACAGGCGAAGAAATGACCGTCAATATGACAATGGCGGAGCATGATACATACCTAGACGACAAACCAGATTGGACACAAATCATTCAGTCAGCCGTTGTGGTTGATCCAGTCAATATCGGTGTTACTAAACCACCAGCAGATTTCCAAAAATATGTATTAGGTAGAATTAAATCTGCCGTCCCAGAGGCCTCTGCCGTGGCATCCAAGCGATGGGACATTCCTAAGGAGATTTAATCTGTCAAGAACTCCGTCTAAGAAAAGAATTAGAGGCCGCGTCCGTAAAAAGGCGTCGGCCTCTTTTGTTTATGGGCAAGTGAATAACAATAAAGAAAAAGGTAAAAATATGTCCACAAAGAGAAGAAATAACCGTAAACAACAAAATCAGGAGCAACAAAATCCAGCACAGCACAACCACTTTGAATTGCGTCATATTAATCCACTAACTATAAACCAACAAAGAGTGTGGGACGCATATGAAAGTGGTGCTAACCTGATGCTACACGGTTATGCCGGTACCGGTAAAACTTTTCTATCATCCTATCTCGCTCTAAAGGAGGTTTTATACGCAGAGACATATAAGAAGGTTGTTATCATCCGCTCGGTCGTGCCTAGCCGCGATATGGGTTTCCTACCTGGAACCGAGAAACAAAAAGCGGAAGTTTACGAACAACCTTACCAAGAAATTTGTGATGACCTTTTCGGTCGTGGTGATGGATGGCGCATATTGAAGTTAAAGGGCCTAGTCGAATTCACTACCACATCCTTTCTACGTGGTATGACCTTTAACGACTGTATTATAATTGTTGACGAGTGCAACAACATGACATTCCAAGAGATAGACACGGTTATGACCCGTATAGGTAATAACTCACGTATTATCTTCTGTGGTGATTATCGTCAGTCTGACCTCCATAAACCACATGAGAAGACAGGTATCAGAGAGTTGATGGGTATTACTCGCCGTATGCCATCATTCGACCATATCGAATTTAACATCGAGGATATTGTCCGTTCTGGTGTTGTTAAAGAATATATTATACAAAAAACAGAAATGGGACTATAAAACAACTGGGCCGAGGTTGACTTCCTCGGCCCTTTACTATATAATAAGTGAGAATAAGGAGTATATCATGGCAAGTCCGTTAGATGAAGCGGTAAAAGGTTTTGTTGTTGATGTTTTTGGTAATGAAACACTCACCAAAGAAGAACGTAAACAGTTCATTCTTTCAGCAATGCTTTCACTAGAAAATAAAATCGATAATCCTACCCATAGATGGGGTATGTCAATGAGTTTGTCTGCATTAGGAAAAGATGCTAGACAACCTAGATCGAAGAAAGGATATAACATTGATGAATTTGATGTTGATGAAATGGGCTGTTGAAAACATTTAAGCATATAAACACCCAACCACTCTGTGAACTGAAAAGAGAAGAATACAATGGAAAAAGATATTACCTTGCGCCTAGCGGCAAGCGCCTTCCGAGTGTTACTACATTCCTCAGCCACTTCAAGGGAGACTCCATCGCCAAGTGGCGCCGGAAAGTGGGGGAAGAAGAAGCGAATAGAATATCAACGCAAGCAAGTAGAAGAGGTACAAAATTTCATTCGCTTATGGAATCATATATCGGTAATCAGAAAGGGTTCTTAACCGAACCTGATGTGATGCCAGATATGCAAATGGCATTCCTTGATTTCAAATCTACAGTTGATAGGATAGATAATGTTCACTATTTGGAAACTATGCTCTATAGCGAAACACTCGGTCTCGCAGGTCAGGTCGATTGTATTGCCGAGTTTGACGGTGTGCCTTCTATTATTGACTTTAAGACATCTTTAAAGTTAAAGAAAGAAAAATGGATTCTAAACTACTTTGAACAATGTACCTGTTACTCCTTGATGTATGAAGAAATGACTGGTATAAAGGCCAAACAAATCGTGGTGTTGATATCGGTAGACCATGAGAAACCTCAGGTCTTTGTCAAACAACGTGGTGACTATGTACCGGAGTTATATAACAAGATCAAACAGTTTAGAGAGGAATATCCGTTATGAATGAATTGAAAGACCAAAATGCCAAAGACATACAAATGTTGGTTAAGTATGTTATGTGGTCAAAAGATAAAATTGCCGGCGGTGTGAGTCAAGAACATGCCGTTGAAGCATTATCGAGAATAGTAGATTATCCTGTTTCATTAATGAAATCTATCTCTGGAAAGGACGAACAATGAAATACTTTCTGCCTATAACGGTGTTACTTTGTCTTGCTTTGGCTAGTTGTAACACTATCACCATCGCAGACTGCCTTATACGGGACAATACTTCACGTCCATGCAACTAAAGGTTCCGTAGACCATCGTGGTGTTGCAGCACCACAGATGGAAGAATTCGAGAACCAAATAGAATAATCTATTGACAAAAATCTCAATATATGTTATAAATATACTTGCTTAGGTCGTTGAGAGGAACGGCATAGACATTCAGGACCTGGGGGCGGTACCCAGCTGGTCCACCATAGTAGCATTGTTTCCTTTGCCTAGCACATGAAATCGCCCTTTGCGGTTGGCAATGCTACTATGATGGGCCAGAAATAGGATCGACTGGTGTAGTAAGGGTTCAAGGAGACCGAAAGCAAACAATAGGTGCTAACGACAACGTTTCACCATTTGATTACGCTCTAGCAGCATAATCATTGGGCCCGCCGGAGCCTAGAAACAGAATCCGGCACTTATGCGAGGATGGTCTAATGTCGGGAATGACCCAGGTAAACTGGAATGTGGGTTCGAATCCCACTCCTCGCTTCACACAAGGATTATATTATGAACGCCGAAGATATGCAAAAGTTTAGTCTAGCCATTGAAGAGTTGGTTTACATGAAAGACATTCCATACATCGACGCTGTTGTTATGTATTGTGAAGAAAACAACTTTGAGTTGGAGACTGCGGCTAAACTTGTCTCAGGCGTTCTCAAATCAAAGATACAGATGGAAGCGGAAGAACTCCACTACCTCAAGAAAACAAACACCTCACAACTACCAATCTAATGTCACATTTCTCCGCGTATGGTGCTTACGTGGTCTTTGTAACGATACGGACACACTTTGAAAGTCCTACATTTGACTTCTTCAAGCACCACAAAGTAAAAGCATCTAAACAAACCTATGAGAAAAGGGCTGATAAGTGGTTCTTTGATAAGGTGGCAAAAGAATATGAGTCAAAGGATCTGCGTGATTTCTTCATTGCAAATCGTCTTAAAGACCGTAACTATGTAACCGAACTACTTGAAGATATAGCAAAGGAGAATTATATTGACTACCAACGAAGGAGGCAGGCACTCACATATAATTTTACCAATGAATTGGATCGGATATTCCGTCATGGCCTTACAAGGCCTTTTGAACTTACTGATGGCGAGTATCCTTATATTGTTGCTCTCTATCTTCGCAATGTGATCTCACCAGAGACAATGGTGATAATGGATGATTTTATAGTCTATTCGGACAAGTTTAATAAATACCTGGGTAATAATGATCCCATCTGGTCAAAGGTGGCGTTAAAGATTCGTAAGTATAAACCATTTGTAAAATACGACAAGGATAAATTTAAACGCATACTCAAGGAGAAGATCGATGAAAATAGCCCAAGGACAAGCATCGGATATTCTATTGAAAGTGGCAGACGAGCATTATAATAAAGTATTCACCGTCGATGGTGAACTAGCAGTTTTAGATAAGAATGAAAATGAGGTGTTATTGCTCCCAGAGGATGCTAAATATTACATGGAAATACTATGGGGGTATGAAATACTAAATGGATAAAGGAGAAAAAAATGACAGAAGAAGAATTGTTGAAAGCAATGGCTTTAATAATTGATGCTAATGAATCCACAAAAGCATCAAAATTAATTTGGAATCTATGGCAAGATCATCCATCATATACTATAGTTAAAAATAAGATCATCCATAAAGAGACAGGAAAAGAACTAGGTGTAAAATAATACTTGACAGGGGCTTTGGCTCCTGTTATTATACTTCATATTGTTATGATTATGTGGATAAGGTAATATACAAATTATACAACGTCTATACAAGGAGAATACGATGAATTTTGCAAATCTAAAAAAGAACTCTGGTAAATTCGACAACCTACTCAAGGAAGTTGAAAAGATTAACAACCCAGGTGGTAGTTATGAAAAGGATGATTCCGATAATTATTGGAAGCCTACGCCAGATAAGACGGGTAATGCTCTAGCAGTTATTCGTTTCCTACCAGGTCCTGCCGTCGATGGTGATGATGCCCTTCCTTGGGTTCGTTACTTTGACCATGGATTCCAATCAAAGGTTACAGGTAAGTGGTATATCGAAAAGTCTTTGACGACCTTCGATGAAAAGGATCCAGTTTCTGAGTATAATTCACAACTCTGGAATTCAACACAAGACGATAACTCACCAGAGCGTAAGCAGGCCCGTGATCAGAAGCGGCGCCTACATTATGTTGCTAACATCTATGTTGTAAGCGATCCAAAGAACCCAGAAAACGAGGGTAAGGTATTCTTGTATAAGTTTGGTAAGAAGATCATGGATAAGATCACTAAGATGATGAATCCTGATCTTGAGTCCGAACCACGCATTAATCCTACCGATCTTTGGAAGGGTGCTAACTTTAAACTCAAGGTAACTCGTCAGAATGTTAATATGGGTGGTCGTAACGTATCATTCCCTAACTATGATGAGTCTGTTTTCTTGGCACCAGGTCCACTGTCAGAGGATGATAGTGAGATGGAGGCAGTTTGGAAGCGGGAACATTCTCTCAAGGAGATTGTTGACCGTAAGAACTATAAGTCCTATGCTGAACTCAAGGCACGCCTTGACGATGTGTTAGGATTTACTGGTTCAGCATCGACACCTAAGGCACCTGTTGAAGAGGAAGCACCTTGGGCGGAAACTACTAAGCCTGCTCCTGTTGTTGCTAAGAAAGCACCAGCACCAGTTGTTGAAGAGGAAGAGGATGAAGACCTCGCCATGTTTAGAAAACTAGCCGAGGACTAATCTTTACGGGACAGATGCTTTCTTGAACGAAGGTGTCTGTCCCAATTTGCTTCACCTTTTATGGATACATTACAACATTTACAATAATAAACTTTTCTGTTAGCAGCAATTTTCTTAAATTTTTCTTTTTTTAATAGTTTGTATTACCGCCAGAGAAATGGCTGTTTAAAGGATCACCTGTCTCTTGCATACGAGTCCTGTTCATAGCACGTTCAAAAGCAGGATTTTCATAAGGTTTATTCTTATTTGACTTGAGCAATCTTTCGCCAAAGTTTGGATCATCAGACCTTTGTTGTTGTACCTGTTTCATCTGTACCTTAGGTGGATCACCAGCCGATACCATAGAAGATGATAGTTCATGTCTAAGAGCATCCATTTCTCTACCATAATCCGGTCCTGTTGGGCCCATGTTACCATCCACCTTTTGTTGAGGTGTTACATTAATTCTTTCACCAGATTTGACAGTGAATAATGGTTGTTGTGTCTTTGTATTGACAACGGCATGGTCGTCTCTTCTATCCATTGGTGCAATAGCAAGATCAAAAGCACCACCATTAGACGCACCAGGAACTGGTTGAGCAGGTATACCTTGTGACCTTAGGAAGTTTTGCGTCGAACTTTCATCAGGCGCCTTGACTGGTTCTGGTGGTGCCACAAAAGCAGTTGGTCTTGGTGGTGGTGTAGGAACTCCTTGAGGTGTGACCTTAGGAAACTCTGGTGCCTGGGGCGCAGGTGCAGGCGCGGGAGGTGTTGCTGCTTGTGCAGGAGTGACTGGGGCCAACTCCTTAGCAATCCTTTGACCTATTGAAGCGTCTTGAACTGGTGCTGGTGTAGGCATAGGAGCAGGCGCAGGTGCCTGAGGAAAGGATGCAACCTCAGTTGCAGGACCTTTTCCGAGTGAAGTATTAAATCTGGATCCTGCATAAGTGGTGCTTTCAGGCATTTTTTTCATCTTTTCATGCCAACTGCTTTTATCACCATATTCGGATGTAAAGTATTTTTGTTTTGGAGATACATTGTGAAGATGTTGCATTGTTGCTTCATACATGGATTCCATGCGCCGCGCCGAGGGCCCAGCTTTATATGCAGGATTAGGACTAAACTTACCTCTGGTTTTACCTGTAACGGACTCAAATTGTCTGCTTGCCATTAGGGCACCTTCAATACCGCCTTTATGACTTTTGGCACGGTTTAGAATGGTACCCATAATCATTGCTTGTTCTTCTGGTGAATGTTTCTTTGCTGAGGACTCACCGTGAGTGGCACGAATAAGCATATCATATTCACGATCATTAATAGACCTTCCATAATATCCTTCAATCTTTTGACGCATCTTTACAGTATCAACACCAGCCTTTTGAGTTGGCATTTCTGGACCATATACGTGTAGTTTACGGTATTCTGCTTCTCTGGCAAACGCATCGCCTGCCTCTTGTGCCTGTGCGGTGCCACCAAACTCTTTCTTTACCCTATCCATAAGTGAAGCAGATTGTTTACCTTCCGCTTCTGATCTTTTATCAATTGGTTTTAAAACACCTTCGGTAGGTACACCAAAAGATTTCATCAGTTCATCAGGATTTTTAGATGTTACCTTTCCTGTAGCAGGATCATAAGTAGTTCCTGTCTTTTGCATTATTTTTATTGTTCTTTTATCTTTGAAAAATCCACCAATTACCTCGGAATCAGGTATCATAAAATCAGGAATATTTTTTGTCTGTTCTTTATATTCGGCAGTCTGTTTGATAGCAGAAATTAATCCTTGCTGATCAAGCATAAATGATCGTTCAACTGGTTTCAAAACTTCAGCCGTTGGTGATGTTGTAACAGGAGTAACTTTTAATTGTTCCGGATCTACTTTTTCACCAACTTTTTCGGGTGATGCTTTATCTAAAGATCCTTCACCTTGAATTTCCATTTTCTTTTCTATCATCTTAGAAAATGGATGATCTGGGTTCGCTTTAATTATTTCTCCTAAAGCCTCTTGACTATTCTTTGTTCTTTCTTCTTGACTTTGCTGGACATTTAATGACCCGCCAATACCAACTTTAGTACCAGGTTGTATACCTAATGCTTGTGCAGGATCTTCTGTTTTTGGTGATTGACCTGGAAACCATGATGTCTGAACAAAACTACCACCTTTTGACATTTCTCTAAATACACTTGATGAAGGTGGAATAATTTCATAATGGAGATGGGCACGATCAATTGTGCCGACTTTCTGGCCTTGTTCTACTCGTTGTCCTACTTTGAAATTACCAACGGCGCCATGTGGTGCTAGTCTGTGAATTTTACCATCATCACCTAAAATGTCAATCATATTTTGATAACCACTATGATGGCCACTATATAATACTCTACCACTTACAGGTGCAACAACATCAGAACCATTCTTGGCAGTCCAGTCAACACCAGCATGTAATCTATTACCTTGTGATCTATCGGCCGCAAATACATTTCCAGATGTTCTACCAAATACACCTTCTACAGGTGAGACATATTTACCTCCACCTCCGGATGTAGTTGGGCCAGCACCCGTAGTTGGTGATGGTGTTGCGCCAGGAACTTTACTGCGAGATGGTGTTGTATCAGTGCCGGTGCCAGCTGCTCCCATAGAACCCCATTTAGAATTCCATTCTACATTACCTTTATATCCGTGCCATATATTCTGAATTTTATTTGGATCGCTGCCCATTTCTTTAATTCTTTTAGCAACCCAATTTGCCTGTTCCTGTAAAGAAGAAGGATTTTTAACACTTAGACCGGTAGATTTTTGAAAGGCGGATCCCTCCATATCTTCTCTGAGGATATTCATTTGGAATGGCCCGTAAGACATGTCACCTGTTTTTTTATTTTCATTAACATCATATCTATCGCCGTGACCGGACTCACCATTGACAATACCATACATTATTTTAGGATCAACACCATACCTAGCAGCTGCCTGATCAATCATTTGTTTAAGATTGGCGCCGCCGGGACCTGAGCTTCCACCACCAGTAACACGACCGCCACCTCCAGTGCCAGATGGACCAGTAGAACCTTCACGTATCTGGCGACCAGCGGTTTCTGCTTGTTGTAAAGTTTTACCTTGACCTGAAGACAAACCTGTTAGAATGTCCTCTTGTTTTTGTTGAGATTTTTTAGAAATAGCCGCGCGAAATCCACCAACATCTGGTAGATAACCGCTTTCACGATAATGTTTTGGAAATAAGTCTGCGAATTGAGAAGGTGTAAGTAACGCCAACATAGATTTACCGGCAGGACTGTTGGCAATCTGCATACGCTTTTTAGGTGTGAGTTTTTTTAGTCTTTTAAAAGCTTGTGTATTGACCTTATTTGGCATTACATTCTTTTCCGGTTAGCGTGATTTATTCTATTTTTCAACTCCATTTCACGATCTTTGGCCTTTTGTTCCTCTTCTTTTAGGAACTCTTGTAATAGGTCAACATAGATATATCTTTCCCATGGCATCATTGCTTCTAGTGTTTCGAGATCCCACTTATGATGTTGTACCATACTAAAGTTTGTTTTATAATGGTTCGCCAGTTTATCGTGTCCCATTATTACATAAAAAAATCGTAGAAATCTGTATACCTCACATTATGATGAAAACCACATTTATTACAGGTTGACTCCAGATTTACAACAAATGTTGGAAAGTTATCTACAAACTCCATCATCTTGTTATAGTTCTCTTCTGTCAGACCTTCAACAAACTCTTTTAATTCTTCTTTACTATAATCTTTCCAAGAATACATACCCTTAGCATCGTAGATATAGTCAATGGCATTTACTATGGTATTGGTCTTTTCATCTACCTCATTTCCAAGTTCAGCACGTTTCATTGCGGCATAGTTTGGATACCGCATCTTAACACCCTGCTTTTCATTCAACTTTATATCTTCACTAATCTTTTCAGGTTTTACTATCTCACACTTTGCAATATCCATCATAGCAGGAAAAACATTACCACAAATCTTACCATCATCTAATGTATTATTACATGTTAGGTTTACCTCTACTGCCTCGCCAATGGACTTGGCACGCAGGAATATAAAAAGAAAGTCAACGTCAAAGAATGGTAATTTATCAATGTTAAATTCACCGCTGATAACACAATTCTGAATAACTTGCTTGACGGTCTTTACAATTTCTTCAACATCTTCCGACTCCATTGCCATCAACAGTAATTTTTCTTCTTTAACAGTAAAAGGCCTAACCTTAACAATCTTAGAGGTAGAAGGTATCTCCACATCATATGTTGGCACATCAATTTTAGGCAAAGTCATAATTCACTCCATTATTTTTTATAATCTGGTCTATCCCAATACTTGTATGCAAATGTAACCTGTAATCTCAAAATGTCTTGATCGGCCCATGTAATTTGCTGAGGACTTACAAGAGTAGGCCAGGCTTTATTTAATCTAAAACCATACGTTGCTAATGGTTCTTGTTGACCTCTGGCAGGGTTTTTTATGTTAGATCCGGCGCCTGCCCCATATTCCGCTAATTGATATATTTGAATGGTGCAATAATAGTTATTAGCATACTCAAAATTAAATGATGTTGTCGGATTGATAATGTCCATCCAATCATCAAAAAAGGCGCGCTCAGGTCCTTTAGTTCTACATATGAAAGACATATTAGCAGTATTATACATTGTATTGTTTGGAAATACCTGAGAAGGACCATAATACCTAATCTGTGTAACGTCAAAACCACGACCAGGATATTCTACTGCTTCACACATATACATTAAATCTCTTGGAACTAAATTAGATATAGCACCACCAGCTGGTTGAATTAATGCCAGAAAACGACAACCTTTAGCAAGAGGACCTGCCGCATTTGTTGCGGCAACAAAGTCATTCATTGATAAAGTGGCTGGAAGATTATTTGTTGAATACGTTCCCATATTAGTAACCTTGTGCTACGTTTTGACTATCAATAACACGCATCTCACGGAATTGGACCGCTATCTGAGTTGCTACAGGATTACCATCTTTAAAGGTACTCCATTCAGCATTTGGGTTATACATAATATCAACTGCCTCTAATACACACCTACCAATTTTTGGAATGTTTAGATTTTCTTGAAAATAACCGGATTCGTTACGATAATAAAACTCTATAGTAAATTCATTAGGTGTTAAAAAGATACCACCAGTTGAGGCATAGGCCGCTTGACCTGAAGCACCAATGTATCCCGCTCTAGGATTACTCGTTCCGCCTACTTGTGTTGGTGATGAATACATTCTAAGTATCTTTATAATGTCTTTGATTGACTGAGATTCGGTGTCGGATGTCGGCGCAAGAATAAAAGTATATTGAAATGTTCTTAGTCCTGTATCTCTATAAAGAACCTCAACTTTTGGGTTGATGGCTCCACCAAACAAAGGTGCTGCGCCGGCGGCCGCCCTGATACCACCGGCCAATGCTGTGCCGATAATAGGTATGTTAGATGCTGCCTCTACTGGAATTTGACTAAGTTTTTTCTCGTTATATTCAATTCTAGTACCAAACTCGATGTTTGTACCAGAAGAAGCACCTGGAATGAATAATGCTACGGAAGCCATAGGACTATCGCTACCTGTCCCCCTGGCAGTAATAAGCATATAATGGCCTTGTGTATCGCTCTCAAGGTCTTCAGGAAAATTTACTCTTAATGCAGCCATTTATTCCTCCGAATATGCTACATACTATTTATGGCGCATAATTATAAGCAAGGTTTTTTTAAACCACAGAATCCTAAGAAATATATTGGAGACCCCACGCAGATTGTATATAGGTCTGGATGGGAAAAGCGTGTGATGGACTGGGCAGATACCAACTCCAATGTCCTTAGATGGTGCTCGGAAGAGATAGTAATTCCTTATGTCTCGCCTGTCGATAATAGAGTGCACCGATACTTTACGGACTTCTACGTGGAGGCGCGAGGGAGAGACGGTGAGGTGCGTAAAATGATTTTAGAGGTCAAACCTAAGGCGCAGACACAAGAACCTAAAAAACCAAAAAGAACTACTAAAAGGTACATTACCGAGGTGATGACTTACGGAATTAATCAAGCAAAATGGGAAGCAGCCGAGAATTTTTGCCGTAGTAAAGGGTGGGAATTCAGAATTATAACGGAAACAGACCTATTCAAAAAGTGATATAAATACCTATATGACAGAGAAATACTCATCCAAGGACCTACAAAAGTGGTTATTTGAAAAGGCCTTAAATGCATCGGCACCTAAGGCACGTAAATTATTATTGGCGTCTGATCAAAGAGGTCGTGAAAATGCTCTGATAGGTAAATTATATTTTTTCAAGTATGACCCTAAAGGTAAGGCGTATCTACCAAAGTATGATAAATTTCCGATGGCATTTCCCATTGAGGCATATCAAGATGGTTTTTTAGGCATAAATTTACATTATCTAAATGTCAGACAAAGACAAGCGTTAGTAGGTGAATTGATTAAATTTGCTAATGACAAGAAATTGGATGAAAATACAAAACTTAAATTGAGTTATGACTTGTTACAGGGTTCAAAAAGATTACATAATTTATCAACACCGTGTATCAAGAGGTATCTTTTTAACCATTGTAGATCACAATTTATTGAAATATTCATTGACGAATATGATAAGGCAATACAACTCCCAGTGGAAGACTGGGTATTCAAGAGGTAGAAATGGCATTCGCTAATACAGATACAGGCGTCCCAGGCCCATCCAAAAATACACCGTTTTTTGATTATTTTCCTACGGTTGAATATGACATCAATAATTCTTTGATTTATAAAAACGGGCCACATGAAACCGTTTCTGACATTTTTTTTAGATTTGGTGTTATCAAAAATGTGATCAATAATACATCTTCATATTATATCTATGATGTTCAAGAAAGTGATACACCAGAACTACTTGCTGAACAGTTGTATAATGATAAAGGTGCAGGATGGATAATCATATATGCCAACCAAATATTTGATCCCCAATTCGATTGGCCACTAACTTATGACGCTTTTAAAAAAATGATAATCAACAAATATGGTTCCGTTGAAAATTCTCAGACAACAATACACCATTATGAAAAGATTATAACAAGAGTCAATGAATTCTATGGGACAACCTCAGTAACTAGATTTGTTATAGACGGAGATATACAAACAGATCAATCTCTTGATGTTCCATATGATTATTATTCAGAATTGGCTATGAGTGAGGTTAATACATATGACATTGACGGTAAAACAATAGTGGAAACCATAGAGGCGGTCGCTATTTCAAACTATGATTATGAATTAAAATTAAATGATGACAAAAAAATAATCAAGATCATTAAAACTGATTATTATCCACAAATTATGTCCGAATATAGAAATATGATGGGTTTAACAATTATGGGTAGAAAGATATAATATGGCTCAAGATGGTGGCAGTTATGATAAATTCCTTGTCAATGCCTTAGTTGGTGTTGGTGGAATAACATTCGATGACGTTACTGTAAAAGAAGTAATACTTGGAGAAAGTTTACTCACACCAGGTCTACAAACCGCGGTCACGCTACAGTCATTCGTTTATTCTCCTCAACCCAAAGATTGGGGTTCTTTTAAGAATAAACAACTTAGTCTATCAATGAGCGACCAGACAGGCCGTTTTATGGATGTTAGGCAAACACTTTATAGAATAGACAATAGAGAATTAGACATCAACGTAGGTCAGACGGAATCACTAACACTACACGCTTGTGATCCGACATTGTTAGATGATGGCAGACACCTTGTCAGTCAATCCTGGAAATGTGTTAGACCATCGGCAATTGTTGAAGAAGTTTTGCAATCTTGTGTCAATGCTCGAAATCCTGTGGTTGACTCTGCCGGGCCTGCCAGAGATTACATTGCAGAAAATATACACCCTTTTCAGGTTATAGCGCAACAAGCTAACGTAGCACTTTATAACGATAGTAATCCAGATTTTCTTCATTATATGACTTATGAAAATTCACAATCTGGTCAAGGTACACATTATTTCAGATCATTGAAGTATCTTGAAACAAGAAATGTTAAGGCAACCTTCACCAATACAGAAGGTGGTGTTGGTGACATTGCAGATGGTGGCAAAGCCATTTCATTTAGTTTTCCTTGTGACTTTGATTTATTATCCGATATTCTAAACGGTGTGGATGCTGATGGAAGCATTATCAATACACTTAGCACGATAAATCCTTTCAATCAAGCAGGTAGTCTTTTTGGAGGATCTATGGCAGGAGGCCCTTGCGGCGGACTTGGCGGCGGTAATCACAAAACATCAACAACCAATTCTGGATCAGCACAACAGCAAAATGCCTGTGAAATGTCGGTTGAAAAATACTTGCTATTGAGACAGGCTAGAATGGCCCTATTAGAGAAAGATAAAATTGCCTTTCGTATTACTGTACCTTGGCGACCAGACTTACATGTAGGCGATTTAATTGGATTTTTATTTAGAGAAAAACCATATTCATCTGGCGGATCTTTATATGGAACAGATTCATATTTAATTGTAGCATTAAAGCATAACATTCAGTTTGGTGGTTTTGCAACCTCTACATTTGATTGCATTAAAACGAATATAGGTTAGGAGAAACTTTATAATGACATCTAATCTTAGCGGATATAGTATAAAACCTGCTATTGCAGTTGATACTGATGGAGATAAAACTCACGGTAATAATATATCTGCCAGAGACCCCACAACAATGGGTCCTGGTGTAGATAACGGCGATCTTGCTCGAACTGGTATCATGACTAGCCCAGGCAGTCAAAATATATTTCCTGGCCGTATTGATGCCGGTGGGTTGCTTTATATCGCAAAAGGTTTAGGTATAAATGGTCAACTTGTTTTAGGTCTGGCAAACGCTATTAGAAACGGTAACGAAGGTTCTGGTTCCTCCGGCGGCCAGGATCTTATGAGTGGTATTGTTAAAGAACTTATTAATCAAACAATACCAGTTAGCATACCTCCTCAAATTCAAGAAGCGGAAAGCGAAAGAAGCGACGGCAAGAAACCTACAAAAATTCGTAAGATAAAAGAAAAAGACCAAGAATTTAATCTAGGTCTGTTAGACGGTTTGCCAAATCACGGTGCTCTATCTATTATGTCTGGTTTTAGAACACCAGAAATGAAGAAAATTCCTACAGCAAGACAGACTAATGACCAAATGATGTCTCAGCAATTATTTGAACAATTGCAAGGGCAAATTATGTCTCTTGGTCAAATGATGTCGCAACTCAAATCTAATGGATCTGGTGGTGGCGGTGGTAGTGCATCTTCTGGTGGTGGATTAGGTGCTAGTGGTCAAAGTTATTGGGATGATATTCACAGTGTATTAACTCCTAATATGTCTACCGCACTTAACAGCCTTTCATTACTTATTCAAGGTCACGAAACGGATAATGGTGTTGGTTTTGTAACCGGTGGTGTTGTTCATACTGGCATCTATTTACAGAACGCCGCAGATTTATTAGGTCAAGTTACTACACTTGACGATCTAATGGGTGTTATGCATCGCCTACAGTGGGACACAAGTATTATGGGCCAGGAGGCTCTAGATAATGTTGTTAATCAGATTGAGACGGCTTGGGGCGTAGCACTACAGGAAGTGGATCATAACGGAACTATTACTGTCACATATGCTGACGCCAATGCTCAAATGGAATTTGCCAATAGTATGGCGAATGTCTCTTATGCAGGTGGTGCTACTACTGCACCAGCCTCTTCTTCTGGTAGCGGTGGCGGTGGTCAAGGATCTGGTGGTGGAGGCGGTGGTCAAGGTATGGGCAACATCTTTGGCACAGCATCTAAAACAATTCAAGATATGTGGAAACGTCTGGCTACGACACAAGAACAAGAAGCCACAAAGATGCACAAGAAATTGACACAGCAACAAGAAGCACAAAAACAAAAACAGGTTAATCAAGATACAATAAATGGTAAAGATGTGACAACCAGTTTAAAACAAGTATCACCTTAGAGGAATTAGAAAATGACAGATGCAACAGGAGCAGGAGCAAGTGGAAGTGTTACAACTACAGGTGGAGAAAACTTCAATAATAATGGTGCTGGCAAAACACCAAGAGATTTCAATGTAGGTGGTGACGCACGTAACAATGAAGGCAGTAGTAAGTATCCAGATTATTGGTGTCATAAGACCCGTTCTGGTCATTGCTTTATTATGGATGACTCAAAAGGTAATGAGACAGTAACACTACAGCACCGTTCTGGTTCTGCTTTACAAATGCGACCAGATGGTGGTGTATTATTGACTACCCATAACGGTAAATATGAGGTGATACTTGGTGAAGAACGTGTTACCATCTCTGGTGCTTCCGATATCACAGTCAAAGGTGACACCTCACTCCGTTGTTATGGTGATTATAATGTAACCGTTCATAAAGATTATAACCTGACCGTTCTAGGTAATATGAATATGACCGCCAAGAACCTGAACCGCCATATTCGTGGAACTATGGACACAGAAGCAAAGATCGTCAATAAGAGAGTGGAAGGCCCTATTACATTAGGCACCCAGGCGTCTTATTCATTAACAACAACAGCCGATATGTCTTTGGTAACAACAAAGGGTAAAATACAGGCGGCGGCCGCCGAAGGTGATGTTGGAATTCATGCTAAAGGAAAAAATAGTAAATTTGTCTTAGAGGCAGCAAATAAAATGTATCAACATGCAAGTAATGAACTACATGAAACCTATGGTACATCTAATGCGGTTGGGTCTTCTCGTAAGTATGGTGTTGCTATGGAAGGACAACCAGTGATAAGAAGAATAAGTGGTCCTTCCGGTATTGAACTTAGAAATTTAAAAAAACATATATCTAATGTTGAAGGTGAAGTCCAGCATATGTTCAATGCTGGTTATACTCAATCTATTGGTGAAGATCACGTTCATGACGTTGGTGGTAGCCATAAGAAACGAGTTAACGGACATTCTTCCGAAACAGTAACAACTGGTAATAAAATTACTACCGTCGCACAAGGTAGTATTCAACATACCGCTACCACTGGTAGTGTGGATATTAGAGCACCAGCAGGAACATCAACATTTGCTGGTGGTATTACCAACATTAACTCTATTACCGGTGTTCTCAACATGGCCGCGGCAGCTGGAGGTGTTAATATTGAATCTATTGCTGGTCTATTAAATCTAAATGGTGGTATCATCTCTCAAATCGCCTCGGCACTAGGTCTTAGTCTACCATTTAATATATCATTGACATCACCAACTTCAGCAGATACACCACCAGAACTTAAAGGAACACAAGCAGACCAACCGAAAGAAGAACCAGATGCTACTGGTGAAATAGATAGTTGGCAGTAAGCTAAATAAGGAAACGCTAAAAGGACCGTCATGGCAGTTAATCCGTTCGTCAATAGAGATCCAGATTATGCAGATTTGGACTTAGATTTTGTCATGAATCCTACTACCGGAGATGTGAATATCAAAAGTGGCACCGAGGCCATAAAGCGTTCCGTGCGTAACCTAGTATTCACCAACTATTATGAGAGAAAGTTTCAATCTCAGATTGGTTCAGACGTTAGCGCCTTACTATTTGAAAATGCTACTCCTTTGACTGCGGTATATCTTAAAGATGCCATTTCGGCGGTTATAAATAACTTTGAGACAAGAGTTCAATTACAAGACGTTACAGTAAAAGAAGACATTGATAATAATGCATATAATGTAACGTTATCATACATAATACTAAACAGGAATTTACCAGTAGTATCAACATTATTCTTAGAGAGAATCCGATAAATGGCAACCGGCAATACTTCACTTAGGGTCACAGAGTTAGATTTTTTTTCGATTAGAAATAATCTAAAGAATTATCTTCAAAGTCAAGATACCTTTTCAGACTATAATTTTGAAGGTTCTGGTTTATCTGTTTTATTAGACATTCTTTCATATAACACCTATTATAATGCCTTCTATCTTAATATGGTTGCTAACGAGGCATTCCTTGATACTGCACAAGATCGTAAGAATATCCTATCACATGCCAAGTTGATTAATTATGTGCCATCTAGCTCTCATGGATCGGAATCTGTTCTTAACATTAAAGTTACTCCATCACTAAATGAAAATCCAAATGTCAATTATATTGTTTTAAATCAATATACTAGATTGATGGGCGCAGATTTAAATGGAATAAACTATCCATTTGTTACAATCAATGCTAACACAGCATATAAAGACAATGGTTCATTTTCTTTCGCCAATGTTATAATTAAACAAGGTGAGGTAATGACCTATCAATATATGGTAGATGCTAATAACGTAACAGGTCGTTATACTATTCCTTCAGCAAATGTTGATACAGATACTTTAATTGTAACGGTTCAAGAATCATCTTCAAATACAAAAACTGAACAATACTTTTTATCGGAAGACTTAACAGTATTAGAAGCCAATTCTAGAGTATATTTCTTAGAGGAAGATCAAAACTTAAATTATACAGTCTATTTTGGTGATAATGTTTTAGGTAAAAAGCCTGCTAATGGAAACATTATTATCGTTTCTTATCTTGATACTGTTGGTTCAGTTGCCAATAACATACAAAAATTTGTGTTCATTGATCCTATTGCCGGACTTTATAAAGATAACGTTCAAGTTACTGTAACTCAAGGATCATATGGCGGTGCTGATAAAGAAAGTATTGAATCCATACGTTTAAGAGCACCATATTTTTATACATCTCAGAACCGTGCTGTTACAACAAATGACTACGAAGCACTAATCACCAAAGATTATAGTAACATTGAAGCCGTTTCTATTTGGGGTGGTGAAGATAATGACCCAATAGTATATGGTAAAGTTTATATTTCACTAAAAACTCGTGGTTATTATCAATTAACAGAACTTGAGAAAACAAATATTAAAAATACATTAATTAAAAACAGAAATGTTTTGACGGTTACTCCTGAAATAGTTGATCCTGAATACGTGTTTATTCAAGTGGGTGGACAGATTACATATAATCCTTCATTGACAACAAAAACTGATACACAATTATTAGACATTGTTAAAAATGCCATCTATAATTATGCACAAAATGAATTATACACATTTAAATCCACATTTAAGTTGTCAAAACTACAAAATTATATTGAGAATTCGGATCCATCTATCACAGCATCCGATATTACAATCTATTTACAAAATAGAAAAAAATTAGTTCCAGGAACAATACAAAATTATTCAATGAATTTTAACACACCTTTAAGAAAAGGTGATCTGTTCCAAAAACTATACACATATCCTCAAGTAACAGTAGCAGACTCCAAAGGTGTTTTGTATCCTGTATTTTTTGAAGAGGTTCCAGAATCTTATACTGGTGTTGATTCAATAGAAATTATTAACCCAGGAATCAATTACTCTTATTATCCTGTAATAACCATCACAGGCGATGGTACTGGTGCCACAGCAACAGCGGAAGTCATAAACGGAAGAATTGTTAAAGTCACTGTAACAAATCCTGGTATCAATTATACAAGAGCAATTGTCAATATTACTGATGGTACAGGCAGTGAAGCTTCTTTATCAATAAAATTAAGATCATCTTATGGTGAATTAAGAACATACTATTTTAAACCAAATGGTGAAAAAGTATTTATTGATAATAAAGCAGGAACAGTTAATTATGCAACTGGTAAAGTTATTCTTAATAGTTTGAGAGCATATTCTGTTACTAAAAATCCTTTTTATGATTCAGATGTTTTGACATTCAATGTTGTTCCTGAATTGACCGTTATACCACCGGTAAGAAATAGGTTGTTGGCTATCGATACCAACAATGCACAAGCAATTCAATTGAAGATGGTACCACAAACCTAATGGACAGCTCAAACAACAAAACATCTTACTTAGTTAATACTCAATTACCCGAGTTTGTCAGACGGGATCATCCCCTTTTTGTCGAATTTATTGAAAATTATTATAAATTCTTAGAACAAGATGGCGGCACCTTATATACCACAAAAAGGTTTGCTGAATTTTATGATATTGATATAATCAGTCAAGATATTCGGAATGAAGAGGAAGAAGAACATCACGAAGAATCAGAACTTTATCATCAAATACTTGACAAACTATATGAAAATAATATCAAATATATTCCTAGAGATTCCCTTGCAAATATAGATGTTATTGCTAAACATTCGAAAGACTTTTACCGTTCAACAGGTTCAGAAAAGTCTGTCAGATTCCTTGCTCGTATTCTTTTTAATAAAGACGCTGATATATATTATCCACAACAAAACATACTCAAAGCATCTGATGGTAAATGGTTTGTGGAAAAATCCATCAACATTAAAGACATTGCCGTTAATAACGTAGCTAATAGTATCGCATTTACCAGATTTGCTAACACCTTAATTAGAGGTGCCCAATCAAATTCTACTGCTATTGTGGAAAATGTTAATCCTTACTATGAAGCAGGTGTATTAATTACGGAACTCAAAGTTTCACAAGTCACAAAAGACTTTATTAATGGCGAACTATTAACTGCCACAATTGAAGATGAAGGTGTATTTAAAACATTATCAGCAAATCTTTATTCTGGTATTATTGTTAAAACAACCGTTACAGCAAACGGTTCAGGATATATTGAAGGATCTTCTGTACCTCTCATATCAACAAATGGTATCGGTGGTCAAGTTATCATCGATAAAGTTCTAAAAGGTAAGTTACAAGGTCAGATTAAAACCATTCAAGTTATATTTCCAGGTGCAGGATATAAAGTAAATGATCCTATATTATTTTCTGGAGGAGATCCTACTGTACCAGCTGAAGCCAATGTAGCAACAGTTTTAGATGATGATACTTATCATCCAGCATATTATAGTTTAATTGGTTCTACAATTGATTTGGTTGCTAATAACATTATTGCTAATACCGTAGACCCTAATGAAGGATTTTCTTATACAGGCCTGGCAAATGTATATGTAACAACAGCAAATTTGGATCTTAGTACCGGACCTGGATCAACCGTTAATATAGCAACTCTCAATCAGATGCAGCAAAATTCTAATGTTTATTTCGAAACTGGTGATGTTCTTTATGTAAGAGGGCCAAATACTTACCATACAATTATCGAAAGCAATCGTTATTATTGGGAATTAAATGTATCTCCAGGTTTAGCAGGTAGTCTTGCAAACCTATCATTTGATGTAGTCAAGAAACCTAATGCTAATACTACTATTGCTAATTCTATGATATATTGGTCATATGGTCCTTGTGGGCCAATTATATCTTGCTCCATATCTAACTCAGGTAAAGATTATCTCGAACTACCAAAAGTTTCTGCAATTTCTAATACTTTTGTTCGTTCAATGGGTATTTTAGGAAGAATGGAAATTATAGACGGTGGTTTTGGTTACCAAGTCGGTGATGAAATAGAAATCATTAATCCTTACGGAACTTATGGTGTAGGTGGTGTAGGTGAAGTTTCGGTTGTAGATTCGAATGGTACAATCACTCAGGTTAATTTTGTTGATTCACCAAATCAAGGACATTTACCAGGCGGTTCAGGATATAGAGCAGACATTTTACCTACTGCTAATGTTATTTCTGCAAATGTTCTGGCATATGGTGCTAACATTGCCGTAACGGCGGTTATTGGTGATGATGCTATTTTAAATGCCAAGTCAAACGTCATTGGATCTATCGCATCTCTGAGAATCGTCTCAGGTGGTGTTGGTTATGACGTTCCACCAATTATTGACCTTTCAACACAAGGTGATGGTACCGCTCAGGCTTATGCTAATGTAGTTACAGGAATTTATACTTATCAAGGTAGATACTTGAACCAGGATGGACAGTTAAGTTCTTATATGTTCCTGGAAGATAGAGATTACTATCAAAAATTTGCCTATGTTGTTAAAATAGAAGAATCATTAAACAAATATAGAAAAGCGTTGAAGGATCTTATTCATCCTGCTGGACTAAAATTATATGGAGAATACTTATTTGAAGATAATAATCAGACAATGATGAATACTGTCAATGTTATCAATACACAAATCACTATCTTATAATTTTTGGCATATAAATAGAAGGTAATAAAGAGAGAGATCATGTCATCCACCTACTCAAAAGACCTTGAGGTCTATACCGCTAAACAATTTAAAGATTCCGTTTCAGGCGCTTCCAATGTTTATCTAACTTTTGGACGTGTCAGACCTTGGGCGAATGAAGCAAATCCTCCTCAGGCTAATACCTCAGGAGCAGCTTTTTATGAGACATGGAGAGAAATGATTGGCGGTAAAAAAATCAATGGTAACGATATTCGCCATGTTATACCAAGACATGACTGGACATCTAATACGGTTTATGTTGCATATGATGATTTGGCTGACTCTCGACAACTCAAAAGTTCTAATTCCAAGTTTTATGTTATTACCGATGCCTTTAATGTATATAAATGTATAGCAAACAATTATGGACAACCTTCTACATATAAACCAACATCTACAAATCCTTCATCACAATTTCAGACTGCCGACAAATATATATGGAAATATATGTATACCTTGACCGGTGAAGAACAATTAAGATTTACCACCAATTACTTTTTTCCTGTTAAAACTCTTTTAGAAGATGATAACTCATTGCAATGGCAAGTCCAGGAAGATGCCGTTTCTGGTGCTATACATAGTATATTAATTCAAAACACTGGTGTTGGTTATACATCCAATAACATTTCAGTTGTAATCAATGGAGATGGTCATTTTGCTAATGCATATGCGATTAGAAATGTCTTTACCGATCAAATTGATTCTTTTGTTATTGATAATAAAGGATCTGGTTATACATACGCAAATGTTCAAATCAAATCATCAAGTGGTGCAGGAGCAACTGCCAGAGGAATTATTTCACCACCGGGTGGCCACGGTTCTGATGCATTACGAGAACTAGGTGGATCTTATTTAATTATTAATCCACAACTAGATGGTTCTGAAGGTGGTATTATAGTCACACAAAATGATTATAGAAGAATTTCTATTATTGCTGATCCATATGTATATGGAACAACGAACGTTAGCACTAATCAAGCATTTTCGCAAGTCACAACAATATCTCTCGCACAGAGTAGTTCAACCACCGATTTTACATTAGACGAAGTTGTATATCAAGGACCAGATTTACCTAATGCTACATTTAAAGGTATTGTTGCTGCATGGGATTCCGCTAATTCAATTATTAAATTAAACAATGTTGATGGTAATCCTACATCAGCATTACTTACAGGCAATACATCAGCAACATCTAGATATATCAATTCTGTAACTCAGCCAGATTTGGTTCCTTATTCAGGACGTATCCTATATAAGGACAACATTACTGCCATTGAAAGGGCAGAAGATCAAACAGAAGATTTCAAAATTATCTTGAGTTTCTAAGAGGAAAAATAGAAAATGGCAAATACTGCTAATTCAACTAAAAGCACACTAATAACAGATTTTAATGTAAGTCCTTATTATGATGATTATAATCCTGATAAGGAATTTTACAGAATCCTCTTTAAACCAGGTTATGCAGTCCAGGCTCGTGAGTTGACTCAAATGCAGTCAATGTTACAGTCTCAAGTATATCGATTTGGTCGCAACATTTTCAAAGAAGGAAGTATTGTTTTACCAGGCGGGTTCACATTCCGTATGAATGTTGGAGATAAAAAAGGTAACCCTATCGATTATGTTAAAATTAACAATGTTGATACAGGAAATAATGTTGTAAATGTTGCCTCTTGGTTAGGGGAAACAATTGTTAGTAATACAAGTAACATCAAAGCGACTGTTTTAAATGTATTAGACTCAGACGGTACCACAACAAACACAAAAACTCTTTATGTCGCTTATCTAAGTGCATCTCCTTTATCTAATGCTAATAATTCGATAAGAGCATTTCTACCAGGTGAAACACTATTTAATGCTAATGCAGGAACTTCTGTTGTTCTTAACACCGATCCTGTAGCAAATACTGGTTATGCATCCGAATTTACTATCGATGAAGGCGTTTTCTTTGCTAAAGATCATTTTATCGCTTTTCCAAGACAATCTGTAATCATCGATAGATATAATCCAAATCCAACTGCAAAGATTGGTTTTTATGTTACAGAAGAAATAGTAAACGCCGCTCAGGATTCTTCACTGTTAGACCCTGCGTTAGAAGCATCAAACTATTCTGCACCAGGTGCCGATAGACTTAAACTCAATCCAGTATTAAGTGTTGTACCTTTCAATTATGAAACAGATCCTAGTTTTATTACACTATGCACCATTGAAAACGGTGTATTACATATATCAAATGAAAAATCTCAATATAATATTCTTGGCGATGCAATGGCTAAGAGAACATCGGATGAATCCGGTGATTATGTCATTAAAGGTTTAAATGTCCAATTACAAGAGCATGAAATTGTTACAACACCTGTAAACAATTTTGGTCGTTATTCTGCAAACGGTAACAACCAACTTATGGTTGTGGTTGTAGATCCTGGATATGGATATTGTAAAGGTTACGCTGTTAATAACAATGGCAGAACCCAGATTAATGTTCCTAAACCATTAGAATATAAAAATGTAACCTCTCAGATTACCTCAACAACTATGGGTCAATATGTCCAAGTTAATGAGTTTGTAGGTTCATGGGTTGCTGATCAAGGCACAAGAGTCAATTTTTATGACGCTGTAAATCAGAGAATCACTAACGGTAATAAATCATATAGTCAAAAGTGGTCAACAGGTTCACAAACTGGTAACAACATTGGTTCTGGTATCGTCAATGCTGTGGAGTATGTTTCTGGTGTAAAAGGATTTGACGCAGTTTATAATGTTTATCTATCCGATATAACAATGTTAGGTAGTAATACATTTTCAACTGTCAGAAGTTTATACTACGACAATACTTCTGTTGCTGATATGGGCGCAGACATTCTTGGTGCAAACAATACATCATCAAACACTATTCTGTTATCCATAAGTCAAGCACCACTTCTTTATTATGTTGGATCAAAATATACAAAATCTGTTAGAGATCAGTTAAACAATCCTTCAACAATTTATTATTTTAGCAGAACCGCAGGCGTTTCTTCATCACTTTATGTTGGTACTTCCGGTAACTGCACAGTTACCATCAGCGGACCTACAAATGAAGAATTGCCTTACGGCACAATTACATCCATGTCAGATACGGATATTTTATCTGATCTTCATATGACTTTCAATACATCTATTAACATTGGTCCATTATGGAGTGGTGCTACAGTAACATCTTCTGGCGGCGGTACAACCTTAACAGGTGTTGGTACATATTTTACCCATATGAATGTTGGTGACAAGATTGAACTTTCAGGTTTATCAAATACTTATTATATTACCGCTATCACAAGTGATACTGTAATAACCGTTAATGATGCCGTACCTGCTTCAGTCACTACAAGTAGTGTTTTCAAAGCTTACAAAAACGGTGATGAAATAAATCTAACAGGTAAAGGTATAGCGGCTGGAACAAAAAGAACTGTCTCAGCAACATCAACATCATTAACATTTGATTTAAAAGAAACTTTCTCTTCACAAATTCCTGCGACAGTGACATATAAATTGGTTTCAACAGATTCCGTTGAAGCCTCTAAGACATTAAATCCGAGAAGATATGTTAAGATTAACTGTGCTACGGCTGGTACCACAGGACCATTCTGTCTTGGTTTCTCTGATGTTTATCAAGTTAGAAATATTGTTAAGAAAAATGGATCCGCGCCAACGTCATATACCGATGGTACCGATGTTAGTAGGTACTTTACAGTAGATAATGGCCAAAGAGATACAATGTATGATCTAGCAACGATTACTCCAAACCCTGGATTATCATTAAGCAACACTGATTATCTACTTGTTTTCTTGGATTATTTTTCACCAGTTTATTCTGGTAAAACTGGATATTTTTCTATTAATTCTTATAACATTGAAGATGATGCTAATTTAGCTACAGAAGCAACAATCAGAACAGAAAACATTCCTGTTTATGTTTCACCTGTAACAAATTTAAGATATGATCTAAGAAATCAATTAGACTTTAGACCAGTTAAGACTATTACGGCTACTGACTCCACAACCGTTGCCGGTGCATCAACAAATCCAGCAAATACATCTTCAACCTATAACTTTGCTGCCGGAGGTATGCACTTCCCGGTTCCTTCAACAGAATTGATTTACGATTATTCATATTATCTTGGAAGAAAAGATATCGTATCTATCAACAAAGATGGTTCAATCGCCGTGACAAAAGGCGTTTCATCTGATTTTCCTATTGTTCCAACACCTTCCGAAAATCAAATGACACTCGCAATTCTTACTATGACTCCATATCCATCTTTGTCACCAGCATATGCAAATGCTTTGGGTCGAAGAGATTTATCTTGTGCAGCTAATAAAGCTTCTATTCGCGGTTATACCATGCGTGACATTGGTATTCTTGAAGATAGAATTAAAAATCTCGAATATTATACCTCATTAACTCTTCTTGAAAAAAGTGCATTGAATATGAAGATTGTCAATGCTGAAGGTCTTGATAGATTTAAGAACGGTATCTTTATCGATACATTTAAAGACACCTCATTGACAGCGAAAGGTATTGATCCAGATTTCCGTATTGTAATGGATCCTATTGAACTTTGTATGAGACCTTTGTTCAGTACCGATTCATTTGCGTATCAATATGTTTCCGGTTCTGGTGTAAAGAATAGTAATAACAAAGTTACCATGAGTTATACTGAAGTATTACAATTCACACAACCTCGTGTTACAGATTTCAGAAACCTTGAAAGAGGTACATACCTCTACAATGGCACACTGACAATTTCTCCACCACAAGATGTTTGGATTGATGTGACGCAGGCTGCGGACGAAACTGTTAGTATTTCTGCAACAGGTACAAATGGCACAGTTCCTACTGGTATAGATCCTTTAACAGGTAAACCATATCCACCAAGTGCAGCAACTTGGGGCGGCGCCCTATTGTCCATTACAGATTCTTTATCACAAGATCAGGTGGCAAATTATACCAAAAGTTACTTGAATACAACATGGGAAGGATGGAAAACAGTAATTACAGGTTACACCCTATACCGTGGACAAGGTGCTACAAGAACAAAAGTTGGTGAATTTACTAGTGCTCAATATGGATCAGCGGCAGCTGCCGAGGCGGCGGCCAAAGCGCAGGCAAAACAATGGACATCTCAACCTGCACCTGGACATGCAAATGATCTTTGGAATGCAACAGCGGGTGATGTTGCTACACTAGAAACCGATTATGCTACAACAAGACTTGGTACAAATTGGTTTGCCAATTATAGTAATGACGTTGCTGTTGGAGCAAATAAGTTAATTTCAAGTGCAACTATTCCATATATTAGACCACAAGAATTGGTTTGTAAAGCTACAGGCATGAAGCCTTACAGCTATCTAAATGTATTTTTTGATGGCATTAATATGACACAAAAAGGTCTTGTTACACCAATTACAGCCGAACAATACCCTATCTGTCTTGCCAGAAATCCATTAGCAGTAGGAACAACTCCGGCTGCCGGCGGTGATCTCATAGTTAATACAGATGGTACAGTCTATTTCTTAGTTAAAATTCCTAATGATGCTCCTAAGTTCAGAACGGGTGAAAGAGTATTACTTATTATGGATGGTAGTCAAGTTAATCCACAAGATCCATTGGATGAACCAGATGCTTCAACATTGGCATCTGCTTACTTTTTTGCCGATGGTACCAAGCAAACATTACAAAGAACTGTTTATTCAACATTAGGATATGTTAAATCTGGTGAAGCAACAAGTGAAACAAAAACATCGACCAATGACACAGTTTTACCAAACACATTCGTTCCACCTCCACCACCAAAGACTGGCCATTGCTGCTTTAATCCAGAAGCAAAGGTCCTTATGGCCGATCTTACATGGAAAGCAATTTGTGAGGTTGCTGAAGGTGACCAAGTTATTGGTGACAACGGACACGTTAATACAGTTTTAAGAAACAATAAAGTTAATGTTGGTGATAGAAAGATGATCCAGTTTAAGGGTTATGATTTCTTCACAACTGATGACCATCTATTCCTGACCAAGAAAGGTTGGAAGACCTGGGATCCAGAACATGTTCTCAATGATAAGAATACAACCAATAAGGACTTCCTCATTGGTGAAAACAGAACAACACCTATCAACGAAGATGATCTTCTAAAGATGTTCACCATTGTTGACGGCAATCTCGTTGACGAATATATTCCCATTGAGTTTGATGCACATGACTTTGACCCACATTATGCAGTATATGACTTAAACACAGACGGTAACAAAACATATATCGTTCAAGGTTTCGTTGCTCATAACTGTTGCGTTGCTTACACTTACTTAGTCAAAGCACCTGCTGATGAAGAAGGTATCTTCTGTACCGGTTATGAAGTATTCGTTCAGAGAAAATCACAGACCCGTGGTATGTGGTTCGAGTTAAGAGAAATGGATGCTGCTGGACAAATTACAAATGTAACGATACCAGGCACCGAAGTTTATCTCGAAAATAACCAGGTTGCGGTGTCTAATAATGGTATCAGCAATCCTACAAGAGTAACATTCCCTGCTCCTGTCTTCTTGTTTAACAATAAGCCTTATGCGTTTGTTGTTCACTCATTTAGTCCAGGATATCTATCAGTTGATCCAGATACTGCTATTTGGATTTCTCGTATAGGTGAAACTGATATTAATACAGGTACGGTTGTTACTGATAGACAGAAATTAGGCAATTTCTTCTCAACTACAAACAACAAACAATGGGATTCTGTACCTGATGTTGATTTGACTATTAACATTTATAGAGCGAATTTCAATACAGGAACAGCTACTTTTGTTATTGGTAATCAACCTGTAGAAAAGTTTACACTAGCAAATGTTAGTTCTTCATTGTCAACCAGAATTGGTGATCACTTTATTACAGGTGACTTATTAACAGTAACAGGTGCTAACGGCACATTTGCTGTTGGTAACTATGTAAGAGGTGTTACCTCAGGTGCATCAGCAAATGGTACCGTTGTTTCTATACCAGGTGTAAATCAATACACAATGTCAAATACACGATATACCATTGGTGAACAAATAAATGGATATTATGCCAGCAATGGTAACTACACTGGTGTTTCTGCTACAGTATCAGCAATTGCTAATAGCACCGCGGTTCTTACATATTATAATGAAACATCTGCGGCAGTTTATTCGGAATTTGTAGTATCAACTGGTGGATTTGCTAACAACTTGATCATCCAAAGTGTAAGAGATTCCGGATATAATTATAGAGCAGAAATTCAGTCTGTAGGTAAATATAATTACTCCACAGTAAGTTTTGAACCAAATGTTCTTGACTTTGTTAAGACTGCTATTTCATACGAAATGGATACCTATAATGATGGTTCATTAACATCATCTGGTTATCAAGAAATACATCCTTCTGAGACATATTACTTCCCGGAAGAAAAAGTAATTTATGGTAAAACAAAAGAAATAAATTCGGGTGTAGGTCGTTCTAACAAAGTTAGAGTAACATTTGAAAATAATTCGAATTATGTTTCTCCTTTACTCGATCTTGATTCAACACACTCAATTTTCATTGACAATATAATCAATGCAAATACTGTTGGTGAAACAGGAGTTTCTGGTGGCCAGGCACTTAATAAATATATTTCTCAAACAGTGACACTTGCTGATGGTCAAGATGCTGAAGATATAAATATTTTCTTAACATCATATAGACCTCCAGGAACAGATGTTAAAGTTTATGTTAAATTCCTTAATGCAGAAGATGCCGAGACCTTATCGCAAAAATATTGGATCGAAATGGAAAAACAAGGCGGTGGTGATTTAATTTATTCTTCTATTGCAAATAGAGATAATTATAAAGAATATACTTTCTCTCCTCCAACGTCTGTAAAATCAGGCCCTAATGGAGAAGTTCAATATACGGTTGGTAATACGACCTACACAGGGTATAAATATTTTGCAGTAAAGATTGTTTTAACAGCAACAAACCCTGCAATTGTACCAAGAGTAGCAGACTTGAGAGTAATAGCATTACAAATTTAATGAAAGGTGATTAGACTATGATGGAATTGAAATTGATGAGTTGGCCTGTCAGGCTGCCTTCTAATATGTTTACAGGTTTTTTGATGATTAATAACCCTCCAGTATCGGGCGCCTGTGAATTTGGATGGGGTGAGATACCTGAAAGGAATGATAAGATACTTGAAGGTGTCTGTGATTACTTTGAGAATAGAAATGAGAATATAGTACCTGATAGCGTGGCATGGGGTAGTATTGTTCCGACTCATATGGAGTTCGTAGATTATCTTAAAGAAAGAAACTTGGATAAACTACATGAATACTTGAGTGAGATGTTTACTAAACCTTTATGTCATGGTACGTCTCAAGGTAATGAGTTTTATACTAGATTGATAGAAAATAAGGACGAAATCAAAGAGAATACTGGATTTGCTATCTATGATAAGTTCCTTTGTTTAATGCAAGCCACTAGTTTGATACCGGTGTTTTCACCAGAACAGTATCAGGCAAGTAATGATTATCTAAGATTTTATACAGTAAACCCGGATAAATATATGGATTTACTTGAAGAACTTACAGGTTATGAATTACAAGCACCAAAATGGCAAGGTAAACATTTTGGTATTAAAACAGAAAACCATGGATTATACAGTGACCGTGATATTATGTGCCTTGGTGTAGCAGTAAGAATTGCTGAGAGTTATTGGAATAAAAGGAATATTAAAATTGCTGACATTGGTGGCGGAGTAGGTCATCTAGAATTCTATCTACATAAGTTAGGTTTTACAGATGTTACTATGGTCGACCTTCCAACCGTCTCAGCATCAGCAAAGTATTTTTTAGATACTAATTTAGAGAATCATAACATTAAATTGATTTCTCCAGAGGAATTCACAGGTGATTATGATTTAGTGGTTAACTTTGATGGTCTACCAACATATGGTGAAGAGGCCGCCAAAGAATATATCGAAAAGATTAGTAAGAACGCTAAACACTTTTTGTCTATTAACCGAGAGGTAGATGAGTTTAGAATTTCTGATAACTGTCCTATGACAAGAGTATCGAGGAATCAATTTTGGTATAGAAGAGGTTATGTAGAAGAAGATTACATACCTGAGAGAAAGTAACATGGAAAAAACAGAAATACCTGGTGTCTATAAAGAGCGTGACGGAATTCTTATAAATAGAGATAACACAGCTTTAGATGCGTATAAGAAAAGAATGAGAAAAGAAAAAGCAATAGACGATATGCAGGTTGAGATGGCCGAATTAAAGAATGATATGAAGGAAATTAAAGACTTGCTAAAAGGACTGGTAAAGTAAATGGGAATAGCAAACGTTGAACTCACAGATACCTTTGACCAGTGGAGGTTAAAGACCAACCAGGTCATTCTTTATGCCAACCAGTTAGATGCAGAGCAAAACTTGGTATTTGACATTGCTAATGCAGCCTTTAGTGAGTTAAATGCTTCATTTGGCGTAGCCAATGCTGCTTATGATCTGGTAAACGTTTCTTTTGATGTTATTAATTCCGCTTATATCTTAACTAATTCAAATTATGTTGTTACTAATTCAGCATATGCTTTAACTAACGCATCTTTTGATGTTGCTAATGCTGCTTACGGAAATGCAAATTCTTTATCAATTTCTGCAAATAACTATGCCGGTGCAATGGCAAATAGTGGAAATGCATATACTAATGTATCCGTTCTATCAGTAAATGCATACGCAAACTTAGTTGGTATATCGGGTAATGCTTATGCTAATGTGGTTGGTATATCGGGTAATTCTTATGTCAACGTATCATCAGCGGCCGCCAATGCTTATGTAAATGTCTCTATCACATCGGCAAACAATTATGCTGGTGTCATGGCCAATTCTGCCAATGATTATGCTTATTCATTGGCATATGGAGGACTATCAGGTGCTAATGGATATGCAAATTTAATAGGTACTAGTGCCAATAGCTATGCCGGTGCAATGGCAAATAGCGGAAATGCATATACAGTTTCCGTTGGTGCTTCCGGCAATGCTTATGTAAACGTTTCCACTACAGCAGCTAATAATTATGCGGGAGCATTATCAAATGCTTCTAATTCTTCTGTTGCAACTGGGTTATTATCCGGTAATAATTATACAAATACATCAACCAGTTCTTCTAATAATTATGCTGGCGTCATGGCCAATGCAGCCAATAGCTATGCAGCAACAACTTATCTTCCTAAAACCGGTGGAACAATTTCTGGTAGTTTAACTATATCATCCGATGCTACAATTTCAGGTAACTTAACCGTTTCTGGTACCACAACATATGTCAATACCGCTAATCTTATGGTTGGCGATAACATTATAGTTCTTAATGCCGATATACCATCATCAGTGGCCCCAAGTGAAAATTCTGGTATCGAAGTTAATCGTGGTAATAAAAACTCCAATGCTGCTATTATTTGGATTGAAACTACTGCTAAGTGGGCATTTACTGGTAATACATTAAATGCTTATACCACGTTTATCGCTTCAAATACCGATGTTGAAAGTGTTACTACAAATACAACAGCCGCTTTTGCAAAAGCGAATGGTGTTGCTAGTGGTGCAAATGGATATGCCATTCAAGTTGGCGCTGCATCTAATAATTGGGCAAATACAGTATTTTCTACACAAACAAATACGGCAGTAATATTCAACGTATCAAATTCTTCTTACGGAACTGCAAATGCTGCTTATACAACAACTAATGCTGCTTTTGGCGTAGCAAACGCTGCTTTCGGTGCTGCCAATAACGTTGGTCCACAAATTGCTCCTGCATACAACACAGCGAATGCCGCCTTTAATAAAGCCAATTTGGCTGCTACTTCCGCAAATGCAACATTAACAGGTACAACAACCATATCAGGAACAGTTGATTTTTCAGGATCATCTTTTAAAAATCAAACTCTTACAGATGCCGCAACAATCAATTGGAATACAGCATCAGGTACTATAGCAACTGTTACTTTAGGTGGTGATAGAGTTATGGGGATTCCTTCGAATCTACAAGTTACTACCTATCTGTTACACGTTTATCAAGATGGAACAGGAGGCCGCACTTTAGATTTTAGTACCGCAGGTGTCTTCAAGTGGCCAAGTGGCGGCGCCCCTATAATTTCAACCGATGCCAATGCACATGATGTTATATCTTTTGTCAGTGACGGTACTTATCTTTATGGATCATGGTTACCAGACGTAAAATAAGGAAAGTAGATGTCCGAATATGTAGAACTTTTCATGGATCAAGGTAGCGACTTTAGTGTTACCGTCCAAATGAATAGTGAAGACAATAATTTAGCACAAAATTTGACTGGATATATTGTAACCAGTCAAATAAGAAAATCTATACTTTCGCAAAATATAACTTCTAGTCTTGTCTGTACCATACCTCAGGCAAACACCGGTGAAATTTTTGTTGAACTCGACGCCGCTAATACTGCTAATATACCAGCAGGAACATACTTTTTTGACGTTAAGGTGTATGATACCGTTGCTGGTTTAAAATCAAGACTTATAGAGGGTATTATGATTGTAACACCACAAATAACTCAATAGGATCAAAAATGGCTAAAATAGTCGTTACATCAACACCTAAGAATCGAATTTTGATAAATACCTTTAATGGAACAGGAGGCGCCGGCGGCGGTGTTCAATTATTAACACAGCTAAAAGATGTTGATGCCTCAGACGTAGATAATAACGAAACAGTAGTTTACGATGCCGCAAGTGGAAAATTTAAAGTAGAAGAACTGCCCATCGTAAACGGAGGAGAATTCTAAGCGATGTCAAATACAATAATTCAGATCAAACGATCCCTAACAACTGCACAACCAACTTCTCTTAGTGTAGCAGAACTTGGTTATTCATATCAATCTAATACAATCTTTATTGGTACTCCTGATGGTTCCGGTACAATCGCCATCGGCGGTAAAGCATATCTAGACCTTATCAATACCTCTTTTGGTATTGCTAATGCTGCCTATAATGCTGCTAACGGTGCCGGTTCACTTGCCGTTATCAATCTAATATATCAAACAGCAAATGCTGGTTTTGATAAGGCTAACAGTGTTGCTACTAACGCTGCGGCCGCGTTTTCTTTAACAAATACAACCTATGCCGCAGTAAATTCCGCCTTTGGTGTAATTAATGCTGCTTATACACAGGCAAACACTTTAGCAACTTCTGCCAATGCTTATGCCGCGTCAGTTGGTGCAGCATCAAATGCTTATGCTAACGTTGTTGGAACGGCAGGTAATACCTATGCCGCAGCGGTTGGAACATCTGCCAATGTTTATGCGGCCGCCGTTGGTGTAGCAGCAAACACATATGCAAATGCCACATTCGTAAAATTAACAGCAGGTTCTCAGACAATTACTGGCGACCTTGCTATTACAGGCAATCTAACTTTCCTAGGTAACGCTACAACCATTGTTTCTAATAACTTAGTTGTTGGTGATTCCTTAATCTACCTTGCTGCGAATAACTACTCTGGTACCGATCTATTAGACATTGGTTTTATTGCCAACTATGGTAACACCACTGGTGCTAACGTCCATACCGGTCTTGTTAGAGATGCTACAAATAAACAGTATTACCTCTTCCAAGGATATGATGCAGAGCCAGCGAATAATTCATTCGTTCCTGGCGGCAACAATATGGTCAACGCTGTTCTTAATGCTGACTTCGTTACCAGTAACCTAACTCTTGGTGGTGCTAACGCCATTGTTTGGATTAAGGCTGCTTACGATAATGCAAATGGTGGATTTGGTGTTACAAATGCTGCCTTTGGTCTTACTAATACAACTTATGCCGCAGTAAATAGTGCCTTTGGTGTCATTAACGCAGCATATACACAGGCTAATACACTTGCTACATCTGCAAATGCTTACGCAACCGCAGTTGGTGCAGCGGGTAATGCCTATGCCGTTGTGGTTGGTGCTGCTTCTAATGCTTACGCAAACGTTGTTGGAACAGCAGGTAATACTTACGCAACAGCAGTCGGTACCGCTGGTAACGCTTACTCAGTAGTCGTCGGTGCTGCCTCTAACACTTGGGCCAATACTCTCAATACTGCTATTCATAATACATTCCATGATGCCGCTAACATCATATCAGGCACTATTGATTCCGCTAGACTATCTGGTTCTTATACAGGTATCACTGGTGTTGGAACAATCTCAACTGGTACATGGCAAGGTTCAACTGTCAACGTAGCATATGGTGGTACAGGTATCGTATCTGCTACGCTAAATGGTGTTCTATTTGGTGGAGGTGGTAACGGTGCTTTCCAAGTCACCGGTGCAGGCACAGAAGGCCAGGTACTAACCGCATCCGCTACAGGTGTTCCACAGTTCTCAATGATTAGTGGAGGCACTTTCTAACTTTATCTTAAATTGGAGAATATATTATGACAGATCAAAATGCTTATATTAATGCTTATGTGGATAATTCCGTTGGAATGTTACATGAATATGTGACGATGGTTCTCCAATTAAGAACACAAAACAAGATTGCGAGTGATATGGTTGCAGAAAAAGATGCAACCATATCCTCCCTTCGAGAGCAAGTTGATAATGTTAAAGTGGAGTTAGAAGAAGAATTAGGTAAAGTCAAAGCAGAATTGGAATCCTATAAATCACAATTAGGAAACAATAATGAGCAAATTAATCAGTCTAGGGCCGATGCTATAAAATGGGAAAAAGAATACAATGATATGAAAAATAAAGTGTCTCACATGGATACTTTGACATCTCAAATGAATGATATGAAAAAACAAATCATTGATAAAGATAAAGAGATACAAGTCCTTAAAGATAAATTAACACCTAAAGAATCTTCTCCTAAAAAAGTTATAAATACCAAGGATAAGCGAGAAGAACCTGTAGCCATGAAAGAACCAGAAACAGATAAGAACGACGACTTTTAATGGCTAACACAGTAATCCAACTTAAATATTCTTCGACACCAAGTTCTATGCCATCGTCCTTGGCGAATGGTGAGTTGGCTATTAACTATGCTGACGGTAAACTATACTATAAGAATACCACCGGTCAGATAGTCTCTTTTTCCAGTGCCGCAGTTGCTAATGTTCTAAGTTTTGCTACTGTTAATGCTAACGGTTCACTGATAACAGCAACAGCAACTAATTCTATTCTTACCATATCAAATGGTGATAATATTGAGATTACTGGCGATATTATCAATGATATCATTACAATTTCTGCCAATCTAAAACCAGCATTTGACCGTGCCAATTCTAAAACATATACTTTCTATCAAAATACGAAACCATCCACTTCCAATTCTCACGATTTATGGGTTCATTCCGATACAGGTGTTGTATATGAAAATTTTGGCACCACATCTACACCTATTTGGGCTGAATTTGGACCATCAACGGCAGTAGCAAATCTCACACCAGGAGTCGTTTCTACAACTAATCTGGTATTCAGCGATGCTTCTTATCAGACAACGGCAGGTGCTACAGTAGTAAATGCTGTGGCTGCATTTAGTCATTCTAATACCACTTATGCCGCCGTTAACTCGGCATTTGGTGTTATTAATACGGCCTTTAATGTCGCCAATAATGCCTATACATCCACTAATGGTGTAGCAGCATTTAGTCATTCTAATACCACTTATGCCGCCGTTAACTCGGCATTTGGTGTTGCTAATGCTGCATTTGGTAAAGCAAATACAGCATTACAAAATACAACAGGAACTCTTGCTGGTGCTCTAACCATCACAGGCAATACTACGGTTAATGGTATTGCTCCTAACTATGCACCTAATCGTCCTGCTTTTCGTGTAATAGGAGGCGGCACTACAAATAATCTAACAACTACACAGAATGGCACGGGTTGTCTAACATCTAATAACTGGACAGTCTCTTATAATCAAGGCGGTTATTTGGCCAATACTAACGGTATCTTTACTGCTCCCGTTACAGGACTTTATCAAGTTAATGTTATTGGAAGAAACTCAGGATATTCCAGTGGTATTAGTCAGATTGGTGTTACAAAGAACGGATCAAGCGGCGGCACAGTTGGTGGTGAATGTATATTGATGATTGAGTGGGCGGCAAGTTCAACAATGAATCACGCTGGAGGAAGCACAATAATCAATTTAAATGCCGGTGATACGCTGGCATGTAAGATTCTTGCCGGTCAGATTAACTTTGATGGTAATGATAACTGGTCTGTGGCATACATAGGATAAGAAATGGCAATTAATTTTCCATCATCACCATCTTTAAACGATACTTATACAGTAGGTACCAAAACCTGGATTTGGAATGGTTATGCGTGGGATTTAGTTGTCGCAAGTGTCGCAACTGCATACGATACCGCCAATGGTGCCTATGTAGTTGCTAATGCCGCTTTCAATGCTGCTAATACTGGCACCTCGGCAGGTCCTGCTTACAATACTGCTAATGCTGCTTATGCTGCCGCAAACCAGGCCGGAGTAATTGCTAATGCAGCATTTGCTAAAGCAAATACAGGCGGCGGGGGTGGAAGCAGTAATTCATTCACAACAATTTCTGTTTCTGGACAATCCAATATTGTTGCTGGAAATAATGATACTCTGACTTTTGAGGCTGGAAATAACATAAATATAACAACAGACTCGGTGGCAAAAACCGTCAAAATAGCATCATTTGGTTTAGGTTATACGGATTATGGTAGTATTGCGGCACCGTTGACATCATCAAACGACTATGGGAGCATATAAGAATGTCCGTTCAGGTACAATTTAGAAGAGGTAATACCGCACAACATTCTGCTTTCACAGGTGCTCCTGGTGAAATTACAGTTGATACAGATAAAAATGTTATAGTAGTCCATGATGGTTCAACTGCTGGTGGTTTTCCTCTTGCTTCACTCTCATCTTATGGCGTTGCTAACGCAGCCTTTACACATTCTAACACAACTTATGCTGCCGTCAATTCCGCATTTGCAGTTATAAATTCTGCTTTTGGTTCTGTCAATACGGTAGGTGGTTATGCAAACACGATTGGTGGTTATGCTAACCAGGCCGGTGTTATTGCTAATGCTGCCTTTGGTCTTACTAATACAACTTATGCTGCCGTAAATTCTTCTTTTGGTGTTATTAACGCAGGATTCGGTGTTGCTAATTCCGCTTATAGTTTTGCCAACGGTGTAAATACCTTTGCCTATGGTGTGGCAGTAAATGCTGCGGCCGCTTTTGCCGCCGCCAATAACGTTGGTCCACAAATTGCTCCTACAAGAGATACATTGAATGTAGCATTTGGAGTGGCAAACGCAGCCTTTGATAAGGCCAATGCTGCCAATGTCCTTGCTTATAATACTGGTATAGGTGCAAATGCCTATACAGACTTGTCCACACTATCAGCAAATAATTATGCTGGCGCTATGTCCAACTCCTCTAATGCCTATGCTTATTCACTAGCATTTGGTGGTCTAGCAGGTGCTAATGGTTATGCGAATTCCGTAGGTACATCAGCTAATAACTATTCCGGAACAATGGCCAATTCTGTAAATGCTTGGGCCAATACAGTAGGAACATCAGGTAATGCTTATACAGTAACAGTAGGTTTATCCGGAAATGCTTATGTAAATGTATCAACCGAATCCGCTAATAACTACGCTGGATTCATGACCAATGCGTCCAATGCATGGGCAAACACCAAGCTTTCCAATACAGACGGTGTTCTATTTAACGGATCACTAAACGTCAAGAATACTTTATATGCTTATGATGTGGTCATTGCTAATTCAATGATTGCTAATATAACAGGAAATGTTACCGATTTATCTGTTAGAAACAATGTGTTCATCGGTGGTAGCATTACCAATGTTACACAGTTAATCTTTAATACCAGTACCAATATAACACCAACAACACCTGGCGCGCTTACTTGGTCACAAGACGATTCCACACTACACTTTGATATGGATTCACCAAGTAATGTTATTGGTCATATTAATCAGGATCTATTCTATTATGTAAAGAACCAGACAGGTTCAACTATTCCAAAAGGAACTGTAGTTAGATTTGCTGGCACCAGTGGTGCTTCCGGCCGTCTACTAATTGCTCCTGCTATTGCTAACAATTCATACCCATCAAAATATACTATGGGTGTCACTGCCGCTGCTATTGCTTCTGGTGCTGATGGATTTGTTATCAAAGAAGGTAAGATTAAACAAATTGATACCTCTATGTTTAATGCTGGTGATATCCTTTACGTGTCGCCATCTACTCCTGGTGGTTTCTCTAATACTATGCCAAGTGCGCCTAATAATAAAATTACGGTAGCCGCAGTTATCTATAGTTCCGCTACTGTTGGATCTATTGAGGTACGTGTAACACTTGGTTCTAAACTAAATGAAAATGAGCAAATTGAGTTTGATAGTGTTACTGATGGTGATACTCTTGCTTACGTTTCTGCTAACGGTAGATTTGAAAACAAGAATACTCTGGTATCAGCATACAATACAACCAATGCATCTTACACTGTTACCAATTCGGCATATACCTCTTCTAATGCTGGTTATACGGTTGCTAACGCTGCCTACGGTTATGCTAATGCATCTAATACCTGGGCAAATAACACTTTCATTAAGTCTGTAGCAAGTCAACAAACGATCACTGGTGACCTTGCTGTTACAGGTAACCTTACATTCCTTGGTAATTCTACAGTAATTTCTGCTACTAATTTAGAAATTGGTGATTCTCTCATTTACCTTGCTGCTAACAATTACAGCGGCACTGACTTAGTAGATATTGGATTTGTTGCTAACTATGGTAATTCTTCCGGTGCTAATGTTCATACAGGTCTTTATCGTGACGCCACTTATAAACAGTATTATCTATTCCAAGGATATGATAATGAGCCTAGTAATACTAGTATTGTTCCATATTCTAATAATATGGTCAATGCCGTTCTTAATGCAGATTTCAATACATCAAACCTAACACTTGGTGGTGCTAATGCTATTGTATGGATTAAAAGTTCATACGATAACTCTAATGGATCCTTTGGTGTAGTTAACGCTGCATTTGCTCATTCTAATACCACATACGGAGCAGTTAATAGTGCCTTTGGTGTAATAAACTCTGCATTTGGATCTGCCAATACGGTAGGTGGATACGCCAATAATGCCGGATCACGAGCTAACCAGGCCGGTGTTATTGCCAATGCCGCATTTGATTCAGCTAACACTGCCGGATCATTAGCCAATCAGGCTGGTGTTATTGCTAATTCAGCATTTAATGTTACCAATTCTGCTTTTGGTTTTGCAAATTCAGTTGCTATTTCTGCCAATAACTATGCTGGAGCAATGGCCAACTCCTCTAATGCATATTCAGTATCCGTTGGTATATCAGGAAATTCTTATGCTAATGTTATAGGTTCTTCTGGAAATGCCTATACAGATTTCTCCACCACGTCCGCAAATAATTATGCTGGATTTATGTCCAATGCTGCATCTGATTGGGCTGCGACAAAAGCAAACAACTACGCCGGAGTTATGGCAAATAGTGTTAATGCATTTGCTGCCGCGACATACTCCACTTTAACACAATTTGGTTCATTATTTGGTGTTAGTAATGCTGCTTTTGATAGAACTAATACTGTATATGGAACCACAAATTCTGCGTTTGACATTGCCAATGCAGCCTTTACCGCTGCTAATGGCGCCGGATCGCTTGCTGTTATTAATCTTATTTTCCAGACAGCAAATTCTGGTTATGATAAAGCAAATTCTTCATATATATTGGCCAATGATGCATATGTTATAGCAAACACTCTTTATCACTCAACAGGTCAAGGATTCTTTCATTCTACATTGTTTACTGTACCAACAGGAGATTTTGGTTCTGGAGAAAGTTATGTTTCAAATTCAGGAACATCTGATGCGTTCGGAGTTTCACTAGAAGATGTTTATGACTACATGGAACCAGTAGGAAGATATGCAGATCCAATAGACCTTGGAGTATTTGCCTAAATAATCGAAACCGAAATTATTATAAATAGATTATATCAAAATATCAAAACCCATGAGGATAGTTAGATATGCCCACACAGGTACAATTTAGAAGAGGCACCACAGCCCAAAACGCCGGATTTACCGGTGCCAACGGTGAGATTAGTATCGATACATCGAAGAAAACTGCAATAGTTCACGATGGTTCTACCCCTGGTGGTTTTCCTCTTGCACCAAATACAGCATTTGATGTTGCTAACGCAGCCTTTAATTCTGCCAATAACGTAGCACCACAGGTTGCTCCTGCTTTCAACACCGCAAATGCTGCTTTTGATAAGGCAAACAATGCTTTAGCAAATACCAGCAACGTAGTCTTTGCTGGAGACCTCAGAGTTACAGGAAACGTTTTTGTTGGCACCAGCACCGTAACGATTACAAACAATTCAATCACAGCATCCAGCATTACCGCTACAAATTTGGTGGTAAACGGTTCATCCGTTCCATCTGGTGCTGTTTCTAATCTAGCATTTGATACTGCTAATGCTGCCTTTGATAAGGCCAATGCTGCTAACGTCCTTGCTTACAATACTGGTATCGGTGCCAACGCATATGCTGATGTTTCTACAACGGCAGCAAACAATTATGCTGGCGTTATGGCCAATAGTTCTAATAGTTATACTGTAACAGTTGGTATTTCAGGAAATGTTTATACTAATGTTTCTGCAACTGCGGCCAATAACTATGCTGGTGTGATGGCCAATTCGGTAAATGCTTATACATCAGCAACATACTCCACTTTAACTCAATTTGGATCTATCTTTGGTGTTTCTAACGCCGCTTTTGATGTCGCAAACGCTGCATATGGTCAAGCGAATACACTAAAAACATCAGCAAATGCTTATGCTGATTTGGTAGGAACATCTGCAAATAACTATGCTGGATATATGGCTAATTCTGCCAATTCCTACGCCGCTTCACTAACACCAGATTTATCACCCCCATTCAACGTTGCAAATGCTGCCTTTGATAAGGCCAATGCCGCCAATGTCCTTGCTTACAATACTGGTATCGGTGCCAACGCCTATGCTACAGTAGTTGGTACATCATCCAACAACTATGCTGGTGTGATGGCTAACTCTGTAAATACTTATACATCAGCAACATATTATTCAAAAAGTGGTGGTACAATTAGCGGCGCCGTGACGATTAACGGCGACCTTATCGTTCAAGGAAATTCTTATCAGTATAGTTCTAATACCCTTGTTATTTCCGACCCTCTACTTTATCTTGCAGCAAACAACTATACATCAGATTCAATTGATATTGGATTTGTTGCCAATTATGTTAATGCTACTTCTCAAAACGTTCATACAGGTATTTTCCGTGATTCTGGTACAAAAGAGTGGTATGTATTCCAAGGATATGATAAAGAACCAGAAGATAACTATATAGACCCAGCAGGAAATAACTTTGCTGTTGCTGTTCTTAATGCTGATTTAAGAACCAGTAATCTTAATCTTGGTGGTGCTAATGCTATCACATGGATTACCTCATCATACGACAAAGCAAACTCTGCTAATGTCCTTGCTTACAATACCGGTATCGGTGCTAATGCGTTTGCTACAGCGGTTGGTACAGCAGGAAATGCCTATGCTGTTACAGTAGGTACAAGTGGTAATGCTTTTGCTACTGCCGTCGGTACTGCCGGTAATGCTTACGCTGTTACAGTAGGTACAAGTGGTAATAACTATGCTGCTACAGTCGGTACATCATCCAACAATTATGCTGGTGTGATGGCTAATTCTGTAAATGCTTATACCTCAGCAACATATTCAACTCTAACTCAGTTTGGTTCTGTCTTTGGTGTTGCTAACGGTGCCTTTGGTGCTGCTAACGATAAAGTTGCATCTGTCACCGGTACCGCAGGACAAATCTACAGTTCTGGTGGTACTACACCAACGGTTAACTTAATTTCAACTGGTGTTACAGCAACCACATATGGCGGCGCTACACAAATTCCTGTTATTGTGGTTGATGCATTTGGTCGTTTGACCTCAGCATCTAATGCCGCAGTTCAAGGCATGGACTATGCTTATGCTAATACCATTTGGGGTGTCGCCAATGGTAAAGTTGAAACAGTTACCAGTAATAGCACATCAAGAATTTGGGCTAATACTGTAACCGTCGGTTCAACTGAAACAGTTTATGTTGACCTTGCCATATCTGGTGTTACTGCTACCACATATGGTGGATCTACTCAGATTCCTGTAATTACAGTTGATGCCTATGGTCGTTTAACTTCAGCATCTAACGTCGCTGTAAGTGGTATGGATTATCCATATGTTAATACATCTACACAGGCTGCAAATAACTATCTTGGCGGTTTAGCTAATACAGGTTATGCAGCACAGTCATTAACAGTTACTACATTGTCCGATGCTTCAGGCACAATCTCATGGGATGCCTCTACATCAAGAATGGCAACTGTTACCATGTCTGGTACTGGTAGAACCGTTGCAAATCCAACCAACTTAAAGGCCGGGTCCTATATATTAATAGTAAAACAAGACGCTACAGGTTCTAGAACCATTACTACATGGGGTTCCGCATTTAAATGGCCTGCGGCCGCTGCGCCAGCGTTATCAACAACAGCATCTACTACCGATGTGTTCTCGTTCTGGTGTGATGGTACTAATCTCTATGGTACATATATTCCAGATTGTAGATAAAATATAAAATAATTTTTAAAGAGGAAAATAAATGTTTCTTGTTCCAATTTTGAGACCTACGAAAATTGTTACTCTTTCAGTAGCAACTAATAACGTAAATTTATATACACAAGCTAGTAGTCCTCCTTATCCTCTTAATCTCATTTGCGTTGTTAATGCTAATGTAGGAAGCACTGATATTAATACACCCGCTTTTCAGACCGGTACATCATGGAAAGGTGGTTCTTTATTATACATTAAAAATTCTGCGGTTATTACAGGAAATACAGGATCATCAGGAACGGCAGGTAATCCAGGTACATCTGGTGGAGTGGGTGCAACAGGAACGGCAGGTAATCCAGGTACAGCAAGTGTGCAATCAGGTACCTCGGGTGCAGCAGGTACAGCAGGTACAGCGGGTAATCCTGGTTCTTCTGGAGCTGGTGGTAACGGAGGAGCAGGCCCTCCTGGTGGCGGTGGTCAACCAGGTTCTGGCGGAAGCCCTGGAGGTACAGGTGGTCCCGGTAATGCCGGTAACCCAGGTCAACCAGGAAACCCTGGAGGTACAGGTGGCGCAGGTAACCCAGGTGGATCAGGCCAACCAGGTCAACCAGGAAACCCTGGCGGTTCAGGTAATGCTAGTCAGAGTGGCGGCATTTCATTAAAAGCCGATACAGTTAGCGGAATTAAAATTTTACTTAATAACACCTCTACAATTGCTGGAGGCCCAGGTGGTGCAGGCGGCCCAGGTGGCCCAGGCGGCCCAGGCGGCGCCGGAGGACCTGTTGGTGCCAGTGGTGCCGGTGGTGCAGGCGGCCCAGGTGGACCAGGCGGCGCCGGAGGACCAGGCGGCCCTGGAGGACCAGCTGGACCAGCAGGCGGCGGTGGCGGCGGCGGCGGTGGCGCCTATGGCGGCGGCGGGGGTTCAGGCGGTGGCGGCGGCGCCGGTAGTCCAGCCGGCAGCGGCGGTCATGGTATCGGTGGTCAGTATTCAGGCGGCGGCGGACAGCCCGGATCAGCAAACTCAGGCGGCGGCCCAGGAGGTATTCACGGAGGTCATTCGGGACAAGGTGGCCACGGCGGAGGATTAGGTCAATCAGGAAACCCTGGATCTGGCGGCGTTGGTCCGCCACAAGGTGGCAACCAAGGCGGTGGTCACGGCGGTTCCGGTGGTAGCGGCGGATCTGTAGGCCCTACAGGAGCAGCAGGACAACCTGGTTCAACAGGACCAACAGGACCATCAGGTCCAGCAGGATCTGTTACTGGTAGTGCAGGATCACCAGGTTCAACAGGACCAACAGGTCCATCTGGAGCACAAGGTGGTACAGGATCTGCCATATCAGGTAATACAAATATAACTTATGTAAATGCCGGTACGATTACTGGGCCAACAGTTTAATTCATATTAAAGAAAGTTCTATAGGAGAAAAATTTCAGATGACTATTTATAATCAAAAAGTAAATTATAGAATTATCGAGGTGAATGAAAATGAAAACGCCATGGTTGTTCGCTATTGGACTGATCTTATAAGTGAAAAATCTTTAGCTAGTCATTTTGACAATGATGGAAATATTATCTTAACAGAAGGTGGTTATCCTACAAGATGTAGAACAGATGTGAATATAAATTTTAATTTTAATGTCGAACCATCTGAAGAAGATATTATAAGAAAGATACATGAAGTAGCACCTTTACAATTTTTAATAATTTCTGATGAAAAAACATCTGGTAATATGTCTTTTCAGTTATCGAATGTAAAAAATTTATTAGGAAAAGCAGGTTCTTTCAATAAAACACTAGAAGTTAGAAATGACAATCTTCTTCCTCCTTCTGTAGCGGCCGCCGAAAATATATTTCATGAAATACGTAGAGAATATCCAAATAATGAGATTGTAATTGAAATATCACCTGCGATCAGTTTAACATCAAATACAAAAGACATATTAAGAATTAGTGCTGAAGGCAATCTTTATAAAATAAATGATCATCTTCTTTAATAAACATATAAGGAATTTATACTATGAAATTGAATACGATTGTAAATAATCCTAAAGAGAGACGTAAATCAACACCTTATCATATTTATTGGTATAATACTTTTACCGAAGATGAACTTGTTAGTATAGAAAACCTTTTCGATTCTTATGAAAGAGAAAGAGCTTCAATTACGGGTGCAGAAACAGGTAGTGACGTAGCAGAACAAATAAGAAAATCCGAAGTAGCTTTTGTTGTGAGGGATGATAATACTTCTTGGATTTTTGATAGATTTAATCTTGCTATAAACAGTATGAACAATGAATTTTATGGTTTCGATTTAAATGGATATGAAAAAATTCAATATACTGTATATGATTCCAGTTATCAAGGTAAATTCAATTGGCACATGGATACGATTATGGGTGGAATGCCGGCGGACTCATTTGATGAGACAAGGAAACTTACTCTTATTATGTTATTGAATGAACCTGGTAAAGATTTTACAGGTGGTGAATTTGAAATAACTGATTCAGATCAACAAAATCCTATTGTTCCTGAAATGCATAGAGGAACTATTATAGCATTACCCTCTTACATGATCCATAGAGTAAAACCGGTACAATTAGGAGTTCGTAAATCAGTGGTTATATGGGTGGAAGGTCCTAAGTTCCGGTAGGAATACCTAAATAGTATGATAATACTACTAAAGGGATTACTATGGCACAATCAGCACCAACATCCAGGGAAGAATTTAAATCTCTCTGCTTTCGTCAACTAGGTGAACCGGTTATCAAAGTCAATGTCGATGATGTGCAGGCCGAAGATTGTATAACGATTGCCGTCCAATACTTCCAAGAGTTTCACTACGACGGAACCGAAAGAACTTACGTAAAACACCAAATTACCTCTGGTGACATTTCCAATAATTATATTCAATTATCTGATAGTGTAATAGGCGCCTCTCAGATTTTTCCAGTTGGTGGTACCAACCAGTCGATGTCATTCTTTGATCTTCGCTACCAACTTCGTCTAAACGACCTTTGGGATCTATCTTCAACTTCATATGTCAATTATGCTCTAACAATGCAGCATATGCGTACCTTAGATATGATTTTCTCTGGTGAAACTCCAATCCGTTTTAACAAGGTCAATAATAGACTTTATATCGATTGGGATTGGAACAATGACATTACAGCAGGTCAATGGATTATTGTTCAAAGTCAAATTGTAACCGATCCTAATGCCTATACAAAATTTTGGAATGATCGTATGCTCAAACAATTAGGTACCGCATTGATTAAAAAACAATGGGGTAATAATATGAAAAAGTTTGGTGGTATGCAACTACCAGGCGGTATCACGATGAATGGCCAGCAAATCTTTGAGGAAGCCGAAAGAGAAATCAAAGAAACACAAGAAATGATTAGAAATACATATGAAGCACCTCCAGGATTCTTGGTCGGATAATGGCAGTCAACGGTTATTTTAACAATTTTCCATCTCAGCAAAGAATAAACAATGAACATCTTCTCATGGAGGACATCATTGTCGAATCTATTCAAATTATGGGTCACAACATTTATTATATTCCTAGAGAATCTTTTGATGATGGTGATATGGTTTTCGGTGAGTATTCCAAAAGTGCATTTAATAAAGCATATACTATTGAAGCATATCTTTCAAACGTAACCGGACATGAAGGTCAAGGTGATTTCTTTTCTAAGTTTGGACTAGAAATTAGAGACACAGACACATTTGTTCTTTCACGTAGAGCGTTTCTCAGAACTTTACCTGGTTCAATTAGACAAAGACCTCAAGACGGAGATTTAATATACGTTCCGGTTCTTCATAAGATGTTTGAAATAAAATTTGTTGAACAAGAACTAATGTTCCACTCTATTGGTAAAAGATTACCGTTTGTTTATGAAATAAGATGTGAAGCATTCCGTAGTTCTCAAGAACCAATTAATACAGGTGTTGAAGAAATTGACCAAGTTGCTCTTGATAACAATTACACCATGACACTTATATTAAATACTCCTACAAATGAAATTGATTATTTTATGGGAGAAGAAGTTTTCCAATCATCAAATGGTAATTGGAATGGTGCATACGCACACGCAACGGTCAAACAATGGTTTGCTTCTAACAATACTTTATGGTTGTATAACATTGTAGGTAATTTTAGAACTAGTGCTAATGTTATCGGCAATACTAGTCAAGCAATCTATAGTGTTACTTCTCTTGACAGATATGACCAATCTTCATATGATTTAACGGATAATGAAAACGTATATGCTGATGCCAGTATTATACTAGATCTATCCGAAACCAACCCATTTGGAACGCCATAATGTTAGGTAATAGTCCATTTTATCATCAACTAACTCGCAAAGCAGTTGTCCTTTTTGGCCGTCTCTTTGATGATATAACATTGGTTAGAAAGAACGATCAGACCGGTGAAGAAACAAACCGCTTTCTAGTACCTATCATTTATTCTCCAAAAGAGAAAATGGTAACACGTATTTTTTCTGACCCAGACTTATTGAGACAAGTTCAAACAATACTTCCTAGAATGGGTTTTGAAATTACAGGTGTCACTTACGACGCTTCAAGAAAACAAAACTCTCTTTTGAGAGGCGCAAAATCTAATACAACAACCCATGTAACATCTATGTATATGGGTGTTCCATATGATATAAATTTCCAATTAAACATTTATACCCGCAACATTGACGATGGTACACAGATTGTCGAACAGATACTACCGTTCTTTAATCCAGATTTTACAGTTACCACTAATATGATACCAGACCTTGGTTTTGCAAAAGATGTTCCTATAACTCTGAATAATGTCTCTAACGATATACAATATGAAGGAGATTTTGATTCTGTCAGATATGTGAATTGGACATTAAACTTTACTATGAAAATGTATTATTATGGTCCAATTTCTTATCCTAAGATTATTCGCACAGTTTATGCCAATCTTTGGGATGATCCAAAACTTGCCTCTGGTTATTATGCAAAGATAAATACAGCAAATGCCAATGGTCATTTTAAGGTTTCGGATATAGTATATCAAGGTAAAGATTATAAAACTGCTAATGCATATGGAACAGTTATAAACTATGTTCCAGAAATAAATAAACTTGTATTAGGAGCAATTCAAGGTCAGTTCAAAGTTAATAATACTATTCGTGCAGTATCTACAAATGGTATTTGTCAAATTGATTCATTTGATAATACACCAGCAAAGTGGGCCCAAATTACAATTACACCAGATCCTGCTAATGCTGCACCAACCGATGATTATGGTTATACTATAAATATGACCGAATGGCCTGATACAGATAATACATGATGAATGGAATTAGTTATGGGTATTGAGAAAAATTTATCAGATGCCTTAGGCATTGACCACGAAGAACCGCCTAAAAATGAGGTGGTTGTATATGAAGCATCTTTATCAGAAGAAGGTGTAGAAGATCAGGACGAAGATTATGCTCTCGTCCGTAATACTCTTAGAAATCTTATCAACAAAGGTAATGATGCTTTAGAGGATATCACATCTATTGCCCGACAGAATGAATCCGCCAGAGGATTTGAGGTTGTCGCAAACCTAATTAAAACAGTCGGGGAAACGTCCAAAGACCTATATAATCTTCAGAAGATGAAACGGGATCTTAAAGAACCCGACCCTGCAACAGATCCACGTAAGAAAACCACAGAAGGTATTAATGTGGAGCAAGCAGTATTTGTGGGTTCTACTGCCGAGTTATTGGCAGCCATAAAGAACAAGAAAGAAGAAGATGGCAAGGACACCCTTCAGTTACCAGAATAATCCTAATCTGCCTAATGAACAATACCGTCACTCTTTTACGAAGAAAGAGTTGGAGGAATACATTAAGTGTGCGGATGATCCTGTTTACTTTGCCAAGAAATATATTAAGATCATCAACGTTGATCGTGGTCTAATCCCATTTGATATGTGGGACTTTCAAGAAAGAATGTTAGAAACTTTTCACGAAAACCGTTTCTCCATTTGTAAATTACCACGACAGGTCGGTAAATCAACGACAAGTGTGGCATATATACTACACCAAGTGCTATTTAATGAGAACTTTGTGGTTGCCATTCTTGCTAACCGTGCTCCAACTGCTAGAGAGTTACTACAGAAATTAAAACTGGCCTTTGAGTATCTGCCTATGTTTCTTAAACAAGGCATCAAAGAATGGAACAAAGGTTCTATCTATCTTGCTAACGGTTCAAGAGTTCTAGCAGACTCCACTAGCGGATCATCAGTTCGTGGTTTCTCATTTAACCTAATCTTTCTGGACGAGTTTGCGTTCGTTCCAAACAACATTGCTGAAGAGTTCTTTAACTCAACTTATCCTACCATCTCTTCTGGTAAAACCTCAAAAGTTGTTATCGTCTCTACACCAAACGGAATGAACCTTTTCTATAAGATGTGGACAAAAGCAGTTGACAAGACCAGCACCTATATTCCTATTGAGATACACTGGAGCATGGTTCCAGGCAGAGATGAAGCATGGGCAGCTGAAACTATACGAAACACATCTCAAAGACAATTCGACCAAGAGTTTGGTTGTGAGTTCTTAGGTTCATCTAATACTCTTATTAGTGGTGCCAAGTTGGCATCTCTACACTGGAAAGAACCAGTTGCTAGAATGGAGTGTATGGATATTTTTGAAGAACCTATACCAAAGCACACCTATGTTTTATGTGCCGATGTTGCAGAAGGTCAAGGTCTCGACTATTCAGCGTTCTCTATATTTGACGTTACCGAAATACCCTACCGACAGGTTGCTAAATATAAGAATAATGAAATAAGTCCTATGCTTCTACCAGCGGTGATATACTCGGCCGCAACCAAGTATAACGAAGCATTTGTCCTAATTGAAATCAATTCTATCGGTTTACAAGTGGCCGATATCCTCCATTTTGAGTTGGCCTACGAAAACCTATTAAAATTCCAACTAAAAGGTAAACAAGGTAATCAGTGGTCCGGTGGTTTCGCTGCCGGTAAAAATAAATTAGCCTTTGGCCTCAAGATAACAAACCAGTCAAAGATGATTGGTTGCGCCAACCTCAAGACGCTGGTAGAAAACGATAAACTAATACTTAACGACGAGGATACTATAACAGAACTATTTTCTTTTTCTGCCACCAAGAAAACATTCATGGCGGAAGAAGGATCTAATGACGACCTTGCTATGACGTTGGTGCATTTTGGTTGGTTAACCGCACAGAAACTATTTAAAGAAACGGTTTCCAACGATATAAGACATGTTCTCCAAAAAGAAATTGATTATCTTGAAGATGTGACTAACGTACCTTTTGGGTTTATAGACAATGGAATAGACGATCCTGCTCCTGAAACGGACTCCAGCGGAGATAAGTGGTTGACCGTAGAGAAAGAAGGTCTTTACATTAATCCTAACTGGGATCCTAGATTATAATTGAAAAACATCAAAACGCTAAATAAGTAGAAATGGATATCATACACCATTCCAACCTATAAAAAGGAGTAAGAATATGGGTTTTCAACTTTCCCCTGGTGTGACCTGGTCTGAAATTGATTTAACGACCGTTGTCCCATCACTATCTACCACAGCAGGCGGTTTTGCCGGCGACTTTGATTGGGGTCCTGTAAATGAAATTTTTACCGTTTCTAACGAGATTGAACTTGTTAAATGGTTCGGTAAACCAAGTCAGAACACCTTTACATCATTCTATACAGCAGCAAACTTTCTTGCATATGCTCAAAATCTACAAGTTGTCCGATCAGTCGATGTAACAAAGGCAAAAAATTCCACTTCAGGTTCTTTAAACGTTTTAATTCAAAATGAAAATTTATATGAAATTGAATATAAAGATCTTTCAGGAGCAGCAAACACAGGTATGTTTGCTGCTCGTTATCCTGGTGATCTAGGAAATGGTCTTAAAGTTTCATTATTTGCATCACAAAATGCAACTTCATATGCATCATGGTCATATTTTGCAGATTTTAACGGTGTTCCAGGAACATCAAGTTGGACCTCATCAAGAGGTGGTGCTAATGATGAAATGCATATTATTGTTGTTGATACCTTAGGTAAATTTTCACCAACACCAAACACAGTTCTAGAAAAGTTCCCATACGTTTCTAAGGCTGTAGATGCTAAAAATGATGATGGTTCATCAAATTACTATGTAAACGTAATTAATGATCGCTCACAATTCGTTTACATAATGCATCATGCTCAGATGGCAAATGGTCATACAGATACCGCAACTTGGGGTTCTTTGGCAGAAAATACTGTTTTTGCTCAAGGAAATGTTAGTTATACTTCAACTCTATCTGGTGGTGCCGTTGGTACTCCTACTGATGGTGATTTGATACAATCTTATGATTTGTTCAATAACATTGATAACGTTGATGTTTCATTACTTATGACCGGTGCATCATCAAACACTGTTTCCGAATATGTTATCGATAACATTGCGGAAGTTCGTAAAGACTTAGTAGTATTTGTTTCACCTGCTTATAATGATGTTGTTAATAACATGGGTTCAGAAGCAGTCCGTGCTATTTTAACAAGAAATGAATACAATCCATCTTCTTATGCAGTTATGGATTCTGGATGGAAGAAACAATTCGACAAGTATAACAATGTTTATCGTTGGATTCCACTTAACGGTGACATTGCTGGTCTTTGTGCATCTACCGATCTTGTTCGTGATCCATGGTGGTCACCAGCTGGTCTAAATCGTGGCCTAGTTAAGAATGTTACACAGCTTGCTTGGTCACCTAATCATACAGAAAGAGACAATCTTTATAAGAACGCAATCAATCCTGTCGTAAATATGAAAGGACTTGGTACTGTTCTTTATGGAGATAAAACAATGACTGATAAACCATCAGCATTTGATCGTATCAATGTTCGTAGATTGTTTATCTATCTAGAAAGAGCAATTTCCTTTGCTGCTAAGTATTCACTATTTGAGTTCAATGATGAGTTCACAAGAGCTCAATTCATTGCACTAGTAGAGCCTACACTTAGAACAGTGAAAGGTCGCCGCGGTATCTTTGATTATCAAATCGTTTGCGATACCACAAACAATACACCAGATGTTATCGATCATAATCAGTTCGTTGGTGACATCTATATTAAGCCTGCCCGCGCAATCAACTTTATCCAGTTGAACTTCGTTGCGGTCCGCACCGGAGTCGCCTTCTCCGAAATCACCGGCAAGTTCTAATAGATAGGAAAAGGAGAAAACGAAAATGGCATTTAATGTTCAACAGTTCAGAGCAAGCCTACAATTTGACGGTGCCCGCGCATCTCTTTTTGAGGTTATTATGAACCTACCACCTGCCGCTGGTTTTACTGCTATTGATCAGGAAGTAAGATTCAAGGCTAGAGCAACATCTCTACCAGGAGATAACATCAACTCTGTTAGTGTTCCATACTTTGGTCGTGAAATCAAGGTTGCTGGCACAAGAACTTTCCCTGATTGGTCTTTCACTGTTATTAATGATGAGAACTTTCTTATCCGTAATAACCTTGAACTTTGGATGAGTGGTCTTAACTCACACGTTAATAACCTACGTAATCCAATTTTAGCTACAAGCAATCTATATCAAGCAGATGCTTATGTTACCCAGTTTGCAAAGACTGGTGAACCAATCAAAACATACAGAATTGTCGGAGCATTTCCTACCGACGTTTCTGCTATTGATCTCGATTGGTCGGCGGGTGATCAGATTGAAGAATTTTCTGTTACATTGTCCTACCAGTGGTGGGAGGCAATTGCGCCATTCCAAACAACTGATGTTGTATAATTAGTAACATAAATATAACTAAACCCGTGGAGCAAAACTCCACGGGTCTTCAATCAAGTAAAGGACTACATAGTGAAATTATTTGGATTTGAGATTGGTACTCCCAAAAAAATAGAAGATGCACAGTTAGAACAACCTAAACAGAAGTCTTTCACACTACCTCAAAATGATGATGGGGCCGTAACGGTTGCTGGTGCTGGTTACTATGGTACGTATGTAGATCTTGACGGTACATTCCGTAACGAAACACAACTAATCACAAAATACCGAGAACTTGCTATTCAACCAGAAATGGAAACAGCCATTGATGAGATTGTCAATGAGGCAATTGTTATTGAAGATGGTGGGCAATGTGTTGAAATTAACATGGACGAACTTAAAGTTCCTGCTGGTATCAAAAAGCGTATTGAAGATGAATTCAATTATATTCTTAAACTACTAAACTTTGGTAATATGGGCCATGATATCTTCCGTAGATACTATGTTGATGGCCGTTTGTTCTATCATCTCGTTATTGACGAAGAACAACCAATGTATGGAATTCAAGAGGTCAAGTATATTGACCCGCGACGTATTCGTAAGATCCGCGAAATCCAAAAGATGCGTGATCCGAATACAGGTGTAGAACTAATTAAAAGACAGATCGAGTATTACCTTTACAACGAAAAAGGTATGATTGGTGCAGGTACGAATCTAGGATCTAAGATTGCCCCCGATAGTATCGTCAATGTCAATTCTGGTCTAATGGACCCAAAACAGACAATGGTTCTTTCCTATCTACATAAGGCAATCAAACCATTTAACAACTTACGTATGGTTGAAGATGCAACCGTCATTTATCGTCTCTCCCGCGCACCGGAGCGTCGTGTATTCTACATTGACGTAGGTAATATGCCAACTGTTAAAGCCGACCAATATGTTAGAGACATTATGGTCAAATACCGTAATAAACTTGTATATGATTCCTCAACTGGCGAGATCAAGGACGACCGCAAACATCTATCAATGTTAGAAGATTTTTGGTTACCTCGTCGTGAAGGTTCAAAAGGTACTGAAATCTCCACACTAGAAGGTGCCCGTAACCTTGGTGAGTTGGAAGATGTTAAGTATTTTCAAAGTAAACTATACCGTTCACTCAATGTTCCTATTGGTCGTCTAGAACCTCAGCAAGGTTTCTCTCTTGGCCGTTCCACTGAAATTACCAGAGATGAATTAAAGTTCACTAAATTCATTCAGCGTCTCCGTAATAAATTCTCCATTCTATTTGATGACATGCTTAGAGTCCAGTTGGTACTCAAGAAAGTTTGTACCGAAGAAGAATGGAAAGAGTTTAAGGAAGATATCTTCTACGACTTTAAGAAAGATAATAACTTTGATGAACTAAAAGAAGCAGAATTACTTTCTACACGCCTTGATATTCTTACCAAAGTAGATCCATTTGTTGGTAAGTATTATAGTGTTGAGTGGGTCCGTAAAAATGTTCTTCAGCAATCTGATGAAGATATGGAAGAAATCAACGGCCAAATGGAACAAGAGAATGCCATTGTTGCACAACAGCAACAGCAACAGATGGCCGATCAAATGGCAATGCAACAACAAGATCAACAGAACCAGTTGGCGTTACAGGCACAGCAACAGATTACACAGGCTGCGGTACAGCAAGAGATTGACAAAAACCGAGAAGAACAACCTGTTAGTAAAAATGAGTTAATTAATAAAGATCATGAACAATCTATGATGGACAAAAAGATTGAACTTGAAAGAATTAAAGGTAAAAAAACACAACCTAAGAAACCTTTGGTTAAAGAAGCAAGATCATTAGGCTTAACATATATGGGATCTAATAAATATGCTAATAATCAAGGTGTTGTTACTCATATGAACGAGAACGGATACCTAGTGGAACTAAATAAGGACAGTTTAGTTGACTAAAAAACTTTTAGATAAACCTACATCAACTGTGGAAGAACTTGCAAAGAAATATAAAGTTTCTGTGCTAGAGGTTAAGAAACAGTTGTTGAAAGGAATAAAAGTAGAAAAAGAACATACTGATCATCCTAAGATTGCTAGAGAGATTGCTCTAGATCATCTTGGTGAGAAATTGGATTATTATACTAAACTAGACAAAGCAAATTTAGAAGAAGAAACTGGTATTGGTGGTGTTAGAGGTTTAGGGTTTGTTTCAGGAGACCCTGCCGTTAATAATTATGTCCAACAATACATTGATACCAATGCTATGTCATATGAAGATGAAAACGGTAATAAACTTGCTTATATAAAAAAGGCACATGCTGATTTACACAATAAAGGATTAGGATATAATTTTTTTGATCCTACAAAGATCAAATCATCATCAAACTCTATAAATGAAGCAAGAGAAAGAGTTGCTTCAAAATTACAGGAATTAGGTGGTATGGTAGGTTACGAAGGTACCTCTGATGCACCACCAAAATTAAGAGCAAACGACCAACTTGAAGAAGGCCCAAAATTAGACAAGGCTAAAAAGTTGGCAATGGCGACTATGACTGCCGCTAATATGTATACCATGTCAGATGTTGCAGGTAGAGCAACTGAAGGTGGCCACGGTTCACCAAAAGGTGATGTTGTTAGGGCAGCATCAGCATTACCAGGTGCTTTTGGTTGGGGAGCAACTGCACTCCATTATGGTAATAAGGGATATAAATTAGCAAGACAGGCGTTAAAGTCGAAGAAAGATAAAATGGAAGAAGAATCCATCAAAGAAGATTTGAGAAAATGGTTTAGAGAAAAGTGGGTTCGCTACGACACAAAAGGAAACATCAAAGGTCCTTGTGCGAGAGAAGAAGGTGAAGGTAAACCAAAATGCCGTCCACTTGCAAGTGCCAGAGCGATGAGTAAAGACGAAAGAGCAAAAAGCGCAAGACGTAAAAGAAGGGAAGATCCAGTGGCAGATAGACCAGGTAAAGGTGGAAAACCTATCAACGTCCAAACTGAAGAAACACTATTAGAAAAGAATGTGCCTACAAATCCAGCATTATGGGCTAGAGCAAAAGCACAAGCAAAAGCAAAGTTTGATGTTTACCCTTCTGCTTATGCTAACGGTTGGGCCTCAAAGTGGTATAAGTCAAAAGGTGGTGGATGGAAATCTGCTGCTAACGAATCGGTAGACGAAGCATGTTGGGATACCCACAAGCAAGTTGGATGGAAGAAAAAAGGTAAAAAGATGGTGCCTGATTGTGTGCTAAAAGAAAAAGAAGTAGAGATTGATGAAGTTGCAGCATGGCAACGTAAAGAAGGTAAAAATCCAGAAGGTGGATTAAACCGTAAAGGTATTGCTTCATACCGTAGAGAAAATCCAGGTTCTAAACTTTCTATGGCTGTTACGACCAAACCATCAAAGTTAAAACCAGGTAGTAAGGCTGCAAAACGCCGTAAGTCATTCTGTGCCCGTATGGGTGGTATGCCAGGTCCTATGAAGGATGAAAAAGGTAGACCAACTCGTAAGGCACTATCACTACGTAAATGGAATTGCGAAGAAGAAACACAGATGAAAGAAAGTGCAACCATGGCAGCCCTTGCTGCTGGTAGTGCTTTGGGTGCTGCGGCCGCTCCACATATCAATAAGGCTGTTGGTAAAGGTTTAGATTGGTTGGAGAAAAAGAGAAAGCAAAAACATCAAGACCACTATGAAAAAAAATCTCGTAAAGATGTAAAAGAAGATAACGCATTACCACAAACAACTCAACGTGGTATCTATGAAGCATCGGCCGATCTTGCTAATCAAATGTCCGATGAAAAAAGAAAACAGAAGAAAGAATATGAAGTTCCTAATAGATCCACTTTAGCAAAAAATACTTTTAATAAAAACACAAGAGAACTTCATACAGCACATAAACACGGCAAAGCACATGAAGTTATAGGTAGATTATCCGATTCTCACCTAAAAATGCTTCATAAAAGCGGAACAGGTTATCAGAACCCTGAACACAAATCTTTAAGAAGTGCTGTTAATTATCATGCTCATCAAGAAATGAAGGGTAGAGGACTTTTAGTTAAAAAAATTAATGTTAAAGAAACAACACAAATTGATGAAATGGATACAGATGCGTTTATGAGATCAGCACCTGCATCAAAAAACATTATTGATAGAAGGCCTGGTCTTTCTTCTACTGGAATCAAAAATGCAGTTGATACATTTAAAACTAGTATGAAACAATCGGAAATAAAAGATAAAATTCATAATAAGTATTACGGTGCACCATCTACATTAGACAAAGTTAAATCCACCGTATCTAGTGTTGCTAAAGGTATGACCGATGTTGCTAAAGGAATGGGAGGCACCGCAAGAGATACACTCGGCCTTGATATGGATAAACCGGTTGTCAACGATATAGCAAAAACTGCGGCAAAAACTGCGGCAAAAGTTATCTTTCCAGTTGGTTCAGCAGTTGCCTCAACAGTATCATCGGCACTTCCTAGTAATGAACCTAAAAAGATTGATCCTGCTACTTACGACACAAGTAAGGATTATTCAGGATTATCTGCAAGTGAAAGAGGTCCTATATCATCACCAGGTGGCGCAACACCTCCATCCATTACTAAAAATCCATCAATACCATCAAGTATGGCCGACATGGGAAGTCCTTCAACACCTGACACCAATTTTATAAGTAAGATGGACGCAGAGACACCAAGAGGATTAAATTCAACAAATTCTACAACACCTAAGAGAGTTGATGAAATCTCCGATACTCTAGTCGGTGCTGCAAATAATGCCACTTTTTGGAAAGGTAAAACACCTAGCAAAAGACTGGAACGATATGTCAGAAGAGCCCAGTTGCGTGATCCTGAGGAAATTAAAAAGAAAGAAAATGTTAAAAAGCAAACAGTAAAAGAGGAAACTACAATGGAAAATCAAAACCTTATCAATGAGGCGATTGAGAACATCCTTGAGAATGATCTTGTCGCTATGAAAGATAACCTTATGACTGCTTTGCAGGAAAAGGCACAAGAGAAGTTGGAAGAGCGTAAGAAAGAAATCGCTGCCAATTACTTTGCTCAGTAAAGGATAATATAATGAAAACACTCAAGCAGATCCGTGAAGAATACAATGGTAAATATGTATCTCAGGTAGAAGTTCTTCCTGAGGAGTTGATGCTTGAGAGTAAACCAATGAATGTTATTCCATCTCCTAGAGAGATGCCTTCACTACTTATCTTTAGAAGAGTATCTTTTAGATCATATCCTAAAGGTAATGTGGTTGCATTATACTATTCTAAGATGCTTGACAAATACCTTTCTATACCATTTGGCCCAACCGGCAATCTAAATCTTTCCGAATCGACAATACATGATACATTGGAAGAAGCCAGTAAATGTATGTCTATGAAAGAACAAGGTTCTAGTGCTACACGATACACAGAGCGTCCTACTTATGAAGAAAAAGTAGCAATGCTTCGTAAACAAAAAATGGAAGAAGGTCTTGGTGATTACATTGAACAAGGCCGTCAGGCTTTAATCAAGACAAAGGCATTTAAGACTGCACAAGAAATAGGTCATAATTTGCCTGGTTATGAGGATGTAAAAGCGGCAAAACAACATTTTGCAAAAGGTGAATATAAAGATGCTGCGAAAAGCACATTGCATAGTTTAGGTAAAGCGGCCGCGACAGGTGTTGGTACCGCAGCGGCTGTTGGTGCAACAGCATTAGGATTAAAAGGAATAAAAAATCTTGCTAAAAAGGCATTGAGTGCTGGTGGAGATGATGAAAAAGATGATAAGAAAGATAGTGGTGATAAAGAGGTTGTAAACATTCAACCAAGGGATAAAGAACAGGCAAAGGCCAAAACCTCTAGTTCATGGTCAATGGCTCCCGACAAAGATCCTGTATATCAGGCAAAGATGAAACAGGCTGCTCTTAAAGAAAATAAGATCATAGACATTCGTACCATGGTTAAAGAAGGTGTTGATAACATGGATCTTTCTATTAACGGAAGGCAAGTTACACTAAATACTACCATGGCAAAAAGAATACTTGAAGTGTATGACTCGGTTAATACCAAAAACAAAAAGATTGTTGAAGGTATGTTAAATGAAGACCTGGAGTCCTTCAAGAAATTACTTAACTTTTCAATTAGGAAATAAAAATGGCAACCGTATTAATCACACAAACATTAGTAGATAGTAATAGACATTCCGTTATTAAAGTTGTCGGAACAGGTGGTGGTGATGCTAACGTTAAGTTGGTCGTTGCTGCTAACTTGGCATTTGCTATTAATGCTACAGGTTCTATTAGCACAGCAAATCCTAAACGTCTTAATAGAACAAGTATTAAAAGAGTTTGGGGTCACGGCCAAATGGGCCTTTCTAATAACGTTACTTTAAGATGGGGTGGAAACACAAATACTGCCATTGTTTCATTTGGCCAAGGTAATTTTGATTACTCATTCGATTCAGGAAGCACAGGTGGTATCATCACGATTCCTGATGAAGCAAATTGTACCGGTGACATCGTATTCTCAAGTACCGCTGGAGCAACCGATTCTTGGACAATTTTCATAGACCTCAAGAAAGATGGTAGAGACTATGACCAAGGTCAAACTGCTGATCCAATCGCATTTAATGTTATCGGAGTAATCTAATGTCAGATATGATAAAACACATTTTATCCGAAGATTTTGTTGCTGCATCGTCAATCTTTGAAGATCGTTTAAACGATATTCTAGAACAAAAACTTCTTGAAATGAAAAAGATGCTGCAAACCGAGGTTACTGGTGGTTTGACAAAAGCAGATATTGAAAAAAGAATAAAAGCAGGATATGTAAGAGCATCTGAGGTTCTACCAGATCCTAGAGATATTGAGATTAAATCATTTGATTATAATCCATCACCAGGCAAAAAGATTACAGCAAAGCGTAAAAAGAAAATCAGCGAAGCATTGTCTGATACCGATATAGAAAGAATAGGTAGAGAAAGACAAGCAGCACAAAATGCAGATTTACAAAATACTTTTGGTCATGCACCTGCTGATCAAAAACTAAAAAGACTACTACCAACTTCTACTACACCTATTGCAAAAAAAACATCAGGAGGTGATTATGTTGCAGGAAGTGATTATGAAAGACAAGCTAGAGAATTGAAGGCTAAAGGTAGTAGAGGTGCAGCAAAATGGCTCAAAAAAACAAAAACTGCCAGAAATGTTTTGGGTTTTGTTAAAACTATGGGTCATGTAGCAGCAGGTATAGGCAAAGGACTTGCTGATAATTCACCAATTTAATAAAAACGCCTAAATATACCTATCAGGCAGAGGAAACAAATGAAACTTATAACCGAAGAAATTTTAGACATTCAGTATCTTGTTGAGCAAGACAAGAATGGTAAAACACACCATTTTATTGAAGGTATCTTCATGCAGGCTGAAAAGCAGAATAGAAACGGTCGTGTATATCCTATGCATATTTTAGCAAAAGAGGCTTCCCGGTACAACTCTGAGTATATTCAGAAGAATAGAGCATTTGGTGAACTAGGTCATCCAGAAAATCCTCAAATCAACCTAGATAGAGTTTCGCATATGATTACAAAATTACATCCTGACGGTAATAATTTTATTGGTAAAGCAAAGATTTTAGATACTCCAAACGGAAAAATCGTTAAGAGTTTACTAGATGGTGGTGCAAGTCTTGGTGTGTCAACAAGAGGTGTAGGGTCTCTCAAAGCACACAATGGATATCAACAAGTCCAAGACGATTTCAAGTTGGCTACAGCGGCAGACATTGTAGCAGATCCAAGCGCGCCAGAGGCATTCGTTCGTGGTATTATGGAAGGTAGAGAGTGGGTATTTCTAAACGGACAGTGGACCGAACAGTCTAATGACCGTGCTAGAAAACTCATTAAAGAGTCCTCAAAGCACGAATTGGAATCAGTAGCCTTAAAGATTTTTGAAAATTATATTTCAAAACTTTGAAAATACTAAATAACATAGGATAAAAAGGAGTATCTATCAAATGGCATCATTAACAGAAGCCGCAAAAGCAGTTCTAGAAGGTAAGCAATTGACAGAGGGTGCTTATCCAGAGGTTTCCCCTGGTAAGATTTCAAACCCAAATCCAGTTGATCCTTCAACCGCTTCAACCGGTAACGCAAAAACACTACATCCAGGTTCAAAGGCCGTTGAAGGTCGTCATGCAAATCCTGGCGCACCAGATCCTGCATCATTTGATGGTGTTGATGATCTAGGTGGTGCTACACCAACATCAGTTGCATCCGATAACCTCGGTGCTAAGGCTGCTGGTAAGACAGGTAAAGACACATCAAAGTCATCAAAGGCAAGTGTCGCACCAGAAGCAAAGAAATCCCTTAAATCACAGCCAGCAATGGCCGAAGAGATGGAAGAAGAAGGTTCAGTAGTTGCCGAGACATCAGCAATTGCAGAGCGTGTCGCTACCATTAAAGAAGCAGCTAAAAAGTCCAAAATGAAAAAGGACGATGAAGACGATGCTGATGATAAGATGGAAAAATGTGATGAAGAACTAGAACTTTCAGAAGAACTAGAAGATTTCATCAATGAAGCCATTGAAGCCGGTCTTTCAGAAGAAGAAATTCTTGCTGCTATTGACGAAAACTTTGAGTTTGGTGAAGAAACACTAGACGAAGAGACAGAGGAATCACCAGTAGAAGCATATCAGGTAGATATGTCAGAGCATGTAAATGCCCTTCTAGAAGGTGAGAACCTATCAGAAGAATTCCATGCTAAAGCAACAACAATCTTTGAAGCTGCTGTTAAAGCAAAACTAGAAGAAGAAGTTGCCCTACTAGAGCAGGCTTATGCTGAGACTCTTGAGGAGCGAGTTGCTGAGATCATGGAAGAACTTTCAACAAACGTTGATAACTATCTCAATTACGTAGTTGAACAATGGATTGAAGAAAATGAAGTTGCTGTTGAGTCCGCTCTCCGTAGCGAACTTACAGAAGATTTCATTGGCGGTCTCCGTTCACTATTTGCCGAACACTACATCGACATTCCTGAAGAGGAAGTTGCCGTTGTAGAGGAACTCTCACAGACAGTTGAGGATCTTGAATCTAAACTTAACGAAGAAATTGAACGCAATGTTGCTCTTACAGGCATGATTGCTGAAGCTCGTAAAAGTGAGTTGACTGCTTACGTCTGTGAAGGCCTAACAACTACTCAAACCGAGAAACTAAGAAGTCTTGTTGAGAACGTTGCTTACACAGACGATGACCAGTTTATCGAAAAGATTTCAACACTACGGGAGAATTATTTCCCAACATCAGTTAAGTCTGATGCTGTCCTGGACCGTGTTGAGACAGCGGATCCAAAGATGATTTCTGAATCAACTCTTGAAGGTCCAATGGCTAAATATGTCCAGGCACTCGGCAGAAATCTTCCAAAGTAATTTAAACTAACTTTAGTTAACATAGAAAGAAGGAAACTAAAATGTATCTTACAGAAAATCTAGAGTCAAAGTGGTCCCCAGTATTGGACCATGATGGTCTCTCAGCAATTAAGGATCCATACCGCCGTGCGGTTACAGCCGTAATTCTTGAGAACCAAGAAAAGGCCATGGCAGAAGAGTCACGTACCCTTAACGAATCCGCTCCAACAAACTCAGGTGGTGGTCTCGGTGCAGGTACAAACATTGGTTCATACGATCCAATTTTGATCTCACTAGTTCGCCGTGCGCTTCCAAACCTCATTGCTTATGACGTTTGCGGCGTTCAGCCAATGACCGGTCCTACCGGCCTCATCTTCGCTATGCGTTCTAAGTATAAGCAAATGAACGGCACTGAAGCTCTCTTCAACGAAGCAAACACTGCCTTCTCTTCACAGAACTCAGCTGGCGGACTTGCTGGCGCAGTTATGGGCGACTTTGCTAACACAAATCCAGTTGCAGACCTTCTCGGTGCTAATACTGCATATGGTGTTGGTAAAGGCATGACAACAGCACAAGCTGAAGCACTCGGCGATGCTGCTGGTAATATGTTTGCTGAAATGGCATTTGCTATCGATAAGGTTACTGTTACTGCTCGTAGTCGTGCGCTAAAAGCAGAATACACCACAGAGCTTGCTCAGGATCTTAAAGCCATTCACGGCCTTGATGCTGAGACAGAATTGGCCAACATTCTTTCAACAGAAATCTTGGCTGAAATCAACCGCGAAGTTATCAGAACAATCTACCGTTCTGCTACAGTCGGTGCTCAGTATGGTGTTACAACTGCTGGTACATTCGATCTTGACACAGACTCAAACGGCCGTTGGTCAGTTGAGAAGTTCAAAGGTCTTATCTTCCACATCGAGCGTGAAGCAAACGCAATTGCAAAAGCGACCCGTAGAGGCAAAGGCAACGTCCTTATCGTTTCTTCAGACGTTGCTTCAGCAATGGCTATGGCCGGTGTTCTTTCTTACACACCTGCTCTTTCCGCTGATCTAACAGTTGATGATACAGGCAATACCTTCGTTGGTATGCTTCACGGCCGCATTAAGGTTTATATTGATCCTTACTTCGGTGGTTCAGCAAACGGCGACGAACTCGTAACCGTTGGTTATCGTGGTCAGTCACCATTCGACGCTGGTCTCTTCTACTGCCCATACGTTCCACTACAGATGGTTCGTGCAATCGGTCAGGATACATTCCAGCCAAAGATTGGATTTAAAACCCGCTACGGCATGGTTGCTAATCCATTCGCTACATCAGCTGGCGACGGTGTTGTTGGAGACCGCGACACAGCCGGTAATGCTAACATTTACTACCGCATCTTCCGCGTTCGTAATCTTACCTAATAATAAGAGTCGAGTAATCGACCGAAGAAGGCCGCCTACGGGCGGCCTTTTTTATGCCTAAATAATGGACGGAGGCAGTAATGACTATAGAAACTTTACTCAATCAAACACCAGATAATACCAGCATACTTCAATCCACGAAGTTTACTTTCATTATTCCGGATATGCCTTTTCTAAAGTATTTCTGTCAAACCGTCAATTTGCCTTCCGTTTCAACTACCGAGGTATTGGTACCTACACCATTCTCAAATCATTATAGTCATGGTGATAAACTAAACTTTGATCCATTTACTATCACCGCTATCATTGACGAAGATCTCCGAGTATGGGAGGAAACCTATAAGTGGTTAAAATCTTTAACTAGACCACAGAACTTTGAAGAATATGCTAGAAAACCAGGACAAGATCCTGTTTCAGCACCACTTTACTTTGACGGTTATCTTACCGTAAATACCAATGCGAATAATCCTAACATTAGGATTAAGTTCCATAACTGTCATCCGACATCTATTGGCCTGGTGTCCTTTGATACCAAGGTAGATGCCGATGTTATTCCTACCGCCGACTTTACCTTCCGTTACGACCTGTTTGAAATCGAACGCTTGACTTAATCACTGATATGTGATATATTACAATGTGTTTAATGACTTATATGTGATAAAGGAATACTATGAAACCGCCTGTGAAACTTGACGACCTCATGGAGGAGTGGCATAAAGATTGTGCTATCGACTCGACTGAACCAGGGTTGGAACTTATCCGTATATCATCCCTTCACGGTAAATACCTACATATACTCTCTCACCATCGTATGTTGGCCAGAAAGTATCTAAACGACTATAATAAACTCCGCCTGACTAAGTTCCAATACTATCATGGTGAACTTGATATGGAGGAACTAAAGGAGCGTGGTTGGGAACCTAATGCCCGTCTTATCATTAAGCAAAACATTCCTGTTTACATGGACGCGGACGAGGACCTAAATAACCTTGTATTAAAGAAAGTGGTACATGATGAAATCGTGGAATTTTGCACCTCGGTGGTCAAAGAATTAAATTCCAGAGTATATGCCCTCCGTTCATTTATCGAATGGAAGAAAATGACGGATAGATGACGGACTTTATTATCAAGAACAAAAATGAATCCTACCTCCACATTAATTGTGATGAAGGCAAGGGTTGGGAACTGAGAGATGCCTTTTCTTTCAGGCCACCTGGTTTTCAATTTGTTCCTGCTTATAAACAAAAACTCTGGGATGGTTATCTAAGGTTATTCTCTCCTACTACTGGTCTAATCTATCGTGGCCTTGCAACTCAAGTAACCAAATGGATGACCGAGAGAGGATATACTTATGAGTATGAAGATGAGGACTTAGATAATTCTTTTTCTATTGTTGAGGCACAGGAGTTTGTTAATAATCTAAACCCTAAACATGCCCCTAGAGACTATCAGATGGACGCCTTTGTTCATGCTATGAGGTCTAAGAGAAAGATTGTTTTATCACCTACTGGATCCGGTAAATCACTATTACTATACCTAATCTGTATGTACCTTTTAAAGAAAGGTAAACGCGGACTATTAATCGTACCAAGGTCTGCCTTGGTTGAACAAATGTTTTCAGACTTTCAAGACTATTCTACCAAGAATGGTAAAGATATGTTTAAGTATTGTTGGAGAGTATATTCAGGTAGGGATAAAGAGTCAGAACATCCTATTATGATATCCACCTGGCAGTCTTTATATAAGATGCCAAAAGAATACTTTGAGAAATTTGATTATGTTATCTGTGATGAGGTACATCAGGCACAGGCTAAGGCGTTGTCTGATATTACCTCTAAATGCACCAAAGCAGAATATAGAATTGGTGTTACAGGTACATTATCAGGTGCTAAGGCCCATGAATGGGTATTGATGGGTCTTTTTGGTCAAATCTACAGAGCAACTACATCAAAAGAATTGATGGAGAAAAAGCAACTGGCAGAATTGACCATTAAATGTTTGCTATTGAAATATAGTGAAGAAGAATGTAGTTATATGAAATCTGCTTCCTACCAGGAGGAGATTGAGTATATTATATCAAGCAAGGAAAGAAATAAATTTATTTGTAACCTAGCATTATCACTTGAAGGTAATACGCTATTGTTATTCAACTTTGTTGAGAAACACGGTAAGGTCTTATTTGATATGCTAACTAACCGAGTAAAGGATGACCGTAAGGTATTCTTTATTCATGGAGGAACTGATGTCGAAGATAGAGAATCAATCCGTAAAATCATCGAGAACGAGCACAATGCTATTATTGTTGGGTCCGTTGGCGTTCTTAGCACTGGTACTAACATCGTGGCCCTCAATAACGTCATATTTTCATCTCCTTCCAAATCCAAAATTCGGAATCTCCAGTCCATTGGTAGAGGCCTTCGTGTATCCGATACAAAAAGTTCGGCAACCTTATTTGATATTGCCGACGACTTTAGCTGGAAGAAACGAGAAAACTTTACTCTTAAACACTTCTTTGAGAGAATCAAAACCTACAGTGAAGAAAAGTTCAAGTTTCGCATCTACAAAATAGACATGAAGGGATAAATTATGGACGATCAATCAATTGCCAAATTCATTCGTTTAAGGAATGGTGATGACCTAGTTGCTGAGGCATTTGAGGTCGGTGATGATACTGGTGATTATATTACTGTTATAAATCCACTCAAGGCAATATATGTACCATCTACTGCTTCTGGATACCTACAGATTGCATTTATGCCTTGGGTGTATCCTCGGATATGCGATCAACAGGAATTTAGTATCAAGAGGGAAGAGGTTCTACTGTACCAAGATGTTTCGGAAAAAATGAACGAGTATTATTGGGAGAGTTTAGAAAGTTACCTAGATACTAAGCGAGAAACCCAACAAGAGTCGGTCGAAGAAGACAAGATAGATGAAGAGACATTAAAAGAACTATTGGAAGAGATTAAAGCAGGAAGGAGTTATCACTAATGGCCGAGAACAAATACCTAGACTTGGATGGTGGAGATGATTTTGGATTCACATTTGATGATGAGCCGGATCTAGCACCTATTAATAATGAAATGGATGATCTTAAGCTTAGATTACAAGCCGTCCGTAAAATATACTTACCTTTACTAGAAAACTTGGCAAAGAATGATGACCAACCTATTATCAAATGGCCTAATCGCGGTCCTATCCTTAAGAAGCAAATTGCTAAACTCAAGTCCTTAACTGAGGTCTAAAGCCCACGCTTCGCGTGGATTCGCTTCGCTCATCTAGAGCAATTGGTTATATTTGGTGGTAAGTCTTGGTGGTGGATGCGGAGCACATTATACACACAAAATAGGAACCTTGTCAAGCCCCAAAATGAAAGAAAGTGAAAAAAAAAATGTTTAGTTTTTTCCATAGAACGACAAAAATACATCTTGATTGTTTCACTACTGAAAACCATGTTTGTGAAAATACTCCTATTGTTAAAGCAACCAAAACTTTACCAAAATACTTTGTTGATTTACCTACACCAAAATTTAATTTAAAAAGAGACATTAACAATATTTTTGTTAAAGAGCACATAACAAATTTAAAAGACTGTTATGCTTTTTTGGAGTATTTTCAAAATGCTATAACGATTAGACATTGGGCAGACTTATATATTGAGGTAACAAAAGAAAAATATGATTATTATTCCTCATTTACAAAACCAGAGGAACATAATAGAAATGAAATTGGTGAAGGATTTGTAAATTATCATCATATTAAATTAATTAGTCCTTGGATTTTAAAAGAAAAGAGTGGTGTAAAATTTGCCTGGGTTGGTGCTGAATGGAATTTAGATAGTTATAATTTTAAAGTCTTGCCCGGTATTATTAATTTTAATATAAATCACCATACTAATGTTAATTTAATGTTGCCAAAAGAAGAAAAAAACATTATAATACCTGCTGGATTACCAATAGTAAACTTAATACCATTAACTGATAAAAAGATAAAATTAGTAAATCAAGTTATTACGGAAAAAGAAATGGATAGTATGAGAAGAAGTCCTCAACAATCTTATTTTCATGGATGGAGAACCTCTAAAAGATTGTTAAAAGAGAATAAAAGTAAATGTCCTTTTGGATTTGGAGAATAAATTATGACATCTAAAAAGAAGAAAAATCACTACGTTGACAACGAACGATTTCTTGCCGAAATCGTAGAGTATAAGAAACAAGTGGTTATCGCAAAAGAACAAGGTGCCGACAAACCTCGTGTATCAGAATATATTGGTAAATGTATCTACTTGATCGCAGAGAACCTTTCACATAAACCAAGATTTATGAACTATTCATTCCGTGATGAATTGGTTTCTGATGCTATTGAAAATTGTTTCCTTTATTTTGATAACTTTAATCCAGACATTTCTAAAAATCCTTTCGCTTATTTTACTCAGATCATCTATTATGCCTTCCATAGAAGGATAAGTAAAGAAGAAAAGAATAGATATATTATCTATAAGAAATTCCAAGAAAGTGTCCTAGATACATCGGATGCAGCTTTGATGATTGATAGTGACGATAACCACTTGATTTCCTCCACAATGTATGATAACCTAAACGAATTCATTAGGAAGTTTGAAGGCCGTGAAGCGGAAAAGAAAGAAAAGCGAAAAGCGGCCAAAGAAGGACTTGATAAATTTTTTGGAGAAGAAGATGAAAGAAGAGAACCAGTTTGAAGTACCTTTTCAGGTACAACAGTTATTGTCCGCATTAAAAGACAAGAAAGAAAGAGTTCATATACGTGGTAATTACCGTATGCGCCTAGATGCCATCAAGACTGCCATTGATAAAGCCATACGTGATTATGATACAGAAATGGGAACGACAAAGATTACATACGGTCGTGATAGTAGATCCTCATGACCGACATAGATGATATGATCAAAGAGATTGACCAGTCTATCGAATGGTTCTGTGATAAAGCAGTTGAACCTATTCCCACCGACAAGCAAAGTAAAGAAAAAATTTTTGAAAGAATGATTACACTAGGATGGATACGGAAAAGTGAAGTTGATACATATAAAGAACTTACTAAAGAAGATTGACGAGGTTAGGTTTTTAGTATATAATGTATCTAAGAATTTATACCTTGAATATAAGGATTTACTATGGCGAAAATTGCACTCATCACGGACACCCACGCGGGGATCCGGAATGATAACCCGGCGTTTCACGAATATCAAAAACAATGTTATGACTGGTTCTTCCGCTATATTGATACTAATTCTATTAGGCATGTGGTACACCTTGGTGACATATTCGACCGGCGGAAATATATCAACTTCCTCTCCGCCAAAAGGTGTAGAGAAGACTTACTAGATCCCTTAGAAGATCGTGGTATAGAAACACATATCATACAAGGTAATCATGACTCTTATTATAAAGATACACATGAGGTAAATGCACTTGACGAATTGGTCGTTGGAAGATATAGGTGTATCAATACTTATAGTTTACCCGATATTATTAATATTGATGGGTTGGATATACAAATAATGCCTTGGATCACGGCCTCAAACCGTGAACAAGCGATGGATGTTATTAATCAACCGAGGGCCGAGGTTCTTATGGGACACTTGGAACTAAACGGTTTTACAATGCATAAAGGATTAATATCGGATCATGGGATGGATCGTAAAGTTTTTGACAAGTTTGATAAGGTCTATAGTGGACATTATCACCATCGTTCTACTGTTGGTAATGTTTCTTACATTGGTGCCTTTGCTGAATACACTTGGCATGATTATTCAGATCCTAGAGGATTTAGTATCTTCGATACAGAAACACGTATTCTAGAGTTTATACAAAATCCTTACAAGATGTTTAGGTTAGCACGTTATGATGATGTTGCTAATCCTAATATTGTGGAAAAAATACAAGGCACGGACTTTAGTAAGTATAAGAACACTTATGTAAAGATGGTGGTAATAAACAAATCTAATCCTTATGCTTTTGATTTACTCTTCGATTCTATCTATAAAGCAGGCCCATTGGATATAACGGTGGTAGAAGATCCATCTGTATTGCTAGAAAATGAAGATGCCGATTCCGTTGATGAAGCAGAAGATACCTCTACAATTCTTTCCAAATATATTGATAATTTGACATTGCCTGTGGAATCTGCTAAAATGAAATCGTTTATGTTAGATGTTTACCAAGAAGCACTACAAGTTGAGACCATATGATTCATTTCCCTGTTATTTGTATAGATAATTTTTATAATAATCCGGATGAAATTCGTGATTATGCGATGAAACAGGATTTTTTGGAATCTCCTGGTAATTATCCTGGTAAAAGAACAAAATTTTTACATGAAATTGATAAAGATTTGTATGAAGAATTTTCTAACAAAATTAAATCAATTTTTTATATTCAGTATCAGACTAACTATATTTTCAATTCCGTTTTTTGGCAAGTAACTACATTAGATTCAAATCAATTATCACCAAAAAATATGGGATTTATTCACACAGATATAGAGTTTTTGGCAGCAGGTGTAATATATCTAACTCCTAATTTTGATAGAAAATTAGGAACAACATTCTATAAACAAACGAAAGATCATCGACTCAATCATTCCGATTTGATTACTATGAAAAAATTTTACTCAACAGGTGAAGATGATAATTTTGATGAAGTTATAGTTAAAAATAATGAAAGCTATGAAGAAATGTTCCATATAGAAAATGTTTACAATAGATTAATTTTTTACGATAGTAGTATACCACATTCACCAAGTCATTATTATATGAAAGATAAAACCAGACTAGCACAAGTCTTTTTCGTTGGTAAAATAAAATGATTACTTTTCACAATATAAAATGGAAAAACTTTTTGTCGGCAGGTAATACCTGGACCGAATTAGAGTTAGACACTCATAAAAATACCTTAATTATGGGTCATAATGGTGCAGGAAAGTCTACCTTTTTAGATGCTATTGTCTTTGTCCTTTTTGGTAAACCTTTTCGTAAAGTAAATAAAGGTAATGTAGTAAACTCTATCAATGGTAAGAACTGCGAGGTGGAAATTGAGTTCACTATTTCGAATAAACGATACAAGGTTATTCGTGGTGCAAAGCCAAACATCTTTGAGATTTATTGTGAAGGTAAAATGGTCAATCAAGACGCCGCGGTTAAGGATTATCAAGAGCACTTAGAAAAACATATTCTAAAGATGAACTATAAGTCCTTTACACAGGTTGTTATCTTGGGTTCGGCATCTTTTGTTCCTTTCATGCAATTATCACCTGGCGACCGTCGTGCGGTTATTGAGGACTTATTAGATATACAAATCTTTTCTGCCATGTCTACCGTAGTCAAGAACCGGCTTCAGATAAACCGTGAAGAACTGGAAAAGAATAGAGTTGTCTTAACAAGCAAAGAAGAAAACAAAACTTATATCGAGCAGACGTTGGCCTCATTAAAGGTCAATAATGAAAGTAAAGTTTCTGAACTACGTGTAAAAGAACGGGAACTAAAAGATAGTTTAGTTTCTCAGCAAACTATCATTTCCGACTTAGAGGGTCAAAGAGATACCTTGATTGAGTCCGGTGCTGATACATCGGTATTAAAAACTAAACATAGTAAGTTGGTTGGTTTCCGTGCTAAGATGGAGAACAACCAAGAGAGATTGCAGAAAGAAGTGGCCTTTTACCATGATAATGATAGTTGTCCGACCTGTAAACAGGATATACAACCAGATCACAAAGAAAAGGCTATAGAAGATAACAACTCAAAGATTGATGAAATTAACGAAGGACTAAATAAGGTTTCCGAACAGATTGATCAATGCCTTGGTGAAATTGAGAAAATTGATGAGGTTTTAAAGAAAATTAATGACCTTAGAGTATCTATTTCATCTGCTAAGGCTTCCTATAACTCTATCGAGAATAATCTTGCACAAATTATTGATCAGATTGAGACATTCGCAATATCTGACAAAACTACCCAAGACAGTGAACGACAACTCGCCCAGGTCCAACATGATATTTCCATCACGGAAGAAGAAAAGAAGGCCCTTTTAGATGACAGACAGTATATTGACCTTGCCACGACATTACTTAAAGACGGTGGTATCAAAACGAAGATCATCAAACAGTACCTACCCATTATTAACAGACACATCAATAAGTATCTCGCTAAGCTCGGATTCTTTGTCAACTTCAACATTAATGAATCCTTTGAGGAATCCATCAAGTCTCGTTACAGAGACGAGTTCTCTTACCACAATTTCTCTGAGGGAGAAAAGTTACGAATAGATTTGGCTATACTTCTAACTTGGCGTCAGATTGCCAAGATGAAAAATAGTGTGAATGTTAATATATTGGTGTTTGATGAAATCCTTGACAGAGCAATGGATGCTACAGGAATAGATGAGTTTATTAAGATTATGTGGGACATGGGTGACAAAGGTACAAACATCTTTGTTATTTCCCACAAAGATGCTATGGTTGACCGATTCCAAAGAACGGTCAGATTTGAAAAGGTAAAGAATTTCTCGGTCTTGACAAAAGACCCTTAATAGTGTAAGATACCAACATGCTAGACAAGGAAACACTAAGACACTTAGCCGAGTCTGAAAGATTAATGGATGAGGGTAAAGTTCCATTTGTTTGGGCAAGTCGCAACGGTGTATATGAACGCCTTGCGGTTGCTCCTGTTATCATGGATGAATTTGGACTACAGCAAGGACAAAAAGTAAACTCTATACTTGTTGATGCTATATCGGAAAGATCCCTTGAAATTCTTGCCGATAGATTGGATGAAATAAGACAACAAATTGAAGATCAATTCTTAACAGATGATTTTGACTTTCGTAAGGAGATGAAATGATTACCTACGTATATAATACACAATATGGATATCAGGTTTACAACCTTGATAATCTTTGGCAAGGTCTTTCACAAATGGGATGGTCATGTGCATAAGAATGTTGAATTTGTCCTTGAATGGACTGCTACTGTATTGCTCATTGCAGGTGTGGCACTTACAGCATGGAACGTATATCCATTAAACATTTATATTTCTCTGGCTGGTAACTTTGCATGGTTGCTGGTCGCTTTATTATGGAGAAAGTGGTCGTTAATAACAATTCAGTTTGTTATTATCCTTATATACATTGCTGGAGTGATAAAGCAACTAATGTAGGAGCATCAAAATGGAAAAAACTGATCCTCATAAAAACCACAGTTATTCCCACGATTACATATTAATGACGGCATTTACACATGAAATAGGCCACTTGACAGTAAACAAAAAGAATGATAATATAACACCAATAGTAGAAGAATATCTCCGAGACAGAGTAAAAGAGATTAAAGATCGATGGAAGTAAAAGTCGGAGAAGTTTATTTTCATAAACATATGTATCAACAATTTACAGTTTTAGGTATTGATGGTGATTATGTATGGTTAAAAAGTGAAGAGTATTACCTAACCACAATGAAATCACAATTGGATAAAGAAAAGGCAAGTCTGCCTTTACCTGATAATGGAGTTAAGTGATTGGCAAAAAGTGAAGATGAACTAAAGGATGTTGAACGCCAGTGGGATATATTTCAGTCCACATTTGAAGCACCAGAGGCCCTTGGTGACGCCGAACTAAAAGCGGCTGTTGTCGAGGATCTCACAAATGTTTCCGCTATGTCCGTTGAAGAATATACCTTATATCAAAAGTGGCTTGAAATTCATATTAAGTATCCTACACATGAAGGACTATTTGGCACTTGTTTACAAGACGGTGATCAAGAACTTGCAATTAATGCTATCAAAGATAACATCTGGATTCCTAATGATCCAATGGACTATGCTAAATTAAAACCTGTCCTTGTATATACACCTGATTTTGATAAACAAGATGTCTGGAATACTATTCGTAACTTTACTTCAACGATGAAGAATAACTCCAACATTGGTCGTAACCTATCCTATATTGTTCAAGATGAGGTTACCGGAAAGTATCTTGGTGTTATTTGTATTTCATCAGACTTCCTTGATCTTACACCAAGAGACAATTATATCGGTTGGTCCCGTGAGGTTAAAACTAATCAAGGCATGATTAATCATACCGCCATTGGTTCTACTATTGTGCCTTTACAACCGCTTGGTTATAATTATACAGGCGGTAAACTTTTAGCATTACTTTGTCTTTGTGACAAGGTACAACAAGATTGGAAAAAACAATATGGTGATACACTCATTGGCGTTACTACTACATCATTATATGGTAAGTCTAAAACTAACCAGTTATCGCAGTATGATCGCCTGCAACATTGGAAAAAAATGGGCTTCACATCAGGCTCTGTCTCTTATGAGGCAAGAAAACCTACTGTAAAATTAATGCTTGATTGGTTGAAAAAGAACCATACAAGGAAATACTTTGAGTGGTATGTTGCTAAGAACCTTGACGGTATGCCATATAAAAGAGACCACAAGAACCGTTCCTATACATTTATGTATTCTCAGTTGAATGTTCCTAAAGAATTGATTAGATCCGAACACGCCCGTGGAATCTATTTCAGTCCTCTTTATACAAACACAAATGAGTTTCTTCGTAAGGAAATTACCGAAGACAAACTTGCCAAAGCATTTGATTCCAGTTATGATGCTCTGGTAAATCTATGGAAAGATAAGTATGCAGGAAAACGGATTAAGTCCTTGATTGAACAAGACCGTGTTTCTAAGGAAACTCTTTTCTATGATGACCTAATCTATATGGATTGGGAAGAGACAAAAGCGAAGTATCTATCTCAAGTAGGAAGATAAAATGGCACACTATGATCTTATTGATGAAACTATAAAACTGTCCGAACACGATGTTGCGGAGAAAATCTTTGAGAAAATGGAAATACAGGATTATGTAATTGTTAGTGGTGATAGAACGGACAAAGGTGTAAGCCTTGATGTTAATATGAAAAGTCTTCCGGACGTTCCTGGTCTATATCTTATCTATAACAAGGATGAGTTTAATCAGTATGAATGTGTCTATGCTGGTGAAGGAAACATTCGTTACAGGATTTATAGGTTTGTAAAAGAACTTGCTGATATGTCCAGAGACGATGAAGGTCATAGTGCCGCTAAGAAGATAAGATTGCTAGGTTTGATCCGCTATGATGATGATATATACATCAAGTATATAACAAAGGATGAAAGAAACCAGATAGTTGTTGATACATTATGTAACCATCTAAAACTCAAAGGTATTGATGAACACATAGCATATATTTCTGGAGCAATCTTTAATAAGAAGGTTAAGAAGGCATGAAATATACACCAACATACTTTGACTTTGATAAACTAGAACACTGGCAAGAAAACCTAGAAGTATTCCTTACCGTTGCCGGTGTTTACATTCTAATCTTCACGGTTTCTTGGGTTTACAATCGACTCTCACGCTAACCTATTGATTCCCTTATAACTTGACAAACTCAACTTGATTTGCTATAATAGTGAAAATCGAGAAAGGATTTATATGTCTAACGGAAATCAAACGTCGCTTCTAGCAAAACTCCTTGCTACGGAAAACATCACGGTTCAGCAAACCCCTGGCATTAAGACTGCTATGTTTGACCTTAAAGGCCGTGTATTGATGTTGCCTATCTGGCACGGTATTTCTAATGACCTTCAGGACCTCCTTGTTGTCCATGAGACAGGCCATGCTTTAGATACTCCAGATGCCGAGACATATAAACAGGCATATGAAGGTATTGCTGCTAAAGTTTTCCCTAACGAAAAAATTTCCGATCAACTAAAGAAAACAGTTCAAGGTTTCTTGAACGTTGTTGAGGATGCGCGTATTGATAAACGCCAAAAGCGCCGCTATCCTGGTTCCCGTAAAAACTATCTTATTGGTTACCGTGAATTGGTAGAACGTGATTTCTTTGGCACGGCTAAACGTGATATCAATACAATGAACTTTATTGACCGCCTAAATATATATTTCAAAGGTGGCAATATTAACTATCAAATGGAATTTTCACCCGAAGAACGTGTATTCCTAAAACGGGCTGAAAATCTTGAAACATTTGATGAAGTTGTCGGTCTTACGGAAGATATTTACATCTACTGTAAAGAAAAACTAGAAAACCGACAAGAAATGGAACTTGATCTAATCGAGTCCGAAGAAGGAGAAGAAGGTGATGATTACTCCGATATTGATGATGATTTTGACGGTGAGTTTGGTTCTGATGATAGCGAAGGTGATGAACCGTCAGATGAAGATGAAACCGATTCCGGTGAAGGTAAAGGTGAAGAAAAATCCGATGCACTAAACGGTGAAGGAGATATTCAATCCGATCCATCATCTAATGGTGCTGGTGCCGGTGATTTTATGCCTGAAAATGCTCCTGTTTCCGAAACTGATGAAACATGGCAACGAAAATCTCAAGATATTGTAAAAGATGAAAACTGCCAATATGTATATGTCAACCAACCTCAGGTAAACTGGGACAAGGCTGTTGATGATTACAAAAAAGTCCTTGAAGATTGGCATCTTGAGGTTGACCGTGGTTATCTTGCAAGGGATATTGTTGAGTATAACCGCAAACAAATGACCGCATGGAAAATGAAAGAGAAAGAAACAATTTCTTTCCTTGTAAAAGAGTTTGAACAAAAAAAGGCTGCTGAAATGTATGCCCGTATTAATATCTCCAAAACTGGTGTTATTGATACTAATAAACTCCATTCTTACAAGTATAATGATGATATCTTCCGTCGTCTTACTAATATCCCTAAAGGTAAGAACCACGGCTTTATTATGTTCCTTGATTGGTCAGGTTCTATGCAATGGAATCTAAAAGATACCATTAAGCAACTTTTCTCCCTTTGTTTATTCTGTAAACAAATCGGAGTGCCGTTCGAGGTATATGCTTTCAAGGATTGCGGTTGTGATAATCCATTTACATATATCGGCCAAGAAAATGTGATTGGTGGTTCAAATCTATCTCTTCGCAACTTCCTTTCCTCACGTATGAATGTTCAAGAATTGAACTTTGCAATGACCATTCTTTGGTGTGCCGCTAATCGCAACTGGGTTAACTGTGATCATATGGGTGGTACGCCACTTAATCATGCTATTATGGTCGCACCTAAACTTGTTGAGGACTTCCGTGATAAAAATAAACTTGAAATTGTGAACACTATCTTCCTTACCGATGGTGAGTCCAATCCAAGTGATGGTATCAAAAACGAAACAACTCCTCGTATTCCTAATATGTCTCGCCGTTATTTTTATGTTGATAAAGTAACACGTAAAACATATGATTGGGAATCATATGGTTGGGCAAATCATAATACAAATACTCTATTGCGTATCCTAAAAGATCGCACTGGTTGTAATCTTGTTGGTTTCTTCTTGTTTGGTTCCTCTTTTAATAAGTTTTCTAGTCAGTTTTCCCTTAGAGATAACTATGACAAGTTGAAAGAAATCCAAAAGTTCTGGAATGATAACAAGTTCTATCCTGTCAAGAGTGCCGGGTATGATGAATATTATGTTATTGACACCAAGGCGTTGAAAAATTCCACTAATCAACTTTTGATTGACAATACTAAGAAGAATACCCCTAGACAAATGGCTAAGGCATTCTCAAAGTTTGCACAAAAGAAAACTGTTAATCGTGTCCTGCTCCGTCAGTTTATTGACCGTGTTGCAGGCCAATCAAAGAAGGTTGGATAATGAAACTGTATAAATCTCCTGATCGGGATAACGGTCGATACGGCCAGTGGGTGGATGAAAACTATGACACCAACTATCCGCGCTTCCGTTATATCTGGTTCCCAAAGAATAAGTTTAATCTCTGGGATATCACATATGATACCGCAGCATATGTAAAGCAAGATGACCGTTCAACCGTAAGACGGTGGGATCCTTGGGAAGGCGAGAGTGCTTCGTTGACATTCACCACCTATTTTAATGAGATAAGGAAAGCATACTCTAAAAAGAAGAAGAAGGAAATCAAGTCTGTTTACAAACCTTTTAGAGGTTGACACCGACGATTCCTTGTGCTATAATCCATATATAATGAGAAATGTGAAAGGAAAAGATGTAATGGCTAAGAAGATTGACCGTAGCGAATTTCTCGACAAAATCCGTTTTGAGTTCGGTGCAATTCGATCAATCACCCGTCCACAGGTGCTTCAAATCTGCGACAAATACGGACTTGATAAACCTAACTGGATTTTAAATGATGTCTCCCGCAAACTTGGCCGTGGCATCTATTCTCTACCCGAACATGGTGCTGAATTGCCTAAACTCGAACCTAAAATTGTTAATGTTGCAAAGAAAGTTGCTCCTAAAGCACCTGTAATTCCTGCTACGGCAGTTGCTATGGTTGCACCGTCAGTTGTTTCTAATAATGCCGAGTTGTCCCTTGTTCCTGAGAAAGCAAGTGGTTATGTTCCATTCGGTCACTTTGCTGATGTCCGTTCTATTATTAAATCACGTAAGTTTTATCCTACTTATATTACTGGTCTTTCTGGTAATGGTAAAACAATGATGGTAGAACAAATCTGTGCCGCTGAAAAACGTGAAATGGTACGTGTTAATATTACAATTGAGACTGATGAAGATGACCTTATCGGTGGTTTCCGCCTTGTTAATGGTGAGACAGTATGGCAGGACGGTCCTGTTATTACTGCTATGTCTCGTGGTGCCGTATTACTATTGGACGAAGTTGACCTTGGTTCAAATAAACTTATGTGCCTCCAACCAGTCCTCGAAGGTAAATCAGTCTATCTAAAAAAGACTAATCGAGTTGTAACACCAACAACTGGTTTTAATGTTATCGCAACCGCCAATACTAAAGGTAAAGGTTCTGATGACGGTCGTTTTATCGGTACCAATGTTATGAATGAAGCGTTTCTAGAACGTTTCTCTATTACAATGGAACAAGAATATCCTGCCTCTAAAATCGAGTCTAAAATCCTTAACAATGTCCTTGGTGCTTCTGGTATTACTGCACCTGAGTTTGTTGATAAGTTGGTTACTTGGGCAGATGTTATCCGCAAGTCCTTTTATGAAGGTGCTTTGAGTGAAATTATTTCAACTCGCCGTCTTGTCCATATCTGTGAGGCATATGCCATCTTTAATCAAAATAAAGTTAAGGCTATTGAACTTTGCCTTAATCGTTTTGATGTTGATACAAAGAATGCCTTTATGGAACTTTACAAGAAGGTTGATGAAACGGCCGACCCTGTTGCTGCCACTGATGGTTCTATGCTCGAAGAATTTAAACAGGGTCCTGCTTTTTAAGCTTGACATTACACCAATACCTTGCTATAATGTATAAATCGTCGGCATTATAGCAAGGTATCAAATGCGGAGATGGTCTAAAGGTATGACCCAAGATTCCCATCTTGAAATGTGTGGTTCGACTCCATACTCTCCGCTCCAACGACGAAACCTTAAACTATGTAAATGGAGAAATATATAATGGCTACTGCACGTAAGACACAGATTGAAAAGATTGAGAACGTCCTTTTGAAGCATAACACAGGCGCTGGTATCACCGCTGATGCTGTTGCTCGGATTGCCCGCGTTCCTCGTTCTGCTGTTGGTAAGCGAGTTGCGGACCTCCGTGAATTTTACAACATCTACACCAACTATCGTATGGTAGACGGTAAGCGCACAGCTTTCTACCGCCTTGCCAACTAATACTTTTTAAAAAGTATGCTATATAGGGATGTGGCTCGGAGCCACATCCCTTTTTGTTTATGGAGAACATTATGGAAATCAAAATCTCTACAGAAGATTTGCGAAAAAAGAAATTGTTTGTGGCCACTCCGTGCTACGGAGGACAATGTTTCGGTTTGTATGCTAAAGCCTGCCTCGATCTTCAAGCAACATGTATTCAGTATGGTATGGAGTGCCGCTTTTCATTCATCTTTAATGAGTCACTAATCACAAGAGCAAGAAATTATCTCGTTGATGAATTTCTACGTTCCGGTTGCACACATATGTTATTTATTGATTCTGATATTCAATTTAATCCTCAAGATGTAATTGCATTATTGGCTTTAGATCGTGACATTATTGGCGGCCCTTATCCAAAGAAATCAATTAACTGGTCAAACATTGTTAATGCTGTAAAACGCAATGCAGATAATCCTGAATTTAATCCAGGTATGCTTGATGGTGTTACAGGTGACTTTGTGTTTAATCCTGTTCCTGGTACAAAATCATTTAAAGTAACGGAGCCTGTTGAAGTTATGGAAATTGGCACCGGGTTTATGATGGTCAAGCGTGAAGTTTTTGATAAGTATGCGGAAGAATATCCACACCTTCATTATAAGCCGGATCACGTTGGTCAAGCTAACTTTGATGGATCTCGGTATATTCACGCCTTCTTTGATACTGTTATTGATCCACAATCACATCGTTACCTTTCTGAGGACTATATGTTCTGCCAAAATGCAAGAGCAATTGGTCTTAAAGTTTGGTTGTGCCCATGGATGAAAACAACCCACGTTGGTACTTACGGGTTCCAAGGTGATCTTCCCGCAGTAGCAGCATTGAGCGGTAATCTGCGGTGATAATCGGCGTTGTCGGTTTCATAGGATCTGGCAAGGGCACCGTTGGCGACATTCTTGTAAGAGAACATGGTTACCATAAGTTTGCTTTTGCTGATGCCCTAAAGGACGCGGTTGCAGGTATTTTCCTGTGGCCGCGTGGCCTTTTGGAAGGTGACAGTAACTCCTCACGGGCCTTCCGTGAAAGAGTTGATCCTTGGTGGTCACATAAGTTTGGTTATGAGGTCACACCAAGATTAATTCTACAAAAATTTGGCACAGAGGCGTGCCGTAACGGAATCGCAGATAACATCTGGATCGCCGCATTAGAAAAACGTATTCACGGATATGAAGATGTGGTTATCACCGACTGCCGTTTTCCTAACGAGATTGATTTCATCAGGAGTGCCGGCGGCGTGCTTATTCGTGTGAAACGAGGTGATGATCCTACTCCAGAAGAATTATCAAAGATGCATATATCTGAGACGGCATGGAACAATTATGATCCAGATTTTGTTATCCATAATGAAGGAACTAAAGATGATTTAAAAGAAAATATAAAAATCATATTGACACAGAAACGAAAAGATGTTAATATATATTATAACTTGACTATATGAGGAGTATATGATGAAATTAAGTGAAAATACCTTGACAGTTCTAAAAAACTTTTCCACTATTAACAGCGGTGTGGTTCTTAGATCAGGTCAAACACAAAAGACTATCTCACCTGAAAAGTCCATCCTTGTAGAAGCAACATTAGAGGATAATATTCCATCTGATTTTGGTATCTATGATCTTAACCAGTTCCTTGGTAATGTTACGACGCTAAAGAATCCTGAGTTGACCTTTAGTTCCAATTCAGTTGAAATGATGGATGGTGATGGACTAAATTTAAATTATTTCTCTTGCTCTCCTAATCTAATCATCACACCTCCAGATAAAGAGTTGGTGCTAAAGCAGGTTGATTGTAAGTTTGCTCTTACTAATTTCATTCTACAGAAACTCCTTAAGATTGCACAGATGAATAATCTTCCTAATCTTACAGTTATCGGTAAGAATGGTGAACTACGATTAAAAATCCATGAGAGGTCGAATGATACTTCAAACGAAGGTTCTATTAAGATCGGTGATTATGCTGGTTCTGATTTTGCTGCTACGTTTAAGACAGAGAATCTTAAACTTGTCCCAGATGATTACAACGTAGAACTACAGAACGGAGCATTTGCCAAGTTTGTAAATGTTTCTGGTAATCTAAAGTATTTCATTGCATTGGAAACAAAGTAATGGATATGGGCAAACTCCGTGACTGGTTAATAATGATCTTCACAGGTATGACCATCATAGCGTTTACATATGTGATTGCTAATAATGTTCAATATAAGAACCTGTGGATTCAAAAGTGTAAAGATGTTGGTGGATTTTCTGTGACAACACCAGAAGGATATATTTGTGTTAACCCTAGTGCAATAATTGAGGTAAACTAATGGCAGGTATTGGACATAATCAGCAACAGCGGTCAGTTCAAGGACTTACAGATGAAGATCGTAAGATCCTCCGTAAGGCAGTTATGGAGATGAATGACTCCATGACACGCGCCGGTGCTGAACGTGAATTGCAAAAAGAAACAACGAATGAAATTGCCGATAAACTTGGCATCGATAAGAAATTGTTCAAGCGTATGTCTAGAGCATATTTCAAGGCCAACTTTAAAGAAGAAGTCCAAGAGAATACGGACTTTGAAGAATTCTATACAACTGTAATGGAAAAGACGGCATCTTAAAATGAAGTCTTTATTTTATGAACAGTGGAAAAATAAAAGATTAAACAAAATTATTAACATTTTCGGTGAACAATGGTTTGCTGACAAAAATGTTTTGGAATTGGGTTGTGCCCATGGAGACATAGGTATAGAATTATTAAAACTTGGTTCTAATGTGGTTTTTTCTGATGTTAGAATGAATTACTTAGAAGAGATTAATAATAAATTAAAATTTAAGTATAACTATTCACCAGAATTTGCACTAATAAATCAAAATGACAAATACAAAATTGATAAAGAATTTGATTTGGTATTACATTTAGGTGTTCTTTATCATTTGACAAACTGGAAAAATGATTTAAAATGTGCATTAGATCATTCTAACATTATGATATTGGAAAGCAATGTATATCCTTTTAAAGATATGGAAGTTTATGAAAATAATGATCTAAGAAAATCTTATCCTTATAACAGTATAAATGATTTGAGGCCTGTTATAACACAAGAAGAAATTGAAAATGAACTTAATAAATTAGGATGTAAGTATTTAAGGTTTGATGATTCATCATTAAACATTGAATATGGTTTTGTTAATAACGAAAAGTTAAGTTTCATATATGATTGGGATTATAAAAGTTATCATCAAGGTCATTATGAAAAATATGTTAAAGAAAATAGTTATCTAGAGTTTAAAAGGTTTTGGTTGGTTTTGAAATGAAGAAGGTGATGAATGGAAGAATTTTTGTTTGTGGAGAAATACCGTCCTCATAAAATTGAGGATTGTATTTTGCCTGATCGCCTTAAATCGGTGTTTCAGGATTATGTGAAGAATGAAAATATACCTAATCTTATGCTCACCGGTTCTGCCGGTTGTGGTAAGACAACGGTAGCAAGAGCAATGTGTGAGGAGATTGGCCTGAACCATCTCTTTATTAATAGTTCTGATGAACGTGGTATCGATACTCTCCGCACAAAGATTAAGGGATATGCTTCAACCGTATCTCTTACAGGTGGTCGTAAGGTTATTATACTAGATGAGGCTGATTATCTTACACCAGAAGCACAAGCAGGATTAAGAGGAGCAATTGAGGAGTTTTCTGAAAATTGTTCATTCATCTTTACTTGTAATTTCAAAGCACGATTAATTGATGCCTTGCATAGTAGATGTGCCGTTGTTGATTTCTCACTGAAAGGTGATGAAAAGACCAAGATGGCACTATCAATGTTCAAACGCCTAAAAACAATATTAACAACAGAAGGAATTGAATATGATTCACAAGTATTGGGAAAGATTGTCGAACGCTATTTTCCGGATTATCGCCGGACTCTCAACGAACTCCAACGTTATGCTACTAGTGGACGCATTGATTCTGGTGTCCTTGCTCAGGTGGACAATGTTCGTAAACTCGATGAATTAATTCGTGCATTAAAAGAAAAAGATTTTGGTTCTATGCGGAAGTGGGTGGTAAACAACTCTGATGTTGATCCTTCCCGTGTTTTTCGAGACGTTTATGATGGTTTGTATGAGTATTTAAAACCAGATAGTATACCTGCTGCGGTCATTACCCTTGCCAAGTATCAGTATCAAGCAGCATTTGTTGCCGATCAAGAATTGAATTTGGTTGCATGTTTGACGGAAATGATGGTAGAATGTGAGGTTAAATAGTGACTGACCTTTTCAAAGAAATTCTTCCATCTATTCTACAAACTAAAAAACCTGTGTTGGAAGATGAAAAGGATTACCAGGGATATATCATAAATAAAGCATTGTCGTTCCATTACGATTGTGCTTTACAAGCTAACCAGATGAATTTGTATCCCAATCTTCCTGGAATTCTTCAATATCAATATCTCCTAAATACTGTCCGTGGGTATAAAAGACCATACAGTAAATGGGTTAAACGTGAAACCTCAGAGAACTTGGAGGCCGTTAGAGAGTATTATGGATATTCTTATGACAAAGCGAAACAAGTGATGGTTTTACTGGACGATGCCCAATTAGAAGAAATAAGAAAACGAATTAATAAAGGTGGCACAAATGACAGTAAACCTAGACGACTTCGTGGAGGTAAAACTACCTGATCCACAAGCCTTCTTAAAAGTGAAGGAGACTTTGACTCGTATAGGTGTGGCATCCAAAAAGGATAAAACACTCTATCAGTCATGTCATATTCTTCATAAGCAAGGTAGATACTACTTAGTTCATTTTAAAGAAATGTTTATGCTCGACGGTAAACCTACTGATTTCTCGGAAGAAGATAGGGGCCGTCGTAATACTATTGCCAATCTGTTATCAGAATGGGGACTCGTTAATCTTATTGATAAGACCAAGAGTAGCGAACCACTAACACCTCTCAACCGTATTAAGATTATTTCTTATGGTGAGAAGGGTGAATGGAACCTGGTTGCAAAGTATTCATTAGGTAAAAAGAGATATACAGAAGAATAGAAAGTGAGTATATTATGACTACGTTGAAACTTTTTAGAACACATCCACAGGTAAAACTACCTGCCAAACAAACCGCACAATCCGCTTGCTTTGACTTATCCTTCCAAGGTTATAATAACAATACATACGAAGGATATACATCAACCAATAAGCCGTTTAAAAGACCTATGAATAACCAGATTGTTATTCAGCCTGGTGATAGACTGGCGGTTCCAACTGGTATCATCATGGATATTCCAGAGGGATACTCCGTGCGCCTCCACGCCCGCTCCGGTATGTCCTTGAAACAAGGCCTCGTTCTTGCTAATGCCGAAGGTGTTATTGATTCTGATTACGTTCAAGAGGTTATGGTTTTAGTCCATAACATCTCACAGAATCAAATTGTTATCAGTAGCGGAGACCGTATCGCTCAGGCAGAATTGATTAAAGATGCTGAGTATTCTATTGTAGAATCGGCATCTAGACCTGGTGTAAAGACCAACCGCACAGGTGGTATGGGTTCTACTGGTGTGTCCTCGGAAGGTTCGACTATCGTTATCAAAGTCGCGGAAGATGACCGAAAAATAGAACCAAAAAAGGTTGGTAAGGTTAGTAAATTGCCACCTAAATTACCACCAAAGGCTCCGCCTAAGGTGCCAACAAAGAAAACAGGAAAAAAATAAAGAATGTTTAACATTTCTCTATGTATACCATTAGCAGAAGCAGCACTTAGATTATGTGGCGCCCAAACTTTACCGGGTCTTGCCATACCTTCTAATGTTAAGATTAATAATGTTGTGCCAGCGGTTGTTGGAGATATTGATAGTCATAATATGTTAGGTCCTCTAATTAACGTATTACAACATCGTGTTATGATTGGAGGTATACCTGCTATTCCGTCTATCATATCCATGGCCGCACCTGATATATTGGGTTTAATACCTCACGTTCAGGGTTTACCTATTCCAATATCAGGTTCACTAAATGTTATGATAGGTCAAGGTAATGCCATGGCTGCGATTGGTATGATGCAGCAACTTGGACTTGGAAACTTTGGTGCTCTAAATGTCGGTGAACTTGTTTCGATAGGCCAGCAGGTTATGGGACAAGTTATGTCATTCACACAGATCGGTGGTGGTGCCGCAGTAGCACAGATTGGTAGTATACCAAGTGGTGCTCCTGCTTTGGGTGCGGGTGCTACCATAACCGGCCAGACCTCAGGTTATTCATTTACATTTGCCAATTATATTGATAGTAGAATTACGACATATGAAATTTCATTACCTGATGTATCTACGGTTTCAAATGCTTTAGTTCAGGATGACGGTCAATATATAGTTATTGATGATTATTTTAATCTTTATCCAACACAAAATCTAACATTATCGGTGATAACAACATGACAGTAAGTATAGCAAATATGACATCAGTATGGATGAGTAATAGTAATGTTTATAATGCTATTAGTATGTCCGTCTCTACAATGGGTTATGGCGGAAATTCTTCTTCCAGAGTTTTAAATTTTAGTGTAGATTCCAATACAGTTTTTAGTATTGATACCATAGGTACTCAATTTACAAAGGCAAATACCGTAGCATCTCTTCCTTCTCCTACATTAGGAGCAAGATCGTTTGTTACGGATGCTAACAACTCTACATTCTATGCCAGAGTATTTTCTGGTGGAACAAATGCTGTTCCTGTATTTTCTAACGGAACATATTGGTTAGTAGGTTGACAAGACCATAAAGTTTACTATATAATACCACGACGATGGCCATAAAGGCATCGTTTTTATATCTCGCTGAAAAGGAGAACACAATGACAAATTATAAATTCAATACAGAAAACTTTGGTATTCCCACTGGACTCGCTAGACAGTTCATTGGTTTCGATACTATGCTCGATAGATTGCGCGAGGCCAGTGAAACACTACCAAAGATTCCTTCTTATCCCCCATACAATATCAAGAAAATTGATGATGAACATTTTGTAATTGAGATGGCTGTTGCTGGTTTCGGTAAACAGAACCTTGATATTGAATTAAAGGATGACACATTAACTATTTCGGGTAATCTAGATTCGGACGCCGAAGATTACATCTACCAAGGCATTGCTAACCGGGCGTTTACCCGTAAGTTTAACCTTGCTGATACAGTAGTTGTTAAAAATGCGGAGTTGATCAATGGTTTACTTAAAATCGCTCTTGAACGTTATATCCCCGAGGAGAAGAAGGCTAAGAAAATCGATATCTTGGATCCGTTCGGCGTTCAGGAAACGACGAAACAACTTCTCACGGAAGGTACAAAGGCGTGGACTCAGGGATTACAAAAGATCGCTGATGCGGTAACGCCTAAATAAGATTATTCCGCCTACTAGGCAAGACTTAGTAGATAAGGGTGACGGCAAGCCTTCATAAGGTACCTAGTTGAAGCAGTAACCGTCACCCTTTACTTTTATGGATCCCGTGATGAAAAAACTTATTCTTCTATTCTGTTTGATTCCCTCTATATCTTTTGCTAGTGATTTTGAATGTAAAAAGAAAGATGGTGATGTTGAGTGTAAGGCTATAAAAGATAACATTGCTATTAGTTCTATTATAATCAATGGAGGTGAATGTGAGTCTCCATTAAATCAAAAACTACATCATAAGATAATGATGAAAGGTGACAAGTTTATTGTACCTGGTGCTAAAGATTGTTTCTATGTCAGATCGGTACATATAAATACACATGATGGTAAGTCTCACCATCACAATGCTATGTGAGGTTATTATGAAACTTGTGATTGAAGACTCTCCTAAGACTGTAACGGTTATTACACCTACCATTGGTTCTCCTAAACTCAAAGACGCTATTGAGTCTGTAAAGAATCAGACTTATAAATGCGAGCATCTAGTTGTCGTCGATGGTCCTGAATATCATCAACAAATTTTGGATATGAAATACGATGAAATATATCTCACAAGACTGGTAACCGCTCCTTATAACACTGGCAAGACTGGAGGAAACTTCTATGGACATCGTATCTATGCTGCTTATCCACATCTAATCAATTCAGATTACATTCTCTTCCTTGACGAGGATAATTGGTATGAACCTGATCACGTTGAGACCCTTGTGCAGACTGCCGAGAGTAAAAACTTGGATTTCTCTTTCTCATTGCGTAAGATATACTCGCCAGAAAGAGAGTATATTACCGATGATAATTGTGAAAGTCTCGGAAAATGGCCAATATTCATGTCACGCCGTTCTCCACATGGTGAACAGTTCCTGATTGATACTTCTTCATTTTGTTTTAAAAGAGAATTCATACAAAAGACTTGTCACTACTGGCATGCCGGTTGGGGCGGTGATCGCCAGTATTTCTATTCAGTAAAGGCACATGCTAAATATGATACCAATCATAAGCATACCCTTTGTTATCGTTTGGATGGTAATCCTAATTCGGTCACAAAAGAATTTTTTGATACAGGTAATAAAACACAAGATCAATACTATGAAGGGAAATTTCCATGGCTAAAGATTTAATTGTAGGTGTAGTAGATAGATATGGTTGGGATCAAATTAAACATTGGGCCAACTCAATTAAGAAATCCGGATTTGATGGATATAAAGCGGTACTCGTTTATAATATGGACACGGATACTGTTAAAAAACTTACAGATGAAGGATTTATGATCATTGGTTGTAATCAATATGATGAAGTAAGTGGATTTACTCACGATAATTCTCGTGGGTCAGTTATGGTGGATCGTTTTTTTCATCTTTATAGTTTTCTTAATATGTTAAGTGAACCTGTTAATCGTGTTATTATGACAGATGTTAGAGATGTTATTTTCCAAAACAATCCAACAAAATGGCTTGATACATATTTTCTTAACGATACAAAAATTCTTGTTGGATCTGAAAATATGACTTATGCCTCAGAACCTTGGGGTCGTAATAATTTAAAACAAGTATTTGGTGAGTTTTTCTTTGATGTGAACAAGGCAAAAGAAATTTATTGTGCAGGTGTTATTGCAGGTAATCGCATTTCTTTGAAAGATTTTGCATTAAACATTTGGTTAATTTGTCGTGGCCTTAATCCTCACGTTCCCGGCGGAGGAGGTCCAGATCAAGCTGCAATGAACCTTTTACTAGGAACAGAACCTTATCTATTTTCAACAAACTTTACAGACCCAACAAAAGGTTGGGTTGTTCATGCTGGTACATCTCGACCTGCTATTGAAGCGGGATCAGGTGGAATTGGTGAAGAATATGTTAAAAATCCTGGTATGCATCTACCATTTGTTAGAGATGTTATATATACTATTAGTGGTGGAGAGGTATTTGCTAATGGTGAAAAATTGACAATCATTCACCAATGGGATCGTGTACCAGAATGGAAAACAATTTTTGAGGAAAAATATGGCTAAAAAACCTGGAACAAATAAATTGGTATTTTAACAAATTTAAATATAGGATTCACTTTTGGAGATTAAATAATGGCATTAACTGATGAAGATTTTATGACAATTAGTGAACTTGGTAGTAAATGGCCTTATGATTGGGTATCGGTCAAAGGTCTTGCTCCATACATTAAAAGACTTGGTGATAATATTGTTGGTGTTGAGATCGGAACATGTCGTGCTGAATCAACGTCATTTCTTTTAGAAAAATGTCCGAATATTACTAAACTATACACTATTGATCCTTACAAGGCATACAATGATTGGAACGGTGAAATTAATCAAGATGTGATTGACAAGTTCATGAAGGTAGCTAAGAAAAATCTAAAGCAATATGGTGACCGAGTTGAGATGATCCGTGAAACATCTATAGATGCTGCCACAAAAATCAAATCTATTACAGATAAAGAAGAATTTGATTTTATCTTTGTTGATGGTGATCATTCATATGATGCCACATTTGCAGATTGTGAAGCATATTATCCTTTACTAAAGAAGGGTGGTTTCTTTTGCGGCCATGATTATTCTTCTATTGAAGCAGTAAAAAATGCTGTCACTGATTTCCGTAAGAAATATAATATCAATGCACCTATAAATCTTTCTACCAATTCCGCTTTCTTTTGGTATAAGTAATGAAACAATCTATACGATTAGGATTTGCCGATACGTTCGGCACGGCCATATCTTTCTTCACTCATGCTCTTGGTCAGAGATTTAATGTTATCCGTGATGATGTAAATCCAGACTATCTAATCTATGGTGAAGGAGTTTATGGTCAATCACACCGCAGATTTAACTCTTTTGTAACAAAAATATTCTACACAGGAGAGAACGTAAGACCACCATGGGGTGAATGTCAGTTTGCTATGACATTTGACCATGAGAATAGTTCCCGTCATTATCGTTTACCTCTATATGTTATTGATATGTGGGGTGCTGTAATTGAAGGTTGGACAAAAGATTATTATGAATTAGTTAATCTTAACAGAGATTATGAAAAAGAATATGATAACAGGCAGTTCTGTTCTTTTGTTGTATCTAATCCTAATCAAGATATGCGAAACAAGGCATTCAAGTATATTAATGAATATAAGGTTGTGGCATCTGGTGGACCACACCTAAACAATGTTGGTAGTGTTCTACCTAGAGATAAATTAGAATACAAACTTATGTTTTTGAATCAGTATCGTTTCAACATTTGTTTTGAAAACGGATCGCACCCTGGTTATGTGACAGAAAAGTTATTTAATGCTTTTCAGGTAAAGACTATGCCAATTTATTGGGGTTCATCTACCGTCAATAGAGATTTCAATCCTGAGGCTTTTATCAATGCTTCCGATCATGGTGATTTTAATAAACTTGTTAATTATATTCAACATTTGGATTCACCTGCTGGTAAACAAGAGTACCTAGATATTATTAGCAGGCCTGCTTTCAAGTTAAATATACCTAATGAGTTTACAAGTATGAACAATTTATGTGATTGGTGGCAAACATTTGTGGTGACAAAATGAGAATATTATTTGTGGTTCATAGATATGCTCCTTATCCAGGTGGCAGTGAGTATTATGTGCAAAATATGGCCGAAGAAATGCTTAGACGAAATCATCAAGTTACCGTATTAGCACACCAACACCAAGGACATTATAATGATGTTATTGTCTCTAGTGATTATAACCAAGTTCTAAATGAAAAATGGGATCTTATTGTTGTCCATGGTGGTGATGTTATCTCACAGAATGTTATTCACACATATTCGGATAAATTATCTTCTCCCGTCTTATATCTAATTGTCAAACCAAGCGATACAGAGATTTGCGTTCAAGGTTTGAAGAACCATAAATTTCTTGGATACTCTACATCTATGGATATAGAACACATTAAAAAATATAATCAGATGCATAAAGCACGCCGTATTCGTCATGGTATTGTGGCAGATCAACATATTAGAGAAAAGAATACAAATAAGACAATCTTTGTTTCTGCTGGTGGATTCTGGCCACATAAGGCAATGCAACCACTAGCAGATGCTTTTACAAAGGCTAAGATTCCTAATGCCGAACTCCATTTATATGGTTACGGTGAAGAACAATTGATGCCTAAGGAAATCGAGAATGTAAAATGTTTATTTGGTAAGGATAAAACAGAGGTTTTACTTTCTATTAGTGCCGCTGATGCCTACATTATGAACTCATATGAGGAAGGATTTGGACTTGTCCTTCTAGAAGCAATGATGAATAAAACACCTTGGTATGCAAGAGATATTGCCGGTGCTAAAGATATGTGCTATTATGGTACAACATATAAAGATGAACAGGAATTGATGGAATTGCTCCGTAATCATAAACGGAATGATAAGAAGATCGAAGATGCTTATAACTATGTTATGTGCAACCACACCATCCAAGATACCTGTAATGATATAGAAGATGTTTTATTGGAGACTTTGAAATGATTGTTTCTGTAATTGGTGCAGGCGGCCACGTAGGGTTTCCTCTCTCATTAGTTATTGCTAATGGTGGTCATAAAGTATATGGTATTGATGTTAATTTTAAAATTGTTGAACAACTAAACAATGGCCATGTGCCTTATGTTGAAGAAGGTGCTAAAGAACTATTAGATAAATGCCTATCTAATAAGTCAGTGGAGTTTACGACAGGTCCAGATCCTATTAAGGATTCAGATGTTGTTGCTATTATGATTGGCACACCAGTTGATGGAGAAGGCAATGCCCGTTTGGATGATCTTTTTAATTTTGTTGATAATACTCTTATTCCTCGTATGAAGAAAGGTCAGTTGATCATTCTAAGGTCAACTGTATCACCTGGTACAACAGAGGTTCTTCGTAAACATATTGAGAAACAACATGGATGGATAGAAGGTGAAGATTATTACCTTGTGTTTGCACCTGAAAGAGTGGTACAAGGTAAAAGCATTACTGAAATCTCCAGTCTACCGCAATTGGTTGGTGCTTTTTCAGATGAATCTTATCTTACATCCGCAGTATTTTTTAATTCATTCATTAGTAATAGAATATTCAAACTTACACCAAGAGAGGTGGAAATTGGTAAACTAATGACCAATATGTATCGTTATGTTACCTTTGCTTTTGCTAATGAGTTTTGGATGATTGGTGAAAAACACGGAGTAAACATTGATAAAATTATTGATGCATGTAACTACGATTACCCTAGAATGGATGTTCCTCATCCAGGGCCTAATGTTGGAGGTCCTTGCCTCTTCAAAGACGGTAAGTTCCTCCTTACTGACATTCCCTTTGGCGATCTTATTAACACCAGCTTTCATATTAACGAGGGTATGCCTGATTATTTGTTTAATAGGATTAAAAGTATCAATCCGAACATTGAAAAAGTGCTAATACTCGGTGCAACGTTTAAGAAGGATTGTGATGATACACGTAACAGTCTTTCTTATAAGATGCGAAAGGTGTGTAAAAAACATGGTGTAGAAGTTGATATATGGGATCCATTCATTGAGGCTGATACCTGGATGAAACCTCAAGATGTTGATGCTGTTATTGTAATGACACCACACACAGGTACGGAGTCTGAATGGCCTTTAATAGGTTTCAGAGAAGATTGTATCGTTGCCGACTTATGGAAGATTTATCCAGAAAGCAAACTAAGTAATACAGGGATTTATAAAGTGGGAGATACACTATGAGAGTATTGGTATGTGGTAGCGAAGGTTCATTGATGCAGGCAGTTATTCCAAAACTGCTACGAGACGGACATACAGTATATGGTGCAGACAATCTCTGCCGTTATGGTGAAAGACTTGGTATTGCTGGACAAGATTATGAGTTTCGTAAAGTAGACCTTACAGATCGAGCATCAGTAAACGCTTTAGTAAAGGGTATGAAACCAGACCTGATTATTCAGGCAGCGGCACGTATCTATGGTGTTGGTGGATTCAATAAGTATTGTGCTGATATTCTTGGTGAGGATCTTGCTCTACACAATAATATCCTCAAGGCCGCAGTTGATAACCATGTGCCTAAAGTTGTTTATACATCTTCATCTATGGTATACGAAAACTGTGAAGGTGAGGTTAGAGAAGATGATGTTGATAAGGTCATTGCTCCTTACACCGAATATGGATTATCAAAGTATGTTGGTGAAAAGATGTCTATTGCTTTTGAGAAGCAATATGGCGTAGCATATACCATTTGGCGTCCATTCAACATTCTAACTCCATATGAGCGGTCAGAAGGTACACAAGGTGTTTCCCATGTGTTTGCCGACTTTATGAATGAAATCCTAATCAAGAGGTCTAATGTTGTTCCTGTCCTCGGTGATGGTGAACAGATCCGTTGCTTCACATGGATTGACGAAGTAGCAGAGGCCATTGCTACATATTCATTCTCTGCTAAGACAAATGGTCATGCTTTCAACCTTGGTAATCATGAACCAATCACAATGATTGATTTAGCAAGAAAGATTCGTTCCATTGCTGCTAATGAGTTTGGTTGTGTCTTTGATGCCGCTATGACCTTTGCCCACAAACCAGCATATAAGAACGATGTTCGCTACCGTGTACCTAATGTTGATAAGACAAAAGAACTACTCGGTTGGGAAGCAAAGATGAAAGTTGATGATAGCCTTCGTCTCTGCATTAAGGATGCTCTAAATGGTAATCATTGATATTGGTTCAGGGCCTCATCCTAAACCCGATGCCACAATACGAATGGATCTCCACCAGTGGGCGGGCGTAACGCATGTCCATAATCTAATACATTATCCATATCCTTTTGAGGATAACTATGCTGATAAGATTTATCTTGGTGATGTTATTGAACACCTAACCAAGTTTGATGCACCAAAAGTTCTTGCTGAAATCTATCGTATTCTGAAACCAGGCGGTAAATTTGAAATTTCATGTCCAGATGTTTTATGGATCATGGAACGTATTGTAAAGAGAGATTGGAATGAAAAAGCCAATGTTGATTGGTTGAGACAAAATGAGAATCCTTGGGATAATGCCATGGACTATTTGTTTGGTGGTTGGCGTCATCCAGAAGAACATAAAATACCAGGTATGGGACATATTAACGGTTTCTGTGAGGTAATTCTACATAAACATCTCAGCGAGGCCGGCTTTATAAATATCAAACGGATTCCAGATGAACGTAACCCTGAACCTGCCAGAGGTGCGGTTCTATTAATGATGGCATCTAAATGAAAACATTTGTAGTCACAGGTTGTAACGGTTATATCGGCAGCCATATGTGCCATGAACTTGGTACATATTATAATGACTGCCATATCAGAGGAGTAGATAAAGTTGATAAGCCGCATCTTAGGCATCTGTATGATGCTTACAGCTCTATTGATCTGTCTTGCAATCCCCTTTATACCGCAGCAAACCCAGGTGAGATCGACTGCATTTTCCACTTTGCCGCATACATTTCAGTGGAAGAGGGTGAGCGAGACCCATACTCGTATTACAGAAACAACATCGGGGCAACACTTGGAGCAATCGAATTTGCACGAAGATATAAAGTAAAGAACTTTATCTTTTCTTCTACCGCTGCTGTATATGGTGCAATTGGTGGTGTAAATGGTCGTCTAGTAGAAACACAAGAATGTCGGCCTTATTCTGTATATGGTAAATCTAAACATATGTGTGAACAAATATTGAGTGGCCTTGACGATATAAATGTGGCAAGGTTGAGATACTTTAATGCCTGTGGTAGAAATGTAAGAGCAAACTTATACGAAGAACACGATCCAGAAACTCACCTTATTCCTCTCCTTGCTAAAAACAAAACTGCTACAATATACGGTGATGATTATCCTACACCAGATGGTACGGCCATTCGTGATTATGTCCATGTAGTGGATATCTGCCGTGCTCATATACAGGCTTACCGTTATCTTGAAACACAAGAGAAGGCAAACTTTGCCGTTAATATCGGATCATCTAACGGATACTCCGTAAAAGAAGTGGTTGACAAAGCAAACAAAATCATACATAATGGTGATATGACTATAGTTTATACAGGCCAACGGAAAGGAGATGTTCATAATCTTGTTGCTGATAATACTAAACTAAAAGAATTATTGGACTATACTCCTTTATACACACTAGACGATATTATGGAAAGTATGAAGAATGGATAAGTGGGAAGAACTTAAACTCCTTATTGATGGGCACATGTCATGGCCTGTAATATACTCTCATTCAAGGGAGTTTGAGAAGGGTGAAATGAAGCGTATCAAAGAATGGATGAAATATCTAGAAGAAAAGGAAAAGAAGAATGAAATACAAAGCACCGACTGAATCCGCATTATTTCTTCTTCGTGATGTTCTAAAGTTTGATAACGATCTATCAGAACCTATTCTAAATGAAGCAGCAAAGTTATGTGAAGAGGTTATTTTTCCAACTAACGCATCAGGCGACCTTGGTTGTGAAAGAGGAGTATTTACAGACGTTCAAGTTCCACAAACATTTTATGAACCATACAAAAAGTTTTCAGAAGGTGGTTGGGGTGCATTAGATGTACCAGAACAATATGGTGGTCAAGGACTACCTAATGTTCTATTCTCTGCCGTCAATGAGTTTGTCTGTTCAGGTAATATGGCATTCAGTTTGTTCCCTGGTATTACTAAGGGTGCGATTACTGCTATTCTAGAGGCAGGCACACAAGAACAAAAAGATTTCTACATTTCCAAGATGGCATCTGGTGAATGGACTGGCACCATGAACTTGACAGAGCCACATTGCGGCACTGATCTTGGTTTGCTAAAGACAAAAGCGGTTCACGAATATGCTGATGTTTATAAAATCTCAGGTACAAAGATTTTCATTTCATGTGGTGATCATGATTTGACAGAAAACATTATTCATCTTGTATTAGCAAGAGTTGAAGGTGACCCACCAGGCACAAAGGGCATTAGTTTGTTTATTGTTCCTAAGATGATCGGTAGTGAATATAACAAACTATCAGTTGGTTCTATTGAACATAAGATGGGCATCAAAGGTTCACCTGCTTGTGTTATGAACTACGATGGTGCTGTTGGTTATCTACTTGGTGAAAGAGGCAAAGGCCTCAATGTAATGTTCCACATGATGAATGAGGAGCGTATTAACTGTGCTCTACAGGCACTTGGACAATCGGAGTTGGCTTATCAAAATGCTTTGGAATATGCTAGAGAACGCATTCAGAGTTCTAGAATCACTGATCCTAAAGGCCCCGCTGTGGCTATTGTTAACCATCCTGATGTCCGTCGTATGCTTCTTGATATACGATGTTTCAATGAAGCAGCAAGATTGTGTTTATATGAAGCAGCCTTGCTCGTTGATGATAAATCAGATGACGCACAGGAACGACTAGGACTTATTACACCAGTATTGAAAGGTATGTTTACTGATTATGGATTTGAGAACGCCGTCAAGGCGCAGCAAGTATTCGGTGGCCATGGTTACATTAAAGAATGGGGTATGGAGCAGATTGTTAGGGACGTTCGCATATCTCAGATTTACGAAGGTGCCAACGGCATACAGGCAATGGATCTTGTTGGTCGTAAACTTCCTAAGAACTTTGGGCGGGGTATAAAACTATTCTTGACGGACAATGCTCGTTTTTTAACCAATTCTTATGAGCATGGTATCAACCCTATCGTTCAACCAATGACTGTATCATTGGATAATCTAAAGCAGGCAACTGAATGGTTAGTTGCTAATGCTATGAAGAATCCAAACAATGCTGGTTCGGCTGCTTACGATTATATGGAGATTTTTGGTATCGTATTGCTTGGTCTTGCTCATATCAAGATTTGTCTTGCTACTGATGATAAAGATAGACATAACACAGCCCAGTATTTTATGGATCGTATTGCTCCTAAAACACAGTTTCTTTTGAACCGTATTCGTAAGGGTAGCGATACAATGATGAACGCTGATCTCTAATGGACTCCATCACTCAGAAAGAGTTTGATAGGCGCTTTGCTGAGTATGTAAAAGATAAAGATTTGAATAAAGATAACAAATTGGAACTTCTTATAGAATTTGTTAAGATATTGAAAGAGCAAGGATTAACTATTTGTGCTGGTGAATTGTCACAAAACGGTTAATGTTGCATTGCGATAAATAATAGGCCTTCTAACCAAAGGAGCGGCCTTGAAAAGTAAAGATAAGAGAAAATATAGAAGTATCTTTATATCCGATGTTCATCTTGGCACTAAACACTCAAACGCAGAAAAACTCTTAGAGTTCCTAAAAGAAACCGAAGCCGATAGATATTACTTGATTGGAGATATTATTGACGGATGGATGATGAGAAAGAAAGTGTATTGGCCTCAGACACATAACAACGTCATTCAATTCTTTCTAAAACAATCTAAGAAGGATATTCAAGTTATATACGTGACTGGAAACCACGATGAGTTTTTGAGAGAATATAATGGAATAGAAATGGGTAGTATAAAACTGGTAAATGAGTGTATTCACCATGGAGAGAATGGTAGGAGATACCTTGTTATCCATGGAGACCAGTTTGACCTTGTTACAATGAATGCCAAGTGGCTTGCCTTGATTGGTGGATGGTTGTATGATAGGATGATTGACTTGAATAGATATATGCAGAATATATACCATGTATTAGGCATACGAGGGTTTTCCCTCTCGGCATGGGCTAAATCGAGTGTTAAAGAGGCTGTCAACTTTATTGGAGACTACGAAACAGTGGTTGCGGACGCTGCCAAGCGGAGATGTGTGGACGGTGTTATATGCGGTCACATACACCATGCTAACATTAGTAATTTTGATAATATACAGTATATCAACTGTGGTGATTGGGTAGAATCTTGTACCGCTATTGTAGAACACCATAACGGAAAGTTTGAGATTATAAGACGATGAAGATTACTATATTTACCGATGCGTGGGATCCGCAGATTAATGGAGTGGTTACCACATTAAAAACAACCGTAAAACATCTCGAAAGTCGTGGATATGAAGTCAAGGTTGTCCATCCCGGCCTGTTCAAACTAACCGTGCCACTACAACCATCGACTGGCATTTATATGCCTCTTTTGCCTATGGGTCTTGCTGATGAATATGTGAAGAATGCCGAACACATACACATAGCAACAGAAGGAAGTATAGGCCTTGCCGCAAGATATTATTGTAAAAAGTATAAAAGACGTTACACAACATCCTTTCATACTAGATATCCAGAGTATCTTTATGAACATGCTTATATACCACCAAGAGTTACTAGTCGGTATTTTCGTTGGTTCCATAGAAACAGCGATTGTGTTATGGTACCTACCCCCGCCATGGTTGATTACTGTAATGAAATGGGCATCAAACGGGTAAAGATATGGTCTCGTGGAGTTGATACAAAAGTATTTAAACCATCCGACTGGGTAAATCAAGGTAGTATTATTCGTGCCGTTTATGTTGGTCGTGTATCAATAGAAAAGAACCTTACAGAATACCTTGAGATAACAAACCCAAACATTGTTAAGTATATTATTGGTGATGGTCCACAACTAGAAGAATATAAAGCAAAGTATAAAGATGCCATCTTCCTTGGCCGTAAGTCTCAAAAAGAGATTGCTGAACTATTACAATCCTATGATGTGTTTGCCTGGCCTTCTCTAACTGATACATTTGGCCTTGTTGTCTTAGAAGCAATGGCATGTGGATTACCTGTGGCAGCATTAGATAATGAGGTAAACCGATATATCATTGAAGATGGTAAATCTGGTATTCTATCTGATAGTTATCACTTTGAAGATGCGATTATCAAGGCAAAGAAACTAAACAAAGAAGATGCTGTATCAAGAGCAAAGCAATTCTCATGGGAAGCGGCAACAGACCAGTTTGTGGAGAACTTAGTATGATTGAAGAAACAGATTACAATGAGATTATAGATTCCCTACACAAGTTGGCTGATTGGGTTGAGAAAGATAACAATGTCCAATGTTATTCTGTTCCTCGTAAGGCTGCTTATCTGATTACTGCTCTACAAGAAGATAATAACATTATGAAAGTCCAGTTGATGAAAGGCCATTACACTATCAAGGAACGAGTAATGATGGCTATTGGTTCTGTATATCTCATATGGTATAAGTTCAAGCAGAAAAGAAAGAAGAAGAGAAATGTATGATGAAATATTTGATCTTGATCTTAACTCTGGTGTCCCTCACGGATAAAAATACCTTATAGGATGTATCTACATTTATCAAAATGCCATCTTTTCATAGATGGTTTTTGACCTACTTTACTACAATGAGGACAGATGACTTTTTCGTGGTTTATATCTAAAAAATGGTGTGTTCCATTTTCTACTCTTTTGTTTGCCCTTTTGGTTGCTGCTTCTTTATCAAGGAAAGGATGTTTTCCTTCTTTTGCTTGTCTTTTGGCATTTATTGACCTTAGTTTTTTTCCGTGTTCTGTTGCTTTATGTCCTTCGGCACCGTCGCCACCATCGGTCAGGTTTCTTAATATACCTGTTCCGAGGTCTTTACGACCATACCAACGAATATAGAACCTTTCTAATGCCAAGGCACCAACTTCGGTCAGGTTAGATTCCATAATAACTATTTTTGATTTATCTTTAGGAACGGAAACATTATGACTTATATTCCAGGCCCTGCTTCCTTTTCCTTTTCCAATATAATAAGGGGTTAGATTGTCTTTGCGTAGGTAGGCATAAATATAAAACATAGCTGATACTCCTTACCGAGTGTTAGATTCCGTGGGAGGGCCAACTCCGCGACGGATACACCTATTTAGGCTTTTTGTATGTCAACAGGTGCGACAATATGTCGCATTGACCCGCCAGTTTCCTTCTGCTATAATACATTATATTATGAAAGGAATGTGCTATGCCGAATTGGTGTCAAAATAGTCTGTCTCTCTCCCACGATAATCCTGAGATGATTTCCCGTGCCAAAAAGGCATTTGAGGAAAACCGTTTCTTCAACGAGTTTGTTCCTTTGCCTGAAGACCAAGAAAAAAACTGGTACGAATGGCATTGTGAGAACTGGGGTACCAAGTGGGATATTGCCGAAGGTTTTATTGGCCTTGAAACACCAACAGCCCTTGAAGTTAGTTTTGATACCGCATGGTCCCCGCCTATTGCTTTCTATAAGAAAATGGAAGATTTAGGTTTCACCGTGTTTGCTTCTTACCGTGAAGATGGTATGTGTTATATTGGTGAATATGCCAAAGGTGTTGATGATTGTTATGAGTATGACTTTTCGGATGATGAATGGCGCAATCATTTGCCAGACCACCTCGCTGAGGAGTTGGAGCATGAATATGAGTTCTGGAAAGAGTATCAAGTGGAAAATGAAGAGGTAGAATAATGCCTTTACTCCCTGTATATTACACCACGACTAATCTCCGTAAACGCAAGCAACGCAAGCATGACAACTCCGAGCATGTAGCGTGGCTTGCAAGTCAAGGTTTATTGCCTAAACAAATCAAGGCAAAGAAAACAAAAGATGCCAAGTGGCGTGCGGAATATTCTGCTTCATTACAGGTAGAACGTTCTACACGACACTATGAAAAGTCTGTGCAGGAAGTATGTCTCGCTGGACCTGATGCTACGGCCAAGCGTGGTGTTATGACCAATATACATAAAGAGAGTGAAGAAACCCGTAACGCTATTCTTGCCAAGGCCAAGCGTGTTATGCCTCTTTGGAATAAAGGCGGCCTTCAGGTATTGACTGAAACTGATGATCTTAAAGCACTCAATAAGGTGGCACGATGACTGATGATTATGTGAGAGCATTTAACCTTGTAGGCAATGCTGTTGGCGGCCAAATGAAAGATAATGAGCGTATTCTTTTTCTCTGGTGGTATGAGAACAAGATGCGTCTATATGGTCCAGAATGGTTCACCGCCAAAGAAAATCAACTATATGATGAATACTCTTTATCAGCCGACCAACAGATTAGTAGATGGGGTTTGCGATGAACGAGCATTTTGACCTGTTCTTTGCCAAGCATGGTGTGTATGATTATTGTGATTATCTTGGAGATACGCTGTTTCGTTTTCGTGCGTACCACGATGGTGCTTGGTTAGAAGGTTATGATATTCAACCTATAATGTATTGGGGAGCATGATGACTGACCCAAATATATACATTCAAACTGCGACAATATGTCGCATCTGTTGACATACCTTTATTGTTGCCTTTACCGTGGTTATGTGTTATAATATACTATAAAATGAGAAATGTGAAAGGAAAATATATGCCTAAAGTTTCCGCTGAAATCACCCGACTCCGTGAAGAGAATGAGAAAATGAAATATTTTCTTCGTCATAATGTCTTTGCCGAAAAGCAATATGGTGTCTATTTCATTTGCGGTGAAGGAGGCGAGAAAGACCAGAATGGTATCCCCGAACAAATCCATGTATGCCCTGCTTATGGTTCGGATGTGGTATATCTGTTTACTCGTGGTAATAAATGAAATGAAAAAGAAACAACCAAAAGTTAATTTGTATCTTATGCCTCCTGGTATTGACTTTGGTAAAAACTGTTTGGGTTTCATCATCAGACCTCTTCCTGGAACTTCTAGTGGTAGAAATTGGCATAGATGGTCGCATTATCACATTGAAATCTGGAAAATAAATCAGCGGAGACCTATACGATGAATGATTTGGGAATGACTCCAGAACAAATGGTTGATTGGTATAACTTTCGTGGCGAGATTATCAAAGAACTCGTTGAGACTAATGGAGTTCTACGTGAAGAGAATGAAAGATTAAAAGCAGCATTAGAGGATGTATTATCTGATATCGCAAAATCTGAGCATGTGAACAATTTGTATCCAAGTCCTGGTAAATCTCGTTTTTGGAAAAGTGTCGTCAATGCTGAAAAGTTGCTGAAATAAACCGTGTATTGGAGAATGATGATGAAAATTGATATTGATGTTGATACAATAACCCATATAGTTATCCAGGAACTAAAAGGGTACCATGAGATTATGAAAGATAATCCAGAAGAAGATGGTATCTGTGTGGCTATTGAGGTTGTATTATCACACTACCTGAATAGAGATGATTATATAACATGGTATAAAAGTGTATATGCGCCAAAGAGTGAAGATACTGATGCTCCTATCGGCCATACAGAACATGAACTAAAGAATTTTGGGGTGATATGATGGATAGAGATGGTAAATTTCTTATGTTTTTGTGTGTTTGTATATCCGTAGGTATAATTTCCCTTGTCTTAGGAATATCATACTCTAACTATCTCTATACGGTTAGAATGAAAGACTGTATATCTGCTGGTTATGAATGGGTGCATCTTCCTAACTATGGTGAAATGGAATGTAGAAAGGTGAATAAATGAAAATTCAGTTAATATCGGACCTACACCTTGAGTTTGGATACAACGTCCATATTCCTAATGCCGGTGCAGATGTTCTGGTACTGGCTGGTGATATATGTGATGCCAAGGTGTTTAAGGACCCAACCCGTAATTTTCGCAATCTTGCTTATTACTTGTTCTTTGATGAGGTCTGTGATAAGTTTAAGCATGTTATCTATATTATGGGTAATCACGAACACTATAAAGGCACCTTTAACAAGACCGCAGATATTCTTCGGAGTGCTCTATCTCAGTATAAGAACCTTCACTTTCTGGATAACCAGTCGGTTGATATTGATGGTGTAAAGTTCATCGGTTCTTCTTTGTGGGCTAATGCGAATACGGAAGATCCTTTGACTGCTGTAAAACTACAGTTTGCTATGAATGACTTTCGCCTTATCAAGGTCTGTGATGATAAGGGCAACTATCGCAAGTTTAGTCCGTATGATGTTCGTAGGGAGTTTAATGTATCCAAATTGTTTCTTGAGGATGCCTTAAATACCGACCAACCTTGTGTTGTTATTACACACCATGCTCCGTCGTTTAAGAGTATTGCTGATGTCTATAAGGATGATACAGACCTGAATACTCTATATGCTTCGGACTTGGAGTATCTAATGAAAGATAATGTAAAGTTGTGGTGCCACGGCCATACACATCATGCTTTTGATTACAAGATTGGTGATACAAGAGTTGTTTGTAATCCTCGTGGATATCCTGGTGAAAGAGAAAAAGTAAACCTTGAACTTGTTATGGAGATATAAAATGCCTAAGATTGTATTAGTAGAAACCGTTAGCACCTTTCGTCATATGTATGCGGTAGAGGTCAAGGATGAAGATCCAATTGAATATGCCCTTGATGATGTTGTTTGGTCGGCAACAGGTGGATCAATCGAGTTGGAAGAATTCGCACAGAAACATATTGCAGAGGATACATTCTCTCACCGTGAAATCACCGAAGATGAGTACCTAAAAATCTTTGATACTGAAAATGACTATCTCAAAGAATGGACTGCGGAACAAAAGAAGCGTTTTATATATAAAGGTACAAAATAATAAAAAAGGAAAAAATATGATTGAAGAAGTTTTAAAAGATGAACTTTGTCAAAAGAAATTAAATTTGAATAATCATATACTTAAAGATAGTTGTTTTCGACTAGGAGAAATTATTAAAAAAATTCCTGACAGATTTGAAAATCATTTAGGAATAGGAACAGGTGCAGATAGTTCAAAGCCATGGGAAGTATATAATACTTTTCTGTTTCCTTATCCACAATTTCACGATTTATTCAATGCAATAAGAGACACTTTTCATGAAGCAAAAGTAATTGATAATAAAAAGTATTATATACAAAGTTGGACAAATTTATTTTATAAGGGAGAATGTATTGGTTGGCATTCTCACAATCAATCCGAATACTGTGAATATATGACTGGTTATTATTGTGTGGATGCAGAACCATCAGTTACAACACATAGATTTATCGATACAAATGTTGATTATAATCACGAAAATAAAAATGGTTATGTTGTTTTTACAAAGATGGGAAAAAAACATAGACATTCTATACACAGAACCTGGCCATGGCCGTATGAAGATAGACCAAGAATAACCATAGCTTTCGAAATTCTTAGTGAAGAAGGAATCTTTGAGAAATACCCAAATGAAATGTATAATCATTGGATACCTTTATAAAATAAGGATAAATAGTAAACTATGGTAGATCCTTATATTCAAAAACTAATCAAATGGGCCATGATACTTTTATTCTTTGGATATGTTCCAATGAATTGGTGCCTAAAGATATTAAGACACAACGGTTTCTTTGAGGTCGTTGGGTCCGCTATTGGGTTACAATGAAAAAGTGGTATGAAGAGAAACCTTTTACCTTTGGTATTGTGTTTCTTATATCCTTTATTATTCTAGATGTGTCAGACGCACGATGGTTTATACCACGTATGCGGCCTGTATGTAACGGAGAAATAACTGACCAACAAGCTAGAGCATGTTCCGGGTGGATCAAAAAGATCAACAATAAGGAACAGAAAGATGTTCGAACTACTGAACGACGACCTCGAGAATTGTATAGAGATAATTCGCCAGATGTCCATTTGCGAGAGCAAGAACGAGCAATTCAAGATTTTGGCGGAAGAGAGAATAGATAAGGCAGACATAGAAAAAACGGTTGAACTCTGCCAACTTTTGTGCTATTATTATGACAAGGTGAACCAAAAAGGAAGATAATATGTTATTGGCATTTATGATAATCGCAGCTTTAGTTGCTAGTGCATTTATAACAGGAACAATAAAACATAATATGTATAAGAATATATCTGAGGAAGAAATGGAATCCGAAGAGATAAAATCGGATTTGTTCTTCACAGCTCTTGGTGTTATTCTTGTAAGTAATCTTGTACCATTTACATTAGGAGCATTAATTGGCATCTATGCTATTTTGTGAGGAAGTATGGAAGATATTATACTTGAAAAGATTATAGAGTTGAATGAATCGGAAAAAGGTCTTTTATCTCAGGTTGAAGGAAATTATTTTCCTTGGTATTACTATAATATAACCCAAAATTATATGATATATTCTCATAATCTTATAATAAGAATTGAATATGAGGATTCTAAAGACTTTAATCCTGAACACACCAGTTTACTCAAAAATTTATTTAGTAGTGAAGTTGATAATTTCAAAAATTTTGATCATACTAAAGGACGTGATAATTCGGAATATGCTGGTGCGTTTAAAAAATTATTCTATAGGATATGCGAAGAGAATGACATTGCCGTTAACAACATATGCCGTATGGCGATAAATGCTTCACATTATGATAAAACAAAATATACGGATATACATATAGATCATTCTTTTAAACATAAAGTTTTTTTGATGTATTTGAATGATTTTGATGCAGGTGAAACATATCTATTCGATGAGGATGATAACATTATATATACTATACAACCACAAAAATATAAAGCTGTTATTTTTAATGGTATAAAACATGCCAATTCTTTTTGTCTTCCTGGACAAAAGAGACTTGTATTTGTTGCTACTTTTTTTTAATTGTGAGGTGATATGCACGAATATGAAAACATACCACAGTTGATACTGGATTTTGTCCTATGGTTTGCATTAGGCGGTTGCGCCTTCTATATGTTACAAGCAATAGTGGAGTATTTTAGTGGACCAAAAGACTGACGAACAAAAAGATCGTGAATTTACATTGGAGATGGCAGAACATGTCTGGCAAAAAGTCAAAGGTTATCCAATTCCCGACTGCTACTCAGAAGAAGATCGACTCAGTATCTTCGAAAGGTACTACCACCGAGCAGTCGCCCAGTCCCAAGGCGAGTAAATACTGGATTGAACTAACTGGTTCTATTATTGGAACCACAATTATGTTTGGTGTAATTTACCTTGCTGGAAGAGTTATACACGGATGAATAAGGAGAATATATTATGAAAGAGTTAGTATTTGCGGTGATTTCCATTTGCCTACACTCAGGTGAATGTGAAACACATCAGGTCAAGATTGAACCTAAAGTTTGTCATTTGAAATCATCACAGGCACAAGTGCCATATGGCGGCGAATGGAAAGATGCAACGGTAACATTTAAATGTTAACCGAATATATTATTCCTATTGTATTGTTTTGTGCGGTCGATGGAACTACATGTGGCCCGATTACAGCAATAGATAGACATGAATTAGAAAAGGTAGTTTTACCATCTGAATGTCTTATGAAGGCAAATGAGGATGCTGCCAAGTATATTTCTGATTTTAATACGGAACATCCTAATAAAGAGATGACCTTTCGTATTGTCTGTAAAAGATCCTCAGATAAGACTTGACATATCTCAAAACTACCTATATACTTATAAATGATGCGATGCAAAAATAGAGGATTACTAAATAGGAATGTCCGTCACGGTGTTGACGCACCCACGGACTCTAATGCTTACAAGGAGCACCAGCTATGACTATTTATTGTCCCCTCGCCGAAGCACTTGGTATTGACCCAGGTGGAATTTCTATATTAGACATAGAAGATGATTTCTATGACCAATATGGAAACAACCTTCCTCCATGGAATAAAGGTAAAAAAGGTTTACAAGTCGCTTGGAATAAAGGAATAAAAACAGGCCCTCAGCCTGAGGAACAAATACGACTGAGAGCGGAGGCCATATCAAAAGCGCAGACAGGTAGAAAATATCCTAAGACGCGCGTTGATAATATGAGAAACGCTATTTCTAAAAATTGGATGATAACATATCCTGATGGAAGGACCGAAATGGTTAGAAATCTAAATCAATTTTGTAAAGATAACGGATTATATTATGCCAATATGTGGCGGGTTATCTCAGGCCGAAAAAAGCACTACAAAGGATATACCGTGAAGGAGATTATATGATGTTTATTAAAGATAAGGCTTCTTATCAAAGTTGTAACGAAGCCTATTGCCTACTTACGGCATACCTACGAGAAGAAGGTAAGGTTGGTGCCAAATATAATAAAGAAGATTTACAGGAATTTGTCCAATTTCTTGCCGACATACTTAAACATCCAGACAATTTTTCTGGTGTAGACCGCAAGAAAAAGGAACGCCATGCAGATGGTTCATTGAAATTGCCTGATACCGGCGAACACGACGGATTAGGTTTAGCATAGCAAAAGAAAGGTGAATAATAATGAATAAGTTTTTTCTAACATCAGCAGTCCTACTCGCTCTTACCGTATCTGCTTCGGCATTTCAGGATGAGACGCATAATGGCAAGACAGTTGCCGTTCCAGGTGCTACAAAGAGCCGTGGTGTATTTGCACCTGCGGCACAGGTTACACCACATGGTGTAGTTGCTACTGCTCCAGTTGGTTCAGATGTTGATGTTGATGTTGATGGTAAAGACATTGAGATTGATGTTTCACCAAAAGATCGCGGCGCCCTCGGCATCGGATTCCTCGGTCTATGAGGAAGGTTCTAGTTGTTGTTGCTTTGCTTATCAGCACGGCAGCAATAGCAGCACCTTATGGAACATATTACAACCCAGTGCAGGATGAACCATTTGTTGGTGATTGGTCTGTCCCTGTTCATCGTGGTATGTATTGTGTAGGTGGAACATGGCATTATGGTTGGTTGCGTCCATGGGAACGCAGTCCTGTGATCAAGCCATCTTGTGGTACTGCTATTTACCAGATACAATAAATAGTTTTGTCTCCCAGACAAGTGCTACGTCAATGGGGCCTGACGTTAAATGTCCCCATTTTTCTAACGGAGTAATCTCATGGAGAGAAAATACGGTTGGCGTCCAGATAAACCAGACTTTCGTGATCATATCCTCTCCCTTCCATGGGAAAGCAAAGAAAATCTTTTAAAAGGTGTTGACCTAAGGACAACAGGTAAACTACCACCTGTTTATGATCAAGGTGCCTCAAGTTCATGTACCGCACAGGCTATTGGTGCCGCGGTTGAATATGATATGCATTGGCAATCTAGACCTGATTGGACACCTTCCAGATTATTTATCTATTATAATGAAAGAGATATGGAAGGTACTGTTAATTTTCCTGATTCCGGTGCCGAAATTCGTAGTGGTATAAAATCAACAGCAAAGCAAGGTTATTGTTCGGAAGATTTATGGCCTTTTGATTTAGATAAAGTAATTGTAAAACCGCCTGAACCTGTATATCAAGAAGCATCAAAAAATCTAATCAAACAATACAGTAGAGTGCCAATTGTTCTACACAATATACAAAATGTTTTAATACACAGAATTCCTATTGTGTTTGGTATGTCACTGTATAGTTCTTTTGAGTCGGATGCCGTTGCACAAAGCGGTATTGTACCTATGCCATCTTCATCCGAGTCCATGCTCGGTGGTCATGCTATGTTGATTGTCGGATATAATGAAACTCATTTTATTGTCCGTAATTCATGGGGACCTAATTGGGGTGAAGAAGGTTACTGTTACATTCCAATTGAATATATAACCAACTCTGGACTAGCGGACGATTTCTGGGCAGTCTTCTTGGTATAAATGAAAATCTTTGAAAACTTTTTAGATAATGAAAAATCAAACCATATCGAGGAATGTGCTCTGGCACTTCCTTGGTATTTTTCAAATGCTACTAGTGATTTCTCTACATTAGATGGATATAAACATACCGATACCTTTGTAGAAGAAACTCCTTATTTTGTTAATATGTTAGGATGCCATAACCATGGTACCAGTGCAAACGATATAAAACCTTTTGTTTCAATAATAAAACAACTAGAAGAAACAACTGGAAGGTCCTTTCTCAAAAGAATAATAAGAGTGAAGGCCAATCTATATACTAAACAAGCGGATTATCCTGATTATTGTTATCAGTTGCCCCATGTGGATATGTGGGACGCAAAGACAAACACACCTGATCCTGGTGAAATATTTTTATATTATGTTGATGATAGTGATGGTGATACCTTTTTCTTTAATGAGAACTTTGGTGCTAATGAATATACCATTTACAAAAGAAGTCCACCAGTAAAAGGTAAAGGTGTATTGTTTGATAATAGTATGGTACACGCCAGTTCGCCTCCGCGCAGGCACGAAAGGCGAATAACCCTTAATTTTGTATTTGCTAAATAGAACGCCTACTCTAGGCTTATTATGGAGAATGACAATGGACGGATATAAAACATATCTCGTTGCTATCCTAATGGCAGTTTTTGGAGCATTAGCACAGACCGACTGGAACACATTTCTAAATGATCCAAAGGCCGGTTGGGCAGTTATTGCTTCCGCTGTTATTATGGCAGTAATGAGAGCCATTACACAGGCCACTACGGTAAAAAATGCTTTGAACGCTACACCGCCAAAGAAAGGTAAATAAAATGAAAAAGATTATTGCTATTACATTCGCAGGTGCCTTGACCCTTGCTGGTTGTAATTCTGTTACAACTCCAACGCCGACAACCACGGCCGTTGTTAATATTGCTACACAGGTTGAGGAAGCAACCGTTGCGGCATGTAAATTTCTACCTGCAGCTACTACAGTTGCCACAATTATCTCTGCGTCACCATCGGTTATGACTGCTACACAGATTGCTCAGTTGATTTGTTCGGCAGTTTCGAAGAAGGCCGCTTCCCGTGGCGCATCTCTTCCAACTCTAAGCCTTGGTGGTAAGCGAGTTGTTGTTGAAGGTAAATTTGTAAGGTAAAAAATAAAAAGACTATTGGAATTAAACTTGTCTTTTTAGTTCCAATAGTCTATCTAAAATTCCAAAATTGTATATATGTGTTTTCCAGGAATAAACACTCCAAGTTGCAAAAACAATAGGATCACATTCTTTACCTGGAATATATGTGTGTTTTAATCCATTTTCTTTTATATCTTTTTCACAAATGTTCAAAATTTTTTGAAACTCAGGATACTTCAATAAATTTTTTATGGCAATTTCTCCTCGATTTTTAGAAAATTCCCAAAATTTCGTTTTATATGGAGAACCTGCATAATAATGTATCATAAGTTCTTTTTCTAATGCTGAAAAAAAATAACTATAATTTTTATTTGCTGAGTGTGCAACATGTTTTCCACCCTTATTCCAAATATCCCAAGATACTCTATTGATGTTGTCCATTCTTGTTATTGATGTTGCTTCCATTGGTTCGAGAAAAAAAGATGCATTACCATTATAAGCAATACGACCATCATCGGAATAATTTTGTTTTCTATAATAGTTATTAAAATGGAAAGAATTAGTATTATCACTAGGTGTAAGATTAAATTGTTTAAAAATTTCTTTAACATCTTCTTTAACATTTTCTATATTGTTTATTTGATGGTTATACATATAACCAATAGAACATCTATTTTGCAAAGGAATTCCAAAAACCCATCCGTATGGCCGAGCTATAGCAAGAGTATGTTGATACCTAGGATAATCCCAATAACATTGGGTCACATATACTGCATTAACTGGTATATATTCAGATAAGTGAAAATCATCATAATTTGATGGTTTACCGCCACAATCCATAATAAAATCAGAATCTATATTATTGTGATTTATATTTTCTGAAATACAAGTTACTCTTTGATTATTTTTTACTTCATCGAAAATAAAATTTTGTAATTTAGTCGCATTAAAATGATAAGAGATTCCTGAACCATTGTTAAAATCATGATAAAAATTTGAATTATTTCCGTATCCTATTTTGTGTATTCCTAATTTAACTGTACCGTCTATTTTTGATATATCACTATGATGCATTCCTAAACAATCTTCTAATACTATAGGAAAAATTAATTGAGAACCTTCACCAACGGCCTGAGGTTTTATATTTTCATCATAATACCAGTCTATTTGCCAGTCCGTCCATCTTAGGAAATGTATCATTGATAAACATCCAGCGGTGCCACGACCAATAATAGCAAGTTTTTTCATATTGACAAACACTCCATTTTATACTATAATATATAGTAATGAGGTGAGGAATGATTATCTGCTCTTGTAACGCTATATCATCTAATAATATTCAACAAATCATCGACAACCATTTCCTCGATACTGTTCCTTCTGTTCAGGAAATTATGGAAAAACATGGTTGCTCCGTTGAATGTGCCACTTGTGCCTTTAGTATCAAACTTGAGATAAGGAAACATTATGAAAGTAGAAATCGGCCCTTACTATAAGTGGTGGGGCGTTTATCAAACCGTTGACCTACTACAAAAGGTAGGTGTAAGTGAAAAAACCTGTGAAGATATCGGTGACTGGATTTGTGAAAATACTCCTGCCGAAGATTTCTTCAACTGGATTCATGAACTAAAAGGTGAACGTAAGATTAAAATCCGTATTGATAACTATGATACATGGTCAATGGACAATACACTAGCACACATTATTCTTCCTATGCTCAAGCAACTGAAAGCAACCAAACAAGGTTCACCATATGTTGATGATGAGGATGTTCCAACACACATGCGCCATACTCTCAAAAAAGGTGAGAATGACTATGAGACCGATGATCGTTGGATTCATTACAAGTGGGATTGGATTCTCAATGAAATGATTTGGACCTTTGAGCAGGAACTTGATGATGATTGGGAAGACCAATTCCGTCATGGTGTGCCAAAGTATGAGGATACATTTTTTGACGATGATGGTAATGAGTATCAACAATTACAATTGAAGCAAACAAATCCTGATTATTGGGTTGACTATGATAAGATTAAAGAGTATAATAACAGAATAGATAATGGTTTTAGATTGTTCGGTAAGTATTATCGTAATCTATGGGACTGAGGAGAACAAGAATGAATTTTAGTGAAAAGACTATGCAGGTCCTTGAGACAGCATTTAAACAGCGTGCCTTTGATGGCAAGTGGGAGCGTATTGTTAAGATCATGGATCTTGATAACTCTTACTCATTTATGGGTGAGAATGGAAGCCGAATGACCCATATTCCTGAAAAGTGGGTTACAGTTGGTGTTTATGACTATTTAATGGAGGTAGTTGACTAATGGCAAATATAGAAAATTTAAAAATCATCCGCATGTTGACGGGTGAAGAACTTATCGCGGAAGTTCTTGAAGATGTTTACGAGTATATTAAGGTAAAGAATGCCTTACGTATTGTTGTAATGCCTTCGAAGACTGATCCTAATTCACCAACGGTAGGGTTGGCACCTTATCTACAGTTTAGTGATGATAAAGAGTTGACATTGAATAAAAATTGTGTTATAACATTAGCAACACCGATTAGTGATTTTGTTAATCAATATAATGCGGCATTCGGTGGACTCGTTGTTCCTAACTCAAAGTTGATTAAACCTTAATGAAATTTTACACAAATGTTGAGGTGTGGGGTGGTAGAATCCTATACCGAGGTGTTGAAGAAGGAAGAAGGGTGCGGCATAAAGTCGAGTATCACCCTTCTCTTTTCGTTCCTTCACAGACACCAACAAAATATAAAACTATCCACGGTGAATATGTTGGCAAGGTAAAACCTGGCAACATTAGAGATGCCCGTGACTTTGTTTCTCAATACGACAATGTTGAGAACTTTAAAGTTTATGGAAATACTCGTTATCAGTATTGCTTTATTGCCGATGAGTTCAAGGGTGTTGTTGATTGGGATATGTCTCTTATCAAAGTTGCCAATATAGACATCGAGGTTGGTGAACCACCAGAAGGTGGCTTCCCTGAACCAGAACATGCCAATGGCCCACTAACAGCAATCACAATAAAGATGGACGGGCAGTTTACTACACTTGGTTGTGGTGAGTATTCGAATTCCCGTGATAATCTTACATATATGAAATGTGCGGATGAGTTTGATCTTATTCGTAAGTTTCTTGGTTGGTGGCAATCGGAATATCCTGATATCATTACAGGTTGGAATGTCCAGAACTTTGATATTCCCTATCTTGTAAATCGTATCCGCAAACTGATGGGTGAAAATGAGGCCAAGAAACTATCACCTTGGGGTGTAATCAATGATAAGTTGGTTGACCTTGGTATGAATAGAAAGATCAAGTCTTATTCTATCCTCGGTATTGCTACACTCGATTTGCTTGACCTTTACCAACGTTATGCTAAAGACGGCAAGTCTCAAGAGTCCTATAAGTTGGATAGTATCGCACATGTTGAACTTGGTGAACGTAAGTTATCCTATGAAGAATACGGTTCTTTACTGAACCTGTATAAAGAGGACTATCAAAAGTTCATCGACTATAACATCAAAGACGTTGACCTTGTTGACAAGATTGATGACAAGAATAAGTTGATTGAGTTAGCATTAACTCTATCTTATGATAACAAATGTAATTTTGAGGATGTGTTCGCACAAGTCCGTATGTGGGACGTTATTTGCTTCCATCATCTCAAAGATAAGAATGTAGTTGTTCCACCAATCGAACGCCATGAAAAGGAGGCCGCATATGTGGGTGCCTATGTTAAGGATACCATTAATGGATTTCATAATTGGGTTGCTTCTTTTGACGTTAATAGTGAGTATCCTTCAGTCATTATGGGAAGCAATATTTCCCCCGAGACTATTGTGGAACCTGATTTTTATACTGATGGTATGCGTCGTGTTCTTGCCGATGGTGTTTCAGTGGACTCTCTTTTGGCCCGTAAACTGGATTTGGATGCCTTAAAAGATGAAGATGTTTGCCTAACCGCCAACGGCCAGTTCTATCGCCGTGATAAACAAGGTTTTATGCCTGAGATGGTCGAAAAGATGTTCGCAGACCGTAAAGTATATAAGAAGAAAATGTTAGAAGCGGAGCAAGAATATGAAAAAGAAAAACAAGACCCAGCAAAAAGAAAAGAACTTAAAGACCGAATCGCTCGGTACAATAATCTCCAACTATCTAAGAAAGTCTCCCTTAATTCCTTATACGGTGCTCTTGGTTCTAAATATTTTCGCTTTTTCGATCTACGCAATGCCATTGCTGTCACGACCACGGGCCAATTATCAATCCGTTGGATCGAAAACTCCCTCAACAAGTACCTGCAAAAATTATTAAAAACGGAGGAAGATTATGTCATTGCAGTTGATACGGACTCGGTTTATCTACGCCTTGGTGATTTGGTGGACAAAACTGTTAACGCAGACGGTGGAACTAGGGATACTGCAAACATCATCACCTTCTTGGACAAGATATGTGAGGCTAAGATACAACCTATTATTGATAATGCTTGTCGAGAGCTTGGTGAATATACTAATGTATTTCAACAGAAGATAGTAATGAAGAGAGAGGTCTTGGCAGATAAGGCAATCTGGACTGCCAAGAAAAGATATATTCTTAATGTCCATAACTCTGAAGGTGTGCAGTATGCTCAACCTAAGAAGAAAGTTATGGGATTAGAAATGGTAAAGAGTTCAACACCATCAGCATGTAGAGACAAACTAAGAGAGGCAATTGATGTTATTTTTGACAAGGATGAAAACGCTATCCAGTCTTTCATTCAGGTATTTCGTAGTGAATTTGAAACTCTACCTTTGGCAGACATTGCTTTCCCTCGCGGTCTTAACGGACTGGTTAAGTATGCAGACAAGAAAACTATTTACGGAAGCGGCACCCCTATTCATGTTCGCGGTGCTCTTGTATATAACCATTTTCTACGCAGCAATAACCTTGATACTAAGTATCCATTAATCAACAATGGTGAGAAACTAAAGTTTATCTTCCTTAAAGAACCGAACACTATTCAATCGAATGTTATTAGTTTCCCACAAGGCGGGATACCGGAAGAGTTTGCCTTATCTAAATATATAGACTATAATACACAGTTTGAGAAGGCATTTCTCGATCCCCTAAAAATGATCCTAGATAAAATAGGATGGCAAACAGAGAAAACATCTAGTTTGGAGGACTTTTTTTCATGAGTAAACAAATAAAGAAAATTGTAATTGTTGGTGGTGGATCATCTGGATGGATGACTGCTGCTACTTTAATTAATAGATTGACATTAGAAGACAAAGAAATAATTCTTATTGAGGATCCTAATACACCTACTGTTGGTGTTGGTGAAGCTACCCTAGGTTTTATAAACAATTGGCTAGCACTACTTGATATAAGAGATAAAGATTTTATGAAGCATTGTGATGCCACTTATAAAATGTCGATCCGATTTACGGACTTTTATGAAAAAGGATCAGGATCATTTCATTATCCTTTTGGTAGTCCTAATAATGAAGGGAACGAATCGGGAAAAAATGATTGGTACTTTAAGAAAACTCTATATCCAGAAACTCCTTTGAGTGATTATGCCGATTGCATATATCCTATTATGGCTCTTGTTAATGAAAACAAAATATCAGAAAAAGATATACTTCCTAATTACACATTTCAATTTGATGTAGCATATCATTTTGATTCGGTAAAATTTGGTGCTTGGTTACGCGATCATTATGCTGTGCCTCGGGGTGTTAAACATATTAGAAGTAAAGTTGAATCTATACCAACAAATGAAGATGGTGTTGAAAAGTTAATACTCGAAGATGGCCGAGAGATTACTGCTGATTTGTTTATTGATTGCACAGGATTCCGATCATTATTGATAGGTGGTGCCTTAAAAGAACCATTTATACCATATTCAAGTGTTCTACCGAACAATAAAGCTTGGGCAACACAAATACCATATCTAGATAAAAGAAAAGAAATGCAATGTTATACGGACTGCCATGCAATAGATAACGGTTGGGTTTGGACTATTCCTCTTTGGAGTAGAATAGGAACAGGATACGTTTACTCTGACAAATATATTTCGGATGATGAGGCTCTAGAAGAATTTAAAGAACATCTTCGTAGTAAAGGCCATAAATTAGGAGATGAAATTAAATTTAGAAATATATCAATGAGAGTAGGAACTTATGAAAGATTGTGGGTCAAAAACGTTTGTGCCATAGGTCTTTCTGCTGGTTTTATTGAACCATTAGAAAGTAATGGACTTTATAGTGTTCATGAATTTGTTTATAGATTGTTGAGAAGCATAAGCAGATCAAACAAAGGATATGTATCACAATGGGATAAAGATGCATTTAATTCACAGTGTTTTAAAATGTTTAAAGGATTTTCGGAATTTGTTACTCTTCATTATGCCCTTTCTCATAGAGATGATACCGAATATTGGAGAGATGTTGGTAGAAGAGAGTATTTTAATGAATCATTATATTTAATACCAGACAATAAAAATTATCTTGATGGTGATAGTAATTTTATCAGATATGTGAATAGAAGATATGAAGACTATGAATATTTAAATGATGGTATGGGTTGTATTGCTACAGGCCTAAATTATCTAGCAACAGACTATGATGCTCTAGGGTGGCACTATCATAGTCATAATCCTGAATATGATTGGAGAGAAATTTTTGCAAAATCTACGGAAAAATTGAATGAGAAAAAAATAAAATGGCAAGAAACTGTTAAAGATGTTCCTTATATGTATGATTATCTAAAGGAAAAGATATATTATGATGAATAATTATGAGTAAACAAATAAAGAAAATTGTAATTGTTGGTGGTGGTTCAGCTGGATGGATGACCGCTGCTACTTTAATTGCTAGATTAAAAGGACGAGATATTACACTAATTGAAAGTCCTAATATTCCTACAATTGGAGTAGGAGAAGCAACTCTTGCTTTTTTCAATCAATGGCTTCGTCTATTAGGTATTAAAGATACAGATTTTATGAAGCATTGTGATGCCACTTATAAATTATCTATCAGATTTACAGACTTTTATAAAAAAGGATCAGGATCATTTCATTATCCTTTTGGTGCTGATAATGTTGATGGTAATTATGCCGGTAAAAACGATTGGTTTATCAAGAAAATGTTTTATCCGGACACACCACTAAGTGATTATGCCGATTGCATATATCCCGTTATGGCTCTTGTCAACCAAAACAAAATGTCTGAAAATTTAGATTGGAAATTACCTTGTTACAATTTTAAAAGTGACAGTGCATATCATTTTGATGCGGTAAAATTTGCAATTTGGTTAAAGACACATTATGCTTTGCCAAGAGGTGTCAAAAACATTATTGCAGAAGTTAAAGATATACAGATAAATGAAGATGGTATAGAGTATTTGCAATTAGATGACGGTCAAAAGATTGAGGCCGATCTCTTTATAGATTGCACAGGATGGAGATCAATCTTATATAGTAAGTTTGATGTTCCTTTTCTTTCTTTATCTAATATATTACCTAATAATTCCGCATGGGTGTCTCCGGTACCATATAAAGATAAAAGAAAACAATTAGTATCATACCCAGACTGCCATGCAATAGGTAATGGTTGGGTCTGGACAACTCCTATTTGGTCTAGAATAGGAACAGGATACGTTTACTCTGACAAATATATAGATGATGAAGGTGCTCTACAAGAATTTAAAGATCATTTACAATCTAAAGGATTATTGAATGAGGAACAAAAGTTTCGGAATATAAAGTTTAGAGTAGGATGCTATGAAAGACTTTGGTATAAAAATGTAGTTCCTATAGGTCTTTCTGCCGGTTTTATTGAACCATTAGAAGGCAATGGACTTTATAGCGTTCATATATTTTTATTGAAACTTGTCAGAACATTGAATAGAGATACAGAAGAGTTTTGTGTTAATAGTTTTGATAAAGATTCATATACTCTCTCATGCAGACAAGATTTTAAAGGATTTACCGAGTTTGTTGCCCTTCATTATGCCCTTTCTCACAGAGATGATACCCAGTATTGGAGAGACGTTTGTAAAAGAGAATACTCAGAATTTTTATATAATCTGAATAATACACCTCATTCGGATTTATTTAAATATACCGCTCTAAGTAAATTTGATTTCAATGAATTTGATAACACAGGTATTAATTGTATTGCACCTGGATTAAATTATTTTCCAACAGATAAAGATTTAGTGGATTATCATGTAAATGATGAAACTGTTTATAAAAATTCTTTAAAGGCGGCTAGTAGATTAAATAAGAAGAAAGAAATGTGGAATGAAATAGTTAAAGATGAACCTTTTCTATATGATTATCTAAAGGAAAAAATATACTATGACGAAGAACGTTAAGCAACAAAAACATTCATCTGCTAGTTTATATGAATTTGTACCTGATGAGGATACGATCACACCTAACAATGCGGTAGAATTGGCTAAGATTGTAAGAGTTGGTATTCCTGGGCATATTCTCGATAAATTATCTCCTGAATTACAGAAACATTTTAAGGAAGTGGCATGATACCTAAAATCATACACTCAACTGGGCCATCCGATAAATCAACATGGAATCCAATTTGGAACGACTGTATAGGATCATGGAAAAATCAATTTTCTGAATTAGACTACTTTCATTTTAATTGGAATTATGAAGAATTGGATGACTTAATTAGAGACGATTACCCAGAATTCTGGGATCTTTATCAATTATTTTCATTCTATGATATGAAAATTGATTTCGCTCAATACTGTTTACTTCATAAATATGGAGGAATATATCATAATCTCAATGTATATTGTTATCAAGAATTTTATGAAAGTATTAAAAATTTAGAATTTGTTTTGTTAGAATCTTATATAGAGAATGAATATATAAGTAGCTGCATAACGGCCTCAAAACCAGGTGATCCTTTTTGGATCGATTTGATTTATGAAATTAAAAGGACATATTATAACTATCCGCATACTGCTGACACGGAACAAGTAAAATTATTATCAGAAGATTTTTACCATAAAGATGTGACAGGTAATTATATGTTGTCAAGGTTTGCACTAAGGTATAATAGACCGGTTGCCATTATGAGCAAAGAAGAGTATAATCCATCTTGTAATTTCAATAGTGAACTATGTAAAACTAAACAAATTTATTAGGTGAGATTGCCTAATATTATAGTAAGGAGAAACTTATGTCTGATATTTTTAATCAGTTGTTGGAAGAAACCAACAACGAATACGCTGGTATTGCCGATGAGGGTGTAGAAGCCGGTGACGTTTCTGGTTTCATTGGCACAGGTTCATATGCCATGAATGCCTTGCTGTCTGGTTCTATCTTTGGCGGCCTTCCACAAAACAAAGTCACAGCATTTGCCGGTGAACCATCAGTTGGTAAGACGTTCTATGCTTTGAATGTTTGTTATCAATTTCTAGAGGATAATCCAAATGGATTTGTATTTTATTTTGAATCCGAGTCCGCTATTTCAAAATCTTTCCTTACAGATCGGGGCATTGATACTAAGCGGGTTGCTATTGTACCTGTGGCAACTGTTCAAGAGTTTAGGACGCAAGCAGTAAAGATCCTAGACAAGTATCTTGCTCAGAAAGAAAAACCACCAATGCTATTCGTTCTAGATAGTCTTGGTAATCTTTCAACTGACAAAGAGATGCAAGACATTGCCGATGGTAAAGACACAAGAGACATGACACGGGCCCAGTTGGTTCGTGGTGCCTTCCGTGTTCTTACATTGAAACTTGGCAAAGCAAAGGTGCCATTGATTGTCACCAACCACGTTTATGATGTTGTTGGTTCATATGTACCAATGAAGAAGATGGGTGGTGGTTCTGGCCTTGAATATGCGGCATCTACCATTATCTTCCTGTCAAAGAAGAAAGACAAGGAGAAAGATGGTTCTATTTCTGGTGCCATCATCACCGCTAATCTTAAAAAGTCCCGTATGACAATTGAGAATAAGAAGGTAGAGACCCGATTGAACTATTCATTCGGTCTTGATCCATATTATGGACTCCTTGACTTGGCCATTAAGTTTGGTGTGTTCAAGAAAGTATCTACACGTATTGAACTACCAGATGGATCTAAGGCATTTGAAAGTCAGATTGAAAATGATCCAGTAAAATACTTTACACCAGAAATCCTTATGAAGATCGATGAATACTGTGCCGCAGAGTTCATGTATGGTAAATCAAATGAAACAATAGAGGTGGAAGATGGAAGCGGGGACTGATTATAAGTTTAGGGACGACCTCTTTAATCATAAAGAAGATGGTACTACAGTTCCTATTGAATTAATGGTTGACCCGTTCGCTGGAATAGTGTATCGTTATACCACAGTTACCTTTCGTGTGGACGAGAATGATGTTCCACGGATAGGATATGATTATGATATTATTAAGACGAATGATCTATCTATGATGACATTAAGGAAGAATGAGAAATTTAACACAATGTTAGGACTCATTCTTAATTCTATGTTATTGGATATGGCTGACGCGGAAGAAAAATAATAATGATTTCAGATTATCTACCAAATATAGGATATATTATTGAAGATGTTCCAACAGAATTATTCCAATCTTTAAAAATTGAATGTGAAAAGGCAAATAAATCTAGATATAATTCTTCGGTGCAAAAAGAAGTTATGTATTCAGGATTAACGTCAAGGGGTGTAACAAAACATTATTACATAGAAGAAAATTTATATCATTTAAATAAATTTGTTTTGGATATGTCAATTGCATATTGTAAAGAATACCCTGAATACGTTTCGAATATAAAAATACTATCAGATCCTGTTCCTTTTTACGCTACAAAATCATGGATCAATATACAAGAAAAAACAGAATACTTACCAAATCATACACATGATGGTATATTCTCTTATGTCATATGGGTAAAAATACCATATGATTTAAACCAAGAGGTAAAAAATAAAAGCGATACGACCTCAAAAATTCAATTTATGTATGCTAATATATTGGGTAATATTGTTGATTTTTCTTTACCAATAGATTCAAGTTACGAAGGTAAAATTATGATGTTTCCTTCTTTATTGTCTCATTGTGTATATCCTTTTTATACCTCAAATGAAAATAGAATTTCTATATCTGGAAATATAGCATTAGATACATCAAAATATGCAACAACGGAAGGTGAGAGTGAGACTAGAACAGACGATACTAAAGAACCTAATTAAGAATGAAACCTATACACGTAAGGTATTACCATTTCTAAAAGAAGAATATTTTGGTAATACGGAAGACCGGTTACTTTTCAAAGAAGTGGCCGGTTTCATTCTGAAATATAATCAACAACCAACCTTTGATGCTCTAAACATCGAGATTGATAATATACGTGGTACGACGGATGATACGGTTAAGAAGATTAAAGAAACACTAAAAGAACTTGAAGATGACACAGTTTCGACAAACACGGATTGGCTTTTAGAATCCACCGAAAAGTTTTGTCAAGAAAAGGCCATATATAATGCAATCACACACTCATTGGAGATTATGAATGGAAAAGGAAAACTCGATAAAGGCGCAATACCTTCCCTACTTTCTGATGCTCTTTCCATCTCTTTTGATCCTAATGTTGGACATGATTATCTAGAGCAATCAGAAGATCGTTATGAATACTATCACCGAGTTCAAGAAAAGTTGCCATTTGATATGGACTTTTTTAATAAAATCACCAAGCAAGGCGTTCCAAGAAAAACTCTTAATGTGGTTATGGCGGGTGTTGGTGTTGGCAAATCTCTTTTTCTGTGTCATCTTACCTCTTCTTATCTTGCTCAAGGCAAGAATGTTCTCTATATAACCCTAGAGTTGGCCGAAGAAGAGGTATCAAAAAGAATTGACGCCAACCTTATGAATATTACCTTTGATGACTTGATGAATCTCCCAAAGGACTTATATGAGAAAAAGATTAATACTCTAAAACAAAAGACAAATGGTAAGTTGATTGTAAAAGAGTATCCAACCGCAAGTGCATCATGTATTCATTATAGGAGTTTGCTCAATGAACTTAATCTTAAAAAGAACTTTGTCCCCGATGCTATCATGGTGGACTACCTCAATATTAGTGCGAGTAGTCGTATTAAGCCTGGCAATGGTGTCAATAGTTACACTTACATTAAAGCCATTGCCGAAGAATTGCGAGGTCTTGCCGTCGAATACAACGTACCGGTGTGGTCAGCAACTCAATTGACACGATCTGGTTATGGTAGTTCCGATCCAGATATGACAGATACTTCCGAGTCCTTTGGTCTTCCGGCAACGGCCGATTTCTTTGTTGCGTTGATTACCAATGAAACTATGGAACAATTGAAACAGGTACAAGTGAAACAATTGAAGAATAGATATAATGATCCTAGTATCAATAAAAGATTTGTGATTGGTATTGACAAAAGCAAAATGAAGCTGTATGATGTAGAACAATCGGCTCAAGATTTGGCGGACTCAGGACAGGAAATAGAATCTATTCCTCTACCTCGTGGTAATCCTAACTGGAACAAAAGCAAGTTTAAAGGATTGAAAGTATGAAGCAATTATACAAATATTATCCGGACTTTGATGGTGATGATAACCTCATTTGGTATGTCCATGAAACTGCCACAGATCAAATCGTTGCCGAGTTTTTCTTTGAGGAGGATGCCGAAGCATTGTGTAGGTTCCTTGAACGAGGTGGTGCTTTTGCCGGACATACTCCTTCTTTCATACTAACAAAAGTGCCAACAAATATTAATGATGCCTTTGCTGCTGAGTTTGCCTAAATGGTTCCGTAGCTCAGACGGATAGAGCAACTGCCTTCTAAGCAGTAGGTCGGACGTTCGAGTCGTCCCGGAATCGCCACTATATATGGGAGATAAACATGAGTGATTTAACACCAGAACTATTAAAACGACAAATGTATTTCCGACTTACGATATTCTTTTTAATTTGTATCGTGGTTGGATTCACATTCTCTGACCTTAATATCAATAGTCAGATGAATGAAAAAGAAAGTGAACAAACTGTAACAGATATGAGGAGATAAACATGTTTGAGATTACACCAGAAACAAAAGAAGCAGCAATAATTGAGATAAATAAAATTCTTCCTGGTCATACACCAGATGAACTAGCAGAAGCCTTTGATTCCTGTCTTGCCATCGTAAAAAAGCAGTTTGGAATGTAATGCAAGATAATGTTTTTGAAAATAATTTTATAGGCGCATGGTTACTTGATGATTTGACAATATGTGATAATCTTATTAATTTGTATGAATCTAATTTAAACAGAACAATAGAAGGCACTGTTGGTTCCGAAGTAAGATTAAACAAAAAATTAAAAGATTGTAGAGAATTATATATCGCCCGTAACGATCTTTCGATTAATAATTATCATACATCTTTGCAAAAAGTATGTGAAAAATATATAGAAAGATATGCTTATTGTTCAAATCAAAACGTAGCACGATGGTCAGCAATAGAAAACTTTAAAATTCAAAAATATGAACCTGGTCAAGGTTATCACGCTTGGCATTGTGAAAAAGATTCTATTGATCACTGTCTTAGACATCTAGTTTTTATGACTTATTTAAATGATGTTTCGGACGGAGGTGAAACAGCATTTCTATATCAAAATGTTAAAGTTAAACCTGAAAAGGGATTAACTTTGATATGGCCTGCTGAATGGACACATACCCACAAAGGTATGGTTAGCATGACACAAACAAAATATATCATAACAGGATGGTATAGTTTTTATTAATTTAGGATGAATGTAAACTTGACTTTATCTTTTCCTTGTGCTATAATACATCAGAATCAGAAAGGATAAAGGAAAAGATGAATAAGTTATGGGTATTTGACATTGATAACACGTTGGCGAATGTTCACCATCGTTGGCATCATTTACATAATGGTAAGAAGAACTGGAAAGAGTTCTTTGCGGAACAGCATAAGGACGAACCCTATACACCAGTCCTAGATGTTCTTCATGCCCTATCTGTAGATCACACTAACTCTATCATTGTTGTCACTGGTAGAGATGAGCGTTTTCGTGAGGTGTCAATTGAGTGGCTTAATCGCCATATCAATTATGAGTTTCCAAACGAAGATTTGTATATGCGTCCCGCTGGTAACCGTGAAGATGATGATACATTGAAAGTAAAAATCATCAAGAATTGGTTGCAGCGTCATCCATCATACACGGTGGGTGGTATCTTTGAAGATCGGCATCGTATTATCGATGCTTTCCGTGAAGAAGGATGGTACACTTTCGAGTGTAATCAGGATCGCTTAGAGTATTAAAATATAATTATATGGATAATAAATGAACCATGCTTTGATATTAGGTATCTCAAACTTCTTTAACAAAAGACAATTAGGCCCACACAGGATTGCAACTCACCTTAGACAAGAAGGCATGGATGTTGAAGTTATAGATTGGGCCAACTTTTTTTCTTTGGAAGAATTGAGAGAAATAATTAAATCACGTATAACTTCCAAAACCGTTTTCGTAGGTTTTAGTTCATTTATGAGTTATTGGGATAAAAATTTAGACCTAATCTGTAAATGGATCTACGAAACTTATCCTCATGTTGCTATAATATATGGTGGTCAAAGTCCTCCGAGAGTAAAGACAAGATATATACATTATTATATCTATGGTTACGGAGAAATAGCTGCTATAGAATTGACAAAAAGTCTTACCGGTAACACACCTAGTGGAGGTATTAAATTTGATTTATCACACAAAGATAAAAAAGTTATAAATGCCATACATAGTTATCCTGCTTTTCCTAAAAAAGATTTGAAAACAGTATATCAAAATAGAGATTTTATTCACGAAAGAGAGTGGCTAACTTTAGAATTTTCTCGCGGTTGTATTTTTAAATGTTTATATTGTAATTATCCAATTCTGGGTGTAAAAGGCGATTATACCAGAAGTGCTGAAGATTTTTATGAAGAAATGATAGGTAATTATGATAGTTGGGGCATTACTAATTATATTGTAGCGGATGAAACATTCAATGATTATACTGAAAAAGTTATTAAATACGCTAATGTTGCTGAAAGATTACCTTTTGATCCTTGGTTTAGTGGTTTCTTAAGAGGAGATTTATTAGCATCAAGACCACAAGATTGGGAACACATGGCCAGATTAGGTATGCTGGGTCATTTTTATGGTCTTGAAAGTTTAAATCCTGCTTCCGCAAAAGCAATAGGAAAAGGCGGAAATATGGATAAAATTTTGAATGGAATCTTAGATGCTAAAAAGTATTTTTTATCTCACGGCCAAAAAAGATATAGAGGCCAAATTTCTCTTATCGCAGGACTTCCATATGAAACTTTCGAAACGTTAGATAATACAAAAAAATGGTTGGAAGAAAATTGGCATAATGAATTTACAAACATGTATCCTCTTGAGATACCAGTAGATCCAAAAGTAGATAGATTATCCAAATTGAGTGATAGTTATGTTAAATGGGGTTATGAAAAACTTGATGATGGACAAATTGATAAGTATGGTATAGATCAGATTGAAAAGAAAATGACTTGGAAAAACGAGCATATGGATTTATATTCTGCAAAAGAATATACTGATAATTTTAAATTTTGGGTTCAAGAAAAAGATTATTTTGGTTTATCTGTTTTCAATCTACATTTTCCTTATCACACAGGTAAATCTTTAGATGAATGTTTAAAATTATTGTTCAATAACACAAATTATTATCCTGATGATACTATATTTTATGACCGTCTAATGAATTATAAACATAAAAAATTGAGTCTATAAATTAAATGAAATACCGGGGAGTAGGATAGTCTGGTTATTCCGCCTGCTTTGGGAGCAGGAAATCGTGTGTTCGAATCACACTTCCCCGACCAACATGAAGGAGTGAATATGAATAAGTTTGTATCGGCTGCGGCCATTTTTATTACATTGACGACCTCGGCGGCAGCCGATCCGTTATCAGATTTTTTCGATGGTGCCTTTGGCGGGCAACAACCACAACAGAAAGTGACAAGAGGTAAACATGCGAGAACTATATCAAACAATACTGATAGTGCTGATGGGGATTGGATTGGGTCTGCTTCTCACGGCAGTCGCCTTGTTGCCTCATTTTATGGGCATGGTGAGAAGTTATCCAGACATACAGCATCAGGGGCGGTTTTCAACCCACACGCCTATACGTGTGCCCATCGGACTTATCCATTCGGAACAGTCCTTCGAGTATGTCACCACGGTTGTGTAAATGTTACCGTCAACGATAGAGGTCCCTTTGTTAGAGGTCGGCATCTTGATCTTAGTTACGGTGCTGCTCGTGCTATTGGATTGAATAGCACATCTTCCATATCGGTGGAGCGTTTAAATTAAAAATGCTAGAGTCTTTGCGGAATAGAATAGAAAAATCAGAACCTTTTTATGAAAAAAATGCCATAAAAAACATCTTCTCTTGGAAAGAATTTGAAAATCTATTAAATTTACGACCATTCAATAATAAAAATAGATTTAAAGTTTTTTTAGATAAAGATGAAAAATATGAATGGCATAATAAGGAATGGTTAACTGATATAAATTCATATCCCCCTTCTGTGATAAAACAAATGTTTAAAAAACATCTTTGTCATATGGTGGATTCCTCCAGAGTTAATGAAAAAATTAATACTATATGTTCTGAACTAGATGAAATTAATAAATTATCCACAGATGCACATATATATTTTGATTTAACCGATAATCAAAATGTAGGGTTTGGAATACATTTTGATTATGCACACAATTTAATTGTGCAAATTGAAGGAAAATCAAGAGCAAAAATGTGGGATGTTAAAGAATCTGATGAACAAAAAAGAAGTTTAAAACAAATCGATGAAAAACCTTTATTTGATATAGTAATGGAGCCGGGAGACATTATCTATGCACCGGCACATTATTATCATGAAGTAAAATCTTTAACAAAAAGACTTTCTATAAGTTTCCCTAGTAGTGTAGAAATACACGGTCCACAAGAAAGAGAGTGGATACACATTTGCTAAATACTACAACGGGGGTGATCATATGTCCGTTGTAGATTTCAATGTTCTAAAAGAGAAGCAAAAGCTTCAATCGGAATTAAAAGAATGGCAAGAACGCCTTAGATTGGCCTACGAGTTTGATTGGAAGGACCCGTCTAGGGCAATTTGTCATTCCGAGGTCAAGCGTTTAAAAGAGATTTTAGAACCAGAAACTATTGTAGATAAAATCAATAGGTTGAAATAACAAATGTGCATCATATCTGCAAAGTATTTAATGTTCAAGTATTGGATAATGAAATCCTTAAAAAACGATATAACGAAAAAATTAAACATTTTTCCAAAATTGAGGTTGAAAATGGTGGTAAGGAAATCAAAACTATCGTAAAGGAAAACTTTAAATCATTTAAGGAATACTTAAAAATATAGCACTTGACATTCCTTATTCCGTGTGCTATTATGTCTATAATATGATAATGTAAAAAGGAACTCTCGTATGAAAAAGCATATTATCGCTATTGTTGCCGCTCTCGGAATTAGTCTTACCGCTGCTGCACCTGCTAAAGCATGGTATGGTGGTTGGGGTTACGGTGGATATGGTTGGGGTTATGGTGGCGCCATGCTAGGTGCAGGATTAGTTGGTGGTCTAATTGGCGGCGCTATTGCTGGTAGTTATGGATATGGTGGATATGGATACGGTGGTTATTATGGCCCTGTTTATCCTGCAAATCCTTATTGGTATCCACAGGCTGCTGTTCCTGTTGCACCGGTATATGCTGCTCCTGCTTATCGCGCACCATCTGTCCGTAAGAATATTATTATTAAGAATAGTCCTGGAGCTACTGTCATTGAAGAAGATGATATTTTTAGCGGCTGGTAATAGAGAGGAATATAATGTGTTACTACACCATAACAACTGATTTTCAAGATAAAAAAAGTCATACTCAGGCAATAATGATCATTGATGCTCAAAATGAAGAAGATGCCAAGAGTGAATATGTTAAGACTTTTAATCTTTATGAATATGACATTGAGGAGGGTATTCGAATACCAGATGGTTTTGCTGGACTAGTGACAGATCCTATTAAAAAAACTTTATACAAATATGCCAGTGGTCGGTCTAATATGCCATTGGTAAGTTATAGCAACCGTATTCAACTGAAATATGATGAGGAATAATACTATGTCGTTTTTAAAATTTATGAGTGCTGCTCTTATTGGGTGTTTACTCGCTATACCTGTTACCTGGGCTACTGCAAAAGATACTCCTAAGCCGGCAGAAGAAAAATTGGTTTGTGATAAGAAAGAGGCCGTAGCTAAGACCTTTGAGGATAAGAAGTTCTTTTCTCTTCTTAGTATGACAAACAAAGAAAAAGTGGTTGAAACCATTTGGATTAGCGGTTCTACTATTGCTATTACGGCAGCCGCTCCTAATACCGATACCGTGTGTCTTCTTGCTATGATGGATGAAGTAATCTATAATTCAGACACCGTAGAAGGTTTATTTAAAGTATTTGAGTCACAGCGCAATAAAGAGAAGGGTATTTAAATGGCATGGGGTTATCATTTAATACTAGATTGCTATGATTGCGATCTAGAACCTATGACAGACGCGGAAACTGTAAAAAAGTTTGCGAAGGAACTGGTTGACAGAATTGATATGGTTGCGTATGGTGAACCTCAGGTTATTCACTTTGGAGAAGGTGATAAGGAAGGGTTCACTTTGGTTCAACTTATTGAAACATCTAACATTTGTGCCCATTTTGCTAATGACAAAAAGGCCGTTTATCTAGATGTTTTCTCTTGTAAACCATATGATACCGAAACCGTTATTGCTACTGTTAAGGGTTATTTCTATCCGAAAAAAATTACAGAAAGATATACTGAGAGACAATGATTTTTAAAGAAATTGGGTATGCATATATAAAAAAATTCTTATCTTTTGTAGAGTGTCGAGAATTGATCCACAGAATGACCAATTCTTCCCCCAATAATAATCATTGTGATACCCAGTGTCCTTCATCTGATAATTACTATAAATTATATGATGATATTCTTGAAGAAAAGATGGAAATCTTTGAGCAAATAACTGGATATAAATTATTACCCGCTTATTCATATTCTCGAATATATAAAACAGGGGAAAGACTGTTAAATCATACAGATAGAAAGGCTTGTGAGATAACATCCTCGGTTACATTAGGATTTATTGGTGATAAAATTTGGCCTATTCATATGCATACTAACAAAGGAATCAAAACATTTGATATTATGGTAGGTGACTGTTTAATCATGCAAGGATCAAAATACCATCATTGGAGAGACAAATATATCGAAGGTGAGTATCAGTATCAGGTTTTCTTTCATTATATAGATGCTGATGGTCCTTATACTAATGAAGTATATGATGTGGAGGATCAAAAAAATTATACATGATAGGTATAAAGTTTACTAAATAGATATTCCACTCACCAGTCATATTGGTAGTGGTAGCCACTGTACCACGAAGGTACTGGACGGTGGCATAAACTCATAACCTCGCAGCCCTCGTCGGCAAACAATCTCCTCACAATTTATTTCCTTTTAACCCTGTGTGGAGTATTGTGTGCGGTTATGCATAACAGAAAGGTAAGTATATGAAGAAGATTATTCTAGCTGCTACGGCGGCGTTTGCTATGTTTGCGTTAACCGGCATGGCAGAAGCCAGAGTCCATAGCGGTAAACATAGTCAGTATTCAGCCAATTCACAGGTTGAGGAACAGGACGCACTATCGAGTATATTTGGTGGTGATGACTGGAGTGTTTCACCTCAACCTCGTTTCAAGAATAAGAAACAGGCTAGACAATATCAGGATACACAGGAAGAGAATTGGGGTTTCGGTTCCGCTTCTACTTCCTTGGTAGCCTACGGCCACCAATTGCAGCGACAGGGATTCCGTGTTTCGGAACATCCCGCATTTGGTGGAGTCCATCGTGTCCATCACGGTTGGGCCCACTACGCTGGCCGAGCCATTGACGTAAATGTGGGGCGCGGAGTGGTAGAAGCACGTTCTGGATATGCACATCGTTTTGATCAACTAGCTGCCGATGCGAGGGCAGCAGGGTATACCGTCCTCTGGAGGGTGCCTGGTCATTACAATCACATTCATATTCAGCATTAAATAAATAATGGGGCGGGGAGAAATTCCCGCTCTTTCTCTTACAAATGGAGAAATAAAGTGGCGTTAATAGAAAAAGAAGAAAAGTCAACAGCAAATATACCAAGTTTAGAAGACCACCACTATTATATCTTTTCATCCGATTTCGATAACTCTTCGACGTCCGATGCAATGAGTTTTATTATTGCTCGTAACCTTATGAATGGTAAAGATCGTCCAAAGTTTATCAAGATGATCATTAACTCACCAGGTGGATCGGTGGCATCAGCCTTTGCCCTCATTGATACTATTAAAGGTTCCGGTATACCAGTCTATACATATGGTCTTGGTGAGATTGCCTCCTGCGGTCTATTGACCTTTATGGCAGGCGCCAAAGGCAAACGTTTCATCACACCTAACACCTCTATTCTATCTCACCAGTTTTCCTGGGGTACCATGGGTAAAGAGCATGAACTTATGGCCTCGGTCAAAGAGTTTGAGAACACCAGTGCCCGTCTTATCACACATTATAAGAAATGTACCGGTCAGACAGAAGCGGTGATTAAGAAATACCTACTACCAGCGGAAGACGTTTGGTTAACTCCAAAAGAGGCGATCAAGTATGGTCTCGCAGACGAGATAGTAACCTTTTACTGATGAAATTGGAGTTAAACACCATCAGCACTAGACGCAGAAAAGTGTCTAATGAAAGATTAGCAATTTGTCGAGAGTGCCCGGAACTTGAACCTACACTTGTTCAATGTCGTATATGTGGTTGCTTTATGAAGGGCAAGACCATGTTTATGAACTCCGAGTGTCCACTAAATAAGTGGGGTAAACACATAGAGGACGAAGATGGAACAAGTAGTTGAACGAGCAAAAATCCTATTAGGCAACATGTTTGTCTTTTATATGAAGGCCCATGCATATCACTGGAACTATATCGGGCCAGAGTTTCCACAATACCATGCCTTTTTAGGTGATTTATACGAAAATGTGCATGATGAGATTGACGTAGTTGCCGAGCATATCCGACAAATGGATAATTTTGCTCCTGCGTCTCTGGCACGCATGATTGAACTATCGGAGATTAAAGAAGATTTGCAGATTGTTAAACCAGAAAAGATGTTTAGAAATCTGTATGAGGCTAATGAACAAGTATTGGCATGCCTTGATGAATGTTATAAATTGTCTAGTGAAAATAAAGTATGGGGATGGCAGAACTACGTTCAAGACCTAATCACCGCCCATCGTAAACACCGCTGGATGTTGAGGGCAACACTAGGGGAGAAGTAAATGGCGTTTATCTTCCGAGATTATTTACCACAACCACGACCAGGTTACTTATCAGTCCACAACTTTGGCAACGGCGCAGACGGTAAACCATATTCATTTATGATATGGAATAGTGGTGATGACCGTCATTTCTATCAAGAAGATTACCACGACAATAAGTGGCAATCCACCTGGGTGATGGACTATCTTGGAGACCGTGGAGTATTAGAAACAGCCGATATTTATCCACGTAGATCATACCAGGTATGGACCTCATATAGAACCACCGCATTTGTCAAAGGTAAAGAAATCTACTGGGGCGGACTCCAGAATGTTGGTGATGAATTCAATGCACCAATTGAAATAGATCCTATCAAATCAACCAAGTTCGAAGCACCGACAAAAGGTAATCAAAGGGTGAAATACGTTAACCAGTATAATCTGTTTAACGGTTATACCGATGTTATTGAGTTGGAATATGACCAATCATTCACAGGTAGCAAGGCCACGGGCTGGCGCGGGTGGTACGCCCGTGGGGTCGGTGTTGTTCAAATCAACTGGCGATATGATGGTAAAGATGTTGGTGGTCCTATCAAAGGAACGGTTGCCATGATCAAAGGTAAAATCGTCAATAAGTATCCTGTCCTGACTTAATACGCAAAGCCGTATATCTTGACAATATACGCAAATGAGTATATAATACATTATGACAAAAGTGAATGAAGGAATACTCTATACCCTTGCGAAAGTGGCTGAAGCAAACGATGATAGCAACATCCGTTTCGCAGCGGCAATTGTTTACCGTAATAAAATCATATCTATCGGATTCAATCACCGTAAATCACATCCTTTACAAGCAAGGTTCTGTAAGAATGAACATGCCATATTCCTCCATGCGGAAGTCCACGCAATCAAGAATGCCTTGCGTGAGATGCCAGTAGAGGACTTGACAAAGTGTGATTTATATGTTACAAGAGTAAAGAAACCTAAATCATTTTCAGACAAGTTTATATGGGGTCTATCTAAGCCGTGCCCTGGTTGTGCTAGGGCCATTGCTGAGTTTGGTATTCGTAAAACGGTTTATACTTGTGATAATGGAAACTATGAGGTGTTATAATGAAACTCGAAGATTTGATTTATATTCTTAAGAACCGACTATCCGGTCGTAAAAACTACGCAGCACAAAATCCATTGAGTGATCCCTATTATAAAGGATTACAAAAGGGCGCATTGTCTGAGGTAGACTTTCTTGAGAAAGTATTGAAAGAAATTGAGGAAGACAATGAGTAATAAAGAAATTCGCAAATATAAACTTGATGATACAAATGATCTAGGCTATACATCATTCACTCGTCTTGATCTACCTAAGGGCGCTAGAATAATTGACATCTCATACGGCGCTGGTAACATCTATCTACACGTTGTTGCTAATCACAATCATAAGAAGAAAGAACGTTGGTTTGCTATCTTCACCGAAGCCAATCCAATGGAGGACTATGAAAAGAAAACTTGTGAGTATATCGGTATGACTGGTTCAGTTCCTAACTACTATATCTTTGAGGTACATGATTGATGGTGATTTTAGAAAAAACTTTTAATCCAACTGAAGAGGAAAAAGAAGTTATAAATTATTTATTGGGCGACCGTATGCCTCTTTATTATTCTATTACAACGAGTGATAACTTTCATTTTCATGGTCATTCTTTTCTCATAAGAAATCCTATAGACGGAGAAGAAGGTATAATTAATTCTGATCATGGCACAGAAAAAGTATTATCATTATTTAAAAGAATTTGTTTGGAAAATAATATAAAATTAAAAAAAGTATATCGAGCAGCATTAAATACATCGACACATTATCCAGATTTACATGGTGACATACATAAAGACCATATTTTTGATCATTACGTATTTTTAATGTATTTGAACGATTTTGATTTTGGATATACTTATATTTTTGATGAAAATAAAAATTTAAAATATACAATATATCCTGAAAAGTTCAAATTTGTTATTTTTGATGGTTCTCCCCATGCTCAAGGATTCTGTAGAATTGGCCAAAGAAGAGTTGTATTGGCTATAACATTTGGAATGGAAGAATGAAAAGATTGAAAACACCTTTACGGTATCCTGGAGGTAAGAGTAAGGCCACTACAAAGATGGCACCTTACTTTCCTCCTAAAGACAGAGTTAAGCATTATAGAGAACCGTTCCTTGGGGGCGGTTCTGTTGCGTTATGGATGGCTCAAAACTATAACCTTGAGAGTGTGTGGGTCAATGACCTTTACTGGCCATTGTATAATTTCTGGATTCATTTAAGAGATCATGGTGAGACTTTATCCAATGCTTTATATGAAACCAAGAAGAACTATGATACACCAGACAAGGCGAGAGAGTTGTTTGAGGTTTCTAAAAAGGAACTGAGTGATAAAGATACCACTAATATAGAGAAGGCCATAAACTTTTGGATTGTCAATAAATGCTCCTTCTCCGGTCTGACCGAGTCCTCTTCATTCTCTAAGGCGGCCTCTCAAGGTAATTTTACTCTCAACGGTATTGCCGACCTCAAGGAGTATAGTAAACTGATTAGAAACTGGAAGATTACCAACCAGTCTTATGATACACTATTGGATGGTGGTATCGATGATGACCTATTCATCTACCTTGACCCACCTTATGAGATTAGTTCTAATCTATATGGTAAGAAAGGTGCCATGCATAAGGGTTTTGACCATGATAAGTTTGCTGAGGATTGTAATTTAAACGGGCCTATGACCGCTATATCTTACAATGCCGACCAGTCGGTCAAAGAAAGATTTCCCAATTGGAATCAGTATGAATTCCCATTGACTTACACCATGCGTTCTAACTCTGCCAACTATCGTAAGAACCAACCAAAGCGTATGGAACTCTTACTTACCAATTATGACTAAATAAGGACAAACACTTATAGGATAACACATGGCCTCATACGAAAGATCAGAAATAATGTTCGCGGTGGCGATGCATTATACTGTAGAGCGTCTGAAAAAACTTATAGGACCAGGTTCGGATACTGACGATCTTGTGGCAGAAATACCAAAGTTTAAGAAAATCGCTCAAGGTAAATCTATTGCTTATGGTTCACCAGCCATCCAAAAAGGATTTGTTAGCTTAATAGATACTAGCGATAAATCTATAAATGACATGGTTAAAGGTATTACCGCAGCCCTTGCTTTTAAAAAGTTTCTTCCATCTGGTGTTGCTGATTCTTCTCCAAAAGCATATATGACAGGTGATATATGGCCTAAAGAAGTTCAACCTTTTTCCGTATCCGCATATGGATTTTCTTCTTATAATTCTTCTGATATTATTGTAACATATAACGATGTAGAATACTATGGTGTTTCACTTAAAAAGAAACCAACAGATAGATCGGCGGATCCAACTATCATTAATAAAGTATTTGATAGTATCTTAAATGCTCGCCGAGAAAATACCGGAAAAGCAACGCCTAAGACATCTTCTGCAAAAACACCCAAACAAGCAATAGATAAAAATGCGGAAGTTTTTGCTATTATTAGAGGACAACTACAAACAGCAAAGGGTAATTATTTTGCTGGATTAGTTCAACAAGCCATATCAGACGGCATTATCGATGCTAAAGATGTTGTTGGATATACCAAATCTCTCAAAGGTGACCGTAAAATAGAAGTGTTATATGAGTCGGCCGGTAGAAATAAAAAACTTTTTCCTGATGCTTATATCAATACTAAAGGATGGAAAAATGCACCTAAATCTGTTTGGGAAGATCCTACAAAAACAGGAACACCATATGATGTTGTTAAAAGTGCTTTAAAAAATGATAAATCTATGAGATATTTTGTTAATAATGAATTGGGTAAAAGAAATAATGAATTGTGGAGCGAATACTTAAAAATTATGAATAATAACGCAGACACATTTGCTAATACACTTTTAAACTTAGTTTTAAAAACGATGTTGTATGAAGAATTGACTATTGATAAATTAAATTCTAAAGATTTTGGGTTTTTCTTAGTGACCGGAACAGGAACAGCTAATCTAAAAACTAAAAAGATTTCTGTAACTCCAGGGCAAGTAGTTCCTCTAAAAACAATTATATGTGGTTTATCAAGGTTTAAAAAGTATTATGCTAAAACTAAATATGAAATGGTTTTAGATGAAAAGAAAAAAGAAGCAACATTGGCAAGAAGTAAAATGAACACCTCTGATAATGTTGAATCGGAAGAATCTGGTGCTGCTAAAATATATTTTATCCTTAAAAGAGGTGACATCACCATCTTAGATTTAGAGTTAAGATATAAAGGAACTTTTACAGCTCAACCACAGTTTTTTGCTACTATCAACCAAGAATTTAAAGATTTCCTCAAGAGAGAGTGTAAGTTGAAAATCTAATGCTTAAATTCAAACAACACCTAATAGAGTCCGCTGCTGAAAAAGACCGGCATCTCACACATATTGAGGATGCCGTATTGGAAGGTGGTGTGGCCGGTACAAGAAATGCTATACAGTTTTTAATCTCGTTAAGAGATATGTTTGCCGATGATGGCAAAATTCTGAAAGAGGCCCGTGGTGGTCTCATTCTTCGAACTAAGTTCGATGGCGCGCCCGCACTCTATGCCGGTATCAATCCTGAAAACGGCAAGTTCTTTGTAGGATCTAAATCAATCTTTAATAAGGATGCCAAACTTAACTACACCGTTGCTGATGTTCGGAGAAATCATAGCGGTGGTTTGGCAGAGAAACTAGAGACTGCTTTGAAATACCTACCAGAATTAGGTATTACTGATATCATTCATGGTGATTTTATGTATTCTAGGAATGAACTAAAATCGGAAACCATAGATGGTAAAAAGTATATCACGTTTCGCCCGAATACAATCACGTATGCTGTTCCGGAAGGTACGACACTGGCTCGCCAGATACTTTCTTCTCGAATGGGAATTGTTTTTCACACTACTTATAGTGGTTCCACTATGTCTAGCCTCAAAACTCATTTCGACGTTGACATCGGGAAACTAAGACATTCTAAGAATGTATGGTATCGTGAGAACAAGTTTTCGGATGTTACTGGTGCTGCTAGATTGACTAAAGCAGAGAATGATAGATTATCTGGTATTCTCTCACAGGCTGGTGGTTTGTTTAGACAGATACCAGGTTCATTGTTAAACGAGATTGCCACTAACGAAACATATCGTTTACCTATTATGACATATTACAACCAGAAAGTCCGCGCAGGCGAACACATGGGTGCAAAGCATGTTCAAGAAATCATAAAGTATGTTTCTGATAAATATGATAAACAGATAGCAGATGCTAAAATGCCTGCTACAAAGGCAAAGAGAACTGCCGAGAAGAAAATAGTTGTTGGTTGGTATCGTAAAAACTCTGCCAGTCTTAAATTAATATTTCAGTTGCAGAACCTTTTTATTGATGCGAAGACTATGTTAATACGTAAGTTCAATCAAGTCAATGACATTGGAACTTTCCTACATACTCCAGATGGTGGATATAAAGTAACAGCACCAGAAGGATATGTTGCGGCCTGGTCATCAGGTGGTGATGCTGTTAAACTTGTTGATAGAATGGAATTTAGTAGATCAAACTTCCTAGCAGCAAAGAACTGGGGCAAATGACAGATAAACCTGTAGAACAACCTATCATAGAAGAAAAGAAACCTATCTCCATACTAGAGACAATCAGAAAGATTGTTAAACAGGCTAGAGAAAAAGAGAAATTGAAAAATGAATAATCTGTTTATTAATGTGGCTCAAGGCCTAATTGCTTTGGTATGTTGTGTATCAGTCCTTTTTGTATATCCTGGAGATGAATAATTCATATTTGCTAAATAACCAATTAACATACCGCAGAGGTAACAATGAAAAAAATCGTATTCGCATTTGGCCGTTATAATCCACCTACAGTTGGCCACGCAGAACTAATCACATACGCTGTAAGACTGGCACATAGAACCGGTGCCGAGCACCGCATCTACACCTCCCAATCCCACGATTCATCAAAAAATCCACTATCACCAAGACAGAAGATGATGTTTCTTCGTCAGGTATTCCCTGGTGTTAATTTCGTTGATGACCCATCCATGAAAACCGCATTTCATATTTGTAAGAAATTGGCAGATGAAGGTTATGAGGATGTTGTTTTTGTTGTTGGTGATGACCGTGTGGCAGAGTTTTCTAACTCATTAGGCAAGTATGTCAAGCCAAGAACTGCCAGAGACTTTGACCCTAAGAAGCATTATCCATTTAAAAAGTTTAAGGTAGAATCCTCAGGTGCCCGTAAGAAAGGTATTTCTGGTACAGACCTTCGTGCAGCCGTGCGTAAGGGTGATTTTGCCACATTTGCTAAAGCATCGGCAGCAAAAGATAAAACCTTGGCACGAAAGATTTTTGATGCCACAAGAAAGCAATTGAGTGAGGAAGTAGAAATCTCAGAGGTGACCGCCAGAGAAATGCATAAACACCTTACATCAAAAGGATGGAGTTTGGATCGCAAGGGTAAGAGCCATGACCTCTATACACATCCACAAGCAAAAGGTCGCCGCATCACATTACCAAGACACCCTGGTGAGTTAGATAGACGATTACAAAAAGAGATTGATAAACAAACCGACAGATATATTAGAGAAGAAAAGGGAATGTCTCGCAAAGATTTCCATGATAAACTAATGTCATTTGTTGATTTCACCTGCAATCACCTCGGCATCGATGAAAAACCAACCATTCAGTATAAAGAAGATGGCAAAGAAGGTTGCCAGCCATCATTTGCTTCATACTCACCAGGTGATAAGGTTGTTTCTATTCTAACAAAGAACCGCCATCCTATGGATGTGTTTAGATCGGTCGCACATGAGTTGGTGCATCATAAGCAGAACCTTGATGGTCGCCTTGGCAAAGATATATCAAAAGAAGGTGCTACAGGTTCTAAGATTGAGAACGAGGCCAACTCCGAGGCCGGTAAGGTTATGAGATACTTTGGTGCAGAAAATCCATTCTACTTTGATATGGGTTATATTACTGAAAAGGCCATCATTCTATCTGGCACACCTGGTTCTGGTAAAGATAAAATCCTCAAAGAGGCCATTCTACCATATGGATTTACCGAGATTTCAGCTGATAACTTTCATAAAGAAACTCTCAAAGGTAATCTTGTTGTCAATGGTACATCTGATTACAACACCATCAAAACAATCAAAGAGGCCTTAGGACTAAAGGGTTACGAAACCATGATGGTGTTTGTAAATACCAGTAACGAGGTCTCAAAACAACGTAATGAAGCCAGAGCAACAAAAGGTGGTCGTGTAATCACCGAGACGGTCCGCTTTGCAAAGTGGAAAGGTGCTCAGGATGCCCTTGACCGATTTGACCAGTTGTTTGAGAAGGTTGTTGAGGTCAAGAATGACCTTGATTTAAACCTCCATGAAAACGTTATCAAAGAGACATATGATAAACTAATCAATAATGTATCAAAAGAAATCTCTGATTTTGCTATGAATGAGGCAGACAGACGATTTGAGAATATGTTAAACGAGGTTGGTGGTGCCGGTAATTGGGGCACACAGCAACTCACAGACAAATATAAATCAGACACACCAGGTCAAGAACCTGGTAAGTTCGCAACTATGAAAGTAATGACATTGAAGAATAGAATAAAAGAAGAGAAACCATCACCGTTGGATCCAAGAAGTCAAAATCCTGGTCCTATACCTGGTGATAGAATAGGTGATGAAGCAGGTATGCCTAAAGGTCCTGGTTTTGGTGATAATCAAGTCCTTGATTTTACAGGTGTAAATGGTAATAAACAGATTGACCGATGGATGGTCAAAGAAGAAACGAGAAGATTGTTTAAGGCAAAATATGGTGCCTTGGCAGAAAAGAAACTAAAAGAAACGGCTGCAAAACTTGCCAAAATGGAAAGTGTTGAGGATATGGGTACCACTGGCCTATTAGGTATGACACCTAACTCCCTTAACAGAGATGATGTTGATTTTACTGGTACAGAAAAGAAGATTGCCGACCAAGAAAAAACATCATTATTTGGTAAAAAGAGATATAAGAAATATAAGAATACTAAATAGTAATGGAATTATTATATTATCCTATTAGGACAACTTTCAAAGGAAACTAAAATGGTATTTAACAATCGTTTCAACAATAAAGATAAAGACCCTTTGGTCGAAGCGGCCATGGGTGCTATGAAAGACGGAGAGATGCGCCGCCAAGCAATTGCCGCTGTCAACGAAGAGTTCGGCGTCTATAATCGTAATGCGGTTGTCCGCGAACACCTTGCTGCTTATGATGCCGCTATTGAAGAGGCATATAAGTCATTGAAAGAAGGTAAACCACCACTTTCTGATAAACAGAAGAAAATGGCTGCTATTGCTGGTGATAAAAATAAGATCGGCGCCGATGATCTTGCTGCCCTTCGTGCTGGTGCTAAGATTGATGAGAAGAAAGGTTGCTACGAAGGCCTAGACATCATTGATAACAAGAGTGGTAAGGTTATTGGTGGTTCTAGTTTCAAACCTTCTGATAATGATCCTAGCGTCCAAGGTTCTGGTGATGTTACATCAGGTGGTAAACCTTCCACACCAGCACAGACAACATCTGCTCCTCAGGATGCTCCTACACCTCCTAAGCGTCCAGCAAACCTACAGGAATTGAAGAAGCCAACTCCTAAGACAGCGATGAATGCTTATTATCGTGCATATGATTCTGACGTTCGAGATGGTGGTGAAGGTAAACGTACCTCACGTCTTGGTAGATGGAAAGAGAAGCATCTCCCAGGCAAGAGTGCGAGAAACCAAAAAGATACTGGTAAAGCAGAACTTGATGATTATGATCGCAAAACTGTTAAGAAAAGCGGAGTGCTAACAAAAGCATCACAGAAAGATACTAAGGCCGAGATTAAGTCCCGTCTTGGTAAACATACAAAGCCAAAGCATCTTCCAGAAGAACACCTTGACGAAGCAACCAAGAAACATTTTATTGCCCATGCCGCAGACATTGCCAAGATTTCCGATCAAAAGGAAAGAAACGCCGCCGCTACTGCCGCTGCTGATACATATGCAAGATTAAACAAGCGTTTTGATCATGCTAAGTTTCATAAGGCTGCTGGTTCAACCGCACACGAAACACAAACTGTAAAAGAGTCCGTGCTTGCTGCCGTTCGTGCAAAGTATATGAAAGAAGATCATGAATAAGATACCTCCACAAAAAGGAGCAAAATCTCAGGGCGGCGGTTCACTCGGCGCCCTTGAACATCGTTATGGTTCATCCAAAAAGTTGGCACAGGAAGCAACTAAGGTTGCCTTGCAGAAAGCAACCGATCAAAAGATACTAGACCCAGGCAAAACTGCCACAGGCCAACCAGCGGATCAAATTGCAATAGACCCAGTGACTAATTCTATGCAATCACAATCAATTACAGTATAAATAAACCTATCATAGAGAAGGAAAACTAAAATGCCATTATGGGGTAAACAAGACAACGCAGCTAATTCCGATATTGCTGCACTCATGCAGGTCAACAAAAAGATGACCTCTGCTAACCAAACATCACTTTATAAAAACGTCACAGCCAACGCTTTCTTTACGAATGAAATCGTCGGTCAGTTCGCCGTTGATACAAACGAAATGGCTGCTGCCAATACAGGCCGTGCTAAACCAGCCCACTCAGGTTGGGTTCTACGTAGAGAAGGTACAGGTCTCCGTGCCGGCCGTGTAACGTATGAAACACTCGTTGCTACTGGTTCTATCTCAACCGACGGTACAGACGATACACAGTTCCCAGATTATCGTATCACAATCACAACCAATCCATCAAGCAATACATCTGCTACAATTGGTAACCTAACATTTACCGTTGCTGCAACATCTACACCATCAGGTGCTACACTCAGCTATCAGTGGCAGAAATACAATGGTGCTACATGGGCTAACCTTGCAAATGCTGCCGGTCAGTATTTCAATGTTACATCTGCTACATTTACAGCAAACAACACCACAGCAAATGGCAACGTATTCCGTGCTCTCGTTTCAACAACTGGTGCAAACAGCGTAACATCAAGCAGCGCAACAATTCTATACGTAGTCTAATAAAAGAAGGATAAACCACTATGAAAAGTTTTAAGTCATATATTAGTGAGGAAGTCCTTCCAACAGCAAATGTTGAAAATGGTAATTTTGACATTGAAAACGAAGCTGTAAGAAGTCAAGTTAATGGAACCCTGGCTGCGGTTGTTGCCCAGCCAGCGGTTACACCATACGTTCTATTGCGTAAGGTATCAAAAGCATTATCATACTTTCACATCATTCTACCTAAAAGAACATTCCTTGAAGGTACAAAAGGTGTTGAGGTATATGAGGTAATGCAGTTTGGTGATAGAATGGGTATGACTGATGCGGGTGAGTTTGTTAGAGAAGTACCTGAAAAGTATTATTTATTTTTCCAGTATGGTATTGCACATCCATTTAACGTCACATATACTAAACCAAACATTGATGGTATGTATAGAGGCATGGCAAAGATTGTTGATAAAGCAGAACTTGATAGACTATTGAGTGCTGCCGAGTCAATGATGGCGGAATCATGTGATGATAAAGCAACAATGAGCCAGCGTAAAGCAGGCCGTGAAGAAATCCAGACAAATGGTAATCATGGCACACCAAGCACCGACAAGGCAATGGATACATCAGGTGAAAAATCTGCTGATGTAGATAAGAAATGGCCTGCCGTTGTTAAAGAGGCAATGACCCGTAAGCAGAAAGTTCGCAGTTTCATGTCTCATGATCCTGAGGCTGCTGAAAGAATCTTGAAAATGGGTAAAAAGGAACGTGAAGAGAAGAAGTCATTTGCTTCTGCCAAGAAAGAGATTAAACGTCTCAAGGAAGAACAGATTGATGAAGCTTCATATGAAAAATTAGATAATTATGTTAGAGATGCTCATGTAAGTGGAACAGGTGCCGCTGCTAGAGGTGAAATAGCAATGCACAGAGGTCAAAAAACTAGATTACATAGAGCAAACAAAACAGGTGAAAAAAGAGAACAGGGTATCAATCTTGCTTTAGATAAAATGGCAGGTCGTGCTTTAGTTCCTGCTAAAAGAAAAGAGAAAATGGAAGAAGAATATGAAAAGGTAGAGGCCGGTGTAAAGAAAAGACCAGGTGAAACTCATACCTTACATAGACGCAATCCTGGCCATAAAACCGAGTATCATACAATTACAACAGACCGTGATGGTCGTAAAAGTGTGAAAACTGGTAACCCAAAGTATATCAAAAAACATTGGGATAAGTTGGAAGAAAAGCACCTAACTCCTCCTGAAACGCGTAAGAAGGAAGAAATCGTAATGTCTATGAAGAAAGGTCTTCCTGGTTTCAAAGAGCGTTATGGCAAACGTGCAAAAGAAGTTATGTATGCCACAGCAACCAAGAGAGCAAAAGAACAGGTTGAAGAAGGTATGGCACCTATAAAGAAATCATATGCTATGCGTAAAATGAAGAAAAAGGTTTCTACACAGGTCAAGCAAGGTCTTGGTGTTGGTAAAGAAAAGACCTCTACCATTCTTGTAACAAATAAAGGTGATCCAAAGGCTGCCAGCGGCGGTGGAGTTCATCGTATTCCAAGAGATAAATACGATCCATCAAAGCATAACTTGGCATCCGAATAAGATGTAATGATAAATGATTTAAATGATGATAACTTTTTGATATATGCTGCTAAAGCTTATGACAAACCACACATAGTTACAAGTGAGTTTGAAGATGATCTAAAGCGGATAAAATATGTTAAAAGATTATTACGTAAATATAGACAAACAGGCGATTTTAAGGAGAGGTTGGTCTTAAATCATACGATCATCCTCTCCAATTGCTTTGGAGTCGAATCCACTGTTAATATGTTATTCTTTAAAGTGGATCAAGATGATTATCCCCTTCTAAAAACAATTCTTATATTTCTTAACTATATGCCAAAGAGATTAACAGTTTCGTTTAATAAATACCATGTAAGGCAAGAAGAAATACCAGTCAATCTGGAAATAGCAAACAGATTAAGGAATCTACAATGAAAAAAGTTTACGAAGATGGTGCGCCAACAATGAATATAGGTATTGGCGGTATTGCGGGAGCACCACCAGATAGTCCTCCTGTTCATCCAAGACATCAACCTAAGAAGAATAGATCGGTTCCTAATCCTATTATTGCTGATATGTTAAGAAGAAAGGTAATGGAAGAAGAAAAGAAACCGAAACCTGTAAATCTAACACCTAAGCAACAACAGGATAAAACTATTCCAAGTAGTGTTGCTTCATATGCAGAAAAGATTTATAGGGCCAGAATGAAACAACTTCGTGCACCTCGTACCGACTATTCTAAGAATGTTAATGAAGAAACATTCGCTGGTGCATCCGTGTTTGAGGTCTCTTCACATACATTTCATAATGCCAAGATGGAGAAGCGCAAAGGTAAACACTGGCGCACCTATCTTGATGAATGTGATGAACTATCGGAGATTAGACAATATGCCAATAAGAACCCAGGCAAACCAATTGTATTACAGAACAGAAACACAAATGAAATGGTATATGTAAGATATGGAAAGGGTAGATAATGTCAGAAGTATGTAAGAAACTATTCCCACATGAAGATACCGTAAACTTAAATAAGTTCTTCGGTGATCCTCGTGGCAGTAACGGACAAGTAAGTAGAAAGTGGTATGCTGAGAACATTGTAAAATGGACTCCACCTTATCCGATCTTTTATTCAGACGGTAAGAGAACACCATTAAGAACAATGCTTCTACATAAAAAGGTTGTAGATGTTTATACTGCGGCCTACACAGAAGTTAAAGAACACTTTACACCAGCCGAGATTAAAGAGTTGCATCTTGATATCTCTGGTGGAACATTCAATTATCGTCTAATGCGTGGTGGTTCAAGATTGTCAGTTCACGCATATGGAATTGCTATTGATATGGATCCAGCGAGAAACCCATTTCCTAAGAAGTGGGCAGAAGGTATGATTAATAGAGAGTTTTGTAATATCCTAATGAAGCATGGCATTTGGTGGCGCGGTATTAATGGTGATACTGACGCAATGCATTTTCAGTGTGCCTGGAGATACTGATGGCCGAGAATTCGCCACTGCCAACTGTAGTAATACAGAATGAACCATGGATCACCAGATTTTGGCGGCCCATGATGGCATGGCAATATTTTGTTGTGTGCATATTTGATTTTATTATCTTTCCTTCGTTATCACTATGGTATGCAAAACAGAGTGGTGCATATCAAGAATGGAAATGGGACCCATTGACCTTGAAAGACTCTGGTTTTTATCATATAGCAATGGGTGCAATAGTAGGTGTATCTGCTTGGACGAGAGGGCAAGAGAATTTAGAACGAACGAGAGTGTTCGGCCAGGCAATACTATCAGGCAACCCTTCGACGCCTCAATCAAACGAAGGCGTCGAACAACAAGGCCAGAATCCCTCCCCAGCGCCTTCACAAAAGCAGGGAGGATAGAAAAGGATTGGAATCAACAATGTCAGATAACGACACCAACGACCTAAACGATGCTGTTGGTGAAATCGTAACACGTAATGTACCACAGTTTATCACGGCCATTTTGGCTATTTGTGGTATTATAGCCGCTTACTTTATGACTATTGGAGATATGAAAGTAAAAGATATGGAACTCCAACAAAGAGTAACATATCTTGAACAAAAAGTGGACCACATTGAAGAAAGTGTAGATACGATTAAAAACAAACTTGAGGCACGTATTCCTGTTGTAGATGAAGATAGACAGGATCTTAGAAAAGAAATTGACAGCCTCAAGGAAGTCCTACAGCAAATGAGACCAATGTTAAAAAGATAACACTTGACATAGCGTTAGGTGAATGATATAGTATTGCTTTGTTATGTTTCAGGTGGAATATGTCCGTTTATATAGATAAAAAATATGTTTCCCTCCTCTCGCCCAAGTTGAAAAACTTTAAACAGAGGGGGGAATTTTTATGGAATTTTTCTTGTCCTGTTTGTGGTGATTCCAAAAAAGATAAACTAAAGGCAAGAGGTTATATCTACAAAAGGAAAGAACATTTTTCCTTTATGTGCCATAACTGTGGTTCTGGTATGGGACTATCTAAGTTTATTAAGTATGTTGATCCACACCTTTATAGTGAGTATCAACTGGAATCATTTGTTCAGTCTAATACATCAAATAGCACAAAAGTCGCCGATTATGTGACTAAACCCATTTTCAATATACCGGAGGCACCAAGGTCTATTCTACTTACGGATGCTAAGAGTATCAATGGATTAAGTCCATATCATCCTGCCAGATTATACCTTGAGAATAGAAAGGTTCCTACTGACAATCTATATTATGTTGAGGACTTTGCGGAGTTTGTAAAAGACTTGTTTCCTCAGTATGGCAAAACACTATATAAGGAACCACGCATCGTAATACCGTTTTATGATAAGGACGGTAAACTTCTTGGTATTCAAGGACGAGCAATTGAGAAAAATTCCAAAATCAAATATATCACAATCAAAGCCAATGACAATGATCCAAAAATCTTTGGATGGAATAGAGCAGTATTGTCCCGGATTCTGTATGTGGTTGAGGGACCCATTGACTCTCTTTTCCTTGACAATTGTATCGCTACTATGGATGCTGCGTTATATAATGCTCCTCATATAATTGGACTTGACAAAGACTATATATTCGTATATGATAATGAACCTCGTAATAAACAAATAGTTTCCAATATGAGGAAAACAATTGATTTGGGTTATAAAGTTTGTATATGGCCTAGTGACATTACCGAAAAAGATATAAATGAAATGGTCTTGGCGGGAAATTCACCTGCTACCATCCAACACATTATAGATAGTAATACACACAAAGGATTGATGGCGACGATGAAAATGAACCAGTGGAGTAAATTATGAAAATGTTAAAATTTACTAATTTGTCCAATGATAACGTTATTGATATGCCAATATATATTAACTCCGAATGGATTGTTGCCGTATTTGAACGATGCTCAGATACCGGCGGTAGTGTATCAACCACGATTTTTGGTGGACCGAATGGTACTACATGGACAGTTGAGGAAAGTTTAAGTCAAGTTATAAAAATAATTAATGAAGGAAAATAATTATGACAGACGTTGATCCAAACACACTTAAAGGGCGAGACCGTCCACTTTATATCAAAAAAGTTTTAGTAAGTTTAGGTTGGAAAGATTTTCAGGCCGCTGCTATGGTTGGCCAGTGTATGCAGGAATCTTATCCAGATTGTCGCACAAATGTATGGGGAGATAAACATACTGCATATGGTATTTGTCAATGGCGTGATAACTATGACAAGACAACTAAAAAGTATTCGCCAGGTCGTCTAACTGATTTGTTAAAGTTTGCCAATGATTTAAAGAATCCATTGGATGATCTTGATACACAAGCAAGGTTTATCAATTGGGAACTTACAAAGGGTTCTGAAAAGAATGTCGGCACAGCATTAAAGAAAACAAAGAACATTGATGAGGCTTTATTGATTGCTATTGGTTATGAACGTCCTCGCGGATATACACCTGCCGCACCACAGAATGGTGATGGTTTCGCTAATCGTTCCAAATATGCAAAGAGTTTACTATGAAATTAATCAAGTTATCATTAAATGTCCATGATGCCACAACATCAGGCAAAGAAGTTTACTTAACCTTAAATCAAATTGTTTCGATTCGCCCTTATAATTTTTCATCAGGAAATTATACAGAGATTACTATGATTAATGGTGAAAAGTTTCATGTAAAAGAAACGGTAAAACAAATTACACAAATGAGTAAAAAATGGTTCTAAACACAGCGAAGATCATTGCTCTAACACAACCAATCCTTTCTGCTTATGAAACAGGAACAGAAAGTCCGATTGGTGCCGAGGCCTTTATTGCTTATTGTGCCAGAGTATCAAATCCACAGAACCAAAGCAATACACTAACCGCACCAAAACTATTAGCATACCTTATCAAGCATAAGCACTGGTCACCATTTGAAATGGTATCTATCACAATGGATATCAATACTACCCGTGACATTGCACATCAGATTGTTCGACATCGTTCATTCTCGTTTCAAGAGTTTAGCCAGCGTTATGCAGACCCAACAAAGGATATGGGTTTCGTAACAAGAGAAGCACGATTGCAGGATGCGAAGAATAGACAGAATAGTATTGAGACATATAATGAAAACTTGCAGAAAGATTGGAAAAAGATACAACTTAATATGCAAGATATGGCAATCGGTGCATATAAGTGGGGAATAGAAAATGGTATCGCCAAAGAACAAGCAAGAGCAGTTCTACCAGAAGGTCTAACCAAAACTCGTCTATATATGTCTGGAACGCTTCGTTCATGGATTCATTACATTGATGTCAGGGCCGAAGAAGGTACACAAAAAGAACACCGCCAAGTTGCTATCTCCGCTAAAAAAGAAATACTAATGCATTTTCCGTCATTAAGAGAATATTGGGAAGAGGAATAAAATGGAATCACTATATCAAGAATTTATTTATAAGAGCCGTTACAGTCGTTATTTACCTGAAAAGAACCGTAGAGAAAACTGGGAGGAAACAGTTGAACGTTATCTTACCTTTATGCATAATCATCTCACCAATAATTATAGCTTTGATTTGGCACCTCACCGTGAGAAGATAAAGAAAGCAATCGTTGACCTTAAAGTCATGCCTTCGATGAGAGCCTTGATGACATCAGGCAAAGCACTAGAACGTGACAATACTTGTGGTTATAATTGTTCATTTCTTCCCATTGATGATCCTAAAGCATTTGATGAGGCCATGTTTATTCTATTATGTGGCACTGGTGTTGGTTTCTCCGTTGAGAGGCAATTCATTAATCAGTTGCCAGAAATTCCGGAAAAACTATTTGACTCAGAAACAGTAATCGTCGTAAGAGACAGTAAGGAAGGATGGGCAAAGGCTCTCCGTATGCTTATTGCACTTCTCTATACGGGCGAAGTTCCAAAGTGGGACCTGACCAAGGTTCGACCAGCAGGAGCACCTCTAAAGACATTTGGTGGTCGTTCATCTGGACCAGGCCCACTTTCGGAACTATTTAAGTTTGTTGTTAAGATGTTCCGTAATGCACACGGCCGTCGTCTCACTTCACTAGAATGCCATGACATTATGTGTAAGATTGGTGAGGTTGTTGTTGTCGGTGGTGTTCGCCGTTCTGCTATGATCAGTCTATCAAACCTTAGTGATGATCGTATGCGTCATGCGAAAGCAGGTGCATGGTGGGAGGCCAACCCTCAACGTGCCCTATCAAACAACTCTGCCGTGTATAATGAGAAGCCAGAGATTGGTACATTCATGGCAGAATGGGTATCATTGTATGAAAGTAAATCAGGTGAGAGAGGATTATTCAGCCGTGAAGCATGTCAAAAAATCGCAAAACGAAATGGCCGCAGAAATGCTGATCAACTATTTGGCACCAATCCTTGCAGCGAAATCATCCTTAGACCATATGGTTTCTGCAACCTCACGGAGGTTGTTATTAGAGCAGATGACACCATGGAAACTATTCGTGAGAAAATTGAGGTTGCGACTATTCTTGGTACTTTTCAATCTACTCTTACGGATTTTCCCTACCTAAGAAAGATTTGGCAGAAGAATGCCGAAGATGAACGCCTACTTGGTGTATCACTAACAGGCATCTATGATTCCAAGTTGTTTAACAATCCAAACGATAAAGAGATTAAGGCACGCCTTGCTTCTCTCCGTGACTATGCTATTGAGGTAAATAATGGACTGGCTGAGAAACTTGGGATTAACCCTGCTGCTGCTATT
>SXGT01329402.1_pt1 | contig 167039 bp, 151 predicted proteins | sample 3176221 | NCBI WGS metagenome assembly SXGT01 (sample SAMN11356862, study PRJNA531348) | freshwater metagenome | isolation source: freshwater sample F1-120 | place: China: Fuxian Lake, Yuxi | collected 2017-12-25 | reverse complement strand
GGGTATAACTTTTTACGGTCATACCTCATTGAAGTATTTGTTTTGCCGTGGGTATCTTTCAAAGATAAGTGCAGAGCACTCACTTCGCGCTATTTGAGCATGAAAAATAGAGCCACATATTGGCATTGACTTATGGCACGCTGTTGAGTTCTCAAGGTACGGATGCGCACTGGTCCTAGGAACTCTCCTAATTTCAGGGCAGACTGCCAAACGTAGTCCATGCTTCACGGCACGGTCAAACCGCACGGTGGAGTGGGCTACATGTGGGAATCGATGCTGTTCGGCCTTAATCGTCCGATTCACAGCAGGGACGTAACTATAACCCCAGGCCCGAAGAGGGTCAAATCGGACTTTTTGATCGTGGCCAAGAGGGCGATTTGAGCCACTGCAGTAGCGGGCCAAGCTCTTCTGACTCTTAGCCCATATGCGGGCAAGGAGCTACACCAGCTCCACAGCTGCCAAATCCCGCTTGCCCTTGCGCAAAATCGCATATTTACCGCATAGAAACTCGTTTTTTGTCGGTGCCCAATCCTCACTGGTCACCTTCTCATTATTGAGATAGGCACCTCCATCTTTGACCACACGGCGTGCAGCTGATTTAGAGTCAACGATTCCAGTAGCTGCCAGAAGATCTACCCACGATGGAATGGCACCACCTCGCACAACTGTGGTGCGAGGAAGTTCTGCCAACGCACTGGCAAGAGTAGCCTCATCGAGTTTACTCAGATCGCCCTGACCAAAGAGTGCCTTGGCTGCAGCCTCCACACGAATAGTGGCCTCTGCCCCGTGTACAAGAGTTGTCAACTCACGCGCCAGTTCGCGATGGGCCTGACGCAATCCTGGATCTCTCTCATGAGATTGCCCCAGTTGGGTGATCTCCTCATGAGACTTAAATGAGAAGGCTTTGAGAAGGTTAATGACATCACCATCGGCAGAATTCAACCAAAACTGGAAAAAAGCATATGGCGAGGTCATGGAAGGATCGAGCCAGATGCTGCCACTGGCACTTTTACCAAATTTAGACCCGTCGCTTTTTGCAAGAAGCGGGACCGTTAGTGCGTGTGCCGATCCGGTTTCAACACGACGAATCAAATCAAGACCGGCGACGATATTACCCCATTGGTCTGAGCCGCCAATCTGCAGGGTGCAGTTGTTCCTCCGAAAGAGTTCGAGGTAGTCAAAGGACTGTAAAACCTGGTAGGAAAACTCTGTATATGAAATACCACCTGCTTGAAGCCGGGATGCCACCGAATCTTTTGCCAGCATTTGATTGACTGAGAAGTGTTTGCCAATATCCCGAAGGAACTCAATAGCACCCAATGCAGATGTCCAATCCAGGTTATTGACGACAAGGGCTGGATTTGTAGTGCTATCGAAATCTAGAAAAGCAGAGAGCTGCTTGCGAATAGATAACACCCAGGCTTCAACAACCTCATTACTATTGAGAGTTCGCTCGTCACTGCGTCCGCTGGGATCACCCACAAGACCGGTGGCTCCCCCCACTAATGCAATGGGGTGATGGCCAGCTAGCTGAAAGCGTCGAAGAACCAAGAGCACAACCAAGTTGCCCACGTGCAACGAGTGCGCCGTTGGATCAAAGCCTATGTAGGCGGTGATGGGCTTTTTCATCGCTTCAAGGAGCGCTTTTTCATCGGTGGACTGAGCCAGTAAGCCTCTCCAGCGCAGATCTTCAATCAGATTCATGCACTCATCATCTCTAAAAAGGTACTGGCCTTGCTGGCAATCGCACTGCGTTGCGCAGTATTTGCAGCAAGGGCGAGTTCAATCTGAGCCTTCACAAGTGATGGAGCAGTTCCTCCAGTACTCGTGCGTGATGCAAGAGCCCCCTGCACTGTGAGCCCAGAGCGCACTCCAGCGTCTAGGCCTTGGTGAATACCGAGAAACTCTTCATCGGTGAGCTCATGGAGTTGGCGGCTCGTAGATTCGCAGAGTGCAACACATGCACCTGCAGCCTCATGGGCTATCGCAAAAGGAATCTTTTTGCCCACCAAATAATCTGCTATCTCGGTGGCCAATGAGAAACCAAGAGGTGCAGATGCCGCCATTTTCCTGCGATCAAAATCAGTTGTTGCAATCATCCCAGTGAGGGCTGGAAGAAGGAGCAGCAGTGTATCGATGCTATCAAAGAGTGGCTCCTTGTCCTCCTGTAAATCCCGGTTATATGCGAAGGGTAAGCCCTTGAGCATCGTCAAAAGCGCGACAAGGTTGCCTGTAAGTCGTCCAGATTTTCCGCGAGCAAGTTCGGCAATATCGGGATTCTTCTTCTGAGGCATGATTGAAGATCCAGTTGCATAGGCATCTGAAATCTTCGCCCAACCAAACTCGGTAGAGGCCCAAAGTGTCCACTCCTCCCCTATTCGGGACAGGTGGACTCCAATGAGTGAGAAGATAAACAGGGCCTCGGCCACATAGTCACGATCGCTGACTGCATCGATACTATTTGCAAAACTTGAGTGGAAACCTAAACTTTTAGCAGTAGCTGCTGGATCAAGTGAGAGTGAGGAACCGCCCAAGGCTCCGGCACCTAATGAGCTCACCGATGCTCGGGTCAACCAATCATTGATGCGATCGAGATCGCGTGCAAGTGCATGGGCATGCTTTGCTAACTCATGAGCAAATGAGATGGGTTGTGCGTGTTGGATATGTGTGAAACCTGGTGCGGCATCGTTCACGTACTGCGCTGCCTTCTCTAAAAGCGCACTCTGCACATCGGCAATAAGTAGTGCAATCTCCAAGATATGATCGATGGCGAATAGACGCAGATCAGTCGTAACCTGATCATTGCGAGAGCGCCCTGCGCGAAGGGCTCCCCCGAGAGCTCCTAGTTTTTGACTCAGTCCACGCTCAAGCGCGCTATGCACATCCTCATCTGAGGAGATAGGCAAAAATCGATTGCTGGCAACCTCACTGGCTAACTCCCTCAACGCTGCTCTAATAGCGGTCGAATCCGGGCCAGAGAGAAGTTGAGCAGATTCTAGGTTATCCAAATGCGCAAGCGATGAGCGAATGTCATACGGTGCAAGGCGCCAATCAAAATCAATACTGCGCGAGAGTGCAAAGGTGGCATCGGCCGCGCCTTGTGAGAAGCGTCCACCCCAAAGAGCCATCTACGTATTCCCCACTTTTGATTGTGCGTATGCCCGCAATTCTTTCGCTAATTGAGCCCCACCCGTTGCTTTCTTGGAAACAAGAATAATCGTGTCGTCACCTGCGATGGTGCCGATTACTGAACTCAGATTGGCGTGGTCGAGGGAGCTAGCCAGAAACTGCGCCGCCCCTGGTGGAGTGTGAATGACGGCAAGGTTTGCGCTGTGTTCGACGGAGAGAATGAGCTTTGAGGGCATGGGTGCGACCCGTGCCAGTGCTTCATCACTTGATCCGGGAATCTTGTAAATTGATTCCCCTTTTTTTGTACGTGCTCGTATCGCTCCTATCTCCTCTAGGTCACGACTGGCAGTTGCCTGTGTGACAAGATAACCAGATTTTTTTAGAAGTACTACTAAATCGGATTGAGAATGAACGAGTCCAGATTCAATAAGGGAGATCACTTTTGCCCTACGTGCTGATGCGCTATTAGCTGACATGTGTCATCACCTTTTTAAAGATTGAAATAAAAGTACCGATCTGAGCAGGTGAGACGGTAAGTGCGGGGGCGATACGAATAGTCGTTGGGGTTGGCGCGTTGACTAGGACCCCAGCAGAGCGTAAATCCACCAAAACCTTCTGAGCAATTGGATTGGTGAGTTCAATTCCGATGAGTAGACCTGCCCCACGGATCTCATTGACACCCGGAATCAGGGCTATCTCTTGAAATAATCTCTTTTCGTGTTTTTTGACGGCGATCATCAAATTATTTTTTTCAATGTAATTAAGGATTGCAAGCCCTGCAGCGCATGTGATGGGGTTACCACCAAATGTAGAGCCATGATCTCCTGGTGCAAAAAGATAGGCAGATGCCCCACATGCAATCATCGCCGAGAGGGGTAGGCCACCGCCCAGCGCCTTGGCCAGAGTAATCACATCAGGTCGTATGCCTGAGTACTCATATCCAAACCAATCCCCTGTTCGAGCTATACCAGTCTGGACACAATCTGCAACCATGAGAGCTCCAGTTGCATCACAAATCTCTCGAACTCCAGCTAAATAATCTGGTGGCGGGACGATGACACCAGCCTCTCCCATAATCGGCTCGATAATGACCATCGCGGTTTTTTTATTGACCACTCGCCTCATCGCCTCAATATCGCCATAAGGAACGTGTTTGACACCCTTGAGAAGTGGCAAAAATGGTTCGCGCTTGGAGGGCTGACCCGTTAAGGACAGTGCTCCCATAGTGCGCCCATGGAATGCTCCTTGCGCTGCAACCATACGAGAGCGCCCCGTACGACGAGAGAGTTTAATCGCAGCCTCGACCGCCTCAGCCCCTGATTGAGCGAAGAATACTCGAGCATCGCTATCTCCACTCATCTCTTTAAGTTTTCCCGCGAGTGCGACCGCTTTAGGATGGGCGTAAAAGTTGCTGACATGGCCCAGTACAGATACCTGTTTAGTCACAGCCTTTACGATCACAGGATGTGCGTGCCCGAGGGCATTTGTCGCAATACCGCCAAGAAAATCCAAGTACTTTTTGCCATCGCTATCTACTACTACAAGACCTTTCCCGCTAACAAGGGCCAGTGATGGTGGACCATAGTTATTTTGCATTACCTGCGACCAGTTATCTAATACTCTGCCATCCTTCATGCATTCACCAACGTTCCGCCATGGCCGGCTAAGGCTTGCACAAAACTCTCTGGATCGGTGCCATCAATGATGCGCACAGCCTGTGCTCCTGCTGCGATAGCATCAAGTGTGGCCTGTACTTTTGGAGCCATCCCCTCTGCAAAACTCAACTTGATAGCCTCTAGCTCTCTAGCACTAATCTGCGATATCAGTGAAGTTGTGTCAGGCCAGTTTCGATAGATACCGGCTACATCTGTCATCACAATCAGAGCAGATGCATTCAATGCCGCTGCAATCGCTGCAGCGGCAAAATCTGCATTGACGTTGAGGCCAGTGATCAAATCCTCATCACTAGAAATCGGAGCGATTACAGGAACAATCTCTTTTTTGAGTAGTTCAAGAATTTGGGATGGATCAACTGATGTAATCTCCCCCACCAGTCCAAGATTGATCGGGCTGCCATCAATCAAAGTAGTGCGGCGTTTGGCGATAATCGTTGGATGGGTGCGAGCAGAAATCGCCTGCGCAGAGATCCCAGCCTTGCGCAGGCCTTCGGTAACGGCTGTTCCAACAAGGTTTACAAGTACGTCTTCGACAACATCGAATATCTCTTGACTCGTGACTCGAAATCCACCAATCCACCTACTTTCGATGCCGCGAGCTTGAAGTGCCAGATCGATCTGAGGCCCTCCCCCATGGACTATGACGATGTGTTCGCCCTGAGTCAGTGCTGCAGCAATAGCAGCAGCAAAACCTCCATTTTCATCCTTCATGGCATGTCCACCAAATTTTACGACAATCATGTTGAGTACGCTGAATTCTCTTGTACATAATCATGGGTTAGATCATTTGTTAGAACTGTTGCAGTTCCTAATCCCACCTTCAAATCGATCTCAATCCTTACTAAGGGATCTGAGAAGTCTACGAGTCTCTTATCCTGATCAGGTGTGCTATCGCTGCACACCCTGACACCATTGAGTTTGACATCAATAGTATTCGGATTCATCTCTGCATCGGCTGTACCAACGGCGGCAAGCACCCGTCCCCAGTTGGGATCGCCTCCAAATATTGCAGCCTTGAGAAGATTGTTGCGCGCACATGCCCGTGCTACCTTCAGCGCATCATCCTCACTCTTTGCATTGTTGACAGAGATCGATACTGTCTTTGTCGAGCCTTCTGCATCGGCTATCAGTTGGCCTGCTAAATCTGCGCAGATGTCCATGAGCGACGCTTCCAGGTCAGCATCACTAATTGAAATTTGAGATGCCCCTGAAGACATAAGTAAAACGGTGTCATTTGTTGATGTACAGCCATCGGAATCGATACGGTTAAAGGTTCGGTCTATCACACGAGAAAAAATCGCCTGGGCAAAGGATGAAACCCTCGCATCTGTCATGACGACACAAAGCATCGTGGCAAGTGCAGGTGCTAACATCCCCGCACCTTTAGCGATTCCTGCAAAACAGATGCCCATATGCTCACGAGTTGAGATCTTGGGCACGGAGTCAGTAGTCATAATCGCACGAGCCGATGAGTCCAAACCCTCACTAGTCATAGTGGGTGCTATCACTCGTATGCCATCGATAATCTTTTGCATCGGCAGAAACTCACCAATTAGTCCCGTCGAACATACTATGACCTCACCAGATGAGATAGACAAGAGCTCACCTACGAGTTCAGCTGTGGCATGGGTGTCAGCAAAGCCCTGTGGCCCAGTGCATGCATTAGCTCCGCCGGAGTTAAGAACGACGGCGCGAACAAACCCGCCTTTGGCTACTTCTCTAGACCAGATGACGGGTGCTGCAACGATCTTGTTACGTGTAAAGACGGCAGCTGCCTCAAAGCGTGGACCCTGATTTTCAATCACCGTCAGATCCAACGCCCCCGAACTTTTGAGTCCTGCCGCAATCGATGCACTGCGAAAGCCGGAAGGAAGTTTCATGCTCCCAGCCCGTCTAGTGAGAGACCAGAGCCCTCATGAAAGCCACACATGAGGTTGGCATTTTGTATCGCTTGTCCGGCAGCGCCCTTTCCTAAATTATCGAGTGCCACCGAGACAATCAAGCGATTAGTGTGCGTATCTACGACGACCTGTATCTGGGTCTTATTGCTGCCAGTAAGAGATGCGCTCGATGGCATATATCCAGGTGAGAGCACATCAACAAAATACTCATCGTTGTAGGCAGTGGTATAGAGGGAATAGACCTCTTGCGTTGTAATAGATGTCGTCAGCCTTGCAGTGATAGTCGATAGAATTCCACGCGGCATCGGAGCTAGTATGGGAGTGAATGAGATTTTCACATTGCTGGCACACAGGGCTGAGAGAGCCTGTTCAATTTCTGGAGTATGTTGATGAACCCCTCCAAACTTATAGGAGGTCAGTGAGCCCATTACTTCGCTAGCAATCAGATTCATCTTGGCACTGCGACCAGCCCCTGTTGTGCCAGATGCTGCAACCACTGTTATGTCATTTGTATCTATGACTGCAAGTGCTGGTACAGCTCCAAGGATAACTGAAGTCGCATAGCAGCCTGGATTGGCAACTCTTGATGCACTCTTGATTTCATTTCGCCCACCAGGTATCTCAGGGATGGCATAACACCATGTGCCTGCATGCTCGCTACCATAGTATTTCTTCCACTGATCCGCATCAGTGAGTCTAAAATCAGCACCTAGATCTACAATTTTGATTGTCTCAGGAATAGTAGAGACGAGCGCTCCCGATTGGCCATGAGGAAGTGCGATAAAGATTATCTCAAGAGCGGACATATCCAAGGAGTTCACGTCAATGAATGAGCGCCCTCTATAACTTGTCAACTGTGGGTGAATCGATGTTATGAGCTCGCCTGCATTGCTGTGGGCTGTGACTGCAACGACTTCAAAATGAGGATGAGTCGCTAACAATCTCAGAAGCTCTCCCCCTGCATATCCACTTCCACCTATTACGGCCGTTTTCATGAGTTGAGCCTACAAGAAAATCAATATTTATGCAAACTTATGCATATTTATGCGCTGCGAACCACTGCCCCGCACTCCGATGCCGCTCGTTCGGTTGCCGCCTGCCGTAAGGCAGAGACCTCATCTCCTGTGAGTGTCCTATCCGGACTTCGAAATGTCAGAGTGAAAGCTAGAGAGATCTTGCCATCTGCGAGCTTTTCATAGCGATCAAAGAGAGAGATGGATTCTAGTAGTGGTCCGGCCCCTTGGCGCAGTGCCCTCTCAACATCGCGGGCTAAGACACGATTATCAACGATCAGTGCAACATCTTGAATCGCTGCGGGCATAGCACCGAGTGCCCTCGCTTGCACCATCGCGCTATCAGGTAGTGCATCAAGGTTTACAACAAATGCCACTGCGCGAGGTGGGAGTGCGAAAGTGCTGACCACTCCAGGATGAAGCTCACCAGCATGTGCAGCCGGCTTACCATCGATAATGAACTCAACACAGCGCCCTGGATGCCAAGGTGCAAAATCGCTGCGCTCTTGTACCCATGTCAAATGTGACAACTCTAGGATTCGCTCTACGTGGGCGATAGCATCATATAGATCAAATACTCGGGATTTTCCACGCCATGACTCACTCTCGACTTTTCCAGCAAGAATCGCACCAAGGTGCAGGTGTTGCACAGGGACTGATGAAAAGATCTGAGCAATCTCATCTTTTCCTGGTTTGTGTCCAAGTTGCGGGGAGATAGCAGGGATAAGTCTCTGTGAATTGCGGAAAATAGAGCCGATTTCAAAGATGGCAATATCTTTTGCGCCTCGTCCAATATTTCGCTGGGCAACAGCAGCAAGACCGGGTAGCAAATGAGTGCGCAGAACTGGATAATCCTCAGACATTGGATTAGCTAGACGATACGTTGATGCACGCTCACCCTCATAGCCCATAGATTCGATAATCGCATCACTTGTGAAAGGAAATGTCTGTACCTCTGATAGACCCTGGGCGGCAAGTGAGGCTGCGATAGCGCGTCTGCGTTTTTGGGCCACAGTGAGTGATGCCTGCTTTGGCCGTGGTGGCAGGATAGATGGAATGGCGTCGTAGCCGATCATGCGCGCAACTTCCTCAGCAAAATCTGCTGGCGCACTCAGATCCCAACGCCACGATGGTGGATCTACTGCAAAATCTGCAGCAACATCGCAGCCAAGGGTCGTGAGTATCTTCCTTATTGCATCGGTGCTGACTTTCATACCCAGTGTTCGGCAGATATAGTCGGGATCTAGTTCAACAATGGGGGCGAAGATTGGCACACCAGCACTCAAGCTTTGGATATGTAGCGCTCCCCCGAGCTCGATCAGGAGCTGGGCGCAACGAGCAGATGCAAATTCGGCCAGAGATGGATCAACGCTTCGCTCAAAGCGCCGTGATGCCTCGGTTGAGAGCTTGTGGCACCGGGAGTTTCTTGCGATAGCACTAGGGTCAAAGCGAACGGCCTCTACTGCCAAATCTGTCGTTGTATCTGTAATCTCTGAGTCACGCCCTCCCATAGTTCCAGCAAGTGCTAACAGATGCTTATCATCCATCACCATAAGATTATCGCTATCAATCTGGCGCTCTTGTCCGTCAAGGGTTGTAAATCTCTCGCTTTTAGATACATAGCCAATGGTCAGACTGCCTGAAATCTTTTTTGCATCAAATGCATGGAGAGGCTGGCCTAACTCGAGCATGACATAGTTTGTGATATCCACGGCTAATGAGATGGAGCGCATGCCCATCTTCTCAATACGACGTGTCATCCATAGAGGCCTCGGAGCTTTAGGGTTGAAATTACTCAATGTGCGCAGGTGAAAGGTGCTAGCCCCAGACTTGAGTACTGGTTTAATTCCGGTACCAGTATCTTTGAAAGTAAGCATCCGAAGTGCATCTACCGGATCGACATAGGCGACGTTGAGGGCGGCAGCAATTTCACGAGCTAAACCACGGATACTTAGTGCGTATCCTCGATCTGGATTGACGGCTATATCAAAGATAACGTCATTGATGAAGAGAGTCTCGCGTGCATCATCACCAACTGAGGCATGCCCAGGTGCAATAACGATGATGCCAGCATGTTCATCACTCAAGCCCAATTCGCGGGATGAGCAAATCATTCCATCACTGACTTTCCCGTATGTCTCTCGCCGCCCAATTTCAGCACCACCTGGCAACACCACACCTGGAAGTGCTACGACGACGAGATCACCAACTACAAAATTGGAAGCCCCGCAGATTATAAAGCGCGTCTTAGCCTGTCCGCAGTTTAGACCGACGTAACGAATGGGCTTTTTAAACTCAGTCATCTCCTCAATTGAGAGCACTTCTCCAATAACCAGTGAGCCCGTTAAATTTCGCCCTTGATAAATAATCTCCTCAACCTCGAAGCCCACACGAATAAATGCTTCGGCAATAGCCTCTGGGCTCAGAGATGAGGGAATGGCAGCAAACTCTTTGAGCCAGGATAAGGGCGCGCGCATCAAAGACCAATCCCAAATTGGCGTGTGAATCGAACATCACCCTCGACGATCTCATGCATGTCTGTTACACCATGTCTGACCATTAATGTGCGTTCGACTCCCATTCCAAATGCAAAACCTGAGTAAATCTGAGTATCTATTCCACAATTCTGTAAGACCTTTGGGTTTACCATCCCGCAGCCGCCCCATTCAATCCACTGGCCATTAAAGAAAACATCAACCTCTGCACTGGGCTCAGTGAAAGGAAAGAAAGATGGACGCAGACGAGTTATGACATCGGCGCCAAACATGGCTTGGGCAAAGTTTTCCAGAACTCCCTTGAGATGGGCCATAGTAATTGCGCGATCGACAACTAATCCCTCTACTTGATGAAAGACGGGACTATGAGTTGCATCCAACTCGTCGGCGCGAAATGTGCGTCCTGGTGAGATGATATAAATCGGAGGCTCTGATGTGAGCATTGTGCGAATCTGAACAGGTGATGTCTGGGTGCGAAGGACCATCCCGGATTCAAGTGGCTCTATAAAAAATGTATCCTGCATAGTTCTGGCGGGATGATCACCTGGAATATTCAGTGCATCAAAATTAAGCCATCCTGACTCCATCTCTGGGCCCTCTTGAACGCTGTAACCCTGATTGACAAAGAAATCACTAATCTCGTTCTTCATAATTGTGATTGGATGCAGGCCACCCTTATGAGATCGATTAGCCGGCAGAGTCACATCAACGATCTCATCGAGAAGAATCTTTGAATCACGCGCTGCCTCTAGAGTTGCTGTCGCATTTGCCAGTGCCGATGCGATAGCTGTCTTTGCATCTCCGATGATCTTTCCAAAGCTAGATTTCTCATCTGGTGTCATAGCACCAAGTCCGCGAGAGGCAAGGGCAACTGGAGATTTATCTCCTGCATGTGCAAGGCGCGCAACTTTGAGTTGGTCTAAATCCTGGGCCGCCTTGAAGGCGTTCTGGGCATCTGATACCCACCCTGCAACTTCTTTCTCACGCATGGGACGAGTCTATCGGGTCAAAGTTTAAGAAGTGCGCATATTTGAAAGGTGATACATGACAATCGATGCCGCCACTGAAAGATTGAGGCTTTCAGCCGAGCCAGTCATAGGAATAGTTACTGACTCGATATTTGGGATTGATTCTTCAATACTCAAGCCTCTAGCTTCGTTACCAAAGATTGCAAGGCAATCACTAGTTACAATGAAATCTTCTAATCGCTGCGTAGCATTTGTTGTCAAGGTGAAAGCTTGTAAGGGCATGTTAGAAATAAGGGTAGATAACTCGACCGATTCAAAGATCGGAATATGCCAAAGCGAGCCAGCGGTGCTTCGAACGACTTTTGGTGAATACATATCAACGCTACCCGGTGATGTAATCACGGCATCCATTCCAAAGGCGTCGGCGGATCGAAGAATCGTTCCAGCATTACCTGGGTCTTGAACCTGTGATAAGTATATGAATCTGCGTCCACCGTTGAGTTTAATATCCTCAAGACGCTTGCGAGGGATACTACAAATTGCAAGAATTCCTTGAGGTGTGATGGTCTGTGACATTTCGCGCATGACATCATCACTGACATCAAAGATGGGAAGTCGGGAGAGATCAATAGTTTCATTTAATTTCAAGCGAGCCAACTGCGTCAGATACAGCGTTGTCATTCGAGGGCCATTGGGTGAATTTATTGCCTCACGAAAACACTGCATTCCCTCTGCTACAAACTCACCGGCTGATCGTCTTTCTTTTGCTCCACGAGAACCGATAAGAGCCTTAACTCGCGCGATATGTGGCGAGTTCAGGCTCTCAATCATTAGAGCGAGTTATCCGAGGAGGCTCTTACGAGCAAGATCCACAAGAGTTTTGAATGTTGTTGGATCGTTGGTTGCCAAATCAGAGAGTACGCGGCGATCTACTTCAACTCCTGCAGCTTTCAAACCCTGAATGAAACGATTATACGTAAGGCCATGTGAGCGACAACCGGCGTTGATACGCTGAATCCATACGCGCCGAAAGTCACCTTTCTTGTCTTTGCGATCATTGAAGGCATAGACCATTGAATGAGTGACCTGCTCTTTCGCCTTTGTGAAAAGGCGTGAGCGCTGGCCACGATAACCACTTGCGCGTTCAAGGGTCGTGCGACGCTTCTTTGCAGCATGGACACCACGTTTTACTCTCATCTAATTCACAGTCCTTACTTCAAGCCAAGCATGCGCTTGGCCGTCATCGTTACGGTTGGTTTAGCTGATTGCTCGGTTGAGAGACGACGAGTTTGGCGTGAAGATTTATGCTCAAGCAAGTGACGCTTGCCAGCACGCTCGTGCATGATCTTTCCTGTGCCTGTGACCCGGAAAGTCTTCTTTGCTCCACTATGCGTTTTCATCTTTGGCATCTCTATGCTCCATCCCTTGTCTTGGCGGCTGCCTTAGCTATGGCTATACGAGCCGCCTTAGCCTCTGCAACTGCCTCTGTCTTCTTCTTTGTGGGTCCAATCACCATTGTCATATTTCTTCCCTCTTGCTTTGGGGCAAACTCGATGAATCCAAATTCTGCAATATCCGTTGCCAGACGTTGCAGCATCTTGTATCCAATCTCGGGTCGTGTCTGTTCACGGCCACGAAACTTCATCGTCACCTTCACCTTGTCGCCACCTTTTAAGAACTTCTCCACTTGATTACGTTTGGTTTCATAATCATGTGTTTCAATCTTCGGTGTCAACCGCACTTCCTTCACCACAATGTGGGTCTGGTTCTGCCGCGCCTCGCGTGCCTTCTGTGCGATTTCGTACTTATACTTTCCGAAATCCATGATCTTGCACACTGGTGGATTGGCCTCTGGGGCGATCTCGACTAAGTCCAGACCAACCTCATCGGCCATCCTCAACGCGATATCGATATCTACGAGCCCTACCTGTTGACCGGTGTGTCCAATCAAGCGAATTTGAGGCGTACGTATTCGATCATTAATGCGTGGTTCTGTGCTGACTGTGTTCTCCCTCGGTCTGAGTAAAGCGCTTTGGTGTCGCAGCGCATTGCAAAAGAAAACCGCAAGGATAGAAGGTGCTCTTCATCCGACAAACCAGATCGCACAAATGTCGATTTAGGTGGGAGCGGTAACTCCTCTTGCAGTGAGCTGTTAGGCCACTGGTCTGGCCCAAGGCTACCTGAGCCCAAGCAAAGAGGGAAATCCTCGCCTTTTAGGCCCCCATCGCATGCAGGCCCCCATCGACATGGATGATCTCAGCGGTCGTTTTGGGAAACCAGTCCGATAACAAGGCGATCGCGGCTTTGGCAGCTGGGACTGGATCATTGACATCCCATGTAAGGGGAGAGCGCTCACTCCAAACTCTCTCAAAATCGGCGAAACCAGGGATAGATTTCGCCGCCATCGTGCGAATCGGACCTGCGGCGATTAAATTCACACGAATATTCGCAGCACCCAAATCTCGGGCGAGATAGCGTGATGTCGATTCAAGGGCCGCCTTTGCAACACCCATCCAGTCATATTGTGGCCAGGCAACTGATGCATCGAAATCTAGACCAACAACTGAGCCAGCACCGGGAAACAGAGGCCGAGCTGCCATCGTAAGTGCCTTGAGCGAGTAAGCAGAAATGTGAATCGCCGTAGCGACATCCTCCCACGATGTATTCAGGAAGTTTCCACCAAGAGCGGCCTCAGGTGCAAAACCGATGGAGTGAACCACGCCATCTAGACCATGCGGAAAGTATTCGCGCACTCTAGATTCTAGGGCTGCGAGATCTTCGGCATTGGTCACATCTAACTGCAAGACAGGAGCCGGTTTTGGGAGCCTGCCTGCGATTCGAGTTGTGAGAGAGAGAGCGCGACCATATGAAGATAAGAGAACCTCTGCTCCCTGTTCTTGGGCCAGTCGTGCAATGTGAAATGCGATCGATGCATCGGTGAGTACACCGGTAACAAGTATCTTCTTCCCCTCTACAATTCCCATTTAATGGCCCATCCCCAATCCTCCATCAACTGGGATGACTGCCCCGGTGATGTAGGCGGCCTCGGGTGATGCGATGAATCTGACTACATCTGCAATCTCTGAGGCAGAGCAGAAGCGTCCAAGTGGAATTGATGATGAAATCTCTTTTCGCCGCTTTTCATCCAACTTTGATGTCATATCCGTCTCTACAAAGCCTGGAGCGATTACGTTGGAGGTGATCCCACGACTGCCAATTTCACGGGCGAATGAGCGGGCCATACCTACAAGCCCAGACTTGCTGGCAGCGTAATTGACTTGACCAGCTGCACCGGTAGCTGCCACCACTGAACCAACAAATATGAGACGCCCACGCTTGAGTTTGAGTAGGCCCATACTTGCCCGACGCGCGACCCGGAATGCACCGGTCAGATTCGCATCGATGACACTCTCGAAATCAGAGTCGAGCATGCGCATCACCAATCCATCCTTGGTTATCCCTGCATTTGCGACGATGATCTCTGGAATCCCCCACTGCGCCTCGATTGAATCAAAGGCCTCATCAACACTTTGAGTCGAAGTGACATCCATCAGCACGCTTTGAAGGCCCTCTGGTGCTGGGCCAGAGCGATATGCGGCGACTACCGAATGTCCGTCGGCCTTGAGCGCGTGAGCTATCGCCAATCCAATGCCCCGATTTGCACCAGTGACTAAAGCAAGTGAGGCCATAAAGCCCAATCTACTGGCTACTCCAAAGTATTCAAAAGATGCAGCTCAAGATGGTGGGCAATAGGCTTAGGTCATGAGTGATGAGAGGGAAGTCTTTGATATCACCAGTGCACCACGATCGCTAAGTGCCGATCAATCTGGGCGCCAGAGGCGATACTTCCTCTCAATGATGATCCGGACAATCTGCTTTGTCCTCACAGTTATATTACCAAGCCCCTATCGCTGGATAGCTCTATTTGGCGCAGTCGTTCTCCCCTACTTTGCCGTTGTCATAGCAAACGCCGGGCGCGAGACTTTTATACCTGGGGCGCACGTGCGTGATGAGAAACCGAGAGCCATCTCATAAACTACAGTGAACTCCATGCAGCGCGAACCATGGGGACTGCTCAAATCTCTCCTGACTTTGACTCTCATATTTCTCTGCCTTTGGGCTGCACAATGGCAGTATCAGCGAGGCGTGGATCGACATGCACGTAACTCGGTCATTGAGAAACGTATCACTCTCCCTGCGATACCACTGAGAGATCTTGCTCTGGCCCCAGCCAGTGGGGAATGGCGCATGGTTACTACATCTGGCACATTTGATCGGCAACAACAGATTCTTCTTCGCAATAGATACTCTGAGGGCGTCTACGGTTTTGAGGTTTTGACCCTTTTTACTTCAACAGATAAGAAAACCTTCTGGGTAGATCGTGGCTGGGTGAAAGCGGGAAAGGATGCGACCAAGGCGCCCATTGTCATAGCTCCACCATCCCAAACCGTGTCGATAACAGGGCGGCTACGTTTGGACTCATCTCTTCCGCGTGGCTCATTCTTTGCCCTACCCTCCTCAGGCACGGCCTTAGTTGCACAGTTGAATGCTCAATCGCGTCTGCAAACACAGGGCTTCTATCTTGATCTGCTCAGTGGCTCTGAGGAAACTCTGACCCCTGTTGTCGGCGCGTCATTACCAGAGCTAAGTGATGGCCCCCATATGGCCTATGCACTTCAATGGATATTCTTTGCGGGCCTAATCCTTTATGGCCGATTATTGATTCGACGCACCCGTTAGATCTTGAAGGCTATAAAGATCGGCATAGAGACCACCCTTGGCAACTAACTCTTCATGGCTGCCACGTTCAACGATAGAGCCCGCATCAAGAACAAGGATCTGATCGGCATTCCTGACAGTGCTCAATCGGTGGGCAATGACGATACTGGTGCGCCCTTTGAGAGCGTTTTCAAGGGCCTTGTGAACGAGTGATTCATTCTCTGAATCTAGATGCGCAGTTGCCTCATCCAAAATCACCAAGGCGGGTGATTTGAGGAGTAATCGCGCGATAGCGAGTCGCTGTTTTTCTCCACCAGATAGTCGATGTCCTCGCTCACCCACCATGGTATCTAGACCATTTGGCAAGGATTCAATGAGTTTCCAAATCTGTGCTGCCTCACATGCGGCCTGCATTTGAGCCTGCGTTGCATCGCTCTTGGCATAACGAAGGTTTGCCTCGATGGTTTCGTGGAAGAGATGGGCATCTTGCATCACCACCCCGATGCAATCGCGTAAGGAGCTAAGGGTCAAATCACGGATATCGTGTCCATCAACTGTGATTGCACCAGAAGTGACGTCGTATAGTCGAGGGATCAATGAACTTATCGTTGTCTTGCCGGCACCTGATGGTCCAACCAGGGCAGTTAGTGTTCCTGGAGCTGCAATGAAGGATAGATTCTTGAGAACCTCACCGCTGTCAATACTCTCAGGTCGCGCTGCAGATTCGAGTGAGGCCAAAGAGATCTCATTTGCCCGAGGGTAAGAAAAACTGACATTTTTGAACTCTATCTCTGGATTGCTTGCTTGATAGTTGAGGGCGCCATCGCGATCCTTGACCATAGGTTCAAGATCTAAGACCTCAAATACGCGTTCGAAGGAGACAAGTGATGTCATCACATCAAGGCGCACATTTGACAGAGCGGTCAGAGGTCCATATAAACGCACAAGAAGGGCGGTTATAGCCAGGAGAGTTCCTACCGTGACCCCCCCATTGATCGCTAGATGCCCACCGATTCCATAGGCAAAGGCAGTGGCGATCGCGGCCACACTCGTAAGGGCGATGAAGAATAAACGATTGAGCATGGCCATCTTGATCCCGATATCTGCAACACGTCTGGCTCGAGATCGAAAGTAATCATGCTCGCGGCTGGGACGACCATAGAGTGAGACAAGCAAGGCCCCTGAAACATTAAAGCGTTCAGTCATGGTACTCGACATCTCGGCATTGACATTGAAAGACTCCCTCGTCAAAGACTGCAGTCTTCTACCTACCCATTTGGTAGGAATAAGAAATAGCGGCAGCAGCAGGAGAGAGAAAATCGTTATCTGCCATGACAGGATCATCATGGTGATTCCAACCAACACAAGCGAGACCACATTGCTGAGCAAGCCTGAGAGAGTGGCAGTAAAGGCCTGCTGGGCTCCCATGACATCTGAGTTGATACGTGAAATTAATGCACCTGTTTGGGTTCGAGTAAAGAATGCGATGGATTGGCGCTGGACGTGGGCAAAGACGAGTGATCTCAAATCGTAGATCAAACCCTCACCGATGCGCGATGAAAAGTAGCGCCCCACCATACTAACGGCAGCATCTGCTACTGCTATGAGTGCGACTAGAACAGCTAGCTGGGTGATCAGAGCGCCATTTTTTGGGATCACACCATCATCTATCAATCGCAGCAAGAGTAAGGGGGTGGCGACGATGAGAGCTGCATCGATCACAACGGTGACTAGAAAGATGCAGATGCTAGATCTATATGCTCGTGCGAGGGTGAGGATCCGTTTGATGGTCCCGGGTTTGATTCTCTGCTCTTTGACTGATGGGTCGGCTGTCATCGAGCGATGGGTCATCCAAATTGCCTGCATTGACATAGCGCTACCTTAGGCAGTAAGGGCTTAAACGGTGAATCCAAGCGCTCTTAATTGATCTCTCCCATCATCTGAGATTTTATCAGGCCCCCACGGTGGCATCCATACCCAATTAATCTTGACATCACTGGTCATACCCGCAAGCGCCGCGCGCGTCTGGTCCTCGATGACATCTTGTAAAGGACAGGCCGCCGAAGTCAGAGTCATATTGAGTACTGCGATATTGGCCTCATCCACCATGACATCGTAAATTAATCCAAGATCTACGACATTGATTCCAAGCTCTGGGTCCACTACATCTTTCATCGCCTCTGTCACATCATCTACGCTCGTTGTCATCTCTCTCTCCTTATTTCCTGGACTGGGCTTGAATCGCTGCATCTTTAAAGGCCATCCAGCCAAGAAGAGAACACTTGATCCGCCCTGGGAACTTTGAGACCCCGGCAAAGGCTATTGCATCCTCTAGAACTAACTCATCACCGGCCGAGGTTCCTTTGCTGGCCATGAGATCAGAGAAACTTTTGAGGATGATCGCAGCCTGATCAAGGGTCTTACCGGTCAATAGATCCGTCATTATCGAGACACTGGCCTGTGAAATAGAGCAGCCCTGGCCATCCCAGGTTAACTCACTGATTAAATCCCCCTCCAAATTGATATTGAGGATGATCTCATCACCACAACTGGCATTGACATGGCTGACCTGAGCGGCAAAGTTTGAACTTAGTCCCTTATGTTGTGGGTGTTTATAGTGATCCAAGATTACCTCTTGGTAGAGAGAGTCTAATTGCATCTAAAACCGCCCGAAATATTTCTTTGCTCCGACTATTGCATGAACGAGTGCATCACAATCACTCTCATCGTTATAGAGATAGAGAGATGCCCGAGTGCTGGCAGGCACATTCAAAGCCTTTGCCAAAGGCCACGCACAGTGATGACCGGTTCGCACCGCAACTCCCTGACTATCTAAATATTGACCCAAATCGTGGGGGTGGATATCTTGAACCATAAAAGAGATGGCGCCACCGCGCAAGTGAGTATCATTTGGACCGACTAGCTTTAAGCCCTCAATTTCCCTCATTGCCTCCAGCAAATAGGCGGTGAGGGCAACTTCATGCGAATGCACATTCTCCATCCCTATCTCTGAGAGATAGTTAAGGGCTGCACCCAAACCCACAGCTTGGGCCATATTGGGTACCCCGGCCTCAAATTTAGCTGGAGTCATAGCCCATGTTGCATCTGTCATCGTTACATACTCGATCATGGAGCCACCGAATAAAAATGGTGGTAGCTCATCGAGAAGATTCTTGCGTCCCCACAACACTCCTATTCCAGTTGGACCCAGTGTCTTATGGCCTGAAAAACTCAAGAAATCAATCTCAAGTGCTGCAACATCAACTGGCATATGTGGAACAGATTGACAGGCATCAAGGACAACAACTGCGCCCACAGCGTGAGCCCTGGCGACAATAGCCTCTAGCGGAATTATGGTCCCCAAAACATTTGATTGGTGAGTTAATGCGACTACCTTCGTATCGGCCGTTATCACAGAGTCGATAGCCGAGAGATCCAAACGACCTTCAGGGGTGACGCTAAACCAGCCCAACTCGGCACCAGTGCGAGCACAGAGTTGCTGCCAAGGGATCAGATTGGCATGGTGCTCCATCTCAGAGACCACAATACGATCCCCTGCTTTGAGGGCGAATCGATTTGTGCCTTCGGCATTGCCCATCGAGTAAGCAAGTAGATTGAGCGACTCAGTCGCATTTTTTGTGAAGATGATCTCATCAGAACCACCTGGTGCATTCAAAAACTTAGAAACTATAAGTCGGGCATTCTCATATGCATCGGTAGCCTCTTCAGCCAATTGATGAGCACCCCGATGAACAGCGGCATTATGAAACTTATAGAAACCACTCTCTGCTTCAATTACGGAGTGAGGCTTCTGACTTGTCGCCCCACTATCCAAATAAACAAGTTTTTTACCCTCGCGGACAGTACGTTCAAAGATCGGAAAATCTTGACGTATCAGAGCTGGGCTAAAACTCATTACTGCCTAGTTGCTCACATAATCTGCGTAGCCTTTTGTCTCTAACTTATCTGCTAAATCGGCGCCACCTTCTTCAACGATTCGACCATTTGAGAACACATGAACAAAATCAGGTTTGATGTATTGAAGAATTCGGGTGTAGTGCGTGATGAGTACGACACCTAGATTATTCTTGTCCTTTGCACGATTGACACCTTCAGAGACGATGCGTAAGGCATCCACATCCAAGCCCGAATCCGTCTCATCTAAAATCGCGATTTTGGGCTTCAACAGCTCAAGCTGCATGATCTCATGACGCTTTTTCTCACCACCAGAAAAACCCTCATTGACATTGCGAAAAGCAAAGGCTGGATCCATATTGAGAGCCTGCATGGCATCTTTGACCTCTCCCGTCCATGTGCGAAGTTTGGGCGCTTCACCACGAAGGGCCGTTGCAGCCGTGCGCAGGAAATTCGAGACCGAGACACCTGGGACTTCAACTGGGTACTGCATCGCTAGAAAGAGACCGGCCTTTGCACGCTCATCCACCGTCATATCAAGGACATCGGCTCCATCTAAGGTGACTGAGCCACCGACGATTGTGTACTTAGGATGGCCAGCGATTGAGTAGGCAAGGGTGGATTTACCAGAGCCATTTGGACCCATGATGGCATGTGTCTGTCCAGATTTGATAGTGAGATCTACGCCTTTGAGAATCTCAACGGCTCCGGCATCAGTATCGACTGATACCTTCAAATCACGAATTTCTAGAGTGCTCATATTTTCTTCCTTATCTATTAAATTTGGACCGTGACCGAGTTATCTTGGATACTTACTGGATAGGTTGCCAATGTGATATTTGCTGGAAGTGTGAGTGCCTGACCAGTGCGCAGATCAAACTCGGCGCCATGAAGCCAGCACTCTATTTTGAAGTCAGTGACATCACCCTCTGATAAAGATGCTTCAGAATGCGAACATGTGTCATCGATGGCAAAGACCTCATCGCCTATACGGACGACACAGATGCTCTTGCCATCTTTTTCAATTTTTACTGGCTTGCCAGAGACAAGTTGATTCAACTGAAGATCCGACATCTAGGCCCCAGCCTTCTCAAGCTCTGTATCGATACGAACCATCAGCCGGTTTATGATCTCTTCAATACCTATCTCAGTGATAATTTCGTTGAAAAATCCCCGAACCACCAGGCGCTTGGCATCTTCGAGTGAAATCCCCCTTGACATAAGATAGAAGAGCTGTTCATCATCAAAGCGTCCTGTGGTGCTTGCATGGCCCGCTCCGATGATCTCCCCAGTTTCAATCTCTAGGTTAGGTACTGAGTCGGCGCGAGCACCATCACTGAGAAGTAGGTTGCGATTGAGCTCATAAGTATCAGTGCCCTCAGCCGCGGCACGGATCAACACATCACCTATCCATACAGTATGTGCATCACGTCCAGTTAATGCTCCCTTGAAATTTACTCGTGACTTCGCATGAGGTACCGCATGATCCACATGGATACGATGTTCAAAGAACTGGCCGGCAGTTGCGAAGTAAACACCTAAGAGCTCGGCTGAACCTCCGGGGGATATGAATTCAACGGTCGGTAGAATCCGCACAAGATCTCCACCAACAGTGATGGTGATAGATTTGAATTGTGCATCCTTATCTATCACTGCGTGGTGACGGGCAGCGTAGACACTCGTGGACTCAAACTCTTGGAGTGTGATGAAGCTAAGACGAGATCCAGGAGCAAGTGCGATTTCAAGATCTTCGGCCAAAAGGCATGCACCTGTATTCTCCATAATCACAGTCGCAACGGCGTGAGCACCCAGGGATATTCGCACACGGGAATGCTCGGCGCTATCAAGGGCTGCACCTCTTCGCCCAAGGAGAATTGGCTCTGATATCTCAGAATTGGCTGCGATATGCAGATGAGAGACCTGAGGGGAGATACCTCGAATCCGCTCGATAATCACATCATCACTCGATGCCAAAGGCTCTAGGCTTTCAAGAGAAAAACTCACACCTGTGGCTAGATTGCCTCTGGAATAGAGCGAGGTGTGATTACCCAGAGAGGCTAGGCCATCATGTAAGCCTCGCAGGCGTTTGAGGGGGGTAAAACGCCATGCCTCTTCGCGCCCGGTGGGTGTGAGGTAATTAGTTGCAAGAAGAGACATTAACCAACTGCACCTTCCATTTGCAGCTCTATGAGCCGGTTGAGTTCGAGTGCATACTCCATTGGTAGTTCACGTGCAATTGGTTCGATGAACCCTCGCACGATCATGGCCATCGCCTCATCCTCTGTTAATCCACGCGACATCAGATAAAAGAGCTGATCATCACTGATCTTTGAGACCGTGGCCTCATGGCCCATGGAGACATCATCCTCGCGGATATCAACGTAGGGATATGTATCGGAGCGGGAAATCGTATCAACTAAGAGAGCATCACACTTCACGGTGTTCTTGGAGTGATGTGCACCTTCTTGAATCTGCACCAGACCACGATAAGAGGTACGCCCACCATTTCGTGCCACTGATTTTGAGATAACAGAGGATGATGTGTAAGGCGCGGCGTGGACCATCTTTGAGCCAGAGTCTTGATGCTGGCCCTCACCGGCAAAGGCCAGCGAGAGAGTCTCACCCTTTGAATGGGGTCCCATCAAAAATATTGCAGGGTATTTCATCGTCACTTTCGAACCGATATTGCCATCGACCCACTCCATGGTTGCACCCTCAGCACAAGTTGCCCGCTTGGTGACCAGGTTGTAGACATTATTGGACCAGTTTTGAATAGTGGTGTAACGAACTCGTGCACCTTTTTTCACAATGATCTCTACGACGGCTGAATGCAATGAATCTGATTTGTAGATTGGTGCGGTACACCCTTCTACATAATGGATGTAGGAGTCCTCATCTGCAATGATCAAGGTGCGCTCAAACTGACCCATATTCTCAGTGTTAATGCGGAAGTAGGCCTGTAACGGGATGTCCACATGGACACCCTTGGGAACATAAATAAATGAGCCGCCCGACCACACTGAGGTGTTCAGTGCTGCGAACTTGTTATCTCCAACTGGGATGACGGTAGCGAAATACTCCTTGAATAGCTCTGGATGCTCTTTCAAAGCCGTATCCGTATCTAAGAAAATTACACCCTGTGCAGCCAAATCCTCACGAATGGAGTGGTAGACGACCTCGGATTCATACTGGGCAGCCACGCCTGAGACAAGTCGCTGTTTTTCAGCCTCGGGAATGCCTAGGCGGTCATAAGTATTCTTGATCTCCTCTGGTAGGTCATCCCACGTTGCAGCCTGCTTCTCAGTTGAGCGAACAAAATACTTGATCGTATCGAAGAAGATTCCGGAGAGATCCGAGCCCCAATTTGGCATAGGCTTTTTTTCAAATAGAGATAGACCTTTCAAGCGCAGATCCAGCATCCACTGTGGCTCTGACTTCTTCAAAGAGATGTCACGAACGACATCTTCACTAATCCCCCGGCGCGCGTTGGTACCTGCCTCACTCTTATCCGACCAGCCGTATTCGTAGTTTCCCAGGCCCTCGAGCTCTGGATGTGCGATCGTCATGAACGTACCTTTCCTATAGTTGATCTTTTTTGCGGTGTTGGGATAAATGTCGTGCACACACCATCGCCATGGGCGATAGTTGCAAGTCGTTGCACATGAGTTCCGAGCAGACGTGAGATCGCCTCAGTCTCTGCCTCACATAATTGAGGAAATTCCGATGCCACGTGAGCAATGGGACAGTGATGCTGACATAACTGCTCACCAATTGCATGTGATTGACTGCTGGCTGCATAGCCCTGAGCCGTCAGAAACTGTGCCAACGCGGCTGTCTTTTTCGCACTCTTTGAGAGCAAGGGAGCCGCCTTTACCTCAATGTCACGTGCTCGGGCAGCGGCAAAGGATTGCACAGCATCTTGACCAACGTGCAGAGACATAAATTTCAAGGCAGATACCGCTAAATCATCGTATGAGTGCTCGAACTTCTCTCGACCTTGATCGGACATGAGAAAGACTTTTGATGGTCTCCCCCGCCCGCGAGAGATCGCTTTGTGCGCCTGTCGAGTCTGGAGTACACCATCGGCAACCAGGCAATCTAAATGCCGGCGCACTCCTGAGGCAGTGATGCTCAACCGCTCGGCCAAGGCGATTGCCGTAGAGGGGCCATTCTCCAAAATTGAGCGGGCGATGAGATCTCGGGTACGCCCATCCTCATGTGCCGGGCTTGGGGGGCTCTTGATTTTCACAACACTAGTGTGTCGTAATTCGACACCCTTAGCCACTCCAACTCCCCGGGATAGGGCTGAGCAATAGGGTTAGGACATGAGTCGAGCAGGGAAGTTGGCCAGGCGGGCTCTAGTCCCAACCTCGGCCCTGCTGCTCTTTATGCAGTCGGCGATCGTGGTAACCGGCGGCGCGGTGCGCCTGACTGGTTCGGGCCTTGGCTGCCCCACCTGGCCCGAGTGCACCCCTGGCTCCTATACCCCGGTGCCCAACCAGGCAGAGGGTCAGTTGCACGCCTGGATCGAATTTGGCAATCGTCTATTGACCTTTCTTCTGGTCATAGCTGCGATTGCAACATTAGTTGCAGTACTTAGATCAGGACGCAAAGACCTGCGCATCCTTGCAGTGGGACAGGTACTGGGAATCCTAGGTCAAGGAGTCTTGGGTGGAATAACCGTTTTGACCGGCCTGAATCCTCTGACCGTCGCGGCTCATTATTTACTATCGACCATTCTTATCGCAGCTGCAATCTCACTGTATTCGCGGCGTCGCTTACCTGCCATGAGGACAACCCCATCGCATCAAAGCGATCTCTTCTCGCGTGCGCATGTAAGCATTGCCGCACTTGTAGTAGTCCTGGGCACGATCGTGACAGGATCTGGGCCACATGCTGGAGACGCTGATTCACCCCGTCTAGATATATCAATACTTTATACCACGTTGATTCATGCGATCGCTGTGATACTTCTTCTTGTCATCTCAACCGCTTTTTATTTTTCATCTGCGACGAACAGCGAGACAAAGCGACTCTTATCCATATTTTTAACTCTTACGATTGTTCAGGGTATTATTGGCTCAATCCAGTATTTGCAAAAACTGCCAGAACTTCTTGTCGCCATACATCTTCTAGGAGCGGTATTGATCTGGATTGGTGCATGGAAGATCTGGTTGTCAGTTCAAAGGCAAGAGGTGAGTACGATCCAATGAGAGCACCAAAGGGGTGGAGTGAGCTCGATGAGCGGGCTATCGCCTACGCACGCGCTCTTGCCGCCGATGCGGTGCAAAACGTGGGAAATGGTCACCCAGGAACTGCAATGTCCCTTGCCCCGGCGGCATACCTGCTCTTTCAACATCACTTGGTACATGATCCAACTGATCCGAGCTGGCTTGGACGCGACAGATTTATTCTCTCTTGTGGACACTCCTCTCTAACCTTGTATACCCAACTCTTTTATAGTGGCTATGGCTTAGAGATGGCCGATTTAAGGAGTTTTAGGACTTGGGGCTCTCTTACTCCGGGCCATCCTGAATTCGCACATACCGCAGGGGTTGAGATGACTACCGGTCCCCTTGGACAAGGCTTAGCAACTGCCGTGGGAATGGCGATGGCAACCCGCTTTGAAAGAGGTCTATTTGATCCCGAGAGTACGCAGGGAGCTTCGATTTTTGATCACAATATCTGGGTCATCTGCTCTGATGGAGATCTGCAGGAGGGGGTCAGTGCCGAAGCATCATCTTTGGCTGGGACTCAGCAGTTAGGCAATCTCAAAGTGATTTATGATGATAATCAAATCTCCATTGAAGGTGACACACACAACTCTTTCACCGAAGATGTAGCTATGCGCTATCGCGCCTATGGCTGGCATGTGATTGATCTCCCGGCTACTAGGGATGGAAATATTGATATCGCTGCCCTCAACGAGGCTATGGAAGGTGCAAAAAGCCAGAGAGAGCGACCAACTCTCATTCGCCTTAAGACGGTGATTGCATGGCCAGCGCCAAAACTTCGGGGTACGGGGAAATCTCATGGCTCTGCATTAGGTGATGATGAGGTTGCTGCGACGAAGCTTGTCTTGGGCTTGGATCCCTCCGAGAGATTTGCGATGCCTACAGATGTCCTTGCCCACGTCCGCAAAGTCAAAGAGCGTGGTGCTTTGGCACGCTCACAATGGGAGCACAAGTTCACTCTTTGGAAGCAGAACAATCCATCTACTGCCATTCTCTTGCAGAGAGTGCGGACTCGATCCCTTCCGGATAATTGGGATAGAGATCTTCCATCGTTTGCACCTGGAAAGGACATTGCCACGCGTGCTGCATCAGGAGATGTGATAAACGCACTTGCCCGGGTGCTGCCCGAACTATGGGGTGGTTCGGCAGATCTAGCCGGTTCAAATAATACAAGCATCGAAGGTGCTCGTTCATTTCTTCCAGGCACAAGTTCGATCGCCGGAGCCGATCCTTATGGACGAGTCATTCACTTTGGAATCCGGGAGCATGCTATGGGCTCAATACTCAATGGAATCACTCTCCATGGCCTTACGAGAGTATTCGGTGGGACCTTTGCAGTCTTTAGTGATTACATGCGCCCCGCCGTGCGACTTGCCGCACTTATGAAAATCCCCGCGACTTATATTTGGACACATGATTCAATCGGTGTTGGTGAAGATGGACCTACTCATCAACCCATCGAGCACTTTGCGGCACTGAGGGCGATCCCAGGTCTAGATGTCATACGACCCGGTGATGCGAACGAAGTGGTAGTGGCATGGACAGAGATGATCATCCGAGATCGCACCGCTAGCATCTTGCTCTCTCGCCAGGGCCTGCCAGTGCTGGATCGAGGATCCTGTGCCTCAGCAAGTGGTGTGGCACGAGGTGCATATGTCATCAAAGATGCAGATAATCCGATGGCTATTCTCATCGCGACCGGATCAGAACTCTCGCTAGCTTTAGATGTTCAGGATGCACTAGCCACTGAGGCAATCAATGTTCGAGTTGTGAGCGCTCCATGTTTAGAGTGGTTTGCCGAACAAGATGAGACTTATAAAAACTCTGTGCTACCAGCCTCGATTCCATTAAAGGTCAGTATCGAAGCTGGTATTGCTCAAGGTTGGCGCGAGATTGTCGGGGACGGGGGTCTGTGTATCAGCCTTGAGCACTATGGCGCCTCAGCCGATGCCAAGCGCCTCTTCACGGAGTTTGGCTTTAGCGTAGATGCGATCACTGCGCGTATCAAGGCAGCACTGGCATGAGCACCCAAGATGTCAGTAGGAGTGGAACCTCGATCTGGCTTGATGATTTCTCCCGAGCCAAGATCACTGGAGATGACAAGCACTCGCTGCCGTCACGAATCGCTCATGATAACGTCGTTGGAGTAACTACCAATCCAAGTATCTTTGCCGCAGCGATATCAGGGGCTCAGGAGTATTCATCCGATATTTCAAAGATGCGAGATTTGAGCGCTGATGAGTGCGTGAAGAGATTGACTACCGATGATGTTCGCCATGCTTGTGATCTATTCAAAGATATCTATACATCGAGTAAGGGCATCGATGGTCGGGTCAGCATCGAAGTCGACCCCCGCTTGGCACATGATACGCAGGCAACTATCGCCTCTGGCACAGAGTTATGGGCCATCATCGGTCGCCCAAATCTTATGATCAAGGTCCCGGCAACGATTGAGGGCCTACCAGCGATAACAGCACTGATTGCACAGGGAATCAGTGTCAATGTCACCTTGATCTTCTCAATCAAACGCTATGGAGCAGTCATTGATGCATATATGGCCGGAGTTGAGGCGACATCTAATCCATCGCACGTGCACTCTGTGGCATCTTTTTTTGTCAGCAGAATCGATTCAGCCGTTGATGCTCTTTTGAAAGAGAGTGCAAGTCAGGATGCGATGAGAATGCTTGGCAAGGCCGCTATCGCAAATGCTCATTTGGCTTACCAATTATTTGAGGAGAAGTTCTCGTCTCCTCGTTGGTCACAACAAACCAAGCGTGGTGCGCATAAGCAGCGTCCATTATGGGCCTCGACAGGGGTAAAAGATGTGACATATGACGACACTCGCTATGTCGTTGAGCTCACTGCGCCAGAGACTGTCAATACGATGCCACAGAAAACTTTAGATGCGATTATCGACCATGGGATAGTCCGAGGTGATGCCATCAGAGATAACTATGCCGATGCGATCGAAGTCTTCAAATCCCTTACGCAACTGAATATTTCTTTGGATGCAATCACCTCTGAATTAGAGCGTGATGGTGTTAAAAAATTCGCAGATGCCTGGGAAGAGCTCCTGTCATCCGTTCGCAGCGCACAGCGGCTATGACGCTTCTCTCTGGTAGATGCCTACCCAAAATCGACAGGGATGATCAGAGATACCTCACCCTGCTAGATCTGCATCGCCGTCTGGGGGCTAAGGATGCAACGATGTGGGGTCCCCGCGCTCAAGCCGAGGCATCGATGCGCATGAACTGGATCGATCTTCCCGAAAGCTCAAGGCAACTTCTGCCACAACTAGATGCTCTCTGTGCCAAACATCGAGAGAAAACCCGTGTCATTCTGTGTGGGATGGGAGGTTCATCCCTTGGCCCAGAAGTCATCGCACAAAGTTACAGACGTGAACTCTTTATCCTTGACTCTACCGACCCGAATTACATCGCACATGCGCTGGAGGGCGATCTGGCCAGCACTCTGGTTATCGTGAGTTCCAAGTCCGGTTCAACGATAGAGACCACATCCATGTTGGCATTATTTACAGACAGGCTCCTGGCCGTTGGACTTCTACCCACGCATCACTTAGTTGTTATCACCGATCCTGGCTCTGCACTTGATAAGGATGCACGTAGTAATGGACTCACTGTCATCAACGCAGATCCCAACGTGGGTGGGCGCTTCAGCGTTCTAGGAGCCTTTGGTCTGGTGCCTGCGGCATTGATCGGTATTGATGTCTCTATCCTGCTCGATAGTGCAAGTGAGACCAAGAAGAGTTTTCTTAAAGATCCAAGCTTTGTCGTTGATATAGCCTATGCAGTTGCCTTTCTTAGCACCCAGTATGTCAATCTCTGTGATGACAAGAGCGCTATGCCTGGCTTGAGTGATTGGATTGAACAACTTGTCGCAGAATCGACGGGTAAAGATGGGGTCGGTAAATTACCTGTAGTGATCGAGTCCATCGATCAGAGTTCTGGCTTCTGTATCGCCTTCTCAGGAGAGGCCGATTTAGTCATTTCTGCTGATCTGGCATCTCAGTTCATCATCTGGGAATGGGTAACTGCGCTGGTCTGTGCAGCCCTCAGCATCGACCCTTTCAATCAACCCAATGTCACCGAGGCGAAGGAGGCGACAGCGGCCCTACTGACTGGCTGGGCAGAAGGGGTCCCAACTCTGACACCGAGTGCAACTGATGAAAATATTCAGATTTTTGGAGATGGAGGGTGCATACAAGAGGCCTTTGCCCTCTTCATTAAATCCATTCCACGTGATGGATATATTGCAGTGATGGCCTATTTGGATAGGCGAGATGATGCCAAGATCTCACAGATTCGTGCCCTTCTTTCAACCAAAAGCTCAAGACCTGTGACATTTGGATGGGGACCACGTCTATTGCACTCCACCGGACAGTTTCACAAGGGGGGTAGACACAACGGTGCCTTTCTTCAGATCACAGGTGATGTAGAAGAGGACGTTGATATCTCGGGCCAGAGTTATGGTTTCACCAGACTTATCGCCGCACAGGCCCTTGGAGATGGCCAGGCACTTAGCTCACGAAAATACCCGCTGCTACGACTGCATCTGAACAATCGAGCCACGGGTATAGACAGATTAATCTCGGCCCTTACATCCCTTTAATCATCCCCGCGCATTCTGCGTAGAGCCTCATCGAGCAAGCGCTCACCTTCGGCATCTGTGCGACGCTCTTTTACATAGGCAAGGTGAGTCTTATAAGGCTCATTTTTTATGGCACTAGGTGGATTTTTGCGATCGCGTCCGGCCGGTAGTCCACACTTTGGACAGTCCCACTCAGCTGGAATGACAACAGTCTCCTCAACGGCAAAGGATGGGCGCACCTCATGCTGATTGGCGCAGAAATATGAGACATAGGCACGCGCGATCGAATCTCCGCGCTCTGCCTCCCCCATTGGTCCTGCGCCCACTCTGCTTCCGCGAATTGCACTTGCCATGCATTACCCCTTTGTGAGATTGAAGTGGAGAGAAATTTATTTAAGGACCAGGCTAAGAGCCACGACGAGTGCGAACCAGAGGCCGCCAACGACGATAGTAATGCGATCAAGATTTCGCTCTACCACCGAGGAGCCACCATAGTTCGAGGAGATACCCCCACCGAAAAGATCCGAGAGTCCGCTGCCCTTGCCCTTATGGAGCAGGACGAGCAAGATCATCACAACGCTAGTGATGATGAGCAAGATTGAGAGAGTCAATTTCACGGTGGACGTTCTCCTTGATTTCCTAGAGGGACAGGATACCCTCAAAAAGGCGAGGGCCTTGACTTAGCCTTGCGCGTAGAACTTAACGATAGTGGCCAACTCCTGTGGATCTAGGCTCGCCCCACCTATCAAAGCGCCATCAACATCGGGCTGAGCCATCATCTCACCTACATTCGAGGATTTAACCGAGCCCCCATAGAGGATGCGCATCGCCTCTGAGGTTTGGGCAGAGGCGATATTTTCGATCTCTTCACGGATTGCCGCGCATACCTCCTGGGCATCCTCTGGAGTTGCCACCTTTCCTGTCCCAATCGCCCATACGGGCTCATATGCGATCACGATTTTTTTTAGTTCAGGTTTCGTCAAGGAATCAAGGCCTGCCCGAATCTGTCGTATGACATGACTGACATGAGCACCTGACTCGCGTACGGATAACTCTTCACCTACGCACATGATTGGCATCATCTCATGGGCAAGAGCCGCCTTCATCTTTCGATTAACAAGTGAGTCACTCTCACCATGGATTGCACGGCGCTCTGAGTGTCCCACCAACACATACGTGCAACCGAGCTTATGGAGCATTGAACCGGAGATATCCCCTGTGAATGCTCCACTTGCCTCAGGTGAGACATCTTGGGCACCGTAGGTCAAGCGCAAGCGATCGCCATCTACGAGGGTCTGGATGGAGCGGATATCGGTGAAGGGAGGGATGATAGCAACATCAACAGCGTCGTAGTCGGCATCACTGAGTGAGTAGACCAGCTTTTGAGCCACGGCAATGGCCTCTAGATGATTCAAGTTCATCTTCCAATTACCGGCCATCAGTGGTTTACGCATGAGTGCCTCCTTAAAACCCTAAAGCGCTCAGGCCAGGAAGTTCCTTGCCCTCTAGATACTCCAGTGATGCACCACCACCGGTAGAAATATAACCGAAGTCAGAGTCTGCAAAGCCAAGGGCTCTCACCGCCGCAGCCGAGTCCCCTCCCCCGACAACACAAATACCCGAAACTCTGGTCATAGCAGTGGCGACAACCTTTGTTCCATGCGAGAAATTAGCGAACTCAAAGACGCCCATCGGTCCGTTCCAAAAAACCGTTGCACATTTCTCGATCTCATTGGCAAAGCACGCCGCTGATATGGGACCGATATCAAGACCCATCTGATCAGGTGGAATAGCATCTGCAGATACGATGGTAGGAGGTGCATCTGCGCTAAATGTCGGGGCTATGACGATATCTGTCGGGAGCACAATCTTGACACCTTCTCTATGAGCCTTGGCAATCAATACCTTGACGACATCGATCATCTCTGGTTCGAGCAAGGAGGTGCCAATCCGATGCCCCTGTGCTGCAAGAAATGTGAAGACCATTCCCCCGCCTATGGCCATTACATCTACCTTTTCCAAAAGGTTTTCTATGACACCTAACTTATCCGAGAGCTTTGCTCCTCCCAAGACAACACCGTAAGGGCGCGCTGGGCTCTGCGTTAATTTACGCAGAGTTTGTACCTCATCGGCTACCAAAAGCCCAGCGCAGTGTGGCAAAAGACGAGGTAGATCAAAGACCGAGGTATGTTTTCGATGTACCGCTCCAAATCCATCACCTACATAGACATCGGCTAACTGCGCCAACTGTGCGGCAAAATCTGCGCGCTGTGCATCATCCTTACTCGTCTCAGCCGGGTTGAAACGGATGTTTTCCAATAGCAGGATCTCACCAGCCCTGAGCGAGTGGGCCTTTGAGGTGATCGCATCCCCAGTGAGCTGACTTGTGAATATGACTTCTTGAGCCAGAAGCTCTCCAAGACGTTTTGCAATAGGAGCAAGTGACAGGCTTGGAACTACAACACCCTTAGGTCTGCCAAGGTGGGCCGCTATTACTAGTGATCCACCATTTTGGAGCAACAATCGGATCGTCGGAAGCGACGCCCTGATTCGCCCATCATCTGTTATCGCCCCATTTTTCAATGGAACATTGAAATCACAGCGAAGAAAGACGCGCTTTCCGGCTACATCAAAATCTGCGAGAGCTGGCATTAAAGAGATTTACCAACATAACTGATCAAATCCACTAGACGGTTTGAATAGCCCCACTCATTGTCATACCAACCAACGACTTTGACCTGGTTACCAATTACCTTAGTAAGGCCCGAATCAAAGATACAAGATGAGGGATCGGTGACGATATCGGATGAGACGATTGGATCTTCGGTATATGTCAGATATCCCTTGAGTGGACCATGGGCAGCTGCCTTCATAGCAGCGTTGATCTCGGTCGCACTCGCCTCTTTGGCAAGCTCGACGGTCAAATCAGTGGCCGAACCAGTGGGGATAGGAACGCGCATGGCATATCCATCGAGTTTGCCTTTGAGTTCGGGCAATACTAGAGCGATCGCCTTTGCCGCACCCGTGGATGTCGGAATCATGTTTGTTGCCGCACCACGTGCTCTACGCAGGTCTTGATGGGGAAAATCCAGTATGACTTGATCATTGGTATAGGCATGGATTGTCGTCATCAATCCCTTCACGATTCCCCAATTATCGTTGAGCACCTTGGCCATGGGTGCAAGGCAGTTGGTGGTACATGAGGCATTTGAGATGATGTGATGGGTCGTGGGATCGTATTTTTCGTGGTTGACACCCATAACAACTGTGATGTCCTCATCACTGGCAGGGGCCGAGATGATGACTTTCTTTGCTCCAGCACTGATATGTTTTCGAGCATCTGCGGCCTTTGTGAAGTGACCTGTTGATTCAATGACCACATCGGCCTTGATCGCCCCCCAGCCAAGATTTGCTGGATCGCGCTCTGAGAAGACCTTCATCATCTTTCTACCAACAGTGATCGTATCTTCGGTAAAACTAATATCCTGACCAAGGCGGCCAAGAATTGAGTCATATTTGAGAAGATGGGCCAGAGTCTTATTAGGAGTCAGATCGTTGATTCCGACGATGTTGATATCTGGGTGAGTCAGGCTGGCGCGAAAGAAGTTACGCCCGATTCGGCCAAAGCCGTTAATTCCAACATTTATCATGTGAAGAGTCCTTGCTCATTAAGGGGCCAAAGAGGAAATGCCCAGGTGTTGGAGTAAAACTGCCACAACATTGGGGTCTTGAGAGTGAGTCTATCAGTGGCCAACACCTGAATTCTCCAAGAAATGGAGAGATTAATTCAGTAAATCAGGTGAGAGTCCACTTTCGGTATCGGGGATACCAAGATCTGATGCACGCTTATCGGCCATCGCTAACAACCTTCGGATACGACCTGCGATCGCATCCTTAGTCATCGGTGGAATAGCCAGCGAGCCGAGCTCTTCTAAGGATGCTTGACCATGATTGATACGTAGCTCTCCAGCCTCCTTTAAATGTTCAGGGATAGTTGGACCAAGAATCTCCATCGCACGCGCCACCCGGGCAGAGGCGGCGACTGCTGCGCGAGCAGAGCGCCGAAGATTTGCATCATCAAAATTTGCCAGACGATTTGCAGTTGCACGGACCTCGCGGCGCATCCTGCGCTCTTCCCAGGCCAGCACCGATTCGTGTGCGCCAAGTCGAGTCAGAAGCACACCGATTGCATCGCCATCGCGGATTACGACACGATCAACACCACGTACCTCACGGGCCTTAGCGACAATCCCCATACGGCGGGCGGCCCCGACGAGTGCTAAGGCGGCCTCTGGTCCTGGACAGGTAATCTCAAGAGAGGATGAGCGCCCGGGCTCAGTCAATGATCCATGTGCAATGAAGGCTCCACGCCAAGCCGCCTCTGAGTCACAGATCGCCGCAGAGACAACCTGAGGCGGTAGGCCTCGCACGGGACGGCCATGTGAATCCACTAAACCTGTTTGACGTGCCAGTGAATCCCCCGCCTCTGTAACTCGGACAACATAGCGGGAGCCTTTGCGTAATCCACCAGATGAAAGGACGGCTAAATCTGCATCGTGCCCATAAATATCAGCGATATCTTTTCGAAGGCGACGGGCACTCTGTGAAGTATCGAGTTCGACCTCAATGAGAATTTTTCCTGAAGCGATATGCAGCCCTCCTGCAAATCGCAAAAGAGAGGAGACCTCTGCTTTGCGGCAACATGGTTTGGTGATCGAGATACGACTGAGCTCATCTTTGACCGATGCTGTCATTGCCATAGGCCTATCCAATCAAACTTTGACGCATAATGTGGCTCAAATGAAGGCCTAATTGCCTTACATCGTGATGCACGCTTCCTGGGGCCTTACGTATATCCACTGCAACCACCTGCCCACCAAGTGTTCGCGCTATCTGGGCTAGAGCGCTGTGATTACGTACCACAGATTTATCGACGAGAAAATAATCGATCGAGACCTCTGGGGCATAGGCGGCAAAGAGTTCAAGATGTTCCTCAGGTGTTGAGCCAGCAAACTCATCCCCTACTGTATGTGTGTGGGCATCCAAGTTGAGAATTAATATCTTTTTTGCCTTGCTGCGCGAGAGTGCATCCACCTGCATAGGAACTAAAAGATGTGGCATCACACTTGAAAACCAAGAGCCCGGACCCATCGTGATCCAGTCTGCAACTCTTATAGCCGTGAGCGCCTCCATTCGAGCCGCAGGAGCTTCGGGAATAAGACGCAAGGATTCGATGCGCCCTTTGGCAGTTGCAACCTCTGTTTGACCCTTGACAACTATCCGACCGGTTGAGGTGATGAAGGTTGCCTCGATGTCCAGCGGGACGGCGGCCATAGGTAGGACACGTCCGACTACCTTTAATAAGGAACCAACGCGATCTAAGCCAATGACGGGATCCTCGTCCTCGCTCCACAGTGAGGCCAGCAATAGGTTCCCCATCGCATGACCATCGAGTGCTCCTGTACTCACAAAACGATGTTGCATGATCTTTGCCCAGGTGCGGCCCCAATCGTCATCAGCGCAGAGGGCGGCCAAGGCCATGCGTAGATCTCCGGGTGGAAAGATTTCAAACTCCTGGCGCAGCCGTCCACTTGAGCCACCATTATCTGCGACGGTCACGATTGCGGTTATCTCATTTGTTATTGTACGTAGGGCCGATAGCGTTGCCGCTAATCCATGACCGCCACCGAGTGCAACAACCTTACTCACCGTTATTCGCGCCCCACATCACGATGAGTTGGATAGGCCGATATCAAGTTACTGGTCGAATTCAACCCTTTGGAGATCTCCTGAGTGAGCACCACACTGCGGTGTTTACCCCCTGTGCAACCGATAGCTATCGTTAGATACTTCCTACCTTCATTCAAATATCCAGGGATCATGGTTGTAACTAAGTCAACATACTGAAGTATGAAATCGCGTACTCCAGGGCTATTCAACACTTTTCCACTCACCTGCGGTGTCAGACCTGTCAGAGGTCGTAGCTCGGGAATCCAGTGCGGATTTGGGATGAATCGACAATCCAAAACCAGATCTGCGTCAACAGGAATTCCAAATTTATAGCCGAAAGACAGGACATTAATTCGAATGCCCTCGGTTTTACCTGCACCAAATATCTCACCTATTCGTTTCTCTAATTGATGTACGTTCAAATTACTTGTATCTATGGTCAGATCACAGTGAGATCTGATCTCATCTAATTTCATCCGCTCTCTGGTGATCCCATCGACAATCCGATCACTCTCCTGCAAAGGGTGTGGCCGTCTAGTAGATTCAAATCGTTGGACCAAGGCCTGATCTGTAGCATCAAGGAAGATCAAGCGATATACCGAGCCCGCCCTCTTGAGCGCATCTAAGCCACTCATGAGCTCATCAAAGAAATGGCCACCTCTGACATCGACTACGACTGCATACTCTTTACCCTCAGGACCTCCCCCTTGAGCCACTAGCGCAGGTAGTAACGATGGTGGCAAATTATCCACAACATGCCAACCTAGATCCTCTAGAGCATGAGCCGCAGTTGAACGACCGGCACCTGACATCCCTGTCAGAACTAAGATCTCGCTCTCATTCACAATGTAATCCTCTTATACCTGTCAAGCACCCTCTAATCACGGGTTATCTCTCCGGTCTCAACGTTGACCTTCTGTGTTGCAATTGCCTCAAGGTGGCTCCCGATTAAATCGGCGATTTTTACGCCGATACCTGGCGTTGCTGCAATATCTTCTCGGCTGGCCCTCCTTATCGCCGCCACCGAGCCAAAGCGCGCAAGAAGGGCGTTACGACGTGCTTGTCCGAGTTGGGGGACCTCATCTAGAACTGATTCCAGCATGACTTTTGAGCGACGTGAGCGGTGAAATGAGATTGCAAAGCGATGCGCTTCATCTCGAATTCGCTGGAGTAGATAGAGACCTTCGCTACTGCGGGGCAGAATCAAAGGATGCACAGATCCTGGCAGCCAGACCTCCTCTAACCTCTTTGCCAATCCACATAGGGCTATATCCGAGATCCCCAGATCACTTAATGCTCGCGCTGCGGCATTGACCTGTGGAAGTCCGCCATCTACCACTATCAATTGAGGAGGGTATGCGAACTTACTCGGTTTACCACCAAGCTCGGCAACCTCAGCAGCGTTCTCTTTACGATCATCTAAGAGCCGCTTCAATCTGCGAGTGATTACTTGATACATCGCCCGAGTATCGTCAAAACCCTCGCTCGTATCGATGATGAAGCGCCGATACTCACTCTTCTTCACCATTCCATCCTCAAAGACGACCATTGAGGCAACTACGGATGTTCCAGAGATATTAGAGATATCAAAACATTCAATACGCAACGGGGTTTTAATAAGATCTAATAGCTCCTCGATCTCAATCAATGCTTTGCCACTTACTGCAGCATCACTGGAGCGCTTGCTCAGATATTGAATCAGAGAGTACTGAGCATTACGCTTTACCGTCGAAAGAAGTTCGACTTTCTCCCCCCGTGCAGGCACCTTGATGACAACTGGGGCACCTCGGATACCTGATAGCCAGCTTTCGAGAGCGGGTGCATCTGCAGGTCTTTCATTGAGAAGAATCTCAGAGGGCACATCGTTGGGGGCGGCCTGTCCATAGATGGAGGAGAATAGAGAGGTCAACTCATCATCGCCCTCGAGAGTTTTGGATTGATCGACGATCCAGGAGCGCGATCCTTTGATTGCTCCAAGGCGGACAACAAAAATCGAACCCGCAGCATGGGCCCCGTCGTGATGGATCGCGATGAGATCAGCGCTCAGATTTTGTGGCCATATCGCATCAGTACTCTCCTGAGAGCGCTTGATAGCGCTAATCGAATCACGGATCTTTATAGCACGCTCAAACTCGTCCTTATCAGATGCCAACTGCATCTCACGCTCAAGGGTTGGGATGATATCGGTGCTCCCCTCTGTCATAAAATCGACCAAACGATTGGCCAAAGAGTGATGTTCATCCTTTGAGATCCAATCCACACAAGGTGCTGCACACTTTCCAATATCGCCCAATAAGCACTGTCTCTTGCTCTTGCGTGCTCTCTCGAAGTTAGCGCTCGAGCATGAGCGGATGGGGAAGACCTTTAAAATGACATCAAAAGTATTTCGCAGCGCCCACGTGTGTGAAAAAGGCCCAAAGTACTTGATCCCGGGCAACTTTGATTTACGTGTGATGAAGATACGTGGAAAATCATCTCTAATGCTCACTGCTAAGTATGGATAGGATTTGTCATCACGAAACTGCACATTGTAGTGAGGGTTGTACTGCTTTATCCAAGCAAACTCTAGGGCAAGGGCCTCAACCTCTGTTGCAACAATCGTCCATTCGACCCGGACCGCCTCATGGACCATTCGATTTGTCTTAGTGGCGAGATTGCTTTGAAAGTAACTGCTCACCCTATTTTTTAGATTCTTTGCCTTACCCACATAGATGACTTTCTCAGCTTCATTATAAAAACGATAGACGCCAGGAAGTTCAGGGATATTGGTTGGTCTATAACTATGCGGATCTGCCATTACAGTGCCTCTAAGCTGAGACTTTTCGATTATGTTTGAGCATCGGTGCCAAGTACTGACCTGTATAACTTGTAGCCACCTTCGCCACAGTTTCAGGAGTTCCTTCGGCCACTACCAAGCCACCCCTGAATCCACCCTCGGGACCCATATCGATCACCCAATCCGAGCACTTGATGACATCTAAGTTGTGTTCAATCACGACAACAGTGTTACCAGTATCCACAAGACGATTGAGAACGGTGAGAAGTTTGCTGACATCTTCAAAGTGCAGTCCAGTCGTTGGCTCATCGAGAACATAGATAGTCCGCCCCGTCGAGCGGCGTTGAAGCTCGGTGGCAAGTTTGACCCGTTGGGCCTCCCCCCCAGAAAGGGTGGGAGCCGATTGGCCAAGGCGCACATAGCCTAGGCCTACGTCATTGAGTGTCTTGAGAAACCTTGCAATCGTGGGAACTGATTCAAAAAATGAGAGAGCCTGTTCTATCGGCATACTCAGGACATCGGCGATGGTTTTACCCTTGTAATGTACCTCAAGAGTCTCACGGTTATAGCGGGCCCCATGGCAAACCTCACATGGAACATAGACATCTGGCAGAAAGTTCATCTCTATTGTGATGGTGCCATCACCAGTGCAGTTCTCGCAACGGCCGCCTTTGACATTGAATGAGAATCTACCCTGACTATAGCCACGTATCTTTGCCTCGGTAGTCTCGGAGAAAAGGGCTCGAACTTTGTCAAAGAGACCTGTATATGTCGCTGGATTCGATCGAGGTGTACGCCCAATAGGTGATTGATCGACGTGGACGACTTTATCGAGCAGATCAACTCCACTCACACTTCGATGGCGCCCTGGCACTAGTCGGGCTCCATTGAGCTTATTGGCCAGGACCGTATACAAAATTTCATTTATCAAGGTCGATTTTCCTGAGCCACTTACCCCAGTGACAGAGACGAAGACACCAAGCGGAATCGTTACATCGATATCTTTCAGGTTGTTCTCTTTGGCTCCCTTGACAGTCAAAACTCGCTTGCTCTCAATCGGACGACGGCTAGTTGGGGTCGCAATCGATTTTTGACCAGAGAGATAAGCGCCCGTAATCGACTCTTTGGAGGCGATGAGCTCCTCATAACTACCCGAGACGACAATATGGCCACCATGTTCTCCTGCGCCGGGCCCGATATCTACGATCCAGTCCGCGGTACGTATCGTCTCCTCATCATGCTCGACGACGATCAAGGTATTGCCCAAATCACGCAGGTGAGTAAGAGTCTCGATCAGACGTCGATTATCGCGCTGATGCAGACCGATACTTGGCTCATCCAATACATAGAGGACTCCTACGAGACCGCTTCCGATCTGTGTAGCCAAGCGGATGCGCTGTGCCTCTCCACCTGAGAGCGTGGCAGCTGGTCGGGCTAACGATAAATAATCTAAACCAACATCAAGGAGAAAGCCAAGACGGGCATTGACCTCTTTCATAACGCGTTCGGCGATCTGGCCCTCACGCTTGGAAAGTTTGATGTTTTTGAGGAAAGTGGCGCACTCAGAGATCGAGAGCTCAGTTATCTCGGAGATATTCTTTTGACCGATGGTCACTGCTAAAACCTCAGGTTTGAGTCTGGCGCCATTACAGATTTGACAGGGGATCTGGCGCATGTACGCCTCGTACTTGTCGCGGCTGTAATCACTATCGGTCTCACTATGACGTCGATGGATAAATGGAACGACACCCTCAAAGCCAGTGGTGTAGTTCTTGGTGCCGTAGCGACCTTTGTACCTCATCTTTATCTCGTACTCATAGCCATTGATAATCGCCTCACGAGATTTCACAGAGATCTTCTTCCAAGGAACATCGAGAGAGAAGGGCATGTCTTTAGCTAGAGCCTCCAAAAGCCGAATGAAATAATCAGATGATTGACCGCCCGACCATGGTGCAATCGCACCATCATTAATCGAGATCGAATCGTCGGGAATGATGAGCTCCTCATCAACCTCTAACTTTGTTCCAATCCCTGAACATTCAGGGCATGCACCGAATGGTGAGTTGAAAGAAAAGGAGCGCGGCTCTAACTCTTCAAAAGAGAGATTGCATTCATGACAGGCCAGGTGTTCGCTAAATGTTCTCTCCTTATCTGCCAATTGAGAATCAACAAAATCCAATATCACGATTCCAGAGGCTAAACGAAGTGCCGTCTCAATCGAATCTGTCAGACGGGTTTTACTCTCAACTTTTGCGCTCAGGCGGTCGATAACGACCTCGATACTGTGCTTTTCCTGTTTCTTTAACTTAGGTACCTCGCTCAAAGCAACGACTTGACCATCAACACGAGCCCGAGAATATCCTTGGGTGATCAACTCGGTGAAGAGATCCATAAATTCGCCTTTGCGAGCCCGAATCACCGGTGCAAGAACCTGGAATTTCGTCGTCGGTGGCATCGCTAATATCTGATCGACTATCTGTTGTGGCGACTGACGGGAAACGGCCTTTCCACATGATGGACAGTGTGGCCGTCCTGCTCGAGCAAAAAGCAGACGAAGATAGTCATACACTTCGGTAATTGTTCCAACAGTAGAACGCGGATTGCGGTTAGTCGATTTTTGATCGATTGAGACTGCTGGGGATAGACCCTCAATGAAATCCACATCAGGTTTATCCATTTGGCCGAGAAATTGACGGGCATAAGCTGAGAGTGATTCCACATATCTGCGCTGGCCCTCAGCGAAGATGGTGTCAAAGGCCAGGGAGGATTTTCCTGAACCTGATAGGCCAGTAAAGACGATAAGAGCGTTACGAGGAAGATCGATGGAGACATTTTTGAGATTATGCTCACGAGCACCGCGCACTACTAACTTCTCGATACTCATTGCACTCCGGCCTCCTCCATAGAGCGAAGCTCACGCTTGAGAAGCTTGATCTCATCGCGTAAGCGGGCTGCGACCTCAAATTGGAGCTGCGCAGCTGAATTCTTCATCTGATCGGTGAGAGAGCCTATCAATGCCATCAAATCCTCTCGTGGAAGCGAGGTTGCCCCCTTTGAATAGATACCACTCGAGGTAGAGCTCTTCTGATTGGCTCTCTTACTTGTCTCTAATAGTTCATCTGTGTCCTGCGATTCACGGTTGATCAAATCTGTTATGTCAGCAATCTTCTTGCGCAAGGGCTGTGGATCTACGCCCTGCTCTAGATTATAGGTCACCTGTTTTGCGCGGCGACGATTAGTCTCATCTATAGCCTTGGCCATTGAATCGGTGATGTTATCGGCATACATATGAACCTCACCTGAAACGTTTCGCGCCGCACGACCAATAGTTTGAATCAATGATGTGGAGGAGCGCAGGAATCCCTCCTTATCAGCATCTAAAATTGCGACAAGAGAGACCTCAGGCAGATCCAAACCCTCGCGGAGTAGGTTGATGCCGATGAGTACATCGTAATCACCCATTCGCAGTTCACGTAGGAGCTCTACTCGGCGCAAAGTGTCAACCTCTGAGTGCAGATAGCGGACACGAACTCCTTTTTCCTGCATGTACTCAGTCAAATCCTCAGACATTTTCTTTGTCAGGGTCGTCACCAGAACTCTCTCATTTTTATCGGCGCGGATGCTGATCTCATGTAATAAGTCATCGATCTGTCCCTTGATGGGTTTGATGACGATTTGGGGATCAATTAGTCCCGTTGGACGAATCACCTGCTCAACGACATCTCCATCAATCTTTGCCATCTCGTACTTACCCGGAGTTGCAGACAGATATAGCTTTTGTCCCGTGCGCTCTAGAAACTCAGGAAACTTGAGTGGCCGATTATCTAGCGCACTCGGTAGACGAAAGCCATGCTCTACTAGAGTCCGCTTTCTAGATGCATCACCCTCATACATCGCACCCAACTGGGGTATGGTTACATGGCTCTCATCGATGACCACGAGAAAATCCTCGGGAAAATAATCCAAGAGACAGTTCGGAGCAGAAGCAGGGTCGCGACCATCTAGATGGCGAGAGTAGTTTTCGATACCGCTACAAAAACCAATCTGCTCCATCATCTCTAGATCAAAGGTCGTGCGCATGCGTAATCGCTGGGCCTCTAGAAGCTTGCCCTGCTTCTCGAGGAGATTGAGCTGAATCGTGAGTTCATCCTGGATATCTCCTATCGCCCTTTTGATGGTCTCAGGTCCTGCAGCATAATGAGTGGCCGGGAAGATGTGCGTCTCACTCTCATCCCGGATGATCTCCCCGGTCAATGGGTGAAGACTGGTAATTTTCTCAATCTCATCTCCGAACATCTCGATTCGAATCGCTAACTCCTCATACATCGGGATTATCTCGATCGTATCTCCACGAACTCTGAAGGTCCCTCTCTCAAAGGCTATGTCATTGCGCTTGTACTGAACATCTACGAATCGTCGAAGCAAAGAATTGCGCTCAATCTCATCCCCAACGCGAAGTGTCACCATCCGATCGACGTACTCTTGAGGGGTACCAAGACCATAGATACAAGAGACCGTTGCGACAACTATGACATCTCTGCGCGTTAGTAGTGAGTTCGTTGCCGAGTGGCGCAGCCGTTCAACCTCATCATTGACGCTTGAATCCTTCTCGATGAATGTATCGGTCTGAGGGACATAGGCCTCAGGTTGGTAGTAGTCGTAATAAGAGACAAAGTATTCAACGGCATTATTTGGTAAGAGCTCACGAAACTCATTTGCAAGTTGGGCAGCCAGGGTTTTATTGGGTGCCAAAACAAGGGTTGGGCGTTGAAGCTTTTCTATGAGCCAGGCCGTAGTCGCAGATTTGCCAGTTCCCGTGGCTCCGAGTAAAACGACATCCTGCTCTCCTGCCTCAAAGCGCCGAGCAATCTCGGCAATAGCCTCAGGTTGATCACCAGCGGGAATATACTCACTGATTACTTGAAATGGTTCGACCCGTCGCTCTAAATCCGATACTGGGCGCATGAGCCAATTCTAGTTAGAACTCAGAGTTAAACCATCCCAAATATTTTCAACCTGACGCAGCAACTCATCCTGTGTACCGTTGTTCTCGATGACGAAATCGGCGATAGAGAGCCTTTGTTCTGGTGTGGCCTGGGCTGCGATGCGGGCCTGAATCTGGGAGAGGTGTAAGCCCTTAGCACGTAATCGGGCGATCCGGATATCCATCTGCGCCTCGATTGTTATCACCAGGTCAAAACGATCGGCTCCATTGGTCTCAAAGAGAAGTGGGATTTCATAGACCAAGATTTGCTTACCTGTTAGCGATGCCACTGCTGCCTCAAACTGATTGCGAACATACGGGTGAATGATCGACTCTAAAGTTGCTCTATGAATTGCATCCTTAAAAATAATATCACCTAGCACCTGTCTATCAATCTCACCATTTTTGAGAATTGAATCTCCAAAGGCTGCAAGAGTCTGATCAAAGCCGGCTGAACCCCGCTCTATGGCTGCCCGTGCTAGTTGATCGGCATCGATGACTAGTGCACCAAGATCGGCAAAGTATTCGGCAGCTAGTGATTTTCCACTACCGATACCACCAGTTAAGCCGATGACGAGCATGTTGTAAGGATAGCCCCAACCGAATTCTTTCCCCTAAAAAAAGAAAAGACCCAGCAAATGCGCTAGGTCTTTTCTTCAGAATATTTACTCTGCAGCAACTACCTCTATTGATTCAACTTCAGTGGCCTCTGGAAGTGCCGCTGCATCGGCAGCCTTAGCTTCGGCCTTTTGCCTCTTATGAGCCATGAAGCGCTCTTGAGCTTGGGCATATTGACGCTCCCACTCCTCGCGCTGAGTTTCATGGCCTGGCCTCCACTCTTGGGTCTGTGAATCAAAACCTTCAGGGTAGATGAAATTACCCTCTGCATCATAACGAGCAGCCATTCCATACTGAGTTGGATCAAAGGCTTCAATCTCAATCTCATGCCCCTCATTTGCCTGCTTGAGAGAGAGTGAGATGCGTCGCCGCTCTAGATCAATATCAATGATCTTCACAAATAATTCGTCATCTAAAGCAACAACCTGCTCCGGAATCTCAACATGTCGTTCGGCTAATTCAGAGATGTGGACAAGGCCTTCAATCCCCTCATGCACTCGAATGAAGGCTCCGAATGGAACAAGCTTTGTTACCACTCCTGGGACCACTTGATTGATTGTGTGGGTACGGGCAAAGGCCTGCCATGGATCCTCTTGCGTTGCCTTGAGTGAGAGCGATACACGCTCGCGCTCGAAATCGACTTCCAAGACCTCAACAGTAACCTCATCGCCAACTTCGACAACCTCACCTGGATGGTCGATGTGTTTCCATGAGAGTTCTGATACGTGAACAAGTCCATCAACACCACCAAGATCAACAAAGGCACCAAAATTGACGATTGATGAGACAACTCCGGAGCGGACCTGACCCTTTTGTAGTTGATTCAAAAATGTCGTACGTGATTCGGATTGTGTCTGCTCTAGGAATGCACGGCGGGAGAGAACGACGTTATTACGGTTCTTATCAAGCTCGATGATACGGGCCTCTACCTGTTTGCCAATATAAGGTGTCAAGTCACGTACACGACGCATTTCGACCAATGATGCTGGAAGGAAGCCACGCAGTCCGATATCCACGATGAGCCCACCCTTGACAACTTCAATGACTGTGCCGATGACAACTTCATCACGCTCTTTCTTTCCTTCGATGTCACCCCATGCGCGTTCGTACTGTGCGCGCTTTTTGGAGAGGATCAAACGACCCTCTTTATCCTCCTTCTGAAGGACAAGGGCCTCGATGCTTTCACCGACTTTCACAATCTCATTTGGATCTACATCATGGCGGATTGAGAGCTCACGCGAGGGTATTACTCCCTCAGTCTTATATCCGATGTCAACGAGTACCTCTTCGCGACCAACTTGGACGATAGTTCCAGTGACGAGATCTCCGTCATTAAAATTTCTGATTGTTCCTTCGATTGCCGCGAGAAAATCAGCGGCCGAACCAATATCATTCAATGCAATTACTGGTGCTGTAGACAAGTGTGCTCCGTAGGGATAGATGAGTAGAAGGTCCCACTTTCGTGGCTGGAGGGCAAGGGTAGGCTTTGTGAGCAGATAAGGGCAAATCCACTAAATTTTTTGAGCCTAATCGCTAGACTCCATTTCGTAATGAAGCGATATAGAGAGTTGCTGGCCTTTCCACAGGTCATTCAGCTGGGCATCAGCGCATTTCCGGCGCGATTGGCCTATTCCATGATCGGTTTAGGTATATTTTTTAAGACAGAGCAAGAGACCGGCTCAGTGGCCATGGCTGGTTTTGCAATTGGCTTGAACTCACTGGCTGGCTCAGCCTCTGCCGGCCTTCGAGGATCGGTCATGGATCGTTTTGGTCAGAAGTGGCCGATTCGTATTTTGGTCCCTATGTATTCAGGCTTGATTCTCATTCTCAACACAATGGATACCAGTAAATCTATTTTAATAACCGCGTTTATTCTAGGAATCACTGCTCCCCCCATCAATCTCTCAGTGCGTCCTTTATGGAAGGACATCGTTCCTGATTCATATTTGAGAACTGCATATGCTTTTGATTCGGCCATGATGAATTCAACTGGCGTTATTGGTCCCGTTGTAATAACAGCCCTCTCACTTTCTTCGCGTCCGACATCTGGCCTAGGCACTATCGCGACTCTGATGTTTTTGGGTGGGATCGCGTTATCACTGACTCCTGTCTCCCGAAATTGGATTCCAGAGAAAAAACAGAAAAATCAGCAGAAGTTGTGGCGAGATCGAGCTATTCGATTACTGATGCTCGAAGGATGCTTTATCGGATTTGGATGGGGAGTATTTGATGTTGCCGTCCCGGCCTTTGCGACTCAAGAAGGTGTGCAAAATCGTGTCGCATGGATCTTTGCTGCTTTTGGAATCGCTACTGTTGCGGGAGGGCTATTAGGTGGTCTGGTTTCAAAAAGACTCTCTCCTTTGTCTGCGCTTCGCCGAACTTATATGCTGTGGATGATTACATGTGTTCCTGTAGCCTTCACATATCCAGATTGGACCATGGCTTTGGTTGGAGCATGCATTGGTTTTCTGGGTGGGGCACTTCAAGTCTTCTACTTTGAAGTTCTCGAAGTTGTTAGACCAAAGGGGTCGCAGACGGCATCACTTGGTTGGATTTGGAGTATTGAAGGATCGTTCATGGCGCTAGGCGCCGCCGTTGGAGGTATTATTTCAGAGATGTTTTCTCCTCGAATCGGTTTAGCGATGCTACCAATTATGGTCTTCTTTGGTTTACTCATTTTGACTATTGGACGTGAACGATTAAGTGCGGCAAATGCTGTTCCAACTGACGAGGAAGATCTTCGGGCGATAAAAGCTATCTCTAATCAGGTTAAGTAGCCTGTGAAACTAGTGCGCCGCTTCATGCCATGTTAGACCAAGGCCAGCATTTACATCTAGGGGTGCTTTTAGTGGATATGCAGAGCCCATTTCCCGCTTTACTAGTTCTCTGACTTTCTCCTCTTCGCCCTCTGCTACCTCAAGGATTAGCTCATCATGTATCTGTAGAAGTAGACGTGAGCCCAGCTCTTGAATCTCTATCGCCTTTTGTACCTGTAACATCGCTAACTTGATGATGTCAGCGGCCGATCCCTGGATCGGGGCGTTGAGCGCCATCCTCTCTGCCACCTCTCGATGCACTCGATTATCGCTCATAAGATCGGGCAAGTAACGCCTGCGTCCCATAATCGTTTCGGTATAACCGAGCTTACGCGCATCATCGACTACCGTCTTTAAATAGTCGCGGATACCACCAAAGCGCTGAAAGTAAGTATCCATCAGGGATTGAGCTGCAACTGGCGTAATATCTAATTGAGTAGCTAGACCATAAGAGGATAAACCGTAGGCCAGACCATACGACATGGCTTTTATCTGCCTGCGCATCTCTGGATCGACATCGATGGCTTTGACGCCAAAAATGACGGCCGCAATCGTTGCATGAAGATCCTCCCCAGATTCAAAAGCTCTCAAGAGTTTTTCATCGTGAGAGAGATGAGCCATGATACGCATCTCTATCTGACTGTAATCGGCGGTGAGAAGGCCGACGTAGCCTTCACCGGCAACAAATGCATTTCGAATTCGACGTCCCTCTTCGGTGCGCACAGGAATATTCTGAAGATTTGGTGCGATAGATGAGAGCCGCCCAGTTGCTGTGACGGTTTGGGCAAAGTGGGTATGAATACGTCCATCGAATGCGATTGCGGTGATTAAGCCCTCAATAATCGTTGAAAGTTTCTTGGTCTCACGGATACGGAGCAAATGTGTCAAGATCGGATGCCCAGTCTTTTGATGAAGCCAATCCAAACTTTCAGCATCGGTAGTAAAGCCTGTCTTGATTTTTTTCGTCTTGGGCAGGCCCAGCTCATCAAAGAGCACGCTTTGAAGCTGCTTAGGAGATGCCACATTGAACTCATGTCCGGCAGATTCATGGGCAGCTTTGGTCTCACGGGCGACTTCATGCTCAAAGAATTCAAAAAGCTTCTCTAGCTCGCCCCTGTCGACAGCCACCCCGATCCTTTCCATATTGGCTAACAACTGTGCGATGGGAAGCTCCATCGTCGAAAAAAGTTCGAGAAGGTTTCGCTCTGTAAGTTCACGAATAAGGCTCTCGCGCAGGAAAAACAAGGCACGCGCACTTGATAGTAGTTCTTGCTCCTTACTCGACTTGTCTATCGCGTGGCCATCTCCCCACCTTTGATGTAGATCGGGCAAGCTCTGGGCTCGGACTCCAGGATTAAGCAAGTAGGCTGCAAGGGCGCTATCAAATTCGATACCAAGCAGGCAGGTGCTGCGTGCTAAAGATTTAGCGTCGTGGGTGATCTTGCTGACTGTTGGATCAGTGGCCCAATCTCCCATCTTTGAGCTCTGGACCAAGAATATATTTTCAGGTGAGAGTCCGATGGCGTATTGATGTAGTTGCCCATCATCCAAAGCAAAGGCAAGCGCGATTGGGCCACTATGTGATGCGATCTTTGCATCGGCCTCGGCGGTGCTTAAGGATCTGGCTACCATCTCTACGGGAAAGAGTGAGGGCGCTGGTTCAGCAAGTGCAGGTGCACTACCTTTGATACGGAGTGGCTTTAAACGCTCTTTAAGGCTCTTAAATTCCAGGATATCAAGAAGAAGGTTGGTCTTGCTCTCATCGATTCCAGACCAGGAAAGATCCTGGATTGTGAACTCGATGGGAACATCGCACACCAACCGAGTGAGCTCGCTATTGAGTCTGACTGCATCCATTGAATCTCGAAACGACTGACCCGCCTTACCTGGCAGCTTATCGGCGTTAGCCATCAACTCTGCCAGGGATCGATGATCAATGATCCACTTTGCCGCTGTCTTCTCCCCGACACCTGGGACAGATGGTAAATTATCACTTGGATCTCCGCGCAGGGCTGCAAAATCTGGATACTGTGTGGGAGACATCCCATATTTTTCGCTAACCGCCTGTGGTGTCATTCGCGCCAAATCACTCACGCCACGCTTTGGATAGAGCACTGTCGTCATCTGATTGACCAACTGGAATGAGTCACGATCGCCACTACAGATGAGAGTTTCAAAACCATCTATCTCTGCCTGCTTTGTTAATGTGGCCAAAATATCGTCGGCCTCATATCCCTCAAGCTCAAAGAAGGTGATACCAAAGGCAGTGACGAGTTCATGCAAGTAGTTCATTTGAGATCGAAACTCATCTGGCGTCTTGGCACGATTCGCCTTGTACTCGGGAAAAATCTCAGTACGTAAACTCTTGCGGGACACATCGAAGGCAACGGCCACATGTGTCGGTTTCTCAGAGCTCAGTAGGGACAAAAGCATGGTTGCAAAGCCATAGATTGCATTGGTGCACTGACCGGTGGCCGTTGTGAAATTCTCTACCGGTAGGGCGTAGAAGGCGCGATATGCCATCGAATGCCCATCAACGAGCAATAGGCGTTTATCCATGTGCTCATCCTAGATTCCACAGTAGAATCTGTCTTATGGTCAGCGAGGAATTTCTTGCGTTTTACAAAGAGCGTGGAAGCGGTGCGCTAGATAAAAAAATGGGTATCGTTTTTCTTGAGGCACAAGAGGGCCGCTTAGTAGCCACGATGCCTGTCGAGGGGAACACACAGCCATTCGGACTCTTGCATGGTGGTGCCAATGTCGTCTTAGCCGAGTCTTTAGGATCGATAGGTACATCTTTACACGCAGGCATTCACCGAAAGATTGTTGGAGTCGATATCAACGCTACTCACCATAAATCTGCGACCAGTGGCCTGGTGACCGGTGTGGCCACTGCAATCTCCCTTGGAAAAACACTATGTAGCTGGGATGTGGTGATAACAAATGATAAAGGTGAACGCACATGCACCGCCCGTATCACCTGTCTAATATTGGCAGAGCGCTAAAGATTTAGGTGTGTGCGCCCGTACCCAGATAGGCCTCACGCACTGCAGAATCGTTGAGAAGATCACTCGCCTTTGCCTCTTTAACAACGTTTCCGGTCTCTAAAATGTATGCACGATGAGCTCGCTGCAGGGCCTGTGCTGCATTCTGTTCAACCAGCAGGATTGTCACTCCACTCTTATTGATCTCTGTGATGATGCGGAAGATATTTGCAATCATCTGAGGTGCAAGACCCATGGATGGCTCATCAAGGAGTAGAACCTTTGGCCGTGACATGAGGGCGCGACCGATCGCCAACATCTGCTGCTCTCCCCCAGATAAGGTTCCGCCTGCTTGGGAGGTTCGCTCTTTTAGCCGAGGAAAGAGGGAGTAAATTTTATCCAGATCCTCACTCATCTCGGCTTTGCGCTCCTTGCGATGAAACTTTCCCATCTCGAGATTTTCTAGAACCGTCATTCCGGGAAAGATCCCACGACCTTCAGGTGCCTGTGAGATACCGAGATTTACCCTCTCATGAGCCGGGATCTTCGAGATATCTTGACCATCAAATGAGATCGAGCCACTGGAGACTTTGCGCAGGCCAGAGATAGTCTTAAGAGTCGTTGTTTTACCCGCACCGTTGGCACCAATGAGCGTGACGATCTCACCTTCATTGACGATTACTGAGATGCCCTTGATCGCCTCGATCTTTCCATAGTGAACTCGCAGGTCTTTAATCTCAAGACGCATCGGCTGGTACTCCTAAATAGGCCTCAATAACCTTCGGATTCTTCTGTACATTGCTTGGGAGATCATCGGCGATCTTGATGCCAAAGTCTAAGACGGCCACACGATCTGAGATTCCCATGATTAAAGACATATCGTGCTCAATCAGTAGGACCGTATAGCCGGCATCACGGATTTTCTTGATGAGCGCTGCAAGCTCCACCTTCTCGGCTGGATTAAAGCCGGCGGCAGGCTCATCCAAAAGCAGTAAGCGCGGCTCGGTCCCCATGGCACGGGCAATCTCCAAGCGGCGCTGATCACCATAGGGAAGGTTCTTACCAAGTTGATCTGCGCGGTGACCAATCCCCATAAAATCAAGGAGCTCCTGTGCGCGAATGCGATCGCGCTTTTCTTCGCGCCGAGAGCGAGGTAGACCAAGGAGAGCGCCAGAAAGACCAGATCTCTTATGAACATCTGTTGCAGTGATGACGTTCTCCAAGGCCGTCATCTCACCCCACAGGCGCACGTTTTGGAAGGTGCGTGCCATACCAGTTTTGGCGATTATATGGCGCTTCATACCAAGAATGCTTTTTCCCTCGAAGATAATCTCACCAGCAGTTGCTTGATAAACACCTGTTATGACATTGAAAACCGTTGTCTTACCAGCGCCATTAGGGCCGATTAGTGCGCATATCTCGCCTTTGAAGACATCTAGATCTACTGCATCCAAGGCAGTTACCCCACCAAAGCGCATGGTTAGATTTTTAAGTTCAAGAATCTTGTCGCTCATTTATATGGCCTGCTTTTCTCTAATTTTTTCGCGCTTCTTTCGGGGTAACAATCCATCTGGTCGAACATTCATGATAACCAAAAGTACTAGACCAAAGACTAATTGGCGAGCGTTGCTGATGAAGCGGATACGCTCGGGCAGATAGGCCAAAATGGATGCACCAACGATGACTCCCCAGATATTTCCTAATCCACCAAAGACGATGCAGGCCAAGACGAGAATAGATGTATTAAAGGTGAACATATCAGGGGCGATGAACATCGTTTTTGAGGCATAGATAACTCCACCTGCACCACCCACTGCCGCGCCGATAGTAAATGACCAAAGTTTGTAGACCAAGAGATTGACACCCATGAGAGCAGCCACATCCTCGTCTTGGCGAATCGCCTCCCACGCGCGACCTGGTCGACGGATTGTGAAGCGGCGTATCATCCAGATGACCAACAAAATCATGATAAAAATAACCCAGAAGTAGCCTGCATGATCATCGAGTTCAAACTTTTGACCTAACACCGCAGGCGGGGTGGGAACACCGACTATGCCATTGGGTCCACCCGTTACCGAAAGATTCAGAGCAACGATCCGGATAATCTCTCCAAAACCCAGAGTTACTATAGCCAAGTAATCCCCACGTAGACGCAGCGCTGGTAGGCCTAGAAGTAATCCTGAGAGCATTGCGAAGAAAATTCCAAAGGGAAGAATCTGCCAGGTATTGAGGCTCGTCATGGTTCCCATGATTCCCATGGTGTAGGCACCGATTGCAAAAAATGCGACATACCCCAGATCTAAAAGACCAGATTTTCCTACAACGATGTTCAGACCAAGGCCCATAAGAACGAAGAGAGCGATTGGGTACACGAGCACCGCTTGATAGGAAGAGATGGGGGTATCAAGGAAACTAGTTGGTCCGAAATTTCCGGCGTAGGGCAGAAGTGCCACAAGAGTGATCACAATCAGGACAAAGCTCGAACGGGCAGGCGGACTCCAGCTCTCCCAGACCGAGGCGCCCTTATCGCGAATATTGAACATCATGTCCTCGTTTGCTGGACAGCTTCACCGAAGATGCCATTTGGTTTGAGAAGCAACACAAGTACTAACACGGTGAAGACGGTCACTGATTTCCACTGGGAGCCAAGGATGGCCGATGCAAACTGCTCAAGTACGCCCAGAAACATTCCACCGTAGAAGGCGCCTCGCAGATTACCTATACCTCCAAGAACGGCGGTCGTGAAAGCTGCCAAACCTAGATTAAAGCCCACATTGAACTGAGTTGTCTCATAGACCGTAGTGTAGAAAAAGGCGGCTGCCCCAGTTGTCAGCCCACCAATGAAAAATGTAAGTGAAACAACCCGATTGAGGTTAATCCCCATAAGTTTAGAGTTCTCCTCGCTCATGGACACGGCACGGATGGCCTTACCCAGACGGGTCTTGGTGACGAAACGATCCAGAACAAAAAAGATTATAACTCCAGAGATGATCACCATCACAGTGTCGATGCGAAAATTGGCACCTGCAAACTCGCCAAAAGACCATTTATCTAATAATCGTGGGGAGGTTTGAGGGCGAGAGAAAGTCACGATGCGCGTGGTCTCAAGAAGAACTATCGATGTTGCAATCGCAGAGATTAAAAAGCCTAAGGGTTTGGCACCGAGGGCTCGAAGCCGTCTGTAAGCCACCAGTTCGACTAAAATCCCTAAAATTCCACAGACCACCATGGAGAAAACCAAAGCAAAAGCAAGGGTATAAATCAGTCGGAAGCCATGAAGGGATTGTGAATCGGTCTGATTTTGTAGGATTCCCACTTGTGCCACAACAGTGGCAAATGTTCCGATCATAAAGACCTCAGAGTTGGCAAAGTTAATCAATCGAAGCACACCATAGACCATGGTGTACCCAAGAGAGATCAAAACATAGATGAAGCCAAGTGCGACTCCCTGCAGACAGAGGGACCAAAACTGACTCTCGAGAACTTGTAAGTTCATATAATCCACTTCATTGTAGTAATCGCAGCCGCCTCTGGATTTAACCAGAGACGGCTGCGATTATTTGATAGGTGCTACTACTTAGGCAACGCCCAGGTAAGTAATCTTTCCAGCCTTGATTGTAAAGGCTCCAACTGCTGCTCCACCGATGATGTCACCATATCGATCGAACCTAATGGTATCTCCCGCAACGCCCTTGAATGAGCCATTCGTTAGGCAGTTCTGCATTCCAGCACGAGTGACGATACCCTGCTTGATGCATGCGAGGAAGATGTTAGTTGCGTTGTAGGTCGATGTTACATAGCTGCCAGGAACCTTAATTCCGGTTAGCTTTGTGTAGGCAACCATCTGTGCAGGTGTTGCGACATCCTCAAAAGGAACATCTGCAGCAGTTAGACGTGCACCCTCTGCAGCAGCGTTACCAGCGTTGTTTGGGAATGTTGCCTTAAGAACTCCGTCGCCGGCAGCGAAGATACCTGTGTATCCACCATCACGAAGTGCCTTAACAAACTTTGCAGCATCAGGTGCATATCCGCAGTAGATGACTACGTTGGCTCCAGATGCCTTTACCTTTGCAACCACGGATGTGTAGTCACTTGTGTTCTCTGGGACGCTGTCGCTTCCCGCGAGCTTAGCAATATTTGGCTTTGTATAATCGGCAAGACCCTTACCGTAAGCGGTCTTATCATCTACCAAATAAACACTTGGTGATGCAACTCCCTTGACGGCATATCGAGCGAGTGCTGGACCTTGGAACTTATCGTTTGCCACAACACGCTTGAAGATTGGGAAGCCATTTACTGGCGCTCTCCTGTCGGTTAGGGATACACGCGTTGCCGACATCGAGATAAGTGGGAGTCTTCCGGCTTTGTAGGCTGGAAGTGAGGCCTGAGTTGCACCAGAGAAGGCTGGTCCAATGAGGCCGATAATCTTCTTATTCGATGCGATACCAGGTGCAAGAAGCGCTGCGACATCTGCTAAGCCCTGATCATCTGCGATGACGAGCTCGACTTTAATGGCCGGATTCGTTGCGTTGTACTCAGAGAGGGCAAATCTGGCTGCCGTTAATTCATCTTGACCTGTCAGAGCATTAGATCCTGTTAAAGGAGCCTGAAAAGCAAGAGAGACACTCTTTGGTGCTGCCGTCGCTGATGAAACTGCCGAGACGCCAAAAACTAGCGCAGCGGCAGAGACAACGGCGAGGGACCGTTGTACCTTCTTATTCATGTAAAGCCTTCCTATAGGTTTTCACTTCCATCCCGGGATGGGGAAGGCTCAAGGGTAAAGGGTAGGCGAATCTAAGGCAAACAAGAGGCTGCTATCCGGGTACCTTGTATATAAACGCAGAGGCCATAGATCCCCTCCCCTCCTGCAGCCCAATGCGAACGGGCGAGGGGCCATGTTTGTATGCCGAGCCGGCTATGCCCCTAGAGTCTAGCCTGAGCCCTTTCACCAATTTTCTCACGTTTCTTGCGAGGCAGTAATCCATCTGGTCTGAAGTTCATGACAACCACAAGAACGATGCCAAAGACAAGCAATCGAGCATCCGAGATGAATCGGATACGATCTGGCAGATATCCAAGAATCGTTGCACCCACCACGACTCCCCAAATATTTCCGATGCCGCCAAATACAACACAGGCGAGGATCAGAATCGAGACATTGAGAGTGAACATCTCTGGGGCGATAAAGAGATTCTTTGAGGCATAGAGAACACCTGCTGCACCTCCGACGGCTGCTCCCAGAGAGAAAGACCAGATCTTATATTTGAGGGTATGTACTCCTAAGAGCTCTGCGACATCCTCATCTTGGCGGATCGCCTCCCACGCTCGTCCGGGACGGCGGATGCTCAGACGGCGGATCATCCAGATCGTGAGCAGAATCATGACCACAACTACCCAGAAGAAAACCTTCTGATCATCTAATTTGAACTCAAGAGGGCCGATATCTGGTGGCATCGGGATATTTGCGATTCCATTTGGACCTTTGGTCCATGAAGAGTTCAGGGCGATCAAACGGACGATCTCTCCAAAACCTAGTGTGACAATCGCCAAATAATCACCGCGTAGTCGTAGAGTTGGAAGTCCCAGCAACACTCCTGCAACCATCGCAAAGGCGATGCCAAAGGGCATGATCTGCCAGGTGTTCAAACTGGTCAGAGTTCCCATCAGAGCCATGGTGTAGGCACCAATTGCAAAGAAAGCGACATATCCCAGATCCAGCATTCCAGATTTTCCTACGACAATATTCAAACCCAGAGCCATCAGTACAAAGACTCCCACTGGATAAACCAATACTGCGTCATAGGCGGCGATCGGAGTTGCCAGGAAACTAGCTCCTGCAAATGGCAAGAGAGCAACTAACACGATTGCGCTAAGTGCGATTGTAACTCTACCTTTGCGGTTTGAGCCCTCCCAGAGTTGGGCTCCGGCATCTCGCAGGTTCCAATAGTTTCGAAGCTTCATATCCTCATGCCCTCGTCTGCTGAACGGCCTCACCGAACAGACCATTTGGTTTGAAGAGTAGGACCAAAACAAGCACGATGAAGACTGTGACCGCCTTCCACTGAGTTCCAAGGACTGCAGATGCATAGACTTCAAGTAAACCAAGAGAGAGCCCGCCTAAAAATGCGCCACGTATATTTCCGATCCCACCAAGGACAGCGGCGGTAAATGCGGCCAGACCCATAGTGAATCCGATGTTGAACTTGGTGTACTCGAAGACAGTGATGTAGAAGAACCCTGCTGCTCCAGTTGCTAATCCGCCAACGAGAAAAGTCACGGTGATGACACGGTTGAGGTTGACACCCATCAACTTGGCAGAGTCTTCATTTTGTGAGACGGCGCGAATAGCCTTGCCCATACGAGAGAGCTGAATAAATCGCTCCAGCAGGATGTAAATTATCGCTGCTGCAACGATTGTGACGACCGTATCGAGTCGAATGTTGGCACCCCATACCTCAGTAAGGATCATCTTTTCTAGCACGCGAGGAGAGCCGACGGGGCGTGAGTCGGTAAGAAGGCGCATGAGCTCTGCCAATGCGATAGAGATGCCAATTGCAGAGATCAAAGTAGCCAATCGGTTCGTACCCTTCATGCGCAAGCGGCGGTATGCGACGAATTCGACGAAAACAGCGGTAAGGGCGGCTACAAACATTGACATCAGTAGTGCAGAAATGAGAACGAGAGCTAGTTTCCACCCCTTGGCAGGTTCTGATGTCTGGGTGTAATGAAAAATATCCCGGTTAGTTATTACCGTACCAAAAGTTCCCCACATGAATATCTCAGAGTTAGCAAAGTTAATCATGCGTAGAACGCCATAGACCATGGTGTAGCCAAGTGAAATCAAGACATATATGAATCCAAGGGCGATTCCGGCGATAGTGAGCGACCAGAACTGATCTATTAAAACTTCAAACATTACTCTCCTTGGATGCCAAGCTGTGAGCGTAATCTACTGCAATGCCAAGCAAGAGGTGGGTGTCTGAAGGATTTTTTTAAAGATTCTTCAGAGCACCCACCCACTAGTAAGCGTGTTGCCAAACAACTAATCGTGAGTTATTTGATGATTCCTGTATTGACGAGAACACCGTTCTTTGTCGTGAAACCTGCGAAGAGTCCGTAAGAGATGTCTCCGTTGGCATCGAACTTGATGGTATTTCCGCTCACGCTCTTACCCTTGTAGGCCTTGACCCACTTGAGCATCTTTGCGCGAGTTGTGTTTCCAGCTTTGATTCCCTCGAGGAGAATGTTTGCAGCATCGTATGACTCAACTGAGTACACACCTGATGAGACACCCATCTGCTTCTTGAAATCTGCTTCAAGCTTTGGGCTGATGCCAGCAAGGCCACCAACACCAGTGATACGTGAGCCCTCAGCTGATGCACCAGCAAGCTTTGGGAACTCCTGGTTGAAGACTCCGTCGCCTCCGGCAAATATCGCCGTTGATCCTGAGTCACGAAGCTGCTTGATAAAGATTGCTGCCTGGCTGTAGTAACCAGTGTAAATAACGACAGTTGCGCCAGATGTCTTAATTTTTGCAATTGTTGGGGCGAAATCTGTCGTTGTATTTGGCACTGAATCTCCGCCACCAACGACTGTTGCTCCAGCAACCTTCTTCAAGCCAGCTTCAACGAAGCCACGAAGAGGCACTGCATAAGCTGATTGGTCATCGAATACGAAGACCTTCGCACTTGAAACACCGGTTGTTGCGTACTTTGCCAATGCTGGACCCTGTAGGTCATCTTTTCCAACGACACGGTGGAAAACTGGTCCGCCAAAGTCAGGTGATGCAGGATCTGTGAGTGATACTCGTGTAGCAGATGGAGAGATCATGACTAATCCGCCAGCCTTATAATAAGGAAGTGATGCGATTGTTGCACCTGAGTAAGCAGGTCCGACAACGCCAAGAATGCTCTTGTTAGAGCCAGTTCCTGGAGCAACTGTCGATGCGACAGCTGGATCTCCCTGATCATCTACTGAAACGATTTTGATTTTGATATTTGGGTTCTTCTTCATGAAGAGTTTGGCAGCGTATTTGACTGCGTTCTGCTCATCGATGCCAGTTGAGGCCTCTCCACCTGAGAGTGGGCCTTGGTAGGCGATTGTGTAAGTCTTAACGGCTGCCTGCGCGTTGGTTGCTGCTGCAACGCCGAAAACGAGAGCGGCTGCAGAGACAACAGCGAGTGAGCGCTGAATTTTTGAATTCATGTACTGCCTTTCCTATTTTGTTACATAAGTCCCGGGACAGGGTTTAAATCAGAATAATGGATGTGACATCGAGATTTCAAGGCGAAGATGAGCGTGAAATGTTTCAATTTCGTTATAAATACCCTTACTCCCCGACCTGAAAGGGAGTTATTTATGGGGTGCGGCCTCTGGATTGATGACTGCCTGTGCGATCGCCTTCATGCTCATACGCCTATCCATGGCCGCGCGCTGGATCCAGGAGAAAGCTTCAGGCTCCGAGAGATTAAGTGCCTTCATCAAAATTCCCTTAGCCCGATCGATCAATTTACGTGTCTCCAGGCGCTCATATAAATCAGAGACCTCATCGGCCAGAGATTTCATCTGCACATGCCTGCTGATTGCAATCTCAATTGCGGGAACTAAGTCGCTAATAGTAAAGGGTTTTACGACATAAGCCATGACACCAGCATCCCTGGCGCGATCAACGAGCTCTCTCTGAGAGAAGGCAGTGAGCATGAGTACTGGGGCTATGGTAATAATTTTTTCAGCCGCTGAGATCCCATCTAATATCGGCATCTTGACATCGAGAATTGCAATATCAGGCCTGTGCAATTTCGCCAATTCAATAGCCTCTTGTCCATTACTTGCCTCAGCGATTACTTCATAGCCAGCATCGCGCAGCATCTCGACCAAGTCCATACGAATGAGAGCCTCATCTTCAGCGACGAGAATACGAATCACAACGATTATTCCTTTCAGAGCACACGTGCGATGAGTGTGCCCCGAGTCGGATTCGAACCGACACTATGCAGTGTTTGAGACTGCCCTCTCTACCGTTGGAGTACCGAGGCGATACGCTAAATCTTAGCGGTAGGCAGGAGCGACCCCACCAACGGCATCTCCCACGCGGTGAACACGCATTGCATTAGTGGAGCCGGGGATCCCTGGAGGAGAGCCGGCAACAATCATCACATTATCCCCAATGAGAGCGCGCCCTGAATCGATTAAGACTGAGTCGACAAGTTTCACCATCTCATCGGTTGCTCCAACAATCGGAGTCAACATTGATTCAACTCCCCACGAGAGTGCTAGTCGATTGAAAGTACCGACCTCTGGAGTCATCGCAAGAATGGGAATCGGTGAGCGCAAGCGCGACATGCGGCGGGCAGAATCACCACTTTGTGTAAAGGCGACCAAGTATTTGGCATCAACAATCGCTCCAACCTCAGTGGCGGCCTTTGTGATAGCACCACCCTTGGTGCGTGGGGCTGTCTTGATTGGACGAATCCGATCAAGTCCACCCTCCTCCGTCTTTTGAATAATTCGTGCCATTGTCTGCACCGATTCGATGGCAAACTCACCCACGCTCGTCTCACCCGAGAGCATCAGGGCATCTGCGCCATCTAGGACAGCATTAGCGCAATCTGTGGCCTCAGCGCGTGTCGGCCGAGAGTTAGTGATCATCGAATCTAGCATCTGTGTTGCGACAATGACGGGTTTGGCCATGTCACGCGCGAGTTCGACACAGAGTTTTTGCACCAATGGCACATCTTCAATAGGAAGCTCCACCCCAAGATCGCCCCGTGCGACCATGATGCCATCAAACACCTCGATGATTTCCTTGATATTTGTTACGGCCTGTGGTTTTTCAATCTTGGCAATCACTGGGATTCGAACACCCTCTTCATCCATAATCTTATGAACATCTTTGACATCAGCTGCATCCCGCACAAAGGAGAGTGCGATGAAATCAGCGCCAGTGCGTAGAGCCCAACGAAGGTCCTCAACATCCTTTTCTGACATAGCAGGCACAGAGACGGCTATACCTGGCAGATTGATTCCTTTATTATTACTCACCATCCCAGATTCGATGACTCTGGTAATAACATCATTGCCAATTACCTGAGTGACTTGAACAGTGACTTTCCCGTCATCGATGAGTATATGATCCCCAACTTTACAATCTCCAGGCAGTCCCTTGTAGGTCGTTCCGACTCGTTCCTTCGTCCCTTCGATCTCATCAGTTGTGATTGTGAAGATATCTCCACGGGAGAGTTCATGAGGACCGGCAAGAAAGCGGGCGAGGCGAATCTTCGGCCCCTGTAGGTCGACTAGTATCGCAATAGGACGTCCTGCCGCTTTAGCGCCAGCTCGCACCTGATCAAAGCGCACTTGGTGCTCGGCATATGTCCCATGTGAGAGATTGAGGCGCGCCATATTCATCCCAGCATCGATGAGCTCCTTGACTTTATGCTCTGATTCAACTGCAGGGCCCATGGTGCATACAATCTTGGCTCGCCGCATATAAGAACTCTAAACCATCAATTGGCGTGCTGTTGGCTCTATCGGATACGGCAGTTGAGTATCGCCGGTGAGATATCTATCCACCGATGATGCAGCACTACGACCTTCGGCGATAGCCCAGACGATGAGTGACTGCCCACGGCCAGCATCGCCAGCGACGAAAACTCCATCATTATTTGCAGCATAGTTCGCATCTCGGACGATATTTCCACGATCATCGATTGCGACCTCCAACTGATCAAGTAAGGCAGAGCGCTCAGGTCCGGTGAAACCTAATGCGAGGAAGACAAAATCGGCACGTATCTCCCTGTCACTTCCTAAGACCGGCTCAAACTTGCCGTCGATAAATTCAGTCTCGACGATTTTGATGGCGCGCAAGTTTCCAGCCTCATCTCCTAAGAACTCCTCTGTGCTCACAGAGAACATACGATTATCTCTCTCCTCATGCGCACTTGAGATGCGATAAATCATTGGATATGTTGGCCATGGGTGTTGCTCTGCCCGCTCATCACTTGGTCTTGGCATGATCTCTAATTGAGTGATGCTTGCCGCACCTTGGCGAATAGCGGTACCCAAACAATCTGCGCCCGTATCCCCACCGCCTAGAATCACGACATGCTTTCCCGCGACGTTAATACCATCAGGTTCGACCTCACCTAGGGCCTGCGCATTGCCCCAGGGTAGGTACTCCATCGCTTGATGGACACCAACGAGGTCGCGACCAGGAATATCAAGTTCACGCCATTTTGTAGCTCCTACTGCTAAAACGATTGCATCATATTTTTTGCGAAGGGTAGAGCCCGTGAGCTCTCCTCCCACATCTACCCCAGTGCGAAAACGAGTGCCCTCTCTCTCCATTTGATTTAATCTGCGATCAAGAATGTGTTTCTCCATCTTAAACTCGGGAATTCCATAGCGCAGTAGCCCACCGATCTTCGCCGCGCGCTCATATACGGCCACAGTGTGACCTGCGCGAGTTAACTGTTGAGCAGCGGCTAAACCGGCTGGCCCCGAGCCAATAACGGCAACTGTTTTGCCTGTAATACGATCAGGTGCCAAAGGCTTGACCATCCCACCTGCAAAAGCCTCTTCCACGGTGCGAAGCTCCACCTGCTTGATCGTCACCGCATCAAGGTTGATTGCCACGACGCATGCACTCTCACATGGCGCAGGACAAAGCCGCCCGGTGACCTCAGGAAAGTTATTGGTCGCATGCAGGCGGTTAATCGCCTCCTGCTTATCTCCTCTATGAATCAGGTCATTCCACTCAGGGATGAGATTTCCAAGAGGGCAACCTGAATGACAGAAAGGGATACCGCAATCCATACAACGCCCTGCCTGCTTTTGTAGATGCTCAAAGCTCTGTGGCTCATAGACCTCGCGCCAATCTTGAATGCGCACATCAACCGGACGCCGTGATGGAAGCTCACGCGCTGTTGTAAGAAAACCCTTTGGATCAGCCAAGTGCTGCCACCTCCATAACAAGAGCATCAACTGGAAGGCCCTCACGAGTAGCCCGTGCCATGGCATCGAGCACCCGGGCATAGTCACGTGGCATGACCAAGGAGATGCGCTTAATTGATACATCCCAATCTGAAAGAAGTTTGGAGGCGATGATTGAATCGGTGTTGTCGGCGAACTCCATAATCAATGATTTGAGCAGATCTCTCTGGTCATCTGGGACTGCAAGAATATCGACCATGTCGGTATTTACCTGTGCTGAAACCAAATCCAGGACGAAGGCTCGGCCTCCGGACATTCCAGCGGCAAAGTTGCGTCCAATAGATCCGAGAACGATAACCGTTCCGCCCGTCATATATTCACAACCGTGATCTCCGATTCCTTCAACAACTGCGATCGCTCCAGAGTTCCTTACGCAAAAGCGTTCTCCAACAATGCCACGGATCATAATCTGACCAGAGGTTGCTCCATAGCCGATGACATTTCCTGCAATCACATTCTCATGCGATGCAAACGGTGATTTGATATCTGGACGAACTATGACGCGCCCACCAGATATCCCCTTACCGACGTAGTCATTTGAATCACCGAACAAGCGAAGTGTGAGTCCGGCTGGGATAAATGCCCCAAGGGACTGGCCGGCCGAGCCGCGCAAGGTAATGTCAACTGTGCCATCAGGCAGGCCTGCGCCACCATACCTGCGTGTTATCTCGGCTCCGAGCATGGTTCCAACTGTGCGATTGACATTTTGCACTGGCAGATCGATACGAACTAACTCTTTTTTCATCAGTGCAGGCTGTGAAAGAGCTATGAGTTGGTTGTCCAGGGCGGCATCCAAGCCATGGTCTTGAACCTGCGTATTGTGCAATGAGCTTGTGACCTGTGGTCGAGCGAGTAGTGGTGATAAATCCAGACCACTAGCCTTCCAGTGATCCACTGCCTTTCTAGTCTCTAAGTATTCGACATGACCTATCGCCTCGAGGAGAGTCTTAAAACCAAGACTTGCCAAGATTTCGCGTACCTCTTCTGCGATGTACTCAAAGAATGTCTCAACGAATTCGGGCTTACCGGTAAAGCGTGCTCGAAGTTCGGGGTTTTGAGTTGCAACTCCCACAGGACAGGTATCTAAATGACAGACACGCATCATGATGCAGCCTGAGACAACGAGAGGCGCAGTGGCAAATCCATACTCCTCTGCGCCAAGAAGTGCGGCAATCACCACGTCGCGGCCAGTCTTTAGCTGCCCATCGGCTTGGACGACTATTCGATCGCGAAGATTGTTCAGTAGCAATGTCTGTTGGGTCTCAGCAAGTCCTAACTCCCAAGGCGCACCTGCATGCTTGAGCGATGTCAATGGAGATGCACCAGTGCCACCATCATGACCAGAGATTAGAACTACATCGGCATGTGCCTTACTGACACCGGCGGCAACTGTCCCGACACCGACTTCGGCAACTAGCTTTACGTGCACACGTGCATTCTTATTTGCATTCTTCAAATCATGGATGAGTTGAGCCAGATCTTCTATTGAATAGATGTCATGATGAGGTGGAGGTGAAATGAGCCCAACACCTGGGGTTGAGTAACGCACCTTTGCAATCCATGGATAGACCTTATTACCAGGCAACTGTCCGCCCTCGCCAGGCTTGGCACCCTGGGCGATTTTTATCTGAATATCATCGGCACTTACCAGATATTCACTAGTGACTCCGAAACGACCCGATGCAACCTGTTTGATCGAAGAGCGTTTTGAATCTCCATTTGCCTCAAGCACATTGCGTGATGGATCCTCCCCACCCTCACCAGTATTTGATTTACCACCCAAGCGATTCATAGCAATAGCCAGGGTTTCATGTGCCTCTTGCGAGACCGAGCCATAGGACATCGCTCCCGTAGAAAAACGAGCGATAATTGCTCGAGCCGGCTCAACTTGATCGATTGAGATTGGTCTTTGATTCTTAAATTCGAAGAGGCCACGAAGGGTCATAAGGCGAGAGCTCTGATCATTGACGCGCTCGGTATAGCGCTTGAAAATGTCATAGCGCTTTGTGCGCGTAGAGTGTTGAAGGGCAAAGACTGTCTCTGGATCAAATAAATGAGGTTCACCCTCGCGTCGCCACTGGTACTCACCCCCGATAGGCAGACGTTTCGTACCTGGGACTTCTCCCCCAGGTGGATAAGCGATGTGATGGCGTGCAATCGTCTCTTGAGCGATGACTTCGAGTGAGACACCACCTAAACGCGAAGTTGTTCCGGTAAAGAACTCATCTACGAGTTCGGCACTCAAACCGATAGCCTCAAAGACCTGTGCACCCGTATATGAGGCGATTGTGCTGATACCCATCTTGGACATCACCTTGAGCACACCTTTGCCCAATGATTTGATCAAGTTGTTCACCGCTTTTTCAGGAGTGATCCCAGTGATGACACCTTGCAGCACCAAATCTTCGGCACTCTCCATAGCAAGATATGGGTTGACTGCAGCCGCACCATAGCCAATAAGAAGTGCGACATGATGGACCTCACGCACATCACCGGCCTCAACGACGAGCCCAACTTTTGTACGGGTTTTTTCACGGATTAAGTGGTGATGCACCGCCGAGGTCAACAACAACGATGGGATTGGTGCCTCTTCGGTATCGCCATCACGATCAGATAAGACGATGATATGAGCGCCATCCTCTATCGCCCGCGAAACCTCAGCCTTAATCTCATTGAGCCTGGTGCGTAATCCATCTCCACCCTCTGCGACAAAGAAAAGTCCACGAACCACATGGGCACTCAAACCTGGATAATCTCCATCGGCATTGACGTGAATTATCTTTGCGAGCTCATCGTTATCGATTACTGGAAATGCTAATGAGATATGGCGACATGAGGCTGGACCTGGATCCAAGAGATTGTGCTCGGGCCCCATCGCTGTTCCCAAACTTGTGACTAATTCTTCGCGGATAGCATCCAATGGTGGATTTGTTACCTGAGCAAAGAGCTGTGAAAAATAATCAAAGAGCAAACGTGGTTTGTTTGACAGGGCGGCAATAGGAGTATCTGTTCCCATTGAGCCAAGGGCCTCCATGCCATTACGTGCCATGGGAGTGACCAACATGCGCAACTCCTCTTCGCTGTATCCAAATGCCCGCTGGCGTCGAAGAACTGATGAGTGTGGATAGACAATATGCTCGCGTGATGGCAGATCACTTAATTTCACCATTCCATCTTTGAGCCAATCTCCATAGGGAGCGGCCTTTGCAAGTGAATCCTTTATCTCCTCATCTTCAATGATCCGTCCGGCTTCGATATCAACTAAGAACATCTTGCCGGGCTGCAATCGCCCTTTTCGAACTATCTCTTGCGGGGCGATATCCAGCACCCCAACTTCAGAGGCGAGCACCACCAAACCATCCTGTGTTACCCAAAAGCGAGAAGGGCGCAGACCATTGCGATCAAGGACAGCTCCTACTTGATGGCCATCGGTGAATGTGACACAGGCAGGTCCATCCCATGGCTCCATCAATGATGCATGGAAAGCATAGAAATCTCGTCGTGATTGTGACATTAAACTGTGATTCTCCCAGGCCTCAGGAATCATCATCAATACTGCATGGGGAAGTGACCTTCCGCCTAAATACAAAAGCTCAAGCACCTCGTCAAAGGATGCAGAGTCACTTCCCGAGATATCAACAATCGGAAATAATCGCTTGAGATCGCCTGGAATTACATCACTCTCTAGCAGAGTCTCACGGGCACGCATCCAGTTGCGGTTGCCCTTGACTGTATTGATCTCACCGTTGTGGGCAATGAAGCGATATGGATGCGCTAAAGGCCATGATGGAAAAGTGTTTGTGGAAAAACGTGAGTGCACCAGTGCCAAGGGCGAGACGACACGCTCATCACTTAAATCTGGGAAGAAGTCCTCAAGCTGACCGGTTGTGAGCATGCCCTTGTAGACAATTGTTTGAGCAGAAAGTGATGGAAAGTAGAGCGGTAATGTGTGCTCGGCCCGTTTTCGCAGACAAAACGCCATGCGCTCCAAGATAAGACCCTGCTCGGCCCTTACACCACTGAGAAATACCTGATGAAACTCTGGCATCACTGAGCGCGCAGTAATACCCAATCCCAGGGCGTTGATGGGCAGCTCGCGCCAACCAAGCACCTGTAAACCCTCCTCGGCAGCGATGCGCGCCATATCTTCCTTGACATCTCTTCCATTTTCAATAAATGCAATTCCCGTGACATACGAGCCGGCCTGAGGTAGTTCAAAGGAGGTGACGGCTTGAAAAAACTTATCTGGAATTCGAATGAGTATTCCCGCTCCATCGCCGCTATCTGGCTCAGCACCTGATGCACCGCGGTGCTCAAGGTTTCGCAAAGCCGTCAGAGCTTTTTCTACGATCTCATGTGAAGCGGTTTTGGTGAGCGTTGCAACCATCGCGACGCCACATGCATCGTGTTCTTGGGCAGGGCTGTAGAGGCCCTGTGCAGGTGGGTAGTTGGAGGTTAAAGCCATGGTTGAAGAGCTCCGATTGTCGATTCAGCTGCGGGACAACCTTGGCCCGTTAATGCCTATTTAATCTTTCATGCAGGATAAGGGTAGCAAGAATGCTCTACGTTGGCAGTGCTAGATACCGGCTATCTGAGCGAATCCCCCGATTACAGCGGTGATGGCCATGCCCAACGCCCCTCCAAGCAGGACGCGAGTGGTAGTCGGGACAAGTTTGGATCCTGCAGTACGTGCGCTGGTTATCCCGGTCAGGACAAGTCCCATGGTTGTAAAGCCAATGATGCTCGATGTGATGGCACCTGGCGTCGGTGCAAAGGCCCCAATGAATGGGATCAAACCACCGACCGTGAATGCCATCGCAGATGCGATCGCTGCCTGAAGAGGGCGAGCCTTTGTCCTGGGGTTTTGTCCGAGCTCATCGCGCAGATGGGCCTCAAGAGGATCCCTGGCATGCATCTGAAGTGCCACCTGCAGTGCAAGCTCTGGTGTTAAGCCGCGCTCTATATATATGTGCTGGAGTTCAACTAGCTCTGCCTCGGGATCCAGGGAGAGGTGTTCAATCTCCATTTCACGATCCGAGTTTTCAATATCGTTTTGTGAGCGCACTGAAACGTACTCTCCCACTGCCATCGACATCGCCCCTGCCGTTATCCCTGCCAGACCTGCAGTGACAAGAAACTCATTTTTACCTGCTGCCACCACACCGATCATCAATGAGGCGGTAGAGACCAGACCATCATTTGCGCCCAACACGGCTGCGCGCAACCAACCCGCACGACCTGAACGGTGGTTGAGGTTACGTGCATAGACATCCTCTAGAGCCATAACCCCTACTCTACCTGAGATTATCTGCGCCATCCTTGTGTATCTTGGTCAGTACAAAACAGGCTCCGATGGCTACACAGATTGCGACCCAAACATTGATCCGAAGCCCGAATAATTCATTGGCCTGATCGATTCGTAGCATCTCAATCCCCATACGTGCCAGGCAATATCCAAGAACATAGAGAGTGAAAATCTGCCCTGGGTAGAATCTTTTCTTCAATCGAATCAATACAAAGGCGAGAATAGTGCACCAGATCGCCTCGTATAAAAAGGTCGGATGAAAAGTGGAGTACTCGAGGAAGCCAACTGGTCTGTTCAGTGATGGGACTTCTAGCGCCCATGGCGCATCTAAGGGTCGACCAAAGAGCTCGATGTTGAACCAGTTCCCAAATCGACCAATTGCTTGAGCAAAGAGGACTCCAGGGGCAAGGGCGTCCAAGAAGTATGCAAAGGGTGGCAGCTCGACCTTCTTGGCCAGCCCTCGATATCTCAGCGCTGCAGCAACTGTTCCCAGAGCGATAGCGCCCCAGATCCCAAGTCCTCCCTGCCAAATCTTGAGGGCATCGAGTGGAGTGCCATCGCTCCCGAAATATTCTGCTGGAGATGAGATGACGTGATAAAGCCGTCCCCCAATGATCCCCATGGGAATAGCTGTAATCGCAACTTCAGAGACAACGGAGGTGCCGTGTGGAGAAACGGCCCGAAATCTCTTATCACCTAACCATAGAGCGACGGCAATACCAATGATGATGCATACGGCGTAGAGATATATGGTGAATGGCCCGATCTCCAACGCCGAAACTGTTGGCGATGGGATCGAGCGAGGCAACTCTTAGCCAGCCTCTACAGCAAGGCGGAACTCATTCTCATCAAAGCTATTAGACATGCGCTCCCACAACTTACCATTGATAAATACTGTTGGAGTGCCCCGAACATTATATGCAGCCATCGAATCAGCATGAGTTTTTACCAACTCTAGTTTTGCACCACTTGCCACGCACTCCTTGAATTTCTCTGACTTGATCCCGATTTTCTCGCCGATCTTGATGAGATTTTCATTGGAGTAGAAGCCCGAGTTCTCAAGCGCAGGCTGCACCATATATACCGATTTATGAAAATCAAGATATTGACTCTCATCGGCAGCGCACATCATCGCATTTGCTGTGCGAATAGATTCAGGTCCAAGAAACGAGGCGATGTGATAAACGACCGTGGCTCTCTGAGATCTAATCATTGTCTCAACGTATCTGCCCAGAGAGCTTTCAAATGTTTCACAGACTGGACATTGAGGATCCTCCCAGATATCAATACGCACTGGTGCTCCTGGATTGAGAACCAAGCCTGAGCCAGCGCCACTATCAAGGGTGGTGGAGATGGGGGCGCCCAATGTGTAGTCATCGAGGGCCTTAAATGACTCATTTGCCTTTGTCGAGGAGCTCATCATTGAGAAGGCAACCCCTGTGACAACCACAAGTGCGACCATTCCGATGACCAACCATCGTGTGAAGTTATCCCCGCCCGAACCTGAACGTGCCTGTTTAGACATTTTCACTCTCCTTCTTCACAGATTGTGACTTCTCTAGACTGAACAGACCATAAGGGAAAAAGTATAGATAGAGGGCACACAGTCCTAAGCCTAAGTCACGGGCGATCTCTATCGCATAGGCGCGATGCGCTTTGGCCGCCTGGGATGGATCAATCACGCCACCACCACCAAAACAGCCACAGTCGATGAGAATCCCGCGGGCCCAGACGCTAATAATCGCTGCGATGAATACGACCATGATGGCACCAGAAATCAGGGACATCATACGAACCGAGAGGCCGATAATCAGGAGAGTTCCGATTGCGATCTCAAGCCAAGGAAGTGCGTAGCCCACAATATGGGCTACCTGCGTGGGCAGGATTTTATAGGCTGCAACGGCGCTGGCCGCCTCAGCGGGAACGAAGGCCTTCAAGCCTCCGGCAACGAGCAGCACTGCACCCAGGACCAAGCGCGCGAGCAAGGTAATGATCGGTTGAAACTTTTCGTTGAAATTCTTCATCGACCCTCACGTACTCCCGCTGCTAACTCCTTTGCCAAGAGCGATAGTGCATTCATGGCAATCTCCTCACCCTCATTTGTGAGCAGAATCTTAATGAATGCCGAACCAACAATCACTCCATCGGCGTAGGCGGCCACAGATTTTGCCTGCTCGCGGGTAGAGACTCCTAGACCGACACAGACAGGAAGTGATGTCACTGCACGGACTCGACTCACAAGAGCAGCGGCATCCCCTGAGACTGTGGTGCGAGCACCTGTCACACCCATGACGCTCGCGGCATAGACAAAGCCACCAGTCCTGGCAGCGACTTGGGCAAGACGTGCATCACTGGTACTTGGTGCAACAACATAAATAGGATTTATTGCATGAGTTAATGTTGCAGCCAGCCAATGCTCGGACTCCTCGATGGTCAAATCAGGAGTGATAACACCCGAACCACCATGAGCTGCAATCGCCTTAGCAAACTCATCGACACCGTATTTCTCAACTGGATTCCAGTACGTCATGACAACCGCCGCGACACCAGCATCACTTGCGGTTTGAAGCGCGGTCAAAACATCGGCTGCATTGGTACCCGCTTTGATCGCTATCTCTGCCGCCTCTTGGATCGTAGGACCATCCATAATCGGATCGCTGTAAGGAAAACCAATTTCGATGGCATCGACACCAGCATCTGCGAGGACTGCAATCGCACGCGCACAAGCTTTTTTAGAGGGAAAGCCAGCGGGAATATAGGCGATGAGGGCGGCACGATTCTCGCTACGAACCTTTACAAACAGATCATCAAGGGCCGTGCTCACAGAGGGATTCCAAAGTAGCTCGCTGCTGTCTGCACATCCTTATCTCCTCGACCCGATAAGTTGATGAGCAGTAGCGCATCGGATCCAAGCTCGTTTCCGACGATAATGGCACCGGCTAATGCATGAGCCGTCTCGATCGCAGGGATAATGCCCTCTGTTTTGCAAAACAGTGCGAAGGCATTCATCGCTGCATCATCGTTGATTGCACGATATTCGGCTCGGCCAAGTGTGTGTAAGTATGCATGTTCAGGACCAACGCCTGGGTAATCTAGCCCTGCAGAGATTGAGTGTGATTCGATCGTCTGTCCATTCTCATCTTGAAGGACGTACGAGCGCGTGCCGTGCAGCACACCCGGGGATCCGCCTGTAATCGTTGCTGCATGACGACCGGTTTCGAGGCCATCTCCACCTGCCTCAAAGCCAATCAAACGCACAGCCTCATCAGGGATGAAGGCATGAAAAATTCCAATTGCATTTGAACCTCCACCGATGCATGCAAGGACGGCATCTGGGAGCCTTCCGCAAAGACCCAACACCTGCTCGCGCGACTCTTCACCGATTATCTTGTGAAAATCACGGACCATCGTTGGAAATGGATGAGGGCCGGCAACGGTTCCAAGCATGTAGTGGGTGGTATCGACATTGGTCACCCAGTCACGCATCGCCTCATTGATCGCATCTTTTAAGGTTCGAGAGCCAGATGTAACGGGGAAGACCTCGGCCCCCAATAATTTCATTCTCGCAACATTCAAGGCCTGTCGACGTGTGTCCTCTTCACCCATGTAGACGACACACTCAAGTCCCATGAGCGCCGCCGCTGTCGCCGCTGCGACACCATGCTGACCTGCACCAGTCTCTGCGATAATCCTCTTCTTACCCATACGTTTTGCAAGCAGCGCCTGGCCTAAGACATTGTTGATCTTGTGGCTACCCGTGTGGTTGAGATCCTCACGCTTGAGAAGAATCCTTGCGCCCCCTGCGTATTCGGCGAATCTCTTGGCCTCAGTGATAATGCTCGGACGCCCCGTGTAGGTGCGATGTAACTCTGTGAGTTCAGCCAAGAAGAGAGGATCTTTTTGAGCGGCATTATGTGCATCCTCTAACTCATTGAGGGCGCCGATGAGTGCCTCTGGAACGAAGCGACCACCGAACTGACCAAAGTGACCGACCTGCTCGTTGACTTCTATGATCATTTGGAAAGTCTATCCAGACCGAGAAGTTCGCGCATTGCGATTGCCGGATCATCCGCCTTCACAAGGGCCTCTCCCACGAGAATTGCAGTCGCGCCATATTTTTGAGCCGATTCGACATCGGCCCGCGATGCGATCCCAGACTCTGCCACACGCACTACCGATTGTGGAAGGCGCGGAATCAACTCTGCAAATACGGAAGGGTCGAGCTCTAACGTCTTTAAATTCCGAGAGTTGACTCCTACGATCTGTGGGGAGATCTCTAATGCCCTCTCTAACTCGTCATTGGTATGTACCTCAACAATTACTCGCATTCCTAGCTCAAGTGATAACTGGTGATAATCATTGAGTTGACTCGCACCAAGAGCTGCGACGATCAAAAGGACGAGATCTGCCCCATGCGCCCTGGCTTGAAAAAACTGATACTCATCAATCATGAAATCTTTTCGAAGAATAGGGGTATCAACGCGTGCACGAACGGCATCAAGATCTGCAAGGGAGCCACCGAAACGGCGCTGCTCAGTGAGCACACTGATTATCGTTGCACCAGCAAGGCAGTATTTTTCACCAAGTCCGGCTGGATCATCGATTTTCGCAAGAGCACCTTTACTCGGTGAGGAGCGTTTAACCTCAGCGATAATCGACATCTCGTTTTTGAGTAATGTTGCAAGAGGATCACGTGCTGGCGGAATAGTATCAATCACCTCAGATATCTGAGCCATAGATACTCGTGAGAGAGCCAAATCCTCACGCACTCCCTCAATGATCAAATCCAATACGCTCATGTAGATTTCTCATCACTGGGATCGATGCCTTTATTGAGCGCATCCCACGAGTTCAAAGACTTCGGTGTCCTGTCATATCGGGAGGATAGTTTTAGTTTGCGACCTGCGAAGACTGCCACTATCAAGATGACCACCGCGCTCATAATGATCGCTATTGAGCTCTTCATCTAGGCAGTTCGCATTCTATTGGCGGCATCAACTGCACCCAAGACTGCAGCTGCCTTGTTGTAACACTCTTGGTTTTCTGACTCCGGATCTGAATCGGCAACAACACCGGCTCCGGCTTGGACATAAGCGATGCCGTTGTGTATTAATGCCGTGCGGATGGCGATACATGTGTCGATATTGCCCGTAAAATCGATATAACCCACGATTCCACCATAAAGGGCGCGACGTGTTGGCTCTAGACCTTCGATGATCTCCATCGCCCGAGGTTTAGGTGCACCTGAGAGAGTTCCAGCAGGAAATACCGAGAACAACGCATCAACCGCAGTGTAATGTGCTGCTAATTTACCGGTAACTGTTGAGACGATGTGCATCACATGTGAGTAGCGTTCGATGTGCATGAAATCTGTTACCTCGACGCTTCCAGGCTCACACACCCGGCCTAAATCATTTCTGCCCAGATCTACGAGCATCAAATGCTCGGCCCGCTCTTTGGGATCCGCCAAGAGCTCTTCTCCTAGGTGATGATCTTCCTGCTCTGAGGCAGAGCGCTTTCGAGTACCTGCAATCGGGTGAATCATGACATCGCGGCCATTGACCTTAACAAGTGCCTCAGGGCTAGATCCCACAACATCGATACCACCAGTGAAACGAAAGAGATACATATAAGGGCTTGGATTATTTAACCTGAGCATCCGGTAAATATCGAGTGCATCGGATGCGCACTCCATCTCAAAGCGCTGAGATAGGACTATCTGGAAGGCCTCTCCTGCCATGATCTCCTCTTTTGCCAAAAGGATCTTATTTTTGAAATCACTTGCAGGGATATTTGACTTGAAGGTTGGTGATGAAGGGCTTTCGATTGCTGCAACATCACCTGGTATCGAAGCGGCCAAGTCGATCTGCATACGATCTAACCGTTGTGTACAGGCCTGGAATGCCTCATCTACCCGATCATCGCTACCATCCCAATTAATGGCATTAGCAATCAAGGTTATTGTTCCATCACTATGATCTAAAACCGCTAGATCACTTGTCAACATAAAACTCAACTCTGGAAGGGGCAGATCCTTGAGAGCAAGGTTTGGAATCCTCTCCAACCTTCGCACTACGTCATAACCCATGAAGCCGACCAACCCACCAGTCAGAGGCGGTAAGCCTGCGACCTTGGGCGATCGCAGGTGCACAGCGCTCAATCGCAACGCTTGTAGGGGATCAATTCCAGTGGGTGCCCCTGCAGGAGGGGTGCCCTGCCAATAGGCCAGGCCATCTACCTCACTCAATGTCGCCTCGCTTCTAACTCCGATAAATGAGTAGCGCGACCATGCACCACCATGCTCAGCAGACTCGAGAAGAAAGGTATTAGGTGCATCCTTAGCTAACTTTCGATATATGCCGATAGGTGTCTCACCATCTGCCAGAAGCCGGCGCGATACTGGGATTACATTCGAAATCTTTGCATAGGCACGAAACTCCTCTAGATTCATGAAATCAAATCTGGAGAAGTATCGAGTGTAAGTGGATTATGAAAACAGGTTTCTTTACCTGTGTGACAGGCTGTACCCGTCTGTGTCACCTTCAATAAAAGAGCATCACCATCACAATCGAGTGTGATGCTGTGTACCTCTTGAATATGTCCCGATGTTGCACCTTTGATCCATATCTCATTGCGACTACGGCTCCAAAATGTCGCCCGCCCACTTGTCAAGGTTGCCGCTAAAGAATCAGAGTTCATGTATGCCAGCATCAAAATCTCACCACTTATCGAATCTTGTACTATCGCTGGAATCAACGCACTGGGATCTTTGAGTGCAGATGCGATTGCAGGATCTAGTCTCTCCATAGGTTAATTCTGCCCTACAACGAGGTAGAGGTGCGCACGGGATAACTCTGTGCGCCAAGAAATGACTTGACATCACTAATTCGATGGACTCCAAAGTGAAAAACAGAGGCTGCAAGCAGTGCATCGGCACCGGCATCAAGAGCGGCGGCAAAATCCTCTAAGCCACCAGCCCCACCACTTGCAATCAGAGGAACCTTGGATACTGCCCGCACCGCAGCGATCATGCCCGTGTCGTATCCGGCACGAGTGCCATCGGCATCCATTGAATTCAATAAGATCTCACCAGCTCCTAATGCACAGGCTCTCTGCACCCATTCGAGTGCATCCATGCCCCCACTCTCACGCCCTCCATGGGTCGTGACTTCAAAACCTGATTGAGTACGAGCCCTTCGCACATCCAGTGAGAGAACGAGTACTTGTGATCCAAAGCGATCTGCGATCTCAGCGATGAGTTCAGGTCTTGCGATGGCGGCGGTATTGATCGATACCTTGTCGGCACCGGCGCGCAAAAGCCGATCTACATCCTGCACGGTGCGGATTCCTCCACCCACCGTGAGAGGAATAAATACCTGTTCTGCTGTCTGCCTCACGACATCGAGTGTTGTCTCGCGCCCAGAGCTACTCGCCGAGATATCTAAAAATGTGAGCTCGTCTGCGCCCTCGGCCCCGTATAGAGCGGCCATCTCAACTGGATCTCCCGCATCAACGAGATTTGTAAAGTTGACTCCTTTCACCACGCGTCCTTCGGTGACATCTAGACATGGGATTATTCGCACAGAAAGCGTCATCCGTTCACAACCTTTAATGCCTGATCTAAAGTGAAGACACCTGCGTAGAGGGCTTTTCCAACTATCGCACCCTCGATACCAATCGAGGTAAGAGCGGCAAGATCTGCGATGTCGGCCAAGCTTGAGACTCCTCCACTTGCAACGACTGGCCTTGAAGTGGCAGCACACACTGATTTTAAGAGTTCAATGTTGGGGCCTGCCAATGTGCCATCTTTTGTGACATCGGTGAGGACATAGCGGGCGCAGCCATCACGATCGAGTCGCTCGATAGTTTCGAAAAGATCTCCACCTTGACTCCTCCAACCACGGGCGGCAAGAGTCCTGCCGCGCACATCTAAGCCAACAGCAATCAAATCACCGTACTGCGCAATCACCTGAGCGGTCCAAACCGGGTTTTCCAGAGCCGCCGTTCCTAGGTTGATACGCCGGCAACCTGTGGCGATCGCCCGTTCTAAGGATGCATCATCACGGATGCCACCCGAAAGTTCGACCTTGATATCTAGTGCGCCAACTACTTGAGCTAATAGGAGTGCATTATCCCCGCGTCCGAAGGCTGCATCAAGATCAACTAAGTGAATCCACTCTGCTCCAGCACTTTGAAACTCAAGTGCGACCTCTAGTGGTGCTCCATAAATACTCTCCTGCGAGAGCTCGCCCTGCACCAATCGAACGGCGCGCCCATCCTTCACATCAACTGCAGGCAGTAGCTCCAAAGCCTTCATAGAGAACGGCTCCAATTCTTGATGAGGGCAAGACCTGCATCACCTGATTTTTCTGGATGGAATTGCGTTGCACTCATATAGCCATCTTCTACGGCTGATATAAACCTCTCACCATATGTGCTCCATGTCTGCATCTGCCCAGGACCATCCTTCGCTGCATAGGAGTGCACGAAATAAAATGATGCATCCTCCACTCCAGCAAAGAGTTGGGAATTATCTGGAGTATCCACTGTGTTCCATCCCATGTGAGGCAGAATCTCTGCCGAAAGTTTGGATACGACCCCTGGCCAAATTCCAACGCCGCAATGCGCTTGGCCCTGTGAGTTTTCATCTCCCAATGAGAATAGGATCTGCATACCGATACAGATTCCAATAGTTGGGCGCTCTGCACTGAGGCGCATCCTGATGATATTGGCACCATCGATCGCATCTAAGCCCCTCATACAGGCAGCAAATGCACCAACACCCGGTACGACTAATCCATCAGCTTCGAGGGCGACCTTCGTATCTGAAGTGAGAACTACATCAAAACCACTTGTTGCAAATGCACGTTGCGCCGATCGTAGATTGCCAGAACCATAGTCAAGAATTGCGATCAAAGAGAGCCCTTAGTCGATGGAATACCCGCTACTCGGCCATCGCGTGAGACAGCATCACGCAGTGCACGAGCTACCGCTTTGAACTGGGCCTCGAAAACATGGTGGGCATTGCGTCCTTCTAATACACGGATGTGCAGAGCTATGTGGGCCTCAGCAACGATTGATTCCCAAATGTGCTTACCCATGGTCGTATCAAAACTTCCGATCAGTTCAACAATCTCGGGCTGGCGATGCACAAGATAAGGACGCCCAGATAGGTCGACGGCTGCCTGAACAAGGACCTCATCGAGTGGGACCATTGAATCACCAAATCGACGGATTCCAACCTTGTCCCCTAGTGCCTGGCGTAAAGCCTGTCCAAATGCAAGCGATGTATCTTCAACGCTATGGTGCGAGTCCACATCGATATCTCCGCTTGTCTTCACAGTCAAGTCAAAGCCCGAGTGCTTACCAAGTTGGGACATCATGTGATCGAAGAACGGAACACCTGTCGAGACATCGATGACACCTTGGCCATCTAGGTTGAGTTCGACTAGGACATGTGACTCTTTGGTCTTTCGTTCGATTCGCGCAGTTCTCATGGCTCTCTCTCTCTCTTTCTTTCTACAGAACTTCTTTTAGGGCTTTTATGAACGCTTTATTCTCGGCCTCATTGCCGATACTCACACGAAGATAAGAGGATAATCCCACATCTCGAATCAGAACTCCCTTTTCTAGCAGAGCCCTCCACAACTGTGGAGCAGTCTTGCTAAAGCCGCTGAAGAGGATGAAATTAGCCCCACTCGGGCGAGTAGTCAGACCCAAAGCCTTGAGCTGGCTCACTAACCCTTCACGTGCAGTAATGAGGGTTTCGACGTTACCCAAAAGCTCTTCACGATAATCGAGGGCAACGCGTGCGACCGCTTGTGTTATCGAACTCAAGTGATAAGGCAATCTAACGAGCATCATGGCATCGACCACGCGTGGATCAGCCACGAGATAGCCCAGTCGAGCTCCAGCAAAGGCGAATGCCTTACTCATGGTTCGGATAATCACGACATGAGGGTGTGCGCCGATGAGAGTCACGGCAGATCTCTCTGATGAGAACTCAGCATATGCCTCATCAACTATCAGTAACCCACCATGTCCTGCAACCACGATTGCGAGCTGACTAATCTCTTCGATTGAGATCGCATCACCTGTTGGATTGTTGGGTGTCGTTAGAAAAGTCAATGTTGGTTTATGTTGAATAATCTGTGATTTAGCCATATCAAAGTTAAATGTGAGATCCAGGTTACGACTACCGTCAATCCAAGCCGTACCTGCTACCTTAGCAATGAGAGGATGCATCGAATACGAGGGCGTGAAACCAATCGCGCTGGCCCCACCAAAGGCAAGAAAAAGAGATTGGATGATCTCATTACTCCCATTGGCAGCCCAAATATTGGAGTCTGTAATTTGTATGCTACTTACATCATTGATGTATGAAGACAAAGCGGTGCGCAGATGTGTTGCATCTCGATCTGGATAGCGATTGAGTGTCATTGCGACCTTCTCCACTGCTTGCGCAATTGCCGATTGTAAATCTGGTGATGGGGGATATGGATTCTCATTCGTATTCATCGCTGCATCTGCGGGTACTTGAGGTGCGCCATAAGGAGATAGAGGAGTTAAATCAGCCCGCAATGGAAGCCATGTTGGCCAGCTCATCATGAACTCTCCAGTCGCGCCGACATTGCCTCACCATGGGCGGGTAAATCCTCTGCATTAGCCAAAGTGATCACAGTGGGGACCGTGTCAAGGAAGGAGGACTTGTTGTACTCAATGAAGTGCAATCCTCGAAGAAAACTCTGTACGGACAGCCCACTTGAGTGACAGGCACACCCTCCAGTAGGAAGAACATGGTTAGAACCTGCCGAATAATCACCGAGTGATACCGGTGAATAGCGTCCAATGAAGACAGCGCCAGCGTTTCGAATTTTCTCTGAATCACTCCGAGCATTGATGGTGTGAATCTCAAGGTGCTCGGCGGCATACGCGTTGACAACATCTAGGCCCTGCTCGATGGAGTCAACGAGCACAATCGCAGATTGTCGGCCTGATAAAGCCTCACGAATTCGCTCTGCGTGCTTGGTTGTGGCAATACGCCGTTTCAACTCCTCCAGTACTGCATCAGCCAAATCCAGGCTATCGGTCACTAAGACCGCGGCGGCAATCACATCATGCTCGGCCTGACTGATTAAGTCAGCGGCAACATCGCCTGGAATTGCGCTCTTATCGGCCAAGATGGCAATCTCAGTCGGTCCTGCCTCTGAATCAATCCCGATAACACCGCGCAGAGCACGTTTGGCCGCGGCAACGTAGATGTTGCCCGGACCTGTAACTAGGTCACATTTTTGAGATAAGCCCTCCATGCCATAGGCAAAGAGTGCAATCGCTTGGGCTCCCCCGATGGCATAGACCTCGGTTATGCCAAGGAGTGCACACGTTGCCAAGATCGTCGGATGAGGCAGTCCACCAAATTCTCTCTGTGGTGGAGATGCAACGGCAATAGATTCAACCTGCGCGATCTGAGCTGGAATCACATTCATCATAACGCTGCTGGGATACACGGCCCGGCCACCGGGTACATATAACCCAACACGATCCACTGGAATCCATTTTTCAGTCACCACCCCACCATCAACAACTACGGTCTTAGTGTGTGTGCGAACTTGGTCGTGATGTACTTTTCTAATTCGAGAGATCGAGAGCTCTAGAGCTGTGCGTACTTGGGCATCAAGTTGATCAAGGGCCGACGTGAGCGCACTAGGTGCAACACGAATACTCGGCGGTCTGACTCCATCAAACTCTTGGGCCAAGTCAAATAAATCAGATTCAGTCCCATCGTGCACTCGCTTCAAAATCGGCTCAACGACACCCATCGCGGCCTCGATATCGAGAGCTGCCCGAGGAAGCTCTCGTTGGTAGGCCGCTTTACTCAAAGCCCTACCGCGCAGATCTAACAAGCGAATCATGGGACAAAGTGTAACGGGCGATACAGAAGGGCTGGCGCTGGATTAACTTATGGGACTAGACCAGGCAGTTTGGACCCAAGATTGATTTCAAATCTGCGCTCAAACTCGGTGATGCACTTATGAGGGCATCGATCTTCATGAATGTACTGCTGCCATTATCGCGAAGCTGTAGATGAACCTCACGCTTGCCAGGATGTGAGCGCAAGATCTCCTTGATGCGCTCCACAATAGGAGGCGTGCACTGTGAGATGGGAAGAGAGATGACGAGAGGGCCTCTTGGCCCCATAGAGATATCAGGCATCGACATCTCTAGCGCTGTGAAACGTAGAGCATCATCCCGCCGATCCACGCGACCACGGACAGTAACGATTCGATCTTCAGTCAGAGTCATCGCATATTGATTATAGGTATTGGCGAAGAAAAGAACTTCCAATGAACCCTCAAGATCTTCAACTGTAACAACGGCCCACGAAGCCCCTGCACGCGAGACTTTACGAGTGATACCTGTGATGAGTCCCCCGATAGTGACGATTGCCTCACTTTGAGCACCATCACCAACGAGTTCACTTATGCTCATATCAGTATTGGCGCGCAAAATATGCTCAACACCAAGAAGTGGATGATCAGATACATAAAGCCCTAACATCTCTCGCTCATAACTAAGAAGCATCGCCTTATCCCACTCGCCTTTTGGAATCTCTAAATCCAGAGCCGCTACCTGACTGATGGATTGCTCCCCAAATAAATCAAATTGGCCAATCGCTTCTGCTCGCTTTGTTTCAATGACGGAGTCAATCGCTTCGAGATAAATGGCCATGAGACCTTTTCTTGTGACACCCATCGACCCAAAAGCGCCTGCCTTAATAAGAGATTCGATTGTCTTCTTATTACAGACTTGAGCATCGACCTTCCCTAAAAAATCACCAAATGATGTAAATCTGCCCTTGGATTGACGGGCAAGTTTGATCGATTCAACGACCCCCTCACCAACATTACGAATAGCAACTAGGCCAAAACGAATATCTTTTCCGCGCGGGGTGTACTCGGCATCGGATTCATTAATATCTGGCTCAAGAACTTTTATTCCCATCCGGCGGCACTCACTCAGATACAACGCCGATTTGTCCTTATCATCACGAACACTTGTTAGAAGTGCGGCCATGTATTCAGTTGGATAGTTTGCCTTAAGATGTGCTGTCCAATATGAGACAACTCCATAACCAGCTGAGTGAGCTCGGTTGAAAGCGTAATCAGAGAATGGGATCAAAACATCCCATAGGCGTTTGATCGCCATTGTCGAATACCCATTTTCTTTCATCCCTGCCTCAAAGGGTCCGTACTCTTTATCCAGGATCTTCTTATCCTTTTTACCCATGGCCTTGCGAAGAAGATCTGCGCGGCCGAGTGAAAAGCCAGCGACTTTTTGCGCTATCGCCATAACTTGCTCCTGGTAGACGATAAGGCCATAGGTATCATCGAGAATCTCTCTTAGTGCATCGATGAGTTCGGGATGGATCGCCTCAACTGGTTTGCGCTTGTTCTTGCGATCGGCATAGTTATTGTGTGCATTCTCACCCATAGGCCCCGGACGATAGAGTGCAATCACAGCTGAGATATCGGCGAAGGAATCGGGTGACATCGCACGAAGTAGTGCACGCATAGGGCCACCATCTAGTTGAAAAACACCCAAAGTGTCTCCACGAGATAGGAGTTCATATGTCTTCTTATCATCGAGAGTCAAATCCTCCAACACGACCAACTTGTTTTGATTTGATTTGATATTCCCGAGTGCATCATCTAGCACTGAGAGATTTCGAAGGCCCAGAAAATCCATCTTGAGAAGACCTATAGCCTCACAGGCCCCCATATCGAACTGGGTGATGATCGCCCCATCTGCCTCACGGCGATGAATTGGGATTACATCCAATAAGGGTTCACGCGAGAGAATCACTCCTGCGGCATGGACTCCCCACTGGCGCTTTAATCCCTCAAGGCCACGAGCAGTATCGACTACTCGTTGCGAATCAGGATCCGACTCATAGAGTGTTCGGAACTCACCTGCCTCCCCATATCGTTCATTCTTTGGGTTGAATATCCCGTTCAGGGAAATATCTTTACCCATGACCGATGGTGGTAACGCCTTAGTGAGTTTTTCACCGATGACATATGGATACCCCAGAACACGTGTCGAATCTCTGATTGCCTGCTTGGACTTGATTGTTCCGTAAGTAATAATCTGCGCAACACGGTCCTCACCATACCTACTTGTTGCATATCGAATCATTTCTCCACGTCTGCGTTCATCAAAATCCAAATCGATATCAGGCATCGAGATACGTTCTGGATTGAGGAAGCGCTCAAACAAAAGTCCATGCTCAAGAGGATCTAAACCTGTGATACCAAGTGCATATGCCACTAAAGAGCCGGGGGCCGAACCACGGCCCGGTCCCACACGGATTCCTACCTGCTTTGCATGAGCGACCAAGTCGGCGACAACTAGAAAGTAGCCAGGAAAACCCATCGCCTTCATCACGCCTAACTCATAAGCAAGGCGTTCATTGTGCTGGGAGGTCAGGCGAAGGCCCATCCGTGCGATTAATCCACGTTCGGCCTCCTTTTTGAGCCAAGAGTCCTCACTCTCTCCATCTGGCACTTCAAACTTAGGCAATAGATTCTCACCCTCACGCAGTGTGACGTTGCAGCGCTCAGCTATCAATAAGGTGTTATCACAGCTTTGTGGGATCTCTTTGAAGAGCTCTCGCATCGCAGCTGGACTCTTCACAAAAAAACTATCGTTATCAAATTTGAATCTCTTGGGGTCTGCAAGTGTTGATCCAGATTGGACACAGAGCAATGCCTCATGGGCAGGGGCATCTGATTGCAACGTATAATGCAGGTCATTCGTTGCAAGAAGGGGTAGGCCAAGTGCTTTACTCAGTTTGAGCAGGTCGGCTCTGACTCGAGACTCAACCTCGATGCCATGATCCATGATCTCCACATAAAAATTTTCGACACCGAAGATATCTCGAAAATCACTGGCCGCCTTGAGTGCACCGTTGTAATCATCCATACGGAGTCGGGTTTGCACTTCTCCTGCCGGGCATCCTGTTGTTGCGATAAGACCCTGTGAATACTGCGAAAGGATCTCACGGTCCATACGTGGCTTGTAGTAATAGCCCTCGAGGGAGGCTAAGGATGAGAGTCGAAAGAGATTACCTAAGCCGAGATTGTCCTTGGCCAGAATCGTCATGTGCGTATAGGCCCCACCACCTGATACGTCATCCTCCCCGCCTTGGGCCCATTGAATTCGCTTCTTATCAAAGCGAGATTCTGGTGCGACATAGGCCTCAATACCGATAATTGGCTTCACGCCTGCCTTCTTTGCGCCTTTGTAAAAATCAAAGGCTCCGAATACATTCCCATGATCAGTCATCGCGATTGCAGGCATCTCCTGGCGCACAACCTCGTTCATGAGCTCTTCAACGCGGGCAGCGCCATCGAGCATGGAGTACTCGGTGTGTACGTGTAGATGAACGAAGTTATCAGAACCCATATTTAATCTAAGGCTATTGCTTACGGCAGGACCGCATCAGATAGCAACGCCACAGAGGCCTGCAAATCTGCTGGATAGGGGGCAGAAAACCTCATGGCAGCTCCATGAATGGGATGTTTGAATCGAAGCTCCTTTGCATGTAGCCACGGGCGCGCCATGGCCAAACTCTTCGCAAGAACCGGATCTGCGCCATAAGTGATATCCCCGACCAATGGATGCTTCAGAGCTGAGAAATGAACACGAATTTGATGAGTACGCCCCGTCTCTAGTTCGACTTGAACGAGGGATACCCCTCGGTAAAACTCAAGCACCTCGTAGTGCGTGATCGACTCTTTGCCCGTCCCCACGACTGCAAAACGATGGTCCTCTTTGGGATGACGATCAATAGGAGCATCAATCGTGCCTATTGGTGGATCCATGTGCCCTTGGACGAGTGCGTGATAGATCTTTTCAACTGTGCGAATCCGGAAGGCATCCTTCATCACGGTATATGCACGATCGCTCTTTGCAACAATCATCAACCCACTTGTCCCCACATCCAAACGATGCACGATGCCAGCGCGCTCGGCGGCACCACTAGTCGAAATAATGAATCCAGCGGCGCTGAGTGCACCAACGACCGTTGCTCCAGTCCAACCAGGACTTGGATGAGCTGCAACACCAACTGGTTTGTTGATGACGAGGATATCCTCATCTTCATGAACGATCTCCAGATTCTCAATTGGGGTGAGCGGGATGGCAATGGCATTGATCGGGGCTGGTAAGAGAACTTCGATAAGCTGCCCTGCACTTACGCGTTCGGATTTGAGCATTATGCGCCGCGAGGTTGTGATCTCTCCATCCTCGAGAAGTTTGACCACTGCAGTGCGCGATAGCCCTAATACACGGGTCAGTGCACTATCAATTCGCTCTCCAGCAACTCCCTCAGGTACCGCCAATGTCCGCAGTTCTCGATTACTCATGAGATCACATTCGTCTTTGAGATCGGGGGGATATTACGTATCGTCAAAATCATAGACAGGGCCGCAGCACAAACAATGGCACAGTCGGCGATGTTAAAGACGGGCCAGCGCGGAAGCTGCATCCAATCAATGACATGCCCGCGTAGAAAACCAGGCTCTCGGAATATACGATCCATAAGATTGCCCAACACCCCACCCATCACAAGTCCTAAGACGACCGACCAGCCTTTTGATGATATCTGTGGAGCAAAATAGACAATCACGACTAACACGGCGATTCCAAATATAGATAGAAAAAGCGTTGCATTCGTTGCCAATGAGAATGCCGCTCCGGGATTTCGCACGAAGGTCAATTGGAAAAAACTTCCAAGGATCTTCAAGGGTTCACGGTTAGCCAGTTGATTTACTGCCCAGGCCTTAGTTGCTAAATCGAGGATCCAGATGAACCAGGCAACACCTAAGAGTGTTCGCCACCTTTGCACTGTTAGCGCCGTTCTTCCTTCTGCTTACAAAGCATGCACAGAGTCGCACGCGGAAAGACCTGCAGGCGAGCCTTTCCAATTGCGTTACCACACTCCTCACATGAGCCGTAGCGCTTTGAGTCGATTCGATCCAGGGCACGCTCTGTTTGTAAGACCATATCGCGTGCATTAATCACAAGAGACATCTCATGTTCGCGCTCAAAGGTCTTCGTGCCTGCATCGGCCTGATCATCTCCGGCTCCTTCACCCGACTCTTGGATGAGTGAATCCATCTCGAGCTCGACGACAATGAGTTCACGGCGTAGGCGCTCTAACTCTTTAGCGATGTCCGCACGGATTATTTTCAACTCTGCAACCGTCCATGGAGTCTCTGAATCACTCACAACGATAGGTGTCGGCGCACTTTTGATCGGTTTCAAGGCCGGTACTTTCTTGCCACTTTTGATAGGGCGAGGTGGGGGTGGCATGACGAGGCGGCGCTCTTCTATGACTGGAGCAAAAACCGGTGCACTCACGGTAGAGACCGAGACTGTTTGGGACTTCTCATCTACGGTCAAGGTCGTCTTGCTCGTAGATGCCTTACCGCCGGCCTTCTTGACTGGTATGGATTTTACTGCGCTTTTTTTAGCTACGCTTTTTTTGGCTACGCTTTTTTTGGCTACGCTTTTTTTGACCGCTGGCCTCTTGGCTACCGGTTTTTTTGAGCCCACTTTTTTGAAGGCCTTCCCAACCTTTTTGATGATCCCTCTTTTGGCAGGCCGTTTCTTTGCAGCCTTTTTTAGAGCCGATTTCTTTGCTGGCTTCTTAGGCATGACGCGAACCCTAATCCGATTGCCCCGTCTATACCAACTGCGCCACGAGGATTTTGGCGCCACCTATGGCCTAGACTTAGCCTTGCTAACTTACAACGGGCGCTGACGGGGACATCACCTCACGAGCCCGCTGGAAGAAGTGAGTTTACGCTCATCTAGAACCGGCCAAGTTAGCACTTCAAGCGGCGCGAGAAAAAGCGCAAGGCGGGTGGTACCGCGAGCTCTGCACAGGCAGAGATCGTCCCTCCAAAGAGTTGAGTCTATTTGGGGGTTTCGCTTCTGATGCCATTTCGTGCCATCTCTGCAGCGGTGGACTTGCCTGCACTCGAACACGGGATCTTAAAATTCTGGCGCGAGAACGATATTTTTCACAGTTCAGTTCAAGCGCGCTCTGGCTTAGCTCCATGGAGTTTCTATGAAGGACCTCCCACTGCCAATGGTATGCCTGGCACACATCACATTGAGGCACGTGTTTTCAAAGATATCTTTCCACGCTTTCAGACGATGAAGGGCCGATTCGTCACTCGCAAAGCTGGATGGGACTGCCACGGATTGCCCGTTGAGATCGCAGTTGAGAAGGAGCTGGGCTTTAACGGCAAAGGCGATATTGAAGGATTTGGTGTGGCGGCATTCAATGAAAAGTGCCGAGAGTCTGTGCAACGACATGTCAGCGCTTTCAGCGATATGACCGACCGTATGGGGTTCTGGGTAGATTTCAATCAGGCTTACTGGACTATGTCCCCTGAATACATTGAGAGCGTATGGTGGTCACTCAAGGAGATCTGGAAAAAAGGGCTTCTCGTCCAAGACCACCGTGTTGCTCCTTACTGTCCGCGATGCGGAACTGGCTTGTCAGATCATGAGCTGGCCCAAGGCTATGAGAGCGTTGTCGATCCCTCCGTATATGTCCGATTCCCAGTCACATCGGGTGAATTAGCCGCTCTCAAAGCCTCACTTCTTGTCTGGACAACGACTCCCTGGACTCTAGTCGCTAATACTGCAATTGCCGTGCACCCCGATGTGCAGTACGTCGTGGTTGAATCAACGGTCGATGGCTCCAGTGAGGTACTCATCGTTGCCGAAGCGCTTCTAGAGAGCGTCAAGGGTGATAAAAGGATCCTCAAAAAAATACTGGGAAGAGATTTAGAACGTATTACATACGCTCGCCCCTTTGATTACGTTGAGATTCCAGAAGCTCATTATGTCGTGCTGGCAACCTATGTCACCACAGAGGATGGGACGGGATTGGTCCATCAATCCCCGGCCTTTGGTGCCGATGATCTAGCCGTCTGTAAGGTCTACGGCCTGCCTGTTGTAAATCCCATCGCACCCGATGGAGTCTTCCTTCCCGAACTACCAGTTGTTGGTGGTAGTTTCTTCAAAGATGCCGATAAGGCTCTGGTAAAAGAGTTAGCCAAGAGTGGTGCTCTGTATAAGCACCAACCATATGAGCATTCATACCCACACTGCTGGCGCTGCCACACAGCGCTGATGTACTACGCCCAGCCCTCGTGGTACATCCGCACAACATCAATCAAGGATGCGCTGCTTCGTGAGAATGCAGCGACAGACTGGCACCCAGAGACGATTAGAGACGGTCGCTACGGTGACTGGCTCAACAACAATATTGATTGGGCGCTCTCGCGCAATCGATACTGGGGCACTCCCCTTCCGATTTGGCGCTGTGAAAATGAGCATGAGATTTGTGTTGACTCCCTCAAGGAGCTTGGTGATTTAGCCGGGACCGACTTATCTAATCTGGATCCACATCGACCCTTTGTCGATGACATTAAATTTGCTTGTACCGAGTGCACATCTGTGATGAGGCGGGTTCCCGAAGTTATCGATTGTTGGTATGACTCAGGAGCTATGCCATTTGCCCAGTGGGGCTATCCGCACAAGGAGGGCTCACTAAGAAACTTTGAGGCGGCCTACCCAGCTGATTTTATATGTGAGGCTATCGATCAAACCCGCGGCTGGTTCTATACATTGATGACCATCGGCACATTAGTCTTTGATAAATCCTCCTATAAGACCGTCCTGTGTTTGGGACATATCCTGGATAAAGATGGTCGCAAAATGAGCAAGCACCTTGGAAATGTTCTAGAGCCGATGGCGCTCATGGATCAACATGGCGCAGATGCCGTTCGATGGTTCATGTTGGCAGCTGGCTCGCCCTGGGCTGCGCGCCGTGTAGGTCATGATGCAATTAACGAGGTTGTGCGCAAGACGCTACTTACCTATTGGAACACGGTTTCATTTCACGCTCTCTATGCCAAGGCATCAAACTTTGAGTTGAGTCAAAGCCCACTCCTTGCCGATCGTCCGTTGATGGATCGGTGGATTATTGGAGAGCTCAATCTTCTGATCTCCCAGGTAGATCATGCTCTGACTGAATTTGATTCTCAGGGCGCAGGTCGAGCACTTGCCGGCTTCATCGATGATCTATCGAATTGGTATGTGCGTCGCTCTCGTCGACGTTTTTGGGATGGTGATCTTGCTGCGATGGCCACATTGCATGAGTGCCTGCTCACCCTGACCCAGTTGCTCGCCCCTATGGTTCCATTCATTACCGAACAGGTATGGCAGGAGCTGGTGCGACCAACCGATCCGGGGGCGCCGGCCTCGGTGCACTTGTCGAATTTTCCAACCACCAACTCATCTGCCATACACAACGATCTAAGTGAACAAGTCGCACTCACCCGTCGTATCGTCGAACTTGGCCGGGCCGCTCGCGCCGAATCAGGAGTCAAGATCCGCCAACCGCTGGGGCGTGCACTCATCGCCGCCAGTGGGTGGGCTGGACTTCCCGAACAGATGCGCGAGCAGATAGCCGATGAGCTCAATGTGCTCGCCCTTCAAGATATCGCGAACGCCGATGGAGATTTGGTCGAGATATCAATCAAGGCTAACTTCAAAACACTCGGTGCCAAGTTTGGTGGCGCAGTTCAGGAGATAGCAAAGGCGATCGCAGCCAGTGATGCGACAGCTCTGGTGAAAAGCCTTCGCGCATCCGGAAAAGCAACCTTAGCCACATGGGAGATCACCCTCGAGGATCTAGTGATCACAGAGGTACCAAAGAGTGGATGGATGGTCGCCTCTCATGATGGCCAAAGCGTTGCACTTGATCTGGAACTCACCCCCTCTCTTATCTTGGCCGGCCATGCCCGCGAGGTGATTCGATGTATACAGGAGCGTCGCAAAAGTGATGGCTTTGAAATATCAGATCGCATCACTGTGGTTTGGAATGCTAAGCCCGAGATCGCCGATGCGATTAACAGGCATCTGCAGCACATTCAGGATGAGGTATTGGCTCTCTCGATGTCCCACGATAGCAAGATGAGCGTTGACGAGAATGATCTTGGTTTGGCACTCGTGCTTGCTAAATCCCTCTGACAAATCCCATCAAAAGCTGAACCCCGAAGAAAAGAACTATAAAACTCATATCCAAACTGACTGCGCCGATTCGTAATGGTGGAATGAAGCGACCAACAAACCGCATAGGCACATCTGTAATCGCATAGATAGCCTCTACAAAATAGAGTGCGATACCCCCAGGCCTCCAGTTACGAGCGAACATGCGGGCATAGTCAAGGATGAGCCTTCCAAGTAGGGCGAATAAAAATAGTTGGAGAAAACCGGCGAGAATCGCACCTATGCGCATGAAAAACTTAGCTTTGGTTAAAGAAGCTTGCTTGTGCTGCAGCTGATTTATCCTCGCTGCTTACCTGAAAATTAGCTGGAGAGATGAGAAAGACTTTCTTATTAACACGCTTAATTGTGCCGTGCAGACCAAATGCAAGGCCACTTGCAAAATCAACGATACGTTTCTGTTCGGATTCATCCATATCATTCAGGTCGATAATAACGGGATTGCCTTGGCGAAAGTGTTCACCGATTGTGCGAGCCTCGTTGTAGGACCGTGGATGCAAGGTGATGATTCGATCCACTACTGGAAGATCCAACTGCGCTAAGGCATCACCTCTGGGTGTAAGAGGTGATGAGATTGGGCGCGCAGCCCTGGCTTTGATGCGAACATCACCTGATGATGCAACCTCAGCAGACTTTGAGGTCTCTGGGGTATCGAACTGCGGGTCATCCATCAACCCCAAATAATTTGCGACGCGCTTGAGTGCATTAGCCATGTGATAAAGGTACCTGCCGAACTACCGAGAACCCATGATTTGGCTACCAATACGCAGATGTGTCGCACCATATGAGATAGCGATTTCAAAGTCACCGCTCATACCCGCTGAGAGGCCAGTGGCATCCGGAAAATCCTTCATAAAGGCCATATGAATCCCCTGAAGTTCAGCGAAGGCTTTTTCAGGAGCAAGAGCAAGGGGGGCAACGGCCATCAACCCTGCCAATCGATGCACAGGATCGGCGCTAATCATTTGGGCAAGTGGATAGAGGGAGTGAATTGATGCACCCCCACGATCTTCTCGCCCATCGAGATTACATTGAAGAAAGATTTCCAGCGGATGTCTGGCGAGTTGAGCAATCAATTTAAAATGTCGCAGATCATCGAGGGAGTGGATGACGTGGGCCCATGCGCAGATCGACTTGAGTTTATTGCTTTGAATCTGCCCCTGAAAGTGCCACGTGCCCGGAACAGCCCCTGCTTTGGGGGCGGCATCACCATCGCGATTTTCACCAAAGTCCTTCACGCCAAGCTCTTTGAGAATCTCTACATCGCTTATGGGAAAGGTCTTGGTGACAACGACCAGAGTAATCTCATCGGGTTCTCGTCCAGCTTTGATAGCGGCTGTTTGAATGCGTGCCTTCACACTCTCTAAACCCCGCGCGATTTCAACCGATCGACTCATAGCCAGATTACTCCCGCATTGCGCCCCGTTATATGGTTGCGCCGGTAAGAGAAGTACATCTCATCTTCTAAAGTGCAGGAGGTTGAGGCCTCATATGAGACATCCTGTGCAATTAAATCGGTGATTAAAGCCTGAGATAGATCGAGTGAAGAAGTACCGATGCGGGTGAATGCAGAGGCGGCCGGTTTCAACTCCCCCACCTCTATGGCCATCGCCTCTGGAACTTCATAACACTTGCCGCAGATGGATGCCCCTAATTGAGCATGAATCGCCGTAGCACCTAAGGCTCGCATCTGGCAGATAACTCTCAAGGCGATAGAACTGACCAAGCCTTTACGACCGACATGGACCGCTGCTACAACTGAGGCTGATGAGAGTAGAAGAGGAATGCAATCAGCGACCAAGACGGCCAGGGCCAAACCTGGAACTCTGGTTATCAAGGCATCACACGTTGGCTCTGAATCACTGATCTCATCGACAAGCACGATTGAATCTCCATGCACCTGATTCATAAATTGAACCGCCCCAACCATCTCTGAGAGCAGTGCACGATTGGCTGCCACCGCAATGGGATCATCTCCCACATGCCCGGCTAAATTAAATGATGCGTAGGGCACCTGGCTTGCACCAGTGCGCCGATCGGTAAAGAGAGTTGGCAAAAGGCCTTACTTCATAAAATCAGGGACGTCGATCTCATCCTCGGCGACCAACTCTTCAAATGTGACTCGGCGTCTTGGGATCGGATTATCACCGAGTTCAAGGGCGACAGAGAGCGGATCATTTGATGCCACAGGATTGGCATTTCCGTTCAAAATGGAGGCATCGATAACGGGCGTCGACACTCGCTTGGGTTGGCCACCCTCAAAACCTGCAGCCACAACCGTGATTCGAACTTCATCACCTAAGGCATCATCAATCGTAGTTCCAAAAATAAACTTAGCGTTGGGATGAACCGCTGATTGAACGAGCTCACACGCCTCATTGACCTCGAAGAGACCCAGATCTGAGCCACCCGATATTGAGAGCAGAACCCCCATAGCCCCATCGATTGATGCCTCGAGTAAAGGAGAGGAGATTGCAAGCTCAGCTGCACGTAAGGCACGATTTTCTCCACGAGCAGAGCCAATACCCATGAGGGCAGAGCCAGCACCGGACATCACCGCCTGAACATCGGCGAAGTCAAGGTTGATCAAACCTGGCTGAGTGATGATCTCGGTAATGCCCTGCACGCCCGAGAGAAGGACTTGGTCTGCACTTTTGAAGGCATCTGCCAAAGTGATTGTGCGATCTGAGATCGCTAGTAGTCGATCATTGGGAATCACTATGAGGGTATCGACTTCACTTCGCAGTGCTTCGATACCAACATCGGCCTGAGTCGAGCGCAGTTTTGCCTCGAAAGAAAATGGACGGGTAACGACTCCAATTGTTAAGGCACCGAGATCACGAGCGATCTTTGCAACAATTGGAGCTGCGCCGGTACCGGTGCCTCCGCCTTCACCAGCGGTTACAAAAACCATATCCGCACCACGTAAAATCTCCTCAATATCATCGGCGTGATCGAGTGCTGCAGCACGTCCCTTTTCAGGATCCATTCCCGCGCCAAGTCCGCGAGTTGTTTTGCGACCGATATCTAACTTCACATCTGCATCACTCATCAACAGATGTTGGGCATCGGTATTGATTGCAATGAATTCAACGCCCTTGAGACCAACATCGATCATTCGATTGATCGCATTTACTCCACCACCACCAATGCCGACAACTTTGATGACTGCGAGATAATTCTGCGGTGACGCCACTTTTCTCCTCTTTGTGAACTATAAACCTCAACTTGAGCCTTACAACTCATCGCATTTCAATACCAGGAACGTAAGGTGACGGGCGCTCTTAATCAAACACCCACTCGATTTTTCTAACTTCGTGTCGGCTGATCTATTTTACGATTGGAGCATTCGGGGCCGAGACATCCATGCGCCTAATCTTTGTGTTCTCTGGCTGTGCCAGCAAAGCCTTATAAACCCTCACTTTAAGAGCCATCTCGACATCTTGTCCCCAAGTAACCTGCAGACTCTTTCCATCTATTTGCATCTCAAGGAGATAGATATCACCACCTCGTACTTTGACTGAGCTCACATTTTTGCCGATATCAGCAGGCAGACCTGCAAAAAATCTTGCACCAGCTATCGCTGCCTCTATCGTGCCCGCTTGAATCTGTGGAAGCTCCTCAATTCTTTGATTAGTAAGAGCAAAGTTCACTCCGAAAGCATCGATGGCCTGATCCTTGTAGATCGCAATTGGGCGCCGCTCAGTCAAAGAGATGGTGACTTTTCCGGTCAACCAGTTTCTCGAGACATCGGCCCTCTCGATCCAGGCGACTCTCTCGAATTGAGCACTGACTACCCGTGGTTGTACCCGAGCTAGCTTCTGACCAATGATGACCTCAGATGTCATGGGTTTGTCGGTGCCTGTGATCTGCACTGCACTCACAGTAAAGAGTGTGGACCAGCCCAGCACATAGGCCGCGCCAAAAAAGAGCACAATCGAGAGCCCAAGGATCAACCTGCGCTCTCTCATCTAGGCAAATCGCCTTATCAAGCCCTCGAGAATTATCGGTGCTAAGGAGCTCACATCTCCAGCTCCCAGGGTAATAATCACATCACCAGGTTCGGCAGACTCAATAACGCTATCGCTTACCTCAATAAAATTTGGAATGTACTCACCGTTGCTCATCAAATCTGTGATCAACCCTGATGTGACTCCTGGGATAGCTCTCTCACTTGCGGAATACACCTCTAGAACGATCACGCGATCTGCCAAGGCTAAAGATCGGGCAAAGCCAGATGCAAATGCGGCAGTGCGTGAATAGCGGTGGGGTTGAAAGATAACGATGAGCCTGCCATCACCGGCAAATCTTCGAGCAGCGCGTAGCGTTGCTTCAATCTCAGTGGGATGGTGACCATAATCATCTACGACCCGCACTCCATGCACAGTTCCTTTTATCTCAAAGCGACGACCGGTCCCACGAAATAACCCCAGGCCATGCAGTAAATCTGGTGGGCTAAATCCAAGTTCAATTCCTGTAGCAAGAACTGCTGCGGCATTGAGAAGGTTATGGTGGCCCGGCACCTCGAGCTCTATAAACCCAAGGCTTCTGCCGCGCCAAATCGCCCGCGCACGCGAGCCCAGAGCCAAGAGTTCAATGGAGTCAAGAGTCAGATCACTGCCGCCGGCTACGCCATATGAGATAGCACGCAGCGCACCGGTCTGTGCGGCAAGTGCGAGTGCTCCAGCATCATCGGCGCAATAGGTCAAGAATCCATCTGTGTCAATCGTTGCGGCAAAATCTCTAAAGGCCTCCGCGACTGCTTCGGGTGTGGGAAAGAAATCAACATGGTCATGCTCGATATTGGTGACTATGGCGGCGAAAGGGTGGTACTCGATGAAAGAGCCATCGGACTCATCGGCCTCTGCCACAAAGATTTCTCCCGTGCCGCGGTGGGCATTGGATCCTGATGCTGTAATCGTGCCACCGATAGAAAAGGATGGATCAGCGGCGCAGGCCTGTAAGGCAACGGCCAACATTGATGATGTTGTGGTTTTTCCATGAGTTCCGGCGACTGCGATGCTCTTGGACTCAGACATTAAAATTGCAAGTGCAGATGCCCGAGTCAGAACTTCGACTCCGATCTCACGAGCTCTTATAAGCTCAGGATTATTAGGCGAAATAGCCGCCGAGTACACGACCAAGTCCGCGCTATCAACGTTACTTGCCATGTGTGTGGTCGTGACAGTGGCGCCCAAAGCACTGAGAGCCTTGAGAACTGAGGAGTCTTTTGAGTCCGAGCCACTCACATGTATTGAGTGTGAGAGAGCGATTCGGGCTAAGCCACTCATTCCTGCCCCACCTATACCAATGAAGTGAAGATGCTTTCCACGCAAGGATTTCAACTGTGGTCTCATCGCTTTGCGATCGCAAACTCACCTAAGGCTAGAATCTTTTTAGCCGCATTTAAATCAAGATCAGATCCATGGATAGGTGCCATATGTGCATGAGCCAAAAGCTCACTGATGTGTCTCATCAGATAATTGCCACTAAAATCTGATTGTTTGAGAATCTGTGCCCGCCCGGCCTCGACAAGGCTCTTGGCATTGTGAAACTGCTCTCCATTGCCAACCGGTAAAGGCACAAAAAGAGCGTATCGCCCGAGAGCACGAAACTCACTGCATGTTATGGCCCCACTTCTAGCGATGATGAGATCACTGGCTAGATATGCATCGGCCATCGCATCGACATAGCCCACTGGCCGGTAGGAAGGCTGTGCTGGAGGCAAGGTATGTGCAGCCCCGACAGAGTGCAAAATTGAAAATCCTTGAGAGAGCAGCTCGTTGAGCGCATCAGCGACGGCGCTATTGATCGCGACAGATCCTTGAGATCCACCCATGATAAAAATTAATGGGGCTTGTTCATCAAAGCCAAGGCGTTTCTTAGCAGCTACACGCGCAGCCTTGAAATCTAGATGCGAGGCGCTAAATGCTGCACTCACATCTGATCGCAGAGGAACTCCTGTGATCAGAGCCTGAGCAAACCTGCCAGAATCAACAGGATGTGCAATGGCTAAGAATGGTGTCAGTAGAGCTCCGAGTCGATTCGCCCAACCAGGCTTTGCATTTGCCTCATGGATAAGAATGGGGGTCTTGCCCAGGCGTGCGGCCAGATATGCAGGAGCACTGACATAACCACCGAAACCGATCAAGAGATCGGCGTTGCGAAGAATGATGCGGCAGGCCCGCACCGCTGCGAGGAGATCAAATGGCGTTCGCAGCCATGCTAGAGATGGCCTTCGTGGGATAGAGACCTTTGGGACGTGAGTGAGAGTAAATCCAGCAGATGGGATCAGCTTGTTCTCCAAGCCAGTCTTTGTCCCGATGAAAACGAGGGTATCGTGTGGATGTTCTTTCGCCCAAGCACGTGCCACCGCTAGTGCGGGTTCGATATGCCCAGCAGTGCCACCGCCGGCAAAGGCTACCGTAGCCATTTATGCTCACTTTTTTTCAGCTCATCAAAGATTGCAGGATCACGCCGTGCTGCGCCAATGACAAATCCGATCCCCATATAAGTAGCGATGAGGGCTGAACCACCGTAGGAGACAAAAGGTAGTGTCACTCCAACTACTGGAATCAAACTCAGGGTCGAACCAATATTGAGTATTGTCTGAATCGCAATCCAACAGCCAATACCCGCACAGGCGGCACGAACCATCGGATCCTTTGCTCGCAGAGCTATTTTGAAGATTGAAAACATTAAGACACTCAATAGTGCAATAGTCACCAATGTCCCAAAAAGACCTAACTCTTCCCCAATCACCGAGAAAATAAAATCAGTGTGCGCTTGGGATAGGTTGCCCCACTTTTGACGACTTGCTCCAAGCCCAACTCCAAATAATCCACCACTGGCAAGGCCCAGCAAACTATGTGCCGGTTGCCATCCCACATTTTTATACTGCTCCTCGGCAAATGGATTGAGGAATACAGCAAAACGCGCCATTCGATATGGCGCAGCCAGGATGAGAGCGGCTATTCCTGCAAAGCCCAGGGTGGTGAACCAGGCAAAGACTCCTAATCGAACACCAGAGACCCATAAAAGCCCGGCCAAGATGAAGGCAAAGACTGCTGCCGTACCTGCATCGCGGCCCATCAAGATTAAAGCGATACAAAGAGCAAAAGCTGGAGCAATAAGAGTGATGACGTTGGTCGTGATCGCACCAGCGCGCTCACGTTTGGCCAGTATGTAACCCGCCCAGAGAATCATCAAGAATTTCGCAATCTCACTGGGCTGAAAATCTATAATTCCCAAATCAATCCAGTTGCGATTACCGTTGACACTTTTACCTATCACCTGCACCAGAATGAGAAGTACAATAGAAATGATCACTCCACTTCGAGCGATAAATTTCCAGCGTGCAAGAGAAAATCTTGAGAGCACCCAAGCCAATGGAATTGAGATAATGAGAAAGAGAATCTGACGCAGCACTACCGCATATGTTGCCCCTTTAGATTCAAGTGAGTAGATTGATGAGGCCGAGAAGACCATGATGAGGCCAAGAAGACTCAAGCTTGCCGTGCTAATCAAGAGCATGTAGTAGAGATTGACAGGCTTAGTAAAGAAAGTGGATCGAGTATTACTTTGCACCTGACACCAGCGTCCTGACGGCTAAAGCAAAGCGATCCCCACGATCGGCGTAAGAGATGAATTGATCCATAGATGCGCATGCAGGTGCCATAAGGACCGTATCACCTGAAGTAGCTAAATCTTGAGCAGCGTTTACAACAGCCTCCATTAAATCGTTGGAGACTGATTCCTTGACATGTTCGACATCGATTTTTACCAGAGGTGTATTCGGTGAGTGCTTGGCGAAGGCGCTCTCAATTAACTCCCGATCGGCCCCGATAAGAATGACTGCCTTAATTCGCTCCTTTGTCCGCTTGACCAAGGGGTTCATATCGGCGCCCTTGGCGAGGCCACCTGCAATCCAAATGACGGACACGTGAGAGAGTATCGAGGCGGTTGCCGCATGTGGGTTTGTTGCCTTGGAGTCATCCACCCACGAGATGCCATCGCTAGTGGCGATAGTTTCAATGCGGTGGCGGCCCGGATTAAATCCAATCAAGGCAGATTGGATATCGCTATAGGAGGCTCCAACAGAGAGAGCAAGGCCGGCGGCGGCAAGGGCATTGGAGACACTATGCGGCAATGACGGCACGATATCGCTGATTGCAGCGATCATCGAGGCCTCTTGCGGATCACGTACAAAGGCGCGATCGATGAGAAGGTTCTCGACAACTCCGAGCTCCCCTGGTGCTGGTGTCTTGAGGGTGAAATGGAGGGTGCGCACCTGACTGGTCCGAGTGCGATTGGTGATTTCACTGTCATCACTATTGAGAATTGCAAGCTCACAGTGCTCAAGTAAGGAGAGCTTAGCATCACAATATGCCTCAAAACTTCCATGCCAATCTAGATGATCATGTGCCAGATTAAGGATCGCAGCGCTCACAAATCTGGCTTGGCGCATCCAGTGCAGTTGGAAGGATGAGAGCTCAAGGATGAGGTAATCAAAAGCTTGCTTGCCTGTGACGGCATCAATAACTGTATTCCCAACATTTCCACATGCAAGAGCTTTCAATCCTGCGCGCTGAAGCATTGCCGCTGCCATCTCAACGGTAGTTGTCTTTCCGTTGGTCCCAGTCAGGGCTAACCATTTTTGCGTAGGAGCGATCTCCTGAGCGATATTCCAGGCCAGGTCAATCTCATTGAGAATCTCTACATCCGCCATTTCTGCAGCGCGCAGGAGTGGATGGCTCTGCTTCCAACCGGGGGAGACAACAACTCCAGAGAAATCCTTGATAGAGATTGCATCTGGGCTTAGAACTGGAAATTTGCTCTGAATGTTGGGATTCTCATCGACGATAACAATCCTGGCGCCATACGAACTCAGTGCCGTGGCCACTGAACTTCCTGTGACCCCTGCACCTGCGACTAGAATTTTCTTGCCCACAAAATTCAGGGACATCTTGGTTACTTCACTACCCACTGGGCATAAAACAGGCCTAACCCAGCTGCCACAGAGAGTCCTGCAATAATCCAGAAGCGAATGACGATTGTGACCTCTCCCCAGCCCAGTAGTTCAAAGTGATGTTGTAGGGGCGCCATCTTGAAGACACGTTTTCCCCCACTGAGTTTGAAGTAGAGCATTTGGATGAGCACCGACATCGTAATGATCACAAAGAGACCACCAAGGGGAATCAGAAGAAGCTCAACACGCAGAGTTGCAGCCAAGCCCGCTAGCGCCCCGCCAAGTGCAAGTGATCCTGTGTCGCCCATGAATATCCGTGCAGGTGAGGCGTTCCACCAAAGGAAGCCAGTGCATGAACCGGCAAAGCAGGCGGCAAGGACTGCCAAATCCAGTGGATCTCGAACTTGATAACAGCCAGCAGTTGCATTGATGTCACAACTCTGACCAAACTCCCACACCCCAATTAAAATGAATGCCAGAAAAACCATAACAGCAGTTCCTGTGGCAAGGCCATCCAAACCATCAGTGAGATTGACGCCATTGCTTGCCGACATAACCATCACAACAACCCATACGACTGCGACAACGGGTCCAAGGTAGATTGCAGTTTCACGAACACCGGATAGATAGTAAGAGATGGGTGTGAGCGAATTTGAGTCGGCAAAGCGAATTCCGAGAGAGCCAAAAATTGCAGCAATAATTGCTTGTCCCAGGAGTTTTTGCCTCCCGGTAAGACCCAAGGATTTTTGCCGAGTTACTTTCAGCCAATCATCTACAAAGCCTAAAAGGCCAAGAGCCAGGACTAAACCCAAAACTAGGATTGCTGAGATAGTTACAGCGCTCTGGGTTAATACATGTGCAGCTAAATAACCTATGAGGGCTGCAGAGATGAGAATGATGCCGCCCATCGTAGGAGTTCCACGCTTGGTATGGTGACTACTTGGTCCATCATCACGGATTATCTGTCCATAACCGCGAGTTGCAAGAATCTTGATCAGGCCTCGAGTTCCAAAGAGAGAGAATAGGAGCGCAACTGCCCCAGCGATGAGTATCTGTCTCATCCAACCTCACCGCCTCGGTTTATCCAGCGAGTCTGAATCTCTTCAGCTAATATCTCAAATCTCTGGGCACGCGATGCCTTGATCAAAACGACATCTCCTGGCGATAAATGCTCGGCGAAGATGGCGGCATCGGCGATAGTTGCAACATGATGGAACTGCATGGGGCCTACTCCAGATCCATACTCAGGTGCGTTAACAACCACACAGTGATCAACGCCAATCTCAGATGCAAGGGTGCCAATATCTGCACTGGCCATCGCCCCTGACTCGCCGAGTTCATGCATTTTTCCCAGAAAGGCCCAGGACTGACCTCCACGTTCCTGAGCGAAGAGACTGAGAGTACGAATGGCGGCGGCCATTGAGGCTGGGTTGGCGTTATAGGAGTCATTTATTATCAATAAATCTCCGACTTCATCGAGCTGCATGCGCCACTTGCTCGTGATTTCAGCCGTTGATAGAGAGCTGGCTATGAGCTCAATCGGCAAGGCCAAGGCCGTTGCCACGGCCGCTGCTGCCAGGGCGTTTGAGACCTGATGGGCACCCACCAGGCGCATGCCCACTGCATCGCGGCCAGCACTTGTTACTAAATCAAAGTGGGGCCGCCCCTCACGCATCTCAACGTGGGCGGCGCGGACATCGACATTGCCCTTCTCACCAAATGTGAGAGTTCTCCCAGGGTGCAGGGCTGACATGCCCGGAGTGTATTCATCATATGTGCCAAGAATTGCGATGCCACTGTGTCCGAGAGATTCAATGAGCTCACCTTTGGTCTGTGCAATCGCTAATTGCGATCCGAATTCGGCAAAGTGTGCGGTGCCGACAACGAGGACGACACCGATATTTGGCTGTGCAATTTTGCATAAGCGCGCAATGTCATATCTATGGCGCGCACCCATCTCAAGAATACAGAAACGTGTGCGCTCATCACACTCAAGCAGCGTTATGGGCAGACCTAGTTCATTGTTGAATGAGTCCGTAGGAGCCACCGTTGGTCCGACCGCTCCCAACATATGGGACAGAAGATCCTTTGTGCTGGTCTTTCCCTGGGAGCCGGTAATCGCTATAACCATCAGATTATTTAGTCGGCTTCGCACAAAAGTTGCGATAATCGAAAGTGCCTCAATGACATCTTTTACGACGATACATGGCCCATCAATAACACGTGTTGTGAGTGAGAACATCGAACCTAAGCGATAGGCCTCGGCGACGAAATCATGTCCATCGGAGGAGGATCCCTTGAGTGCCAAAAAAAATGATCCTGGGCAGGCTTGTCGAGAGTCAAAGACGGGGGCACGTGAGATGAGAAGATCCCGATCACAGTGGAGCTCTCCCCCAACCAAGAGTGCAATCTCACCTGCAGTGAGCGTGATCATTTCTTATCTTCAATTGCGCGCGCAAGTTCGATTCGATCATCGAAGGGATAGATCGTCCCTGCTATCTCTTGGCCTTTTTCATGACCTTTACCCAACACGATCACCACATCGCCATCTTGAGCGTGATTGACCGCTTTTTTTATCGCACCAGCGCGATCCACAATGACCTGGTTGGGTGCTACGACATCTATATCGAGGAGCATTTGCACCAGAATATCCTCTGGTTTTTCACTCCTGGGGTTATCACTGGTATAAATCGCGATGTCTGCACCATCACGAAGTGCCCTTCCCATTAAGGAGCGCTTTGAAGCATCCCTATCACCTCCGCAGCCCAAGACGGCTATAACACTTCCCTGTGTAATTTCATGGGCCATCTCCAACACGCGTGCAACGGCATCGGGCGAGTGAGCATAATCAACGAGTGCTGTGAATCTCTGACCCAGATGTACAGGCTCAAGACGGCCCACGGCCCCTGTGAGTTGAGGAAGTATCGCTGCGATCTCGAGTGGATCGACTCCACTCTCAGAGGCAATTGCAATAGCCATCAGCAAGTTATCGAGGTTAAAGCCACCCTGAAGAGTCGTCTTACCCTCGATGAGCCTGCCACCACTACCCCGGACTGCAATCGATGCACCGATGTAGTCACGTGTGATGGATTCAAAGTGCCAAGTGGCTTTTCTCTGATTGCGAGACAGAGTCAGGACTGGCAGCTCAGTCTCTTGGGCCAAACGCGCTCCATACGGGTCATCTATATTGATAACGGCCAAATCAGCGTATTCAAAGGTAAATAAACTGGATTTGGCGCGGAAATAATCCTCCATTGATTTATGGAAATCTAGGTGATCCTGAGAGAGATTGGTGAAGCCAACAACTGCAAAGTGACTGCCACGGATTCGCTCAAGAGTTATGGCATGGCTTGAGACCTCCATGACCAGATTGCGTAAATGTCGCTCACGCATCGCAGCACACAGAGCCTGCAAATCAGAGCTCTCGGGCGTTGTTCGTTTGCTTGCAAGCACATCAACTCCCAGACGAACCTCTACGGTTCCAATCAGCCCACTTTCGCGCCCTGCAGCTTGCATGATCTGATGTAACAAAGTTGTCACAGTGGTCTTTCCATTAGTGCCTGTCACACCAACGCTATAGAGATCGCGCATTGGCTCTTCATAAAACCAAGCACTGACGATTCCTGCTGCACGTCGAGGATTTTCACAGATGAGCACGGGGACACCGGTGATCATTTGGGCTCCGAGGGCATCGGTGAGGACAGCGATAGCGCCGGCTTTGATTGCATCTTTGGCAAAGGCTGCGCCGTGAACTCTCTGACCGGCACGGGCGATAAATAGGTCACCTTCAACGACATCATCACTTGACTGGGCGATGCCAGAGATTTCTATTCCCTCAAGGTCCTCTTGGCTGTATGCACCGATGACGTTGGAGATAGCAGAGAGACTCTTATTGGGGTTAGCGAGTGGTCTTTGCATCTGCCACCCTCATAGCCAGTAAAGCCTTTTCATCCAGGGCGACTGGCAAAATCCTCGTGCCAGTCGGTGCAATCTGTCTGCTCTGCAAAACAAATGACATGGTTTTTTTGAAGACTGGTCCCCCAAGGAAGCCACCCCAGTGCATCCCCTTTGGATCTTGAATGGTCACACTGATGACATATGCCGGTTTATCAGCGGGTGCAAAGCCGATAAAAGAGGCGGTGTATCCGCGATAGCAGCCGCAGGTATCGTCGATTCGTTGGGCAGTACCGGTCTTACCAGCAACGCGGTATCCAGCGATTGCAGCAGATGGCGCAGTGCCTTGGGATGAGACTACGCCCTCCATCATGATTCGCATGGCCGCAGCGGTTTGTTCACTAATGACACGTTGGCTCGTACGTCCTGGTGCCGGTGTGTAGTTTCCGCTGGAGTCACTCGTTCCTGCAATGACCGTTGGAGATACACGGAGGCCATCATTTGCAATTGTTGCAAAGACACTCGTTGCTTGCATGGCAGTCAAGGAGTAACCCTGACCAAAAGCGACTGTTGGCGGAGTCGTACCGGACCAGTCTGCCACTTTTGGCAAGATTCCCCGTGACTCACCTGGCAACCCTGAACCAGTTTTGGTCCCGATACCGAACTTTGTTAGATAGTTATAAAGAGTCTGATTAGATAAAAGCTCACCAATTTGAATCGAACCAGTATTACTTGAGACCGCTAGAATCCCAGATGTGGTGAGGCGCTGAGTTGGATGTTTCTCATGATCATGAAACACCTTGGTGGAGCGCTTGAGTGCATATGGAATCGTGAAGACAGTCTCTGGAGTTACTTTCTTCTCTTCAATCGCAGCTGCCAGAGTCATCACCTTGCCAGTTGAACCAGGTTCATACACATCTTGGACGGATGGATTGCGCATTGAAACGAGTGAGACCTTGGAGGTGTTGTTGGGATTAAAGGTTGGTGCAGTGGCATGGGCCAAAATCTCACCAGTCTTTGGATCCATGACGATTACGGTGCCGCTTATCGCCCGAGAGGATTTGACAACATCGGAGATCGCCTTTGATGCGACCCATTGGATATCACGATCAATTGTCAATCGCACAGTCGTACCAGCTTGTGCAGGAATAATTTCAGATTGAGAGCCGGGTATCTCAGCCCCATAACCATTGGCGAAGGAGTACTTTCCTGCGACTCCTGTGATAGTTGAGTTCATACTGGACTCAAGTCCCGTTGCACCCCTGCCGTCACGATTGACGAATCCTATGAGTGATGCCACTAGAGAGCCTGAGGGATATTCACGAATGTAGCCACGCTCGGGAAGAAAGCCATAAATGCGGTCCGGGCTCATAGGCCGAAACTGCGCGTTATATGTTGTAATCGCAGCATTGAGTCTTTCCCAAATGGCTGGCTTTGCATTTGGATACACCATGCTCCATTTGCGTGTTCCGGTGATACTCGTGGTGACCTCTGAGACGCTCAACCCTAGAATTGGGGCGACGAAATTTGCAACCTTGGCATGATTGAGGACCTGAGTTTGATCCACAACGATACTTATTGCGGCCACACTACGGGCAAATGCGATGCCATTTCTATCTGTGATAGCCCCTCGTGGGGCCGGCAGTGTGTGAGTATTTTCCATCTCATTGATGGCGCGCAGGCGATAGTCACCGGCTTGAACAGCCTGGACTTGTACAAGACGCACGCCAAATAACAACATCGCAACTGCCACTACAAGAACTAAAAATCTGATTCGATTGTGTGCAAGAGCGAAATTACCCATTACTTGGGCTCCCTTGTGGACTCACTATTACATTCACATCGAGAAAAGTGGGGCTCTCTGATGGCCTCATTCCTAGGGCTGTAGCGCTTCGTGCCAGGGCCTCAGGAGAGGCTTGCCTATCGATTTCGCGTGCAATCGCCTCGCGCTGATCACTGACCATTTTTGCCTCGGTTTTGAGGTTGTTAATCTTAAAGGCATCCTGCACATTCAAGGTGTTGATAAAGAGGAGAAACATCAAACCAGCAACCCCAATACCTGAGACAAATATGGCGAAGAATTTGCGATCAGCTTGTTTTCCAGCTGACATATCAGGAACAAGCTTGAGGACGACTTGAGATGACTTTTCTACCAGGATTTTCTTTGATCGAGTGATCGCTGGAGCCAGAGCAGTCATAGCCATTATGCAGCCACTCTCTCAATCGCACGCAGACGCACGGATGCAGAGCGCGAGTTTTCCCTTATCTCCGTAGCTTGTGGAGTTTGACTACCGCGAAAAACTAGAGAGAACTTTGCCGCTAACTCTGGAAGCTCGAATGGGAGATTTCGTGGGGTACCCGATGTTGTGGATGCGACAAAGAGATCTTTGACAATGCGATCTTCAAGAGACTGAAAAGACATCACGACTAAGCGGCCCCCAACACAGATGAGCTCGAGCGCCGTTGGAAGGGCTCGGGTAAGGGCGCCGAGCTCATCATTAGTCTCGATACGAAGGGCCTGAAAACTGCGCTTGGCAGGGTTACCACCAGTGCGTCGCGTCGCTGCTGGTATCGCATTTTTGACCAGGGCGGCTAATTGAGTCGTTGAGTTCAGTGGCGCGACTGCTCGTGCCTTCACGATTGATTCGACGATACGAGTTGCAAATTTTTCCTCACCATATGTGCGCAGGATTCGGACCAACTCACCTGGTTCGTATGTATTTACAATGTGCCCTGCAGTTAGAGATTGTGTGCGATCCATACGCATATCTAGAGGGGCTTCATGGGCGTATGAGAAGCCTCGCTCAGATTGATCCAGCTGCATTGAGGAGACACCTAAATCAAAGAGCGCTCCAGTGATTTGGTCGTAGCCGAATGAGCTGACGATTTCGGTCATCGTATCGAAGGTGGCATGTCGAGTAAATATTCGATTCTTAAAGGCGGATAAGCGGATTACTGCCCGCTCTAATGCGTCGGCATCGCGATCAATTCCAATTACTCTAAGAGTCGGAAATCTCTCGAGTAGAGCCTGAGTATGTCCACCTAGACCAAGGGTTGCATCAACAATAATCGGGTTTGCAGTGAGTGCGATTGCGGGGGCAAAAAGTTCAATGCACTCATCTCGCATCACCGATATGTGCTCACTGCTATTAATCATCGCTCCCCCTTTAATTCGAATTTATAAGGTTTTCCTCCTTAGCTCTCATCTCTGGTCACCGCCGGCCGACGGATCTGATTAGCAGCGGCGCCGGGGAAGGGGCGCCGATACGCTCGAAGGGTCGGCGGTGGCCACAGATGAGAGTTATTTAAAACAGGCCAGGAAATACCTCCTCGGAGACATCAGCAAAGCTCTCTTCTCGATCTGCTAAATACTTATTCCAAGAAGTTGCATCCCAAATTTCAACGCGAGTATTTGCGCCAATAACAACGCACTCTTTCTCTAGGCCTGCATATGTGCGAAGACCTTGTGGAATTGTTATGCGACCTTGGCGATCTGGGATCTCATCATGTGCTCCTGCAAACATCACACGGCTGTAATCGCGTGCTGATTTCGCAGTGACTGGCGCTTGCTTTAGCGTCTCTGTGATAACGGTGAACTCATTGCTCGGAAAGACATATAGACAGCGCTCTTGTCCTTTAGTAATCACCAGACCCGATGCCAGCTCTTCGCGAAACTTCGCCGGAAGAATGAGACGGCCCTTTTCATCAAGGCGTGGTTCGTGGGTGCCAAGGAACATTTTTAGCGCCCCCCTTCCCCGGAAGTTCGCTCACCACTTGATCCCGTGGCTCGGTTCCCCACTTTACTCCATTTTACTCCTTTTTACACCACTTCTTTCCATGTATTCCCACTATTTTCCACATGCCACCCACCCTGGCTATGAGGAAATGAAAGTAGGCCCCCATTTGGGGGCCTACAGGAGGTGGATTGATCTAACTTCTACTGATTATTACGCTCATCCCAGCGCTCTTGAAGGCGCGGACCAAGGCCACGCGCCCTGCGAGCGCCTTTGATCCGTGGGCGTCGGGCCCCGAGCTTTGAGATAAGGGTGATGACCCCGGCTAGGGCCAGGATGAATCCCAGAAGGCCGACGGGGGTTATTTGGGCGATCAGACCGGTGAAGAGGGAGATGAGTCCAAGCAGAATCAGGCCCAGCCCAACGCAGGTAGAGCGGGCTCGGATAGGTCGCACATTCCCAGACAGGGCTGAAAATAGCCGTGGATCCTCGGTTAAAAGGGCGGCCTCCATCTCCTGAAGCATGCGCTTTTCATGATCGGAGAGAGCCATAGCCACACAATAGAAGGTTTCTCTCCTGCATGCTACTTATCCAGGCCTCTTATCTGCTGCACTGATCGCCATCTCAATCATCGCCCTTATCACTTGGCTCGATCAATCGGGCTGGACGCACACTGCCTGCACCAAAGCGTGCCCTGGCACGATCTATCGCGCCATCGGCCTGTCGCCAGCCACTTTCACGAGCACCCAGGACCATCTGTTCGGGGGCGCCACTACTTAAATTCTCAAGTGAGACTCCCACTAGACGCAGGCGGGCCCGCTCAATATGAAGAGCCCCATAGAGAGATCTCACAACTTCGTATATCTCTTGGGTTCCATCCAAGGCCAGGGGCAGGGTCTTAGATCTATTGATCGTAGAAAAATCGGCAAAGCGCACTTTAATGGAAATGGTTTTTGCAAATAGATCTAAGTCACGAAGTCGCGCAGATGCACGTTCACTTAGTCGCAAGAACTCGGTCAGAATCTGTGCTGGATCATCTAAATCTTGGGAAAATGTCTCGGCGGCGCTGATGCTCTTTGTTGGATCGTGCGCTGTCACATCTCGATAATCACGTCCCCAGGCAAGTTCATACAGGGATGCTCCACTGGCCTCTCCTAATGCGCGAATTAATGTTGTGCGTGGCAAGTTTGCTATATCTCCAATCGTACGAAGTCCTAAGCGCTCAAGTGTCTGAGCCGTCTTTGGCCCAACTCCCCACATTGCACGTATGGGAAGAGGATGGAGAAAACACAGTATGTCTTGGGTCTCAATCTCTAGCATGCCATTGGGTTTGCAATGTTCGGATGCGAGTTTTGCAATGAACTTTGATGGTGCAATCCCAACTGAACATGTGATTCCCTCCTGCGCAAAGACCTTAGCGCGGATAGCTATTGCGATCTCTCGGGGTGAGCCAAGCAGGCGCCCTACACCGCTCACATCGAGAAATGCCTCATCAAGTGAGATGGGCTCAATCCAGGGAGTAAAGCTCTCAAAGATCTCCATCACATGCGATGAGACCTCTTGATAGCGCGGCATATCAACAGGTAAAAAAATTGCATGTGGTGCTAATCGCCTGGCTCTACTGACTGGCATCGCAGAATGAATTCCAAATTTGCGCGCCTCATAGTTAGCCGCAGATACAACTCCCCGTGCGCCCATGCCAATCACAATGGCCTTGCCTCTGAGCTCAGGGTTATCGCGCTCGGCAACGGAGGCAAAGAATGCATCCATATCGACGTGCAGAATCGAGGCCGAGCTCATATTGCCAGCGTACTTTCTTTACTCCGCCATCTTTCGTATGCCGCGCGTAAATCCCAGGCACCTGTGGCGCTAATTGAAATCCCACGCGCACCTGTACGCCGAGTAGTACCCCGAACCAGGAGCAGGGATGATGAATATAGGGTCCTGGCATATTCTGCTTGCACATCAGTGAAAAAAGCTGAATCGCTACAGCCATAACCATCATCGAGGGTGAGGAAAATAACGCGCTTGCCTGAGCGCACCGGCGGGGTCTGCATCGCAACTTTGATACCTGCAACAAGAACACTAGAACGAGAGCGTGCCTCTAGTAACTGTGATGATCGCACAGCACCGATAGCATTGAGAAAATCACTATAGAAATCGATTAAATGCCGTGACATGTCGATGCCTAAACGCTCGACCTCATGACGCACGCTCTCAGAAGAACTCATATCAGGCAGAGCGCTAGTGATTAAGGTGGGGGGCGTAAAAGCTAAGTTCATCTGCGCGCCTGATACAGCGATATTTGGTGAGCGCTGTAGATCAGATAGATACAACAGAAGATCGCGGCGCTTGACATCACTGTGCAGACGATCAAAGGCACCGGTCAGAATCGCACTTTCCGTAACAGGTGTGCTACTCCCAGAGCGATGCACAAAATCAGCTAAATCTATATATGGACGACCAGCGATAATCGAGGTGATTTCGGCATCACTGATCTTCGAGATAGTCGAGAGTGCGATACGGATTGCACCCCCATTTTCCTCAACGCGATACACAGCATCGGATTCATTGACATCTAGCGGAGCAATTACAATCGACATCTGGCGTGCTTCATCGATGATGAGACGCTTGGGATACATGCCTGGTTCATGCGTAAGTACACCCGCTAAAAAAGCCGCTGGATAGTGCGTCTTGAGCCAGGCCGATTGATATGTAGGCATGGCAAAGGCTGCAGCATGGGCCTTGCAGAAACCAAAGGAGGCAAAGGCTCGCAAAAGATCCCAGATCTGAGTGATGATTGGTAACTCGTATCCGCGCGCTATCGCTGCAGGAAAAAACCAATCACAGACCTCTTGTGCACCTGCCTTGTCCCCCAATGCGCGACGTTTTTCATCGGCACTGGCCAAAGAAGCACCTGTCATGACTGTAATAATCTCAATGACTTGCTCGTGAAAGACGACAACACCTTCGGTATCACGCAGGATCTCATAGAGGCTGGGGTGGATGATCTGTGCTGGACTCCAGCCATGTCGCGCCTTCAGAAAGGGTGTAATCATGTCGCCTCTGACTGGGCCAGGACGAAAGAGGGAGATATCGATAATCAAATCAGTAAATGTCTTAGGCTCAAGTTTGCCAACTAACTCACGCTGGCCTGGACTCTCGACTTGGAAAATCCCAAGGGTACGCGTTGATTGAATCAGCTCATACGTCCGTACATCATCCAGCGGCACTGCATCGATATCAATCTTCATATCCTGTGTACGTTCGATTTCGGTAAGGGCATATGAAATAGCTGATTGCATGCGTACTCCGAGCACATCGAGTTTTAAAAGGCCGATTGCTTCTACATCATCTTTATCAAAGACCACCATGGGATAGTTACTTGCATTGGCAACTAGTGGCACACGATCCAATAAAGCACCATCGGATAAAACTATGGCACATGGATGCATCGCTAAATGTCGAGGTAGGCCATCTAAGCGCTCAGCAAGGGTGATTGTCATCGCGGTTAGAGGTGCCTCGATGTTTAATGATCTGAGCTCGGGTAGATTTTTAAGGACACTCGAAATATTGCGAGCACGGACATGGGGCATTGATTTGGCCAAAAGATCAATCTCCATGGCAGGAAGGCCCAGGGCTGCACCTGCATCGCGTATAGCGTGACGAGCACGATATGTATCTACCATCGCAACAGTTGCACAACGCGACTGGTTGTTGGGCCTATCCCAGTTGATATCGCCATAGCGTTTAAAGACCATGTCATAGATTTCAAGGCGACGGTGGGATTCGACATCGATGTCGATATCGGGCAGTGCACGGCGAAGTGGTGAACAAAAACGCTCCATGAGTAGGCCGTGGGTCATAGGTTCAACACCAGAGATTCCAAGTAAATGGCAGATCAGTGAACCTGCACCGCTACCACGTGCAGCAACACGAATGCCTGCACTACGTGCCATATCGCAGATATCGGCAACGGTTAAAAAATAGGATTCAAAGCCCAACGTTGCAACCGTTGATAGTTCATCATCTAGACGTATACGTGCATTTTTGATTGCATTGTTATCGCTATAGCGCCAATTGATTGCCGCTTCGCTACGTGTGCGCAAAAGTATGCGCATCTGATGTGCAGACTGGGCACCAACAACATGGGGTTCGGGCAAGTGTGCACCCCCCAAACCAATATCGCGTGCCGGCGATAGCAGAGCGCGTTCGGCCCATGCCCTGGTTGTGGCAAGCAGTTGTCGTGGTGTGCGCTCTCCAGCGGCGCGTGCGATCTCTCCAGCTAGTGCAGTCATCTCCTCACCAGATTTCAAAAAGCCTTCGGCATTGTGACGCTCAACATGGCGTGGATGTAGTGGGACTAACTGGCGTGCACAATCTAAGACATCAGCAACTGGTCCATCAGAGCGATCTCGCATGCGTACAGCATTTGTTATAACCGCATCAATATCGTGGTCACGGGCAAAAATTAGTGACTTAGCAGCCTGTGATGTGGATCGAGGACCTTTACCTGCGACTAGATGTGAGACACACTCGATAGCGTTACCAGCAAATAAATCACGTGTTGCATTAAATGCAGTGAAAGCAGCGTCAATACGGTTCTCGGTAAGTAGTGAACCAACTGGTGACTCAGGGCCATGTAGTGCATAGAGATTTGAGCTGTAATGGCTAAAACGCTGCAAAAACTCAAGAGTAAGAGATGGACTACGGCTGTCCGAGACCATAGCTAGTGAAGTCAACAAACGGCACAGCGAGCCCCACCCTCCATCGCTATGGGCAAGTAAGGTGATTCGCCTCTTTACCCCATCTATATCGATACCTAGATTGACTCCGATGATTGGTGCGATTCCATAGTCGAGACAGTTTTGCGCAAAGCGGACTGCGCCAGCTAGACCATCTCGATCGGTAAGTGCCAGAGCTGGCATCTCATACTGTGCTGCCCGTGCGACTAAATCAGCAGGTTGGGTTGTGCCATATTTGAGTGAGTATGCACTTGCAACATTGAGGTGAATAAAACTCATATCGATCTGATAATCCACTGACCGCTGAGCTCATCACGCTCGAGTTCAAAGGTTGTAAGTGCACCGATGGGTGCGGCTTCAACGCGCCACACTGCCCGGGCCGCATCATCGGGGCGATAGGTGCCATCACTAATGCGGTTCCACCATCCCCCAGCCTCACACCACCTCGATAAGACTGCATGGATGCGAAAGCGCCGGCCTTTAAAGCTAAATTCAATCGGCGTTGTCGACCCATCGATCATCACATCGTGAGCGGGGTTAATCTGTGGCACTGACATCGCTGGCTATGGCTCCCTTAGGCTGTGGATATTCGAACAGATGTTCGAAAAATAGCCCCTAGGACTGACAGATGGCAAGCGGGCCTGGCGTGTCGGGGCAAGGCCCACCGGCTCTGGCCACCCTGCCGGGAGGGCTCAGAGCGATCTGAGAGATCGATGCCATTATGCAGGGGTGTACGTCATCGAAGCGCTTCTTGCCGGAGCGGCCATCGGGGCTGTCCTGGGATTTGTAGGTGCAGGCGGTGCGCTGCTGGCCGTTCCACTTCTTATCTACATCTTCGGCTTTAGCGCCAATGCCGCTACAACGGCTGCTCTTGCCGTTGTCATGAGTGCTGCAACTGCTGGGTTAATTCCCAAGCTAAAAAGTAAAGATGTGCTCATCCGCGAGGCTCTGATCATCAGTTCGATTGGCTTCATTACCAATGTGGGATTATCACTTGTTGCCTATCGAATCCCGGATGAGAGTATTAAGACGGGCTTTGTCTTTGTGCTTGTTCTTGCTGCAAGCTCAATGCTCATCAAACCAATCACAGGGCTTGAAAAACGAGTTCCCATTCTCTGGCTCATTGTGATCTCGCTGATCATCGGAGCAATGACCGGGCTCTTTGGTGTTGGTGGCGGTTTTCTGGCAATACCGATCTTGGTCCTTTTCTTTAAAAATCCACAGGCCAAAGCCGCTGGGACATCACTGCTGATCATCGCTCTGAATTCACTCATTGCCTTCTTTGCGCACTATAAATCCTGGGCAGATGTGAACTGGAGGATTCCTCTCATCATGGCGCTCTCAGCCATACTTATGTCACGAATCGCATCGATGCGAGGCTCAAAAGTTGATCCGAAACTCTTACGAATAGCATTTGCCTATCTTTTATTCTCTATAGCAATTTTTACTTTTATACAGACCTGGTTTATCTCTTGATGATGTGTGATTGATAGCCAGCAAGGAGCAACATTAAGATTGGATAAGTCATTGCTATGGGTAGTGAGGTCACTTGAGCGATAGCACCAGTAATTGATGGTCCGATGAAATATCCTGCGATTCCAATGACGCCCACTCGGGCGATTGCAACGGAGGAGGCGATTCCCGGTATCTGTGATGCCGCCAGGATATAGGCTGGAAACATAGGGCCAATCCCCAGCCCTGCACATGCAAAACCGATGTTGATAATGATAAGTGCAAGGATTGGGTGTGTGTCAGAGATCGGAACGCTAACTGCGATACTGGCGCCTAAACCTATCCCTCCAACATAGCCACCGATGAGAACCGTCTTTCTTAGTCCAAAGTAGTCCAGCGCTTTGTCTCCAAGAAAGCGCGAAGTGATCATTGCAAGTGAAAAACTTGCAAATGCAGATGCGTTAACACCTTTTCCAAAACCCATGTCATCGCGCAACAAGATCGCTCCCCAATCACTTGCCGCCCCTTCTGCAATCAACCCACCTAACAAACCGATTCCCATCCCCCATAAGGGCATCACACTCTTACCAAAAAAAGGGATCTTGGCCGATGTCTCTTCCTCTCCCCCATCATGATCATCAAGGTCAGCGGGCAGCAACGGCATTACCGATGGGATGAAGAGACAGAGGCAGGCAATACCCACTCCTACAAGATTGGTTCGGGGTGAGACATGTGCTGCGATAGCCCCACCAAGAACCGTTGTCGCAAATGCACCACAACTCCATAAGGCGTGAAAGGAGGACATCACCCGTTTTTGTAGAAGTTTTTCAATTGCAACGGCCTGCGTATTACATGAGATATCCATAATCGAATAACCCAAGCCCATAATAAAAAGACCGATTATCAAGGTGATAGGGGTTCTCGATAAACCCATTAAAATCAGGCCACTGGGCATGATAAGGATAGATAGGGAAATCAAGGGCTTAGTGCCGAAAGTGTGAATCAACCTTCCCGATAACTGCGCGCCAGAGACAGCCCCTACGGTACTTGAGAGCAGTATCAGCCCGAGCTGTCCATTGTTGAGTCCATTGGCATCGCGAATCTCAGGTATACGCGCTACCCAGGCCATTGAGACAACACCCATGAGGAAAAATGTCGCCCATAGGCTATTACGTGCTGCCATCGCCTTTGTTACCAACTCACTATGCACGGGCTCACCATAGCCTTCAAACAGGGGGAAAGTTGGTGCCCGTATAGAATCCGACCATCGTTTAAATGTGCCAAGGAGTCGTATATGAAAAAAATAACCGCTTTTAACAACCATCTGCCGGTAAAGGTCCGCTTTGGTGAGGGTGTAGCCAAAACTCTTCCGGCAGTATTGAGCGAACTCGGTGCAAATAATCTCTTTTTGATGGTCGATAAAGATATTGAAAAGTTCAATCCAGCAGCGGCAGAGATCATCGATTTGGTGAAGTCATCCTCAGGGATTTCTCTGACAATTTTTGAAAAACCAGCCGGTGAGCCGACGATTGCAATGGTAGATGATGCGATTGCATCCTTAAAGGGCGCAGGCTCGGAGGTAGTTATAGCCCTTGGAGGTGGCTCAGTGATTGATACTGCCAAAGCCGCGCGATTATGTGCTCAACTGAACTGCACATTCGGAGAGTTTCAGTCTCAAGCGGCAGTTTATCCAGCACCAACCATCGCACTTATCGCCCTTCCAACATCTGCCGGAACAGGCTCTGAAGTCTCTGGTGGCTCCGTGATCTCAGATCCAGAGGCCGGACGTAAGGCAGGGATTGCACATGCAAATCTGCGGGCCCAAGTTGCCTTGGTAGACCCCGTCCTTACATATTCAATGCCTCCTTCAATGACTGCTAACACAGGTATAGATGCACTTGCACAGGCCATCGCTGGAATTATTGCAAAGTGCAGCACCCCTATTGGAGATGCGATTGGATATGAAGCGGTGCGCATCATGACTCCTGCCTTAGTAGCGGCATTCAAAGATGGCAATGACACAGTAGCGCGCGCCGCAATGGCCTCGGGCAGCATGATGGCTGGTCTGACAATGAACATCTCGGACTGCACCGCTGAGCACTCATTAGGTCAGGCGATCGGTGGCCTCAAGCATGTTCCCCACGGGCTGACAATCGGCCTCGTCCTTGTCGAGACCCTCACACGTGAGGCAAAGGTAGTGCCAGAGAAGATGGAGCGCGTGGGCGATGCAATGGGTGTGCCTGTAGATGGAACCAAAGACGGCTCTCGCTGCATCAACGCCGTACGAAAGATCTTGGCCCAATTACAGTTCCCGGTTCTTTCATCTCTTGGCTTTGTTGAGTCCGACATCGATGAGCTTGCAGAGATCGCCTTGAAGGACTACTTCATTACGCAGGCACCTGCGCCATGGAGCAAGCAAGAGGTCGTGGATGCCTTTATGGCAGCCCTTAGGCTTGAAACCCGTGTCGCCTGAAAAGTGGAGAAAATTCTTGCAAACTCCTCAGTTGTGCGTGTGAGCGAGCTTCTTAAAAAACTCGGCTGCTCGGGTCAAGTAAGTATCCTTACTGAATCTGCACGCACAGCCCTTGATGCCGCGACTGCGCTGAATATTGAAGTCGGACAGATCGCATCCTCCATCGTCTTTAAACTTCCTAATGGCAATCCTCTTTTAGTTATTACTAGCGGTCGTCATCGTGTTGATATTAATTTAGTGGCAAAGCATTTAGCCGTCGAAAGACTCGATCGCGCTGATGCTGATTATGTTAAAGAGGTCTCAGGTTTTTCCATTGGAGGAGTGGCACCAATTGGCTGGTTACTAAATCCAGAAATAACAGTGATAGACCAAGCACTCGATGAATACGAGATCATATGGGCAGCATCAGGTCATCCTCATGCCGTCTATCCCACGACCTTTGCAGAGCTCATTCGCTGCTCGAGTGCTACGCCTATGGTTGTGGGCGATTAAATGTTTGTTGCCTACTTTTGGAGAATCAAAGCTAGCGCAGTCCCATTTGCTCTTTGTGCAATGACCTTAGATCGAGTTGTATTACATCGATCAAGCAACGTTGGATTCTTTAAATCCCTCGGTACCGGTAAAGGCGAGACATTTACGCCCAGGGATGCAAATCCACTTCAATGGGGTCTCATTGCCGAGGTCAAGGACGCTGATACCTTTGATGATTCACTTATCATCAAACGATGGCGTAAGTACTGTACCGAGGAGTTTCGGGCGATCATCGAACCGATCTCTGCTCACGGCAAATGGTCCAAACAAGAGCCTTTTGTATCATCAATCAAAGATTGGGATGGGCAGGTAATTGCGATAACTCGTGCCCGAATCGCCTGGCTACACACCTTAAGGTTCTGGCGAGCAGTCCCTCCGGTTACTGCATCACTCAAATCTGCTCCGGGCCTCATCGCTGCGATAGGAATCGGAGAGGCTCCTATTGGACTTCAGGGGACATTTTCTATCTGGGAGTCCCCCGCTGCATTGCGCGATTTCGCCTATCGTGGGGCTGCGCATCAGGCCGCTATTGCCGCTACCGAAAAGTACAACTGGTACTCAGAGGAGCTTTTCTCTAGATTCGCCGTGCGAGAAATACGTGGCTCGATTAATAATTAGGCTGGCAGATAGGGCAGACTTATAACTATGCCAATCCGTCATTACTCACCGCGTAGAAACCGCCATAGAGCGATCTCTCGAAGGCTCAGTGGGATACTGATTGCCGTTCTCGCAATTGCAATCACTCTCCAGATTATCTACCCGTTGATCGAGGGTGAGACTTTACGTTTGGTCACAATCGCAGTGGTCTATTGGGGTGCAGGTGCGATGCTCCTGCATGCCCTGCTTGCCTATGGGCCACGCTATGCCTTCACTTATTTAGGTATCACATTTCTCTTCGCATTAATGATCGAGCACATAGGTGTGACTACGACATGGCCCTTTGGTGAGTATTCCTACTCACCCGATCTGGGCATTCAACTATTCTCTGTTCCATTGGTCGTTCCCTTTGCTTGGGTAATGATCGCCCACCCAGCTCTCGTGATTTCTAGGCGAGTTGCAGGTCACTGGGTCTTTCTCTACGGCGGTATTGTGATGGCGGCATGGGATTTGTTTCTTGATCCATTGATGGTCTCTTCAGGTCGCTGGACTTGGGTGGTAAGTGGGCCTCATGTCCCATTCCAACCTGAAATTCCTCTCTCGAATACATTCGGCTGGCTGCTATCTGGCATGGTTTTGATTGCCATTCTTCACCTCGTACTCACTCGAGAAAGAAGAAAAATCGGTGCATCCTTATTAGCCGTTGATATCTTCCTGGCCTGGACTTTATTTTCAGGAGTTGTGGGTAATCTCTTCTTTTTCAGCCGTCCCAGTATCGCTTTCTTTGCAGGAGCTATCTTTAGCGCCGTCTTAACCCCATATCTGCTCACTCGCTGGTTAGGGCGCCCATAATCCCTATGCTCTGGCTTACTGCATTACCCATCTTTTTGCTTCTGATATCAATCATCAATTTTTTTGGTATCAGAAAGCCCAATAAGGACAGTCAGATCACTGAGAGCGTCAGTGTGATTGTTGCGTTGCGCAATGAGGCCGAGAATGTTGTAGATCTAGTTCGCTCTCTCCTTGCACAGAAATGCTTAAATAACGTGGAGTTCGTCTTTTTAGATGATAATTCTCAGGATCAGACCCTCGAACTGCTCCTATCGAGTACCGCTGAATCGGCCAATGTTCGGGTGTTACAAGGTGCTCCACTACCTCCGGGTTGGATCGGAAAGGTTTGGGCGCTACATCAGCTCATGGAGTGCACTCATGGTGAGATCATCGTCTCAATCGATGCCGATGTCCGGCTAGCCCCTGATGCGATTAGTCGCTCAATTGCTCTCATGAAATCAGCCTCTCTGGAGTTTGTCTCCCCCTATCCCCGACAGATTGCCCACTCTGTGAGTGAACGTCTTGTGCAACCTCTTTTACAGTGGTCCTGGATGACAACCCTTCCTCTTCGTGTTGCAGAACGAGCACCGTTTTCATCGATGGCAGTTGCAAATGGTCAATTTTTCATTGTCCGCAGAACCGCACTTGTTGCATGTGGTGGATACGAGTCGGTCAAGGCTGCCGTGTTGGATGACGTATTCCTGGCTAGAGCACTTGCAAAGACTGGTTCGCGTGGCGTTGTGATAGGTGGTGCCGAAATCGCCGAGTGCCGCATGTACTCATCGTGGAGTCAGATTCAATCTGGCTACGGTAAATCCCTGCGTCATGCATTCGGATCTGATTTTGGTTCAATTCTGGCGATAGTTTTTCTCCTCATGACAGGGGTCTTGCCTCTTGTCTCTGCCCTTTTGGGCTCACCTTGGGGGGTTATAACATTTACTTTGGTCACATGTACCCGCATCATCAGCGCATTGCGTTTTCATGGCAGGATTATTGATTCACTCTTTCATCCAATCTCAAGTATCTTGTTGATCTACCTCATTATTTACTCCTATCTCAAACGTGGAGAAATCTCATGGAAGGGCCGCTCATTATGAAGATTGTTGTCATCGGTGCTGGCATGGGAGCCATGACAGCAGCCGGGCGACTAGCACGTAGGGGACATTCGGTGAGCGTCTATGAAGCCTCAGACACTTTTGGTGGAAAGCTACGCACTGAGTGGATTGGCAAATTTGCCTTCGATACCGGCCCTTCGCTCTTGACCCTACCAGCGGTCTACAAGGATTTCTTTATCAGGACTGGCAAACCGCTTGGACTGATGTGTGAAATCCTGGCTGTCGACCCATCCTTTGACTATCGGTTCACTGATGGCACACAAGTGAGCTTTTCAAACCTATCGCGCTTTCATACTCTCAATTCGATCCGAGCTGAGTACGGAGATGATGCCGCCCAGCAGTGGGATCAGATGATGCGTCGTGCCTCAAAAATGTGGGATGTCTCGCGTGAACCATTTGTCGAATCAGAACTACGCTCCCCTCTTTCTCTGTTGAAGCGAAGGAATTTGATTCGCGACATATTCCTAATCTCGCCTTGGAAATCACTGCGTAACTTTGCAGATGAATATTTATCCGACAAGCATCTTCGATATATTCTTGATCGCTATGCGACATACAGTGGCTCAGATCCTCGTAAAGCCCCCGCTGTCCTTGCCACGATAGCCTACGTTGAAGAGGCCTTTGGAGCCTGGCATATCAAAGGTGGTCTTGGAACCCTTGCAACTTTGGTCTATCAGCGCTGTATCGACGTTGGAGTTACATTTCACTTCAATTCTCAAGTAGCACAAATCATCGTAGAAGAGGGGGTGGCTTCTGGCCTTCGATTACTCAATGGGACGGTTATCGCCGCTGATGTTGTTATAGCAAATGCCGATGCGGCCCTTATCTACAACGAGCTGATTCAGGGTGAGAATAAAAGGCTGCGCAAGGTGCGCAGGAACCTGATGAAGGCCGATGCATCTATCGCTGGCTTTACACTCCTTCTTGGCCTGCGAAAAAATGGGACCCAATCCCTCAAACACCACACAGTTTTATTTCCCACGGATTATGATGCTGAATTTGATTCGATATTTAGCGCTAAGAAACCAGCCCTGAAACCAACGATCTATATCTGCGCACCCCAGGATGAGCAGATGGTCAAAGACCCCTCTCTTGAGAGTTGGTCTGTGCTGGTGAATGCTCCACATCACGGTGCTGATGGATTTGATTGGAGTGATGAGAACTTCTCTCGCAACTATGCCAATCTCATTATCGATCAGATCGAAGCAAGGGGTATCTCTGTGCGCGACAGATTAGAGTCATTGACAATACGAACACCAGCAGATCTAGAGCGCAGCGTCCTGGCACCTGGAGGTTCGATCTATGGCACATCTAGTAACGGTGCTCGGGCCGCTTTCATGCGTGCAAAGAATCGTTCACCGATAGAGAACCTTTACTGTGTGGGAGGCTCCTCCCACCCTGGTGGTGGATTACCTCTCGTTGGATTAAGTGGAGAGATTGTTGCTAACGCAGTTGGGAGCGCGCAAAGCGCACAACAAGCGTGAGACTGAGTATTTGAAGCGCTAAAAACCCATAGGCAAGAAACTCGACTCCTGGTACTGAAAGTTGATACATGAGCAGAGTCACAAAGAGAAAGCTTGCACGCACCGGCCGTTCGGTTGGAGTAACAACCCCAATCTCATGGACTCCCAGTGAGGCCAACTTTGCGCGTGCATACTCTTGAAAGGCTGCAACGCTCCATAATGTGATTACAAGCCAAGCCGGGATACCTATGACATAGAGAGCGTATAACCAGAAAGCCTCACTGATTCGATCAACAACTGAGTCGAGAGTCGCACCCCAAGCGCTCTCTCGCTTTTGAAAGATTGCAACACTGCCATCAACTCCATCACAAAAAAGTGAGAGCACAAGAAAGAAAATCGCCCACCATGATGTGGCGTTCAATGCCGTCATCACTGCGCTGGCCAGTCCAAGAAGGGTCAGCGAATTAGGAGAGATTCGTAGCAACGTTGCGATTAAGCCAAAGCGGTAAGAGATTGTCAGCCAAGCGGCCACAATACCTTTGATGGGTGCTCCATTATGTAAGGAACTCCATCTAGCAGTAAATTCCTCTTTAGTGAGCATTATTCAAATTCCTATAGATTGCAGTAGTAGCGGTTGCACTATTCATAGTATAGAAGTGCAGACTCGGTGCCCCAGCATGCAGTAGCTGCTCACACAACTGGCTTGCTAGTTCGATCCCTAAATTTTGAACGGCATCGGCATCATCCTCTATCGCGGCGAAGGCCCTTGAAACTGCCGGGGGAATCGGTGTACCACCAAGCTCAGCCATACGCTGTAACTGTTTGACGTTCGTAATCGGCAGGATCCCTGGAATTATCGGGATTTCTGAGCCACGAGCCTGCAATGCATATACAAGCTGCTCCCATTTTGAAACTTCAAAAAAAAACTGTGTGGTTGCAAAAGTTGCACCTAGCCGTTCTTTGCGAAGTAAAACGTCAATATCTTTTTTTGCATCACCCTGTGATGAAGGATGACCGTCCGGGAAAGCTGCAACACCAATATCAAAACCTCCAAACTCACGAATCAGTTGCACGAGTTGGTCAGCGTGGGTAAAACCATCTGAGACAGGTGTCCAGGGAGCGCGAGGTCCACCCACTGGATCTCCTCGTAGCGCTAGGACACCGCGAATTCCAGCGTCACGGTACAAATGCAGAATTGAGATCAATTCTGGGCGGCTTGAACCAACACAGGTCAAATGTGCCACCGTTGGAACCTTGGTTCGCTGCGTAACCTCTTTCGTGAGGCCGATCGTTCTATTGCGTGTTGACCCACCTGCGCCGTAGGTCACAGATACAAACTTTGGTGCCATAGGTGCAAGTGCCTCAAGGGCCTGCCACAATCGAATCTCACCCTCGCTATCTTTAGGGGGGAAAAATTCCAATGAATACGAAGTGCGCATTATCACGCTCTGAGGGTACCTTTAAGGAGTGAGTTTAGAGGCCAAGGCAGCGTTGCAAGAGTTTCGTGATGCCGTTGAGATCGAATTATCGAAATTTGTTGTGCAGCAGTCCTCTTTTTTGAACTCCATCTCAACTGATCTTGCTCCGGTTGCGCATGCTCTCTCATCTTTCCTACTCGATAGTGGCAAGCGCCTGCGACCTCTCTTTGCATATAGTGGTTTCCTCAGCACTGATGCTAAATTCACTGCCTCCATAACCAGGGCCGTTGCAAGTCTTGAACTCTTACAGGCATGTGCACTTATCCATGATGATCTTATGGACGGCTCAGATACACGCAGGGGCCGGCCCTCAATTCATCGTCATTTTGAATCCATACACGTTCAATCTGAACTAGAAGGCTTTGCCCCGGCTTATGGCCTGGCCGCCGCGGTCTTATTAGGCGACTTGGCCTTGGTCTGGTCCAACCAAATGCTCAACGAGGCTGGCCTCACACCTGGGCAGCTCGGCCATATATCTGGAATTTATGACGACATGCGCACCGAGTTGATGGCCGGACAATTTTTAGATATTCATGAACAGACTCGAAAGAGCACTGACCTGGAGCGCTCTGTAACAATCGCACGATATAAATCTGGAAAATATACTGTTGAAAGGCCGTTGCATATAGGTGCTGCACTATCGGGTCAGCACTCCTCTGTGCTCCTAGATGCACTCTCTTCATTTGGTTTGCCTCTTGGAGAGGCATTCCAATATCGAGATGATCTATTAGGGGTCTTCGGGGATCCTCTGATTACCGGTAAGCCTGTGGGTGATGACTTACGAGAAGGCAAAAGGACGGTTCTCGTTGCCCTCACAGATGCTGCATGCACTGACTCCATGCGTATTGAGAGCAAAAAGTACTTTGGAATGCCAGATTTGGATGCAAACGGGATATCTATTTTGCAGGAAATAATTATGGCAACTGGAGCAAAGCAAAAGCTTGAAACAATGATTGAACAGCTCACGCAAGAGGCATTGAAGGCTGCAGAGTCTGAGGTCATTGGAGAGCGGGCTCATCCCCTGCTATTGGAGTTAGTCAAAATCACAACCAAGAGGAGTACCTAGATGGTTGCACGTGTTAAAGGCCCGACCGATCATGTCGTTGTTGTAGGGGCGGGTCTTGCTGGACTCAGTGCAGCACTGCGTTTGGCTGGCGCCGGTCGTAGAGTCACTGTCATCGAGCGAGAGTCGGTTCCTGGTGGGAGAAATGGCCTGCTCCAAAAGCAGGGATACTCATTCGATACCGGCCCATCTGTATTGACTATGCCCTCATTGATTCAAGATGCATTCAACTGTGTGGGTGAAGATATGAAGGACTGGCTCGAACTCACCCCGTTAACCCCTTTGTACCGCGCGTTTTATGCCGATGGGACATCCTTGGATGTTCATGCAAATACACAGGAGATGGAGGCAGAGATTGAAAAGAACATCAGTTCAACCGAGGCAGCTGGGTATCGTCGCTATGTAGAGTTTGTCACCAAGTTATATAAGTATGAGATGCATGACTTTATCGATCGCAATATTGATACTCCTTTTAACTTATTGACACCAAATCTGGCACGACTAATTGCGCTAGGAGGATTTCGTAAACTCTCACCCAAGGTCAACCAATTTCTCAAAGATCCTCGTCTCCAGAAGGTTTACTCTTTTCAGGCGATGTATGCAGGTGTCAGTCCCCAGCAGGCGTTGGCAATCTATGCGGTCATCGCATATATGGACTCGGTAAACGGTGTTTTTTTCCCAAAGGGAGGGATGCATGCAATCCCGCGTGGACTCGCAGCCGCTGCCCAAAAACACGGTGTCGAGTTTAAATACAATACGACGGTCTCCAAGGTTGAGCTCTCTCATGGCCGGGCCAAAGCGGTCCTGACCCAGGATGGCCAGCGCATCGAGTGTGATGCCCTCATCCTCAATCCCGATCTTCCGGTGGCCTGGCGAGAGTTACTAGGAAAGACACCACTATCTGTCAAGCGACTGAAGTACTCGCCCTCATGTACAACCTTGCTCGTTGGCTCATCAAAGAAATACTCGCATACCGCCCATCACAATATTCATTTTGGGCAATCTTGGGACGGGGTATTTGATGAGCTCATCAAGAAGAAGGTCTTGATGAGTGATCCCAGTATCTTGGTCACAGTTCCTACACATGATGATCCAGATTTAGCACCGCCTGGTAAAAATATCTACTACATCCTCTTTCCCACACCTAACCTGAGCGCAGATATTGATTGGCTCAAGCAGGCTGGACCATATCGAGATGAGATGGTGAGAGCCTTGGAGAGCCGGGGCTATGAGGGTTTTGGTGATTCAATAGAGACGCAGACTTTGACGACCCCCTTAGATTGGAAAAATCAAGGAATGGAACAGGGTGCTCCATTTGCAAGTGCTCACACATTCTTTCAAACTGGTCCCTTTAGACCTCGTAATATCGCCGCTGGGATCGAAAACGTAGTCTTTGCCGGCTCAGGTACCCAACCTGGAGTTGGCATGCCAATGGTGTTGATCTCAGGCCGACTTGCAGCAGAGCGAATCGTAGGACCAGTCAAGTAGATGGATGAGCTTGCAGCATCCTATGCGGAGTGCAAGAGATTAAATGCTCTGCATGGTAAGACATACTATTTAGCGACTCTACTGCTTCCCAAATCTAAACGTCCTTATGTCCACGCGCTCTATGGCTTTGCTCGATATGCCGATGAGATCGTCGATGATCTGGCCTCTACGCTCACAGTTGAAGAAAAGGCACAAGCATTAGGCACATGGGGCAGGAAAATCCTGGGCGATTTAAAGAGTGGGGAGAGTGATGATGCGATAGGTCGTGCCTTGATTGATACCGTCAATCGCTTCGATATCCCACATGCCCACTTTGAGGCCTTTCTTCACTCAATGACCATGGATCTGACCGTGCAGGAGTACCAGACATACGAGGATTTGATGGAGTATGTCTATGGCTCTGCCGCCGTGATTGGACTTGAAATGGTCCCAGTCCTAGGTGTACTCGACGAGGGTGCATATGAGTGCGCAAAAAACTTGGGCATTGCCTTTCAATTAGCGAATTTCATTCGAGATGTCGGTGAGGATCTAGATCGTGGCCGTATCTATCTTCCGCTCTCGGAGTTGGCTCAATGTGGTGTCACACGCCAGATGCTTGAAGAGAGAGTTCTGACCTCACAAATCGTGGAGGCTCTCAAGTTTCAGATTGCCCGCGTGCGCGCTCTCCAGGCCCAGGCCGCCCCTGGAATTTTGATGTTGGAGGCAAAGAGTCGACCATGCATAGAAGCAGCGAGCACACTCTACTGTGGGATCGTCGATGAGGTAGAAAAGATTGGTTATGACATCTTCAATCATCGAGCCACAACCTCCACATCGCGCAGAGCACGTGTTGCAGGTGTAGCTCTCCTGAAGCGTTTAGTTTCATCTCACTAAGACTCACACACTGCCAGCTCCTGCAGATTGCAGGGTTGTGTTATAGGCTCAGACTACGGGAGCCCCAAAAGGCTGAGAGGGTCTGAAGTTCAGATCGACCGTTAGACCAGTCCGGTAATGCGGATGTGGAAGGAAAAATCTCATCTCAACAACTCTTTTTACTGCCTGGGGCTACGAGGTATCAATCCTTGAATCAGTCGCGGCCTTCGTCTCCTTCATCGGTGTCTGGCTCGGGACAACTGGTCGGCGAATCACATGGCCATGGTGGGCTGCAAGCAGTGCGCTCTACATGGTCTTTTTCTACCAAGCCGATCTCTTTGCAAGTGCTGCTCTGCAGATTGTCTTTATCATGGCCGCAGTATGGGGCTGGTTTGGCTGGGCACCTACCGGAGCCGAACCTGGTGCTCTTTCAAATCGTAATAGAGTCATTTGGGCGATGGCTACGATCATCTCGGTCTCACTTCTCACACCAATTCTCTCTAACCTTGGCGCTGCAGCGACCTGGTCTGATGCATTTCTACTCGTTGCAAGTTTGATTGCACAGATACTCATGGTCTATGAAAAGATAGAGACCTGGATTCTATGGATCATCGTTGATGCAATCGGAACTATTCAATATGCAGTACTGGGTTATTGGTTCACAGCCGTTTTGTATCTTGCCTTTACAGTTATTGCTGTGATCGGCTGGAAGCGTTGGAATGTCTCTTATAGCCATTGATGGTCCCGCTGGAGCAGGAAAAACTACTCTAGCAACACAGATGTATAAGGAACTTTCTCACAATGAGTCTGTCGTAATCATCCATATGGATGATTTATACAATGGTTGGCACAACGCACTCAATGATGATTTAACTTGGAAGTTAAAGGCTATCGTCAATGCATTCTTGACAAAGAACGAGCTCTTGATTCCCATTTTTAATTGGGCGACTATGTCCTTTGAATCATCCCAACTGCTTGTTCCAAGTGATATCCTAATTATTGAGGGTGTTGGCGCCGGCCAAAAAGTAGTGCGTGATGGTGGAGCGATCCTGTACTGGCTCGATATCGAACCCGAAGAGGGCTTAGCCCGTGTTATAGCCCGAGATGGCATTGGGATAGAGATCCATATGCGCCAATGGCAGGTGGATCAGGAGGCGCATTTTCAACGTGATGCAACGCGCGAGCATGCAACCCACGTACTTACTTCACATCCCTGATGGGCGCGCCCCGCGCCCATCTCTCAGGCGCAATCCATAAAATTCACACATGTCGGATCTATCGGGTGAGCTAATTGATAGTCGCTATCAGCTGATTCAACAGGTCGCTCATGGTGGGATGGCCTCGATCTATGAGGCGATTGATACTCGTCTGGACCGTAAAGTCGCAGTCAAAATCATGCATCCGCATTTGGCCCAAGATGAGGCCTTCGTTAATCGATTCATACGTGAAGCAAAGGCGGCAGCAGCCCTGACTCATCCAAATATTGTCGCAGTACAGGATCAAGGCTGGAATCAAGGTGGCATACCCGCAGTCTTTTTGGTGATGGAGTTTATCGAGGGCAGCACCCTGCGTGAGTATCTCAATGAGCGTGGACGATTCGAATTCAATGATGCGATCAATTATCTGACCCCCATCCTTAGCGCCCTTTCGGCGGCTCACGCAATTGGGATTGTTCATCGGGATATCAAGCCTGAGAATATTTTGATCTCGAAGGAGGGGAGGATTAAGATCGCCGACTTTGGTCTGGCTCGCGGGGAGATTATTGGCTCTACGATGACGGCAGAATCAAGTGTAATTCTCGGCTCAGTTTCATATCTAGCCCCCGAGCAAGTACAACGGGGTGTTTCCGATGCACGAAGCGATGTTTACGCCCTTGCCATCCTCGCATTCGAGATGCTCACTGGTGAAAGGCCATTTCTCGGTGAGACCCCTATTCAAATTGCATTCATGCATGTCAATCAAGACATTCCATCGCTTCGCTCCAAGCGCAAAGAACTCCCTCAAGCACTCGATGAATTAATTTGTCGGGCAGCTCATAGAGACCCTGATTTACGCCCACGCAATGCGGGTGAGTTCCTCGCGCAGCTGCAGAGGATTGCGGCAGAGATAGATCCGAAGAAGAATCAGATGAGATTGGATCTTGATCTACCAGTCGATCCGATTCGAGAAAAACCGCGCTCTAAGCCAAAACGGGAGATTCTTACTCAAGCCATTACTGAGTTGAAAGAGAGCACACAAGAGGTTCGTCGAAGTGCCGATAAAAAGCAGCGAGCCAGTAGGCGTGTGCGACGTAACCGAAAAGTTGCTCTGGTCCTTGCCGTCATCCTGGGCATCGGTGGCTGGTACACACTCATAGGACCTGGCTCTCGGATAGTTGTTCCATCAACAATCGGGGGCTCATACGATGAGGCGCTCTCACTGCTGACACCTTTGGGAATAACCAATGTCATCGCTAAAAAACGATTTGATGAGGAGGTCGCAGCAGGCACTGTTATCGAATCAGATCCGCAGGCAGGAGGGCGAATAGACTCTGGTGACTCAGTGACTTTGATAGTCTCCAAAGGTGCTGAGCGTTTTACGATTGCATCTCTCGTCGGCTTAACAACAGCGGCAGCAACGGCTCTCATCACAAAGAACCCTTTAATGTTGGGGACAACTACCGAAATATTTAGTAACAAGATACCAAAGGGCTTTATCATCTCCTCAGATCCACAAGCAGGTGCCCAAGTAAAGAGAGGCTCTGCAGTCAATCTCGTGGTGAGCAAAGGTGTTGAGTTGGTCTCTCTTGCATCATATGTGGGTAAGAGCGGGGAGCAGGGCCTCAATGAGCTAACAGAGGCAGGATTTGAGGTCGAAAGTTCATATGCATTTGATGAAAGAATTCTGACCGGTGCAGTCATTTCACAGACACCTACAGGAAATATTGACGTCCCAAAGAATTCAAAGGTCAGACTGATTGTCTCAAAAGGCTCTCAATATGTTTACATTCCGAATGTGCTCTCACTTGAGGAGAGTAAGGCGGTAGCAGCGCTTAAAAACCTTGATCTTAAAGTCATCGTCAAGAAATTGGGAGTCAAAAAAATCAAAAAGACCACAAATATCTCCCCCAAGGTCGGAAGTAAAGTCAAACGTGGCAGTACGGTCACGATTACCGTAGGGTGACTGGATGTCTCAGGCGCGTTCGCGTATCGGTGCTCATACTCCAACAACTGGAGGAATGGCCAAGCGTTCGATTGAGTATGCGCAGACTACTGGAGCAGAGGTAATCCAAGTCTTCGCTTCGAGTCCACGTATGTGGGCAATGCCGGCATCAAAGCCAGATTTGGACGAGGCATTTAAGCTCAAAGCTGCAGCCCTTGATATCCAGACTTACGTACATGCCCCCTTCCTGATCAACTTAGGCTCTCCTACGCCGGCAACATATGAGAACTCATTGGCCTCAACTGCTTACTCATTACAGCGAGCCAGTGATATCGGCGCATTGGGTGCTGTCATTCACACTGGATCTGCAGTTGATGTGAACTATCTCGAGAGAGCTTGGAGGCAGATACATGAGGGCATGATGCCGATTCTCAATGCTCTTAAAGAAGACTCACCTTTTCTCTTACTCGAGCCAACCGCAGGACAGGGACAGTCGTTAGTAAAGAAGATAGATGATCTTGAGAATTATCTCAAGGCACTTGAGTACCATCCAAAGGTCGGTATCTGTCTTGATACCTGCCATGTCTTTGCCGCCGGCCATGACATAGCCATCAAGGGTGGTATGACTAAGGTTTTGGATCTTCTCGTAGAAGTCGCAGGTAGGGAGCGTTTCAAATTGGTGCACGCCAATGATTCGATGGATGTCTGTGGAGCCCTCAAGGATCGCCACCAAAATATCGGAGATGGCCATATAGGGGTTGCACCCTTTGCCGAATTACTCGCTCATCCAGCAACGGCGGGTGTGCCCTTGGTATTAGAGACACCTGGCATGGAGGACAAGCACACAAGTGAAGTAGCCTTGTTGAAGTCTCTGCGAGATGAGAAGTGAGCAACTCTCAACAACACCTCAAAATGAGGTTGGCACCTTGGGCACTGCTCTGTGTTTCAATGGCCTGGGGTTGGGCATTTGTGATCATGAAGGATGCCATTCAAAGACAGAGTGTCAATAACTTTCTCTTTACCCGCTTTAGTCTTGCCGTCATCGTGATGATCCTGATCCGACCAAAGGTCATCAAATTAATTGATCGGGACTTGCTCCTACGTGCAGGGGCAACTGGAGTGCTCCTTGGAGGTGGATATATCTTTCAGACTCTGGGTCTAGCGCGCACAGGTGCTGCAATCACAGGCTTTGTCACAGGTCTCTACATTGTTTTGACCCCCCTTTTCGCCTCTCTCATCCTTGGCCAACGTGTCAGTCGTTTTACCTGGAGCTGTATCGCACTAGGCACCGCTGGGCTTGGTCTCTTATCGATTCGTGGCTGGTCGGTTGGTCTAGGAGAGCTATTGACCTTCATCAGCGCAATCCTGTTTGCACTTCATATCATCGCTCTGAGCAGATGGAGTCCGGGTCGTGACACCTATGCAATGACCGTCGTGCAACTTGCTATGTGTGCGATTTTGGCAGGTATCGCATCTATTCCTGGTGGTTATGCACCACCTCCTGATGCCGATGTCTGGGGTGTTGTGATCTTCACTGCTGTCTTTGCTACTGCGATCGCCTTTATTATCCAGACCTGGTCACAGGCCCACATGAGTCCGATCAAAGTCGCTGTGATTCTAACGATGGAGGTTGTATTCGCGGCAATCTTCGCAGTTATCTTTGGAGGTGAAACTCTGAGTTTGCAGAGCTCGATAGGTGGAGTCATGGTTGTTGGCGCCATGTATTTGATTGTCATACGAGAAGAGAAGTAGGCTCACACACATGGCAATAGATCTTCGCTCAGATACTGTGACTCAACCATCTGCCGGTATGCGAGATGCAATTGCACATGCCCTCGTCGGTGATGATGTTTACGGTGATGATCCGACAGTCAATTCACTTGAAGAGCGCATTGCCAAGATGTTTGGAAAAGAGGCGGGACTTTTTTCTCCCACAGGCTCTCTAGCCAATCAGTTGGCGATTCGATTGTTAGTTGCCCCGGGGGAAGAGCTAATCGCCGAGACTAACTCTCACATCGTTCGAGCCGAACTAGGTGCAGCCGCAGCCTTTAGTGGAGTGACGACCCGAACCTGGCCAGCCAAGCGCGGACTGCTAAAGGCCTCCGATGCCCTTGAGATTGCCCGCCCAGATTCTGGCCCATATCTGGTCTCCACGACCGCCATCGCCGTTGAAAATACCCATAACTTTGGTGGTGGAACAGTCCAACCTTTACTTGAGATGCAGGGGCTGCGCAAAGGTGCAGATGAGATGGGTCTATCTCTTCATTTAGATGCCGCACGAATCTGGAATGCCCATATTGCAAGCGGTGTCTCATTTTTCGATTATGGAAAGTATTTCGACACTATCAGTGTCTGCTTGTCCAAGGGCTTGGGTGCACCAGTCGGCTCGCTCATGCTCTCCACGAAAGAGCGGGTAGCTAAGGCTCGAGTATGGCGCAAGCGCTATGGAGCGGGCATGCGCCAAGTTGGGCTTCTGGCAGCGGCTGGCCATTACGCCCTCGATCACAATATCGCGCGTCTAGCCGATGATCACCGCCGAGCAAAGGAGTTGGCTACCACAATCGCAGCGATAGATTCATCACTTATCGATGTCTCAGGTGTGGAGACAAATATCGTTGGTTTAGATTTAACTTCACTACCGTTTTCTGCCTCTGAACTATCTGTGCGCTGTCGTGAAAATGGTCTATGGATTAGCGCCTTGGGGCCAAAGTATGCGCGTTTAGTCACTCACATGGATTTTGATGATTCGCAGCTGCTGCAGGCGAAAGAGATTTTAAAGAAAGCCCTCGTGGCTTAGGAGCCACTCTTTCTTATCCACACCATAAGCGTAATTGCCCAGCGCTCCCCCTGTTTTCACGACTCGGTGACATGGTACGACTAACATGATTGCATTTGTGGCACAGGCTGTTCCTGCTGCACGCACCGCTGAAGGTGATCCCGCCTTATCTGCCAACTCTGCGTAAGAAAGAGCCTTGCCAGCAGTGATCTTACGCATCGCCCTCCAAGCCGCCTGGGAGAAGGTTGCACCCTTTTGGCGGACTTTTATGGCATTAATTGCATCTAGATTTCCATCGAAATAATCATTGATCAGATCACAGATCACGGGTATTGATGTGACACTCTTGACGTCTCTGCCAGCTTTGAAGGCAGAGATTGTTGAGAGATTTGAAGCTATGAGGATTTGATCATCGGCTAAGAGATTCAAAGTGCCAATGGGAGTTTTAAGGGATGAGACAAGTAAAGTCACTGACACAAATTAGCGTTCTCGCAACATCTCTGCAACTAAAAATGCCAGTTCAAGTGCTTGTGCGTGGTTCAGACGTGGATCACATGCGCTCTCGTATTTAGTGGCTAGATCTTCGTGCGAGATTTTCTCCCCACCCCCAACACACTCGGTCACATCATCGCCAGTAAGCTCGATGTGTATCCCACCTGGGTGAGTACCAAGGGCTTTATGGACTTCAAAGAAGCCTTTGACCTCATCCATGACATCATCAAAGCTACGTGTCTTATAGCCACTTGGGGCCTCGTAGGTATTGCCATGCATTGGATCGCAGACCCACAGTACTTTTGCCCCAGATTTGGTGACTCCATCTATCAATGAGGGTAGAACTTCACGAATCTTGCCAGCACCCATACGCGTGATAAAAGTTAGACGCCCTGGTTCGCGATCTGGATCTAAGGCTTCGATCAATGCCAATGCATCACCGACAGTTGACTTAGGGCCAAGTTTCACCCCAATCGGATTACGGACTTTGGAGGCAAAATCTATGTGAGCACCATCTAAGGCACGAGTGCGCTCTCCGATCCATATGAAGTGACCTGAAACATCATATGGATCTCCTGTACGTGAATCGATACGGGTCAGCGCTTTTTCATACTCCAAAATAAGTGCCTCATGACTTGCAAATAAGTCTACTGATTTGAATGACTCTGGGTTAACTCCTGCTGAGTTCATAAATGCCAGGGCTCGACCAATCTCATTTGCCATTTGTTCGTATCTGACACCGACCGATGAGTCACGGATGAAGCCCTTGTTCCATTCATGGACCTGGCGAAGATCGGCGAATCCACCTTGGGTGAATGCACGCACAAGGTTGAGAGTCGCAGCCGATGTGTTGTACACACGAACTAAGCGGTTGGGATCAGGAGTCCGAGCACTTTGCGTGAATTCAAGATCGTTTACGGCATCACCTCGGTAGGCTGGCAGAGTTACATCTCCACGCGTCTCGGTATCATTTGAGCGAGGCTTTGCAAACTGCCCAGCCATACGTCCAACCTTGATAACGGGAAGACTCGAGTGATACTGCAAGACAGCTGCCATCTGTAAGATCGTCTTGATGCGATTTCGTATCGAATCGGCAGTTGCAGCTACAAATGTCTCAGCACAATCTCCACCTTGAAGCCAGAAGGCGTTTCCATCAGCGGCTAGTGCGATACGGGCTTTGAGATCATCGCACTCCCCAGCAAAGACAAGCGGTGGAAAGGATTTCAACTCTGCAACGGCCGCCTTAATCTGGGCGCCATCTGGGCCACCTGGCCAATTAGGTTGCTGGGCGGCGATTAAGCCGGGTGTAAAGAGAGAGTCAAGTAAGGTGCTCATGGGGATAAGAGTAGAGAGTCAGATGCTATTCGCGAGATGCGATTAGCCGAAGAAAATCTCAGCCTCCTTGTAGCGCTCAATTGGAACTAATTTGAGTTTTTCAGTCGCAGATGCCAACGGGACACGGACGATATCTGTGCCGTGAAGTGCAACCATCGTGCCCCAGTCGCCTTCATGAGCGGCCGTTATCGCATGTAGGCCAAAGCGGGTGGCTAGAACTCGATCAAAGGCCGTTGGAGAACCACCACGTTGGATATGGCCCAGAACAGATGTGCGTGCCTCTGTGCCGGTCTTTGCCTCGATCTCTTGCGCGAGCCAATCACCGATCCCAGCCAGTTTGACGTGACCAAAAGAGTCCACACTCTGATCCTTCACCGCCATGTCACCATCTTGTGGGATTGCACCCTCGGCTACGACGATGATCGGGGCGTAATGGGATTTAAAGCGAGACTCCACCCATTGACAGACCTTGTCCACTGAGAACTTATGCTCGGGAATCAAAATGCACGTGGCACCTCCTGCAAGGCCTGCATGTAGTGCGATCCAGCCAGCGTGACGGCCCATAACTTCGACAATCAAGGCACGATGATGTGACTCTGCAGTTGTATGCAAGCGGTCGATGGCTTCGACGGCAATATTGACTGCAGTATCAAAACCAAATGTGTAATCAGTGTTATTCAAGTCATTATCAATCGTCTTTGGGACACCGATTACTTTGACACCCAGTGAGTCAAGTTTTGTCGCGACACCGAGTGTGTCTTCTCCTCCTATTGCGATCAAGGCATCAATTCCAGCCTTTGCTAAATTATCTTTGATCTTCTCAACGCCACCCTCTATCTTGAATGGGTTTGTGCGTGATGATCCCAGGATCGTTCCGCCTCGTGGCAAGATGCCGCGAGTTGTCTCAATGGACAGCGGCATTGTGAGTCCCTCGAGTGGACCCTTCCAGCCATCACGGAAGCCAAGGAACTCATGGCCATACTCCTTGATCCCTTTACGGACGCTGGCCCGGATAACGGCATTGAGACCAGGGCAATCTCCCCCACCAGTGAGCACACCAATACGCATTCTTGACTCCATAACAAAGAATTCATTGATCAAGGGCTTCATCACTGCAGTTCGCCCTACTTGTGGTCTCCTTTGACGAGCACAGTCTAGCCGTGCGACATGGCTAATCGACAATTCATCGCTGGTCTGGACTCATCAACGCAGGTAGTCAAGTGGGCTGCATTCCTGAGGTAGTGGCCTATAAACAGAGTTGAGAGCTCATTGAAGGTTGGGGCGATCGCACAGGCTATGAAGGCTATCTCGCACAATATGATTACGCCTTTGATATCACAACCAAGGCTACTAAAAAATACGTCGATGCTGGCAGACTATGGGGATGATTCACTTCGGCTGGGGAAAAACGATGAGAGCAACAGGTGACTTATCTCGAGTAACGATTAGATAGATGTCGCGTAAATCTTGGATTCAATTTGCAGTCGTAGGTTTTCTCTGGGGCATCCCTTACTTGCTCATGAAGGTCGCAGTGGCCGATATTCCACCTCCACTCATCGTGGCTGGGCGGACGTTGATTGGTGCAGCGATCTTAATTCCAATCGCTCTCTATAGAGGGAGCCTCATAGACGCTGTCCGGGGAATCAAATATGTACTGCCTTACGCCTTTCTTGAGATGGTGGGACCTTGGATTCTTATTACCACCGCCGAGAAGGGGATCTCATCAGGCCTTGCTGGATTGCTAGTTGCCACAGTTCCGATCTTTGCGACGATATTTGCCTCCCTGCGTGGAGATCATTCGGTTTGGGAACCAAAACGCATATTTGGAATCATGATCGGGTTTATCGGAATTATCGCCCTAGTTGGGATCGAATCGATTATTGGAACGAGTAATCCAAAGGCTATCGCAATGGTCATATTAGCCTCTCTCCTTTACGCCTATGCCGTCTTGATGGTCATCTCCAATCTGCCAGGTGTTGACGGTATTGCAATCAACGGCCTAGCTATGGCGATTACTTGTATCTTCTACCTCCCGCTTTCGATAATGACCTGGCCCCAAAATCCAGTTTCTTTCAATGCTGTCGCTGCGCTCATAATACTTGGCATTTTTTCAACGGCGATCGCGTTTATGCTCTTTTTTACAGTCATCGTTGAGATTGGTGCGGCACGAGGGTCTCTCATCACTTACGTCAATACTGCCGTCGCCGTTATTCTTGGAATCATCATTTTGAATGAGCCAATTACTCTTGGAATAATCGTTGGCCTACCGCTTGTGTTTATTGGCTCTTATTTAGCGAGCCGTAAATCAAAGTCAGTGGTTATCGCCGAAGCCTAGACGCTCGAGAAGTTTTGGATCCTGCTGCCACTCCTTTGAGACTTTGACGTGTAATCCAAGGAAAATCTTTGCCGCCAAAGAGCGCTCGATATCGGCCCTTGCACGAATACCAATCTCTTTCAGACGTGTGCCTTGATGACCCAGCAAAATCGCCCGCTGTGAATCCCGCTCCACATGAATTGTGGCATGGACATCAAAGAATGGTCGTGAACCCTTCTCTGGCCGCTCCCCAAACTCCTCGATCGTGACCATGATGGAGTGTGGAAGCTCTTCTCGGACATCGTGCAAAGCCGCCTCGCGGATGAATTCACAGATCAACTGTTCGATTGCTTGATCACTGGTCGTGCCCTCTGGATAGTAGGCCGGCCCAACGGGTAGATGAGCACCGATGAGTTTGTTGAGCAAATCAATCTGATCATGAATCGTGGCTGAAACGGGAATAATCTCATCCCACTCAAAGCCTTGGGCTATTTTCATGATGCCCGCTAAGCGCAGAGCCAACTTCTCCTTGGAGATCAAATCAGTTTTAGTAATAACAGCAAATTTTTTTGCTCGTGGATGTTTGGCAATCTCAGCAGCGATGAATAGATCCCCTGCTCCAGAGCTCTCATCGGCAGGTATGCACATGATCACGATATCGACCGAATCAAGGCTTTGATCAACTACCGCGTTGAGGCGCTGGCCCAAAAGCGTCTTGGGTTTATGTAGTCCTGGAGTATCCAGGAGAACGGCTTGGAAATCGGCACCATGGACGATGCCTCTAATTGCAGTGCGTGTCGTATTTGGATGGTGCGATGTGATTGCGATCTTGCTACCTACTAAAGCGTTGATGAGAGTGGATTTACCGACGTTTGGGCGGCCAACAATGGCAACGAAGCCCGAACGGTGCTCACTCATATCCCTAGTCTCTCATCTATTGGCACCAACAAACTCCACCGCATCTGCAACCGATGTCACGATCTCTGCAGCACGCTCGCCTATCAATCGATGACAGCCCTCACTTGTTGGTGAATTTATGGGACCTGGAATGGCCATGACAGGTCGAAATAGCTCTGCAGCATCGCGTGCAGTGCGCAGTGAACCACTTCGAAATGCAGCTTCAACGACCAGGGTTGCGCCAGAGATTGCAGCGATCAGTCGATTGCGTGTGAGAAAGCGTGCCGGTAGCGCCGGATGCCCAGGCATTACCTCAGTGATTATCGCCCCTGCCTCACAGATCTCTGCGAATAATCGAGTATTGCCCGCTGGATAATTAACATCGATTCCGGATGCGATGACGGCGATTGTCACACCTTCGGCGATGAGAGCTCCTCGGTGTGCAGCTGTGTCGATTCCATAGGCACCTCCACTGACTATCCCCCATTCACGGTCAACGAATCCGGCTGCAAATTCCCCGGCGATTCGCACACCATAGTTTGTTGGGTTACGAGTCCCTACTATCGCCAGCGATTGCATTGTGAGGACCTCTGGATTTCCTTTCGCAATCAGGGCAATCGGCGGTGCCATAAGATCCTCAACTGCTTGTGGCCAGAGTGCATCACCTGGAACCAAGAGTTGTGCCTGCACACGATCAATTGCGCTCAATACCCGATCTGGAGTCGTTGTGGAGAGTGTGAATATCAACTTGTGGAATTTGATACCGTCATAGCCTCCTGATTGGAGCTTCTCAATAGTTGCAAGGGCGCCATGTGAGCAGATCTCAGATGACCAGAATCGATGTCCACCCTCAATTGCACTGAAGAGGACTGAGCGTGCCTCCCGCTCATTCATAGTTCAACTCCTGCACACATCAGATACGCCCCGACGTTGATTACTCTGTGCTTGCATAGGAGGTGAGGATAAATAACCGCCCTGACATAGGCGAACCTGTGAGAGTTACTTGTGGATGAGCGCTGCGATATTTGCAAATGAACGGCGATGTTCCACACAGACTCCATGAGCATTGAGAGCTCTTGTGTGTTCAGCAGTGATATATCCCTTATGCCCGGCAAAGCCATAGCCCGGAAATTGCAGCGCCATCTCACGCATGATGCGATCTCTGGTTACTTTTGCGACAATCGATGCGGCGCTTATCGATACAACGACCTGATCACCTTTCCACACCGCTAAGTTGGGAATACCCAATCCTTCAATGGCATATCCATCCGTCAAGACATATGCCGGTGTCTGTTCAAGTCCATGGACGGCCCGACGCATTCCATCGAGATTTGCCGCATGCACCCCACGTGCATCAATATCACGTGCCGGCACGATTATGACACTGATTGAAGTGGCCGCTGATTGGATGAGCTCATAAATCTCCTCACGCTTTGTCTGAGAAATCTCTTTTGAGTCGCGAACGAGAGATAGCTCGGGTGCAAAAGGATCATGCAAGATCACAGCTGCTATTACCAATGGGCCAGCACATGCGCCACGACCTGCCTCATCAACACCTGCGATCGGCGTGATACCGGCCTTGACGAGCAGGCGCTCGATCACCTTCATTTGAGACTACTGAGTAACATCAATCGGAGAGATATACAAGAAATTTTTAAGCGGCCAAATAACTGCAAAGACCCGGCCAGTCACACGTGAAATCGGGACCATCCCCTTGTTTATGTCATCCTGGTGATATCGAGAATCGGCACTTGCCCCGCGATGATCACCCATGACCCAGATTTTATTTTTAGGAACAGTGATATCAAACTTCATCTCACTAGGTTTGTCTCCAGCAAAGATATATGGCTCATCAATGGCTTTATCGTTGAGAGTCAACTTTCCATCCGTTGTGCAACAAACGATACGATCACCAGCTACGCCTATAGTGCGCTTGACCAAATACTGCTTGGCCGGATTGGGCAGAACTCCAACGGCAACTAGACCTGATTTCAACAATGCGATGAATCTATTGGCCGAGGAGTCCGATACCTCTGATAGCCAGTTATCAGGGTCCCTAAAGACAACGACATCACCACGTGAGATTGTGCGCGAGAGAACTGGCACCTTATTCACAGCGACCCGATCTTGAATCTGAAGGGTATTTTCCATGGACCCGGAGGGGATATAGAAGAACTGCACAAGGAAACTCTTGATGAATAGAGAGACCACCAGCGCTACAACAACAAGAATCGGGAGCTCTTTGAGGAGAGATCCTCTACGGCGCATTGAAAAGATTATTCAGCTTTTGGATCTTGCGTTTCGGGAACAATCTCTGTCGCTACATCTTGGGCCACAACCTCTGTTGTCACCTCTGCTACTGCAGCCTCTACCACTTCACTCACCGGCTCAGATACAGCAACCTCTGCGACTGGTTCGGAGGTCGGTGTCGAGAGAATCCCATCACCGTAGCCCTCGACCCCATTACGCTTCTCACGGATCTTGGCAGCCTTACCGCGAAGATCGCGTAGGTAATAGAGCTTGGCGCGACGTACATCACCCTTCTTAACTAATTCGATCTTTTCAATGACAGGTGTATGAACCGGGAATGTGCGCTCTACTCCAACACCGTAAGAGACTTTACGTACTGTGAAGCTCTCACGAACGCCATCTCCTTGACGACGCATCACGATTCCTTGGAAGATCTGAAGACGGCTCTTGCTGCCCTCGATAACACGTACGTGGACCTTGAGCTCATCACCTGCACGAAATTGAGGGATGTCATGGCGCAGGGACTGCGCATCTAAGGCGTCAAGGATGTTCATCTTTCCTACCTGATTTCCTATTATCGATTAAAAGCACTCGCTGTGGCGGTGCAGATGTCGTATCTTGCCATAGATGGGGCCCTGAGCCTAAATCGAGCTGAATCAGGCTGGAATCTCACGGCTTAATCGCTCATGTAGGACAGGCCCGGCACAGATCGTAAGCTCCAAATCTCGCCATATCTGTGTGGTGACGATAGCTCCGGCCTCACGTGCAATGAGCCCACCGGCGGCAAGATCCCACTCCTTCAAACCAGTCTCTATGTATCCATCGACCATACCTGTGGCAACACAACAAAGGTCAGTTGCCGCCGCACCTATGCGTCTGATATCGCGAATCATCGGAATCAATCGATCGACTATCTCAATCTGATGCGCTCTGTCCTTAATTTCATAGGCGAAACCCGTTGCAATCAAGGATTGACCTAGTTCAACGGGATTATTACATTCAAGCCGAATTTCATTGAGGTATGCACCCTGACCTCGTACTGCATGCCAAGTACTCATAATGGAGGGTGCATGCACTACTCCTACCAAGACCCCTGTCTCATCTTTTACTGCGATGCTGATATTCCAGCCTGGTAGAGCATAAAAATAGTTAACGGTGCCATCAATGGGATCGATAATCCAAGTCAGACCACTTGTGCCTTCACGACTTGCCCCCTCCTCACCGATTATTCCATCGTGGGGGCGAGCGGCCAAGATTGATTCCACAATAAGTCTCTCACTTGCAGTATCCATTTGCGTTGCAAAATCGATGGATGTCGATTTTTCAGTCAAGTTCCATGATGCGGGCCGGTCCATCAAAAGCTTGCCTGCTTGATGGGCAATTCCAAGGGCTAACTCGAGAATTGTTTTCGCATCGAACATGCTTGCAGTCTAGCCTGACATAGACTCACGCCATGTTTTCTGCGTATATGACCCTGTTCCGGACCCCTGGTGCAATTAGGTTCTCTCTTCCAGGAATCATCGGCCGGATGCCTGTGTCAATGGATTCACTAGCGTTGATCTTTATTGTCGTTGCAGCAAATGGATCATATGCACTAGCAGGGGCAATAGGTGCTACGGCATCGATTGTTGTCGCTCTCTCCATGCCAATTTGGGCACGGATCGCTGATCAAATTGGACAGCGAGCGATTTTGATCCGTGTAGTCCCTCTCAAGCTCCTTGGATTGAGTATTTTTCTTCTCCTGGTTCTCAATGATGCACCTATCTGGACATGGTTCCTCTCAATTATCCTCGCTGAGGCGGTATCGATAAATCTAGGGGGCATGGTTCGTCGTCGCTGGCTCCATATTCTGAGCACTGATGAAATCACCACATCGGAGGATAAAAATGGGCGACACCTCATTAATACTGCCTACTCTCTTGAGGCCCTCAATGATGAGTTCGTCTTCATCGTTGGGCCGATTATCGCGACGGCATGTGCAACATCGATTACACCTGCTGCTGGCCTCATCGTAGGAATGTTGTTTCTTGCGATTGGGGCCCCGCTATTTGCCATTCAAAGAGCCTCTGAACCCCCCGCCTCTCCCAAGCCAAAGGTAGATCCACACCCTGCGGTCATAAAAAATAGAAAACTTCAGGCGATTGTGGCCCCCACCATATTTCTCGGGGGATTTTTTGGCGCAATTGCACTCGCTACCGTCGCATTTACCGATCTCTATGGGTCACAATCACAATCAGGGTTACTTCTTGCTATCTGGGCCAGTGGAAGTGCGATTGCAGCCATTATCAATGGAGTCATCAAGTGGAGAACCTCGCACGTAGTACGTTTCCTATTTTTTTTGATATCTCTCACGCTACTGAGCATTCCTTTTATCTTCGTACGATCTATCCCGGCTCTTGGAATCGCCCTCTTTTTGAATGGCTTTGCGATCTCTCCTCTTATCGTCAACGCCTATGGCGTGGCCGAGTCGGCTGTGCCAGCCGGACAAATCACCGAGACATTCAGCTGGGTCGTGGCAGGTATGCCACTCGGCGGGGCACTCTCGAGTGCGATTACAGGGTGGGTCATCGACATTTACGGGGCCAAAACTGCATTTTGGGTTCCATTAGCCTTCATGATTTTTGCAATCGTAGCCACACTGCCCTACTTCAAGACTTATAAGGCGCTCATCAGATATTCTTCCAAACATGTCTGAGCTTCGTTTTATCCAAAAAAACGATGAGGGAACCCATCTCCTGCTTCATGATAGTCAAGGAGCTGAATTCTCCCTACGTATCAGCGATACTTTGCGGGCTATGGTCAACCAACCTCGGCTTGCATCTGTACCAGTGCAAGAGAGTGAGACAATCTCAGTAAAGGAGATTCAGCGCCGCTTACGTGCCGGGGAACTACCTGATCAACTCGCTCGTGAAAATAATATTTCACTCGATAAGATAGAGCGTTTCTCTGGTCCCATTATGCAGGAGCGCATTTATATCATCGATCAGGCTCAACAGATTCCTGTCCGCAAAGAGGGTGCACGCGAGGCGGTCACTCTCCTGGGAGTTGTTATCTCCCGTCTTGCACCTCGCAACGTTGACTCATCCGATCTTTCATGGACCACATGGCGCCATGAAGATGGCACATGGACACTGGAGCTTCACTATCCCAATAGCAGTGGCTACGGCATCGCCCAATGGAGCTTTGATCCAACACGGCGTCTTCTCTTCTCTCTTGATGAGAATGCACGATGGATGATGGGAGATGAGCCAGCATCTCGCCCGACACCACTACCAACGCCAGGTCTTGTCTACTCTGAGTCGAATCACCCATCTCTTCGCGAGCAACTCAGTGATGAGCCAGAGGTACCGCGACTTGCCGTTATCCGTGAACTGCCAGATGATGAGGCCAAGCGCGATGGCATTGTTGCGCGGGCAAAGGTCCCCAGCTGGGATGAGATCATGTTCGGCATCAAACCTTCCGAGGATTAAACCTGCCTCTAACTCAACGTTGTTGTAAGAAGAGCTACCTGGCTCTCAATCTCACTATCTGAGCCGTGGTGTCCGACCATCGCACTCTCTTTCTCGACACGGGCTGGGTCAATTAACACAACCGTATCTTTAGTAATCGCAATCACATCACCCATGCGATCACAAGCATCAATGCTGGCAATATCACCAAAGAGGTTATTCGCAATTGCCTGCTCACGAGTGAGAATATGGGCGCGATCGCCTAAAAACTCCTGCCAAACACCTGCGACCTCAATTCGGGCAGAGGGACTATCGTGATCAAGGTTTAGATATAAGTGTCTGGCTCTGGGCTCTCCCCCGATCACCGCGATATTGTCCTGCAAGGAATTATCTTTACCTATAACAATCTTCTCTCCAACATTGATCATTCCATGGTCTGATGTGAGCCAGATACGAACACCTTGTGGCATCTCTTTCATTAGCTCGGCCAGCATCTGATCAATCATCCTAAGAGCCAACAGCCATTTTTCACTCCCAACCCCATCGCTATGGCCAGCTGAGTCGAGATCATTGACATAGAGGTAGACAAAAGCCGGTGTCTTTCTCAACGCATCTTTTGTCTGTGCAATCAGATCACTGACATGATTTGCACCCTTATAATTGGCTCCTCGAAAGACTGCGCGTGTAAAACCAGAGTTCTCATAACGTTTTGCAGCGACATGCGAGACTTGAATACCTTCGGCCATCGCACGCTCGAAGAGGGTTGGTACTGGCTGCCAATGTAACGGGTCAACTCGTTCATCCCACCTGAGAGCATTCAATATACGTCCACCTGAGCGTGGAACTTGAACCGTGTAGCCCAACATCCCATGCACCCCGGGCAGGGCTCCAGTGATTAATGTTGCAAGATTTGTTGCCGTTGTCGATGGAAAAGAAACCTTGACTATTCCATAATGCGTAAGTCGTGAAATAGTCGGGATGTGAGAGGCGTAAATATCTAATACTTCGGCGCCAAAGCCATCAATCAGAAAAAGTATCTCTCGCCCCATAGGGCTCTGGCCAACGTTGATCGAGTCTTCAGCGGTACTAAGTCCAAGGGCAGAAAAAATTGATGGGGTCACCTGCGATAAATGCACGTGCATATCTTCTCATCACATCCGCTAAGGTTGCACATATGAAGCAGACGATAAAATACTCCGCTGAAGTCTCGGCTGCACTTGCCTCAAAAAAACCCATCGTTGCTCTCGAATCGACGATTATCAGCCATGGTCTACCGCGGCCAAGTAACTTGAGCGTTGCCATGGAGTGTGAACAGATAATCCGCGATCAGGGAGTTGTACCTGCCACAATCGCAGTACTAGATGGCTCCATCTGTGTTGGGGTAGAGGCACATGAACTTGAAGCTATTGCCAATCGTGGTGACATCTCCAAGGCATCAATCAGGGATTTAGCTGTTATTGTCGCAGCAGGTAAGAGTGCGGCCACGACAGTTGCTGCAACTTCACACATCGCCGCGATAGCCGGGATAAAGCTCTTTGCAACAGGTGGCCTGGGTGGTGTGCATCGTGGTGCTAACGAGTCATTTGATGAGTCGGCCGATCTCACGGCACTTTCCCAGCTGGACATGACAGTCATCTGTGCTGGCGTAAAATCAATCCTAGATGTTCATGCAACCCTTGAGCGCCTAGAGACCCTTGCTATCGCTGTCGTGGGATATCAAACCAATCGATTCCCCGGCTTCTATCTGACTGATTCAGGCTTTGACCTTGAGCACCGAGTGGATAGCGCAGATGAGATCGCCACAATCATAAGGGCTCGTACTCTGATTGGTACTCAGTTCAAGGCGTTGATAGTTGCAAATCCAGTAAAAAGAGAGATGGAAAAATCCCGTCATGATCAAATACTGGCAACTGGACTCGCAAAGGCTGCCCATGATGGAATCAGGGGGAAAGAGGTGACTCCCTATCTGCTTGAGCATTTTCACAAGGCATCTGATGGTGAGTCTCTTGCAATCAATACCGAGATTATCAAAGCTAACTGCGCCCTAGCCGCTGAGATAGCCTTGGCCATGAAATGAAGAAAATCCTCTGTATAGGTGACTTGGCGCTAGATGTCATTGCTCAATTAAAAGAGAGCATCAACTATGGAAACGACACATCGAGTCGGATCTCCACGCATCCAGGTGGGCAGGCAGCAAATGTCTCGACCTGGATAACTCGCACAAACACCAAGGCTCAGCTCGTCGCTCGGGTTGGTAACGATCCCGTTGGCTTTGCATTGATCTCAGATTTGGACAAGTACGGCGTAGATCATATGAATCTCATGCGTTCGGGGCGCCCTACCGGTGTCGTAGTCATCTTGGTCGATGCCAACGGTGAGCGCACGATGTTTCCTGATAATGGCGCTAACGCAGACCTTGAGATAGGTGACCTACCCCCACTTGATGGCTTTGATGGTGTGTATCTGAGTGGCTATGCACTCCTGGATTTTCGCAGCCGCGATGTCGTCCTTGCCATGATAAAAAAGATTAAAGCCGCAGGCATTCCTATCTTCTTCGATCCCACCACCACGGGAGCCATGAAGATCGTCTCTCGTGAAGAGGTCTTGTCGTGGGTATCACTCATGGATGGCATCTTGCTTAATGCAGAAGAGGCGATCTATCTTGGTGGTGATTTACAGATTGAGCTCGCCGAAGAGAATCTGAAGGCTTACACACCACTTGTCGTGATCAAACTCGGCTCACGTGGTGCAATGGCCATCTTCAAGGATGAATCGGTCAAAGTCGCGGCAGTGACAACTAACGTTGTCGATACCACTGGGGCCGGAGATTCATTTGCAGCAGGTTTTATTCCCATGTGGCTACAAACACATGACCTGGATCAGGCTTTGACCGCTGGAACATCATTGGCGGCAAAGTGTGTTGCAACAGTTGGGGCGCGCCCTCCCCTGAATTAACCCATGCAGTTGGCACAATTCCCTCATGGCAACGACACCAACGAAGAGCAAGGCTAAGAAGGCAACTGGTCCAAAACCCGGTGAATATCCAGGCAGGATCGTTGATATTGATGTCTCCAAAGAGGTCTCTGAATCATTTCTGGAGTATGCCTACTCTGTCATCTACTCACGTGCCCTACCCGATGCACGCGATGGTCTCAAGCCCGTTCATCGTCGCATCCTTCATCAGATGGCTGATATGGGGTTGCGTCCTGAGCGGGGACATGTAAAGAGTGCACGCGTTGTCGGAGAGGTGATGGGTAAGTTGCACCCGCATGGTGATGGTGCAATATATGACGCACTTGTGCGCATGGCGCAGTCCTTTTCAATGCGTCTACCGCTCATTGATGGTCATGGAAACTTCGGCTCACTCGATGCGGGTCCGGCGGCGATGCGCTACACCGAGGCGCGTCTTGCAACGGCGGCAATGGCGATGGTTGCAGAGGCCGATGAGGACACAGTCGATTTTGGCCCCAACTACGATGGGCAACTCTCAGAGCCATTGGTCCTACCCGCTGCATATCCCAATCTGCTCGTTAACGGAGGCTCTGGAATCGCAGTAGGTATGGCCACAAATATGGCCCCACATAATCTCGGAGAGGTAATCGCTGCCACTAAGTTTTTGATCGAAAATCCATCTGCCAGCCTCAAGCAGTTGATGAAATATATCCCAGGCCCAGATTTTCCAACGGGAGGTGAGCTCGTTGGTCTTGAGGGAGTACGTGAGGCATATGCCACGGGCAAGGGGACATTTAAGCTCCGTGCCAGTGTGGAGGTCGAGAGGGTCTCCTCACGCAAAATAGGAATCATCATCAAAGAGTTGCCATTTACGATCGGCCCTGAAAAGGTAGTGGAGCGGATCGCAGCCCTGGTAAAGTCAAAAAAGATCCAAGGTATCAGCGACATCATTGACCTCACCGATGGACAGACCGGTACTAACGTTGTCATCGAGCTCAAAAATGGCTTTGAGGCCGTCAAGGTCCTCGAACAGCTCTATGCATTGACCCCGATGGAGGATGGCTTCTCTATCAACGCTGTTGCACTAGTGAAAGGTCGCCCACAGACATTAGGGTTGAAAGAGTTGCTCAAAGTCTTTATCGAGCACCGCATAGAGGTCGTGCGCCGACGTAGCGAATTCCGAAAAGGCAAGGCGCAGTCCCGCTTGATTCTAGTCGATGGACTTTTGAAGGCGATTATCGATATTGATAAGGTCATCAAAGTCATTCGATCAAGTGATGATGCGGCAACAGCGAAGGAAAAACTCATCAAGGAGTTTAAATTAAATGATGAACAGGTCACATATATCTTAGATATGCCCCTTCGTCGATTGACCAAGATGAGCAAGTTAGAGCTTGAAACCGAGCAGAAGGAACTCACATCTCTGATCGCCGAACTCACAAAACTACTCAAGAGTGAAGATGCGATTAAACTCCAAGTCTCTGATGAGTTAACTGCAGTCTCTAAGTCATTTGCTACGCCCCGTAAGACGAGAATTGGTAATGCTTAAACTCGGCTAGAATACGGTGTGATTTCAACTCAGGCCCTAGAACTACGTGCAGGTGCTCGCCTGCTCGTTAAAGGCGTGACCATTCGTATCAATAGTGGTGATCGCATCGGTTTTGTAGGTAGAAATGGTGCCGGCAAATCAACTCTGGCCAAAGTATTAGCCGGTGAGACTATGCCTGCAGGAGGCGCAGTTAACCGCACAGGCAAGATCGGTTATCTGCCTCAGGATCCACGCACGGGCGATGAGCCAGGCTCGGTAATCGAGCGCATCTTGTCGGCCCGTAACTTGGATCAAATCTCTCATCGCATGCGCCAGGTGGAGGAAGAGATGTCGAGCACCGAGGGTGAGGCACTTGAAAAAGCGATGGAGCGATACACCCGGGTTGAGCACGAGTTCAGTGCTGCCGGAGGATATGCAGCAACTGCTGAGGCTGAGGCGATAGCCACATCGCTAGGTGTGAGCGAGGCCGTCTTTGCCCACGAACTTTCAACCCTATCTGGCGGCCAGCGCAGACGTATCGAGCTTGCACGGATCTTATTTAGTGGAGCAGAGACACTTTTGCTAGATGAGCCGACTAACCACTTAGACGCCGATTCGATTATCTGGCTGCGCGAGTTCCTCTCTAAGTATTCAGGTGGGTTGGTGATTATCTCTCACGATGTGCACTTGATAGAAACAGTCGTAAACAAGGTCTTCTATCTGGATGCTAATCGCAACGTCATTGATGTTTACAACTTGAGCTGGAAAGCCTACTTACTCCAGCGCGAACAGGATGAACACCGCCGAAAGAAAGAGCGGGCTAACGCTGAGAAGCGAGCAGAGATTTTGCAGAAGCAGGGCGAAAAGATGCGTGCCAAGGCATCAAAGGCGACTGCTGCTCAAGGGATGTTACGTCGCGCCGAGAAACTTCGCTCAAATCTGGAGGATGTACGCGTAAGTGACAAGGTGGCACGTCTTCGCTTCCCAACCCCTGCACCGTGTGGCAAGACTCCCCTATCGGGTGAGGAGCTCTCAAAATCTTACGGCTCACTTGAGATCTTTACCGATGTCTCTTGTGTCATTGATAAGGGCTCGCGAGTTGTGATCCTTGGACTCAACGGTGCTGGCAAGACAACTCTGCTGCGTATCTTGGCCGGTGAACTCGAATCAGATACCGGAATCGTCGAACATGGTCATGGTCTAAAGATTGGTTACTATGCCCAAGAGCATGAATCCTTGGATTTTGAGCGCACCGTGCTCGAGAACATGATGTCGGCAACGCCTGATCTACGTGAGCCCGAGGCCCGTAACACTTTAGGTTCATTTTTATTCATTGGTGATGATGTTCATAAACCTGTGAAGGTCCTATCAGGTGGAGAGCGCACACGCTTAGCCCTTGCCGTCCTAGTCGTCTCAGCGGCCAATGTCTTATTACTCGATGAGCCGACAAATAACTTAGATCCAGCATCAAGGGCAGAGATCCTGGGGGCCTTGAGTGAGTATCAAGGCGCGGTCATCATGGTCAGCCACGATGAGGGGGCGGTCCAATCCTTAAAACCAGAGCGCGTCATCTTGTTGCCCGATGGCGATGAGGATCTGTGGAAAGAGGAGTACTTCGACTTAGTTGCTATCGACTAGTGATTACTCAAGCGTCGATATGTTCGCGATCCACTTCGGCGTTGGCGATGAACTCTTTGCGTGGTGCTACATCACTTCCCATAAGGAGTTCAAACATCGCCTCGGCCGCCGTGGCATCTGAGACGGTAATCCGGCGCAGAGTACGCCCAACTGGCTCCATCGTTGTCTCGCGCAGTTGGTCGGCATCCATCTCTCCAAGACCTTTATAGCGCTGAATCGGCTCTTTCCATCTCTTGCCGCCCTTTTTGAGTTCTCCTGTGATCTTTTTCATCTCATCATCGCTATAGGTATAGATGTATTCGCCCTTTTTCCCCGCCCCACCCATGACCTCAATACGATGTAAAGGTGGAATAGCGGCAAATACTCGGCCTGAGTCGATGAGTGGGCGCATATAGCGATACATCAGAGTCAGCAGCAGACAACGGATATGGGCGCCATCGACGTCGGCATCAGACATCAGTATCACTCGACCATAACGCGCCTCATCAAGCTCAAATGACTTGCCAGAGCCGGCGCCAATCACCTGAATGATCGAACCGCACTCTTTATCTTCGAGCATCTGTGATAGCGATGCTTTCTGCACATTCAGGATCTTTCCACGAATCGGCAAGATCGCCTGAAACTCACTATTACGGGCGGCCTTTGTCGTACCAAGGGCCGAGTCTCCCTCTACGATAAATAACTCAGTACGCGTGACATCTTCTGAGCGACAGTCTGAGAGCTTTGTCGGAAGCGATGAGGACTCAAGGGCGTTCTTGCGCCGCTGCAGATCTTTGTGGGCGCGTGCAGATATGCGCGTGCGAGATGCGGCTGCGATTTTCTCAAGGACCAAACGCCCGTTTGCCTTGTCGATGCGCTTGGTGGTGTTGAAATACTCTTTCATCCTCTCTGCAACAACGGCCGAGACAATGCGCGTTGCAGCTGCCGTCCCCAAAACCTCCTTCGTCTGACCTTCAAACTGTGGCTCTGACATTCGCACCGTGATGACGGCCGTCATTCCCTCAAGAATGTCATCTTTGATGACATCGGCCTCTTTGCTGGCCAGTGTCTTACTCGAGCGCAGGGCCTCATTGACGACCTTGAGCAGGGAGCGCTCAAAGCCCAACACATGCGTACCACCCTTGGGTGTTGCGATGATGTTAACAAAGGAGCGGGCAGTGGTCTCAAAGCCATCGCCCCACTTCATCGCGATATCGACCTCCATATCGCGCTCAACCTCGGTTGAGACCATATGGCCCTTGTCATCTAAGACAGGCACCGTCTCCTGGTAATGCCCGGTGCCATAAATGCGAATGACATCACCGATTCCCTGATCGGGCTGTAGGAAATTACAGTATTCAGTGATACCGCTCTTGTGAAAAAAACTCTCACTCGTTCTAACCTTGGTGCGATTATTGTTGACTATGAGCGTCAAACCCGGAACTAAGTATGAAGTCTGGCGGGCGCGGGCGTAAATCTCTTCTAGATCATGCTCTGCTTCTTTGAGGAAAATCTGGCGGTCACTCCACCATTTGATTCGTGTGCCAGTGACTTTGCTGGAGATTTTGCCGATGATGCGCAGACCTGACTTTGCCTCAAAAGCTGCCTTCGGTCCATCTCCATCAAAGATTCCTGCAACGCCACGTTGAAAGGACATCCAGTAGATCTTGCCATCACGATCGACTTCGGCATCAAGACGTGATGCAAGAGCGTTCACAACCGATGCACCAACCCCATGCAGACCACCAGATGCCGCATATGATCCACCACCAAATTTTCCACCAGCATGGAGTTTTGTTAAGACAACTTCAACACCGGTCAGACCAGTCTTTGGCTCTTTATCAACTGGGATGCCTCGACCATCATCATGAACCTCAACTGATCCATCGGACTCGAGGTTGATCTCAATCTTCTTACAATGCCCCGCCAATGATTCATCCACCGAATTGTCAATGATCTCCCACAAGCAGTGCATGAGTCCACGTGAATCCGTGGAGCCGATATACATTCCGGGACGTTTGCGTACGGCATCGAGGCCCTCAAGAACGGCTAGATCCTTGGCCGTATAACTATCTTGCACATTTGATGCTACATCTTTACCGGCCACGGGGCGAAAGGTTATCCCTGGGTGTGCCAAATCACCTGTAAGCGCGCCGACGCCCCCCGTAGATGGGGAGAAATGGGGCTTTATTTCTGAATTTTCAGTAAATTACTTTGAAATAAACGAGCGGGGAATAAAAAAATGTGGTTTCCTGTTCCATAGCAAGTAGGCATCTAGGGAAATGGGGAGAGTCATGTCAGATCAAGTGATGTTCGATTCAGTCCCTCTTAACGCCCTTGACCGCTGTGATCGGTGTGGGGCGCAGGCTTATGTGCGTGCAGTACTTCTTAACGGTGGCGAGCTGATGTTCTGTGCCCACCATGGCAAGGAGTATGCCCAGAAGTTAAAGACAGTATCTGCAAAGATTATCGATGAGAGCCAAAAACTTGTCGAATCACCTGCTCTTTAATCCTCTATTACCCTAACTCTCCTTTTGCACCTCTGATTGTCTTAATCCAAGTAGTCGCGCAAAACCTGACTTCGTGATGGATGGCGAAGCTTGGACATCGTCTTTGATTCGATCTGACGGATACGCTCACGTGTAACTCCATAGACCTTTCCGATCTCATCAAGTGTCTTTGGCTGGCCATCAGTTAGGCCAAAGCGCATCGCAACTACACCGGCTTCACGCTCAGATAATGTATCCAATACCGAGTGCAACTGCTCCTGGAGCAGTGTAAAAGAGACTGCATCGGCAGGGACGACGGCCTCTGAGTCTTCAATGAGATCTCCAAACTCTGAGTCTCCCTCCTCCCCCAACGGTGTGTGAAGTGAGATCGGTTCGCGACCATACTTTTGCACTTCCACAACTTTTTCAGGTGTCATATCAAGCTCTTTGGCTAGCTCTTCAGGGGTGGGTTCGCGGCCCAGATCCTGAAGCATTTGACGCTGAACACGTGCCAACTTATTAATGACTTCGACCATGTGTACTGGGATACGAATCGTACGAGCTTGATCGGCCATCGCACGAGTAATTGCCTGACGAATCCACCAAGTGGCATATGTTGAGAACTTGTAACCCTTTGTGTAATCAAACTTTTCAACGGCCCGGATCAGACCTAGATTTCCCTCTTGAATAAGATCAAGGAAGAGCATTCCTCGCCCGGTATAGCGCTTGGCAAGGGAGACGACCAGGCGCAAGTTCGCCTCCAGCAAATGGTTCTTGGCCCTCTTTCCATCTTCAACGAGCCAGTCCAACTCGCGCTTGAGCTTCTTCTCTAACTTCTTCTCGTGCTTGAGCTTTGATTCGGCAAAAAGTCCAACTTCAACACGAGTTGCAAGCTCCACTTCCAGCTCGGCGTTAAGAAGTGGCACACGACCGATCTGCTTCAAATAATCCTTGACTGGATCTGCTGTAGCACCTGCAGTCATGACCGTCTGCTCAGGTGGAAGATATTTGATCTCACGTTGGATGGCCTTCATCTTCTCGATGAAGTAGTTCATAAGATCCTCAAGGTTTTTCAACGAGCCCACAGAGATGGCCTCTGCAGCGGTTTTGGCTGACTTTTCGTTGAAAGTCTTCATCTCGAACTGCTGTTGAATCTGCTTGTAAGTCAGTGCACGTGACTCAGCCTCGGCGATACCGTAACGGGTAGGGGCCGCTGCATTATTAATCTTTGAGTTAAGGGCCTCAATAACGATATTGACGTTGCGAAGATCCTTCTTTAACTTCTCACGCTCGTTCTTATCTTCCTCCTCATCATCGGCATCAAAATCGGCCAATGTGAAGGAGCCTTCGGCTTTACTTGATTCATCAGAGAGTGTGACGACACGGACCTTGTCCTCAGCATCTACTAATTCGACCGCTTCGGCGATAAGGGTCTCAACATCCTCTAACTCAACCTCTTCAAGTTCAACCTCTTCACCATCAATGGTTACTACCGAGGCCTTGCCGGTCTTTGTCCTCTCGGGTGCTACCTTCGTCTCAATCAAGGCATACTCGGCCTTTCTCAGCATGCGCGCAGGTGTTCCAAGTCCAGCTTTACGCAGTTTCTCGGTGATTAATGGGATCTCGATAGCTAGTGCACGGGCCTCATCTACTAAATCTTTATCGATCTTCTTTGGGATGCGGTTGATTGATGTGACCCCACGCCGCGTGAGCTCGAGCAAAATCTCATGGTTGCGACTTACGGCATGTTTGGCATCAACGATCGCCTGCACATCCTTTGCAGTCAAATTCTTTTTTAGCGCTATCTTGGCCGGCTTTTTTTCTGGAGCCTTCTTTTTCACAGCCGCTTTCTTTGGGGCTGTTTTCTTCCCCACTGATTTCTTTGGGGCTGCGATTTTTTTCTTCGCGTCTTTCTTCTTTGCCCTGTTTTTGAGCGCACTGAAATAAGCCACAATGTTCCTTTGGTTTTATCAGCGAGGCGCTGAAGCGATGCCTATATTATAATTTATCCACAGGCTAAATTGCACATCGAACACCCTGTTTGAGGGGGATCAGGCCAGGGCGAGCGCGGATCTGATCACCTCTCCCACTGACTCAACCTCAACGAGGAAGCCATCGTGGCCAAAAGGTGATGAGATCGTGACTAATGGCTCGGCCAATGGGGCCAGCTCGGCGATCTCAGCCTGCAGGCGCACAGGAAAGAGCCGATCGCTATCGATAGCCACGGCCACAACGGGAATCTCTATGCCTGCAAGAGCCGCTGCGACTCCCCCACGCCCGCGCCCGAGATCGTGGCTACTCATCGCCTCGCTCAGGGCGATATAGGTATTGGCATCAAAGCGGTGTGCGAGTTTGTCTGCCTGATGGTCCAAGTAAGACTCGATGGCATATCGCCCCGTCTCATCTCCCTGGAGCTCTCTTCCAAAGCGCACATCCATCTCGGCCTCGGTGCGATAGGTCAGATGAGCGATACGTCTGGCTATACCCAAACCCTGGATCGGACCCGATGGCCTGTCGTAATAATCTCCACCGTAAAAGTGGGGATCTGCCTTGATAGCACGGATTTGAATCGAACTCGTGCCTATCTGATCACCGGTTGCCACTGCCGATGAGCCAATGGTGCAGATGGCCCCCACTCGATTCGGTAGCTGCACCGCCCACTCCAGCGAGCGCATCCCGCCCAGTGATGGACCTACTGCGAGTCGATATTTTTTTATTCCAAGCAGATCGCTAAAGGCAACTTCGGCTGCGACCATATCCCTAATGGTTAATGATGGAAAGCGTGAGCCATAGCGCGCACCATCGGGTGCAAGGGATGCCGGGCCAGTAGAGCCCTGACATCCGCCGATTACATTCGGACATACGACAAAGTACTTATCGCTATCAAAGGGCAGACCTGGTCCTACCATCGATGGCCACCACCCATTGATATCGGCCCAACCCGTCAATGCATGGTTGACCAAGATGGCGTTATCGCCTCTTTTGTTTAACGATCCCCAGCTTTGATAGGCGATCGTTATGTTCTTAAGGCTCTCCCCACTTTCTAGGGCCAAATCACCGATATTTACGAAGAGGCGATCACCAGGTGCATGGGTCTCTAGCCATGCACCGGTGACCAACTCCTGTGTTCTCATGATTACTGAGCTGCTGCAAACCCATCCGCCAGATCGGCCTTAATATCCTCGATATCCTCAAGGCCCACAGATAGCCGTATCAATCCAGGTGTGATGCCTGTATTTAAGAGCTCTTCGGCCGATAGCTGTGAGTGTGTTGTGGAGGCTGGATGAATGACCAGAGATCGCACATCACCGATATTTGCAACATGTGAGTGCAGCCTCAATCCTTCAACAAACTTGGATCCAGCCTCGATGCCACCCTTGATTTCAAAGGATAGAACCGATCCCGATCCCTTTGGCGCATACTTTTGCGCCAACTTGTTGTAGGGAGAGCTTGGCAGGGATGAGTAGTACACCTTCTTAACCTGTGGGTGTGCCTCAAGCCATGTTGCAACGACCTTGGCATTCTCCAGATGCGACTTCATGCGAAGGGTCAATGTCTCAAGACCCTGTGCAAGTAACCAGGCATTGAATGGGGAGACGGATGCACCGATATCGCGGAGCAGAGTCAGGCGAATCTTGAAGATATAAGCCAAGTTAGCACCGAAGGCACTTCCGACTCCGAGGGCTTGGGCATAGACCAGGCCGTGATAAGAGGGATCGGGAGTATTAAAGCTAGTGAACTTCTCTGGATATCGGGCGTAATCAAAGTTGCCCGAATCTACGATCGCTCCAATCACTGCATTTCCATGTCCTGAGTAAAACTTCGTCGCCGACAACACGACAACATCTGCGCCAAAGTCGATTGGCTTGATGGCATAGGCCGTAGCAACAGTGTTATCGACGATGAGTGGCACATGGTTCTCATGGGCAACCTTGGCTACAGCTGAGATATCTAGGATCTCATTGTTTGGATTTGAGATCGTCTCACCAAAGAAGGCCTTGGTGTTGGGACGCACGGCTTTGGCCCACTCGGCTGGATCATTCGGATTTTCTACGAATGTAACCTCAACACCAAATGTAGGCAAGGTGTAGTGAAAGAGGTTATAGGTACCACCATAGAGATACTTGGATGAGACGATGTGATCGCCAGCGGTTGCAACGGCCAAGACTGCAAAGGTCGTCGCCGCCGATCCTGATGCGAGTAGGAGCGCGGCTACGCCACCTTCAAGGGATGCAATCCGCTTCTCAACGACATCTTGAGTTGGATTCATGATGCGGGTATAGATATTGCCAAGCTCTGCCAATCCAAAGAGATCGGCGGCATGCTTTGTGTCACGGAATTGATATGCAGTGGTCTGATAGAGCGGCAGTGCGCGGGCCCCAGTCAGTGGATCTGCAATCTGCCCTGCGTGAATCTGACGGGTTTCAAAGGCCGCCTCTTCAAATGTGAACGATGACATGTGCTGTGTATTCCTTCCCAGTAATGGGAGCACTCGCGTATATATGCCGAGGCCGGCACCATGGATGCGAGTGATCCACGCTTATCGATGGCATTGTTGCTATCGACCTGGTCTTCACCCGGAGCACCCCACCGTGGTGGAGGGTTGCCGTCTAGCTAGCCGGGGCTATGTGCTAGATCTCATGACCTAGCTGAAGATTAACACAGGCGCACTTCTTATTCAAAAATTCCTGCCGTGACCTTGGGGTGGAGTTCGCTGCGCATGGCCGCAAAGGCGCCAGCAGGCCAGCCCGAACCAAAGAGGCGCCGCAGCAGGATGGTCAGCGAATAGGCGGGTTGGTCTGCACTGGCGCGCTCAAGGGCGCGATAGGCCAAAGTGGTCTCACCCTTTTCATAGGCAAGGGTGGCAAATAGGCATGCTACCGGAGCTACATATCCAACGGGGGCTACTTGCAACAAGTAATGCCACATCGCCCAGTACACCTGGAAGCTCTCTGCAGTATGAGAGCCCAAGGCAAAGTCGCGCACTTGAATATCGCTCAAGCGCCCCAATACCCGTGCGATGTTCTCTGGGGTACAGGACTGCCCAACTCTTTCAAACTCATTGGCAAGATCAATCACCGCGGTTGCACCTTCGCGCTGATACTCATTGATATTAGGAGAATCCTCAATGACTCTAAAGCTATTTACAAGAGAGATAAATGCGCGATCATCTGCAGCCTGGATAGATGCAAGGGATAGGGCATGGTTTTGGGTAGACATGGTCTTCTCATTTCGTAAAGCGGGTAGGGGCCGATACAACGGTGACGGTTGCCACCGAGGTCTTGATAACTTTTCCAGTGATCGCTCGGACCATCCCGTTATGAGAGAAGCTGCCATTCCATGTTGTCAGCACTGTCACTGCATAGGTGCCAGGTTTTGAGTAAGTATGAGTGATCGATTGATTGGGAAATGGGGAGCCTGTATCACTCGTCGCCCAGATCGTTCCATCACCGTAGGACCAGATAAAGCCTGGGCGAAGCCTAACCTCAACGATCTCACCGATGATGTCGACTCTGCTCGCAAAGATTTGTGGCAGATCGATCCAAAAGATCACTGGCACATGTGTAAGCGCCTGATACTGCGGTTGAAAGGCTATCCCGGCCGTTGGAACTAATTTGGTGAGGCGATCACTCAGGTTCACCTTTTGGGTATAGGTTCTTGGCTTTGCCGTTCGTGGTTTATAGCTGCGCTTTACATAGGGCGCAGGGCTTGGTTTGGGTGGAAACCAGAGAGTGGCAGATGGCTGGGGTCGGGGTGCTCTCTTTACTTTCGTGCTTGTATCACCCTTGCGTGCCTCGATGATGATCTGATTATCATGGGTATAGACATCCACACATGCACTCTCAAGGCAATCGGCAAAAGCCAATGTAGGAATGGCACAGATAAGAGTCAGGGCCATGGTGATGATCAGTTTCATGCGCCAGACCATAAGCCTGGGTACTGACCCACACGAGGGCTGGCTCTACGTGCTGTGGATAGGTGTGGCACTCTTGCGCCATGGCCGCTCACGATGGGGATGGTTGGGTCCAGTGCGATTGCGGGGCACGACACTGGGGCCTACATGGCGCCGCAGGGATCCTCCTTGTGCGCGGTGATCAGATTCTGCTCCAGCACCGGGCCCCATGGGTGCATAACGGAGATACATGGGGAATCCCTGGGGGTGCACGCGATTCTCATGAATCCACTATCGAATGCGCATTTCGTGAGGCCGTTGAAGAGACTGGAATCCAAACTCATCTTCTCACTCCACTCCACACATTCACCGATGACCACGGTGGCTGGCGTTATGACACCGTGATTGCTCAGGCCAGTAATGCCCTGGTTGCTCATGAGCTAAATGACGAGTCGCATGAAGTACGTTGGGTTCAGATTCAAAAGGTTGTTAACCTATCTCTTCATCCAAGTTTTGCACGATCCTGGCCTACATTACAAAAACTACTTGATGAGCTCGTCAGCCCAGGTTAACTCACTCTCACTGCTATAGGCTCCTACCCCTAGTCTTTGACGCTTTCATTCAGACGGCGCAGTGAATCCAACACCACGGCTTTATCCGATGTGCGCCACAGTGGCGGCATCGAGTTGAGTAGAACTCCTCCGTAGCGCTTTGTCATGATCCGCGAATCCAGAATCGCAACAACGCCACGATCCTCAACCGATCTGATCAATCGCCCAGTTCCCTGTGCAAGCAAAAGCGCGGCCCGAGGGAGAGAGATCTGCATGAATCCACTTGCCCCCGTTGAATCGGCCTGGGCCGCTCGAGCACTCATCACAGGCTCATCGGGACGTGGAAATGGGATGCGATCGATTGCAACAAGGATGCAACTATCTCCTGGAACATCAACGCCCTGCCACAGCGACATCGTGCCGAGCAGAATAGATGTTTGATCCTTTGCGAACTTCTCAACGAGCGGGCCCACTGCATCCCCACGTTTTTGTGTGAAGATCGTGATCGGCAGATCTGCAAGTACTGTGCGCAGGTGCAGATCGGCGGCCTGCACCCCGCGCCAGGATGAAAAGAGCGCCAAAGTCCGGCCCCCTGCAGCATCTATCAACTCACCGAGCTCTTCGAGTACCTGCGGGGCGGTTCCCTCGCGCGAGGGCTCTGGAAGATGTCTTGGGACATAGAGCACTCCCTGATTTGCAAAATCAAATGGAGATCCCACATCTAGCGTCTTCAGATTCGAGGGATCTATCTCATCCTCTTGGACATCTTGATCAGATGCATCTCCAAGGATGAATCCGATGCTCTTTGCCATCGAATCAAAGCCATTTGCAACGGTGAGAGTTGCAGATGTTGCGATCACCGGGGTCTGGGTGAGCAGGTTACTGCGCAAGATATGCGAGACTGAAAGTGGTGCAAGGTGCAGGGTCGAGAACGTCGGCTCATACCAGAGCACATGGCTCTGATCCATCTTCAATAACTTTCCAGCGATCGTGGAGATCTCTGAAACTGCTCCCTTGACCCGAGCCCGCTCTGCCAGGGCATCTGGCTCCAAGATCGCCTCATCGGCGCTCATTGCCTGGGCTATCGCAGTAGCAGCCTCACGGATCTTTCTAATCGGATTTTCCAGTGACTGCGGAATCTGCTCTAGCCGACCTTGTTGGGATACATCCACTCTCACTTCATCTGCATAGTCAGAGAGAGATTCATGAAAACTATCGGCTGCATGAGTAAGCGCCTCAGAGACTTTTCCTGGCATGTATTTGCGTGCCATCGCAGCAGCGCGCTGCACCCGTGCCGAGGTCAACTCTTCGGTCACGGCCTGGGTGGTGCGATCCATGAACTCATGGGCCTCATCGATGATGACCGCATCTCGCTCTGGCAGGATCGGGTGGGCATCAACGATCTCGATCGCTAGCAAAGTGTGATTGGTGACGACCACATCGGCGCTTTGGGCCTTGATCTTTGCCTTTGCTGCAAAGCAACTACCTCCCCATGCGCATGAATCTGCGCCAACACACTCACGACCAGAGAGAGAGTTAGCCGCCCATACTCGGCGATCCACCTCTGGGGCATCATCTCTATCACCGGAGACATCTTTACTCTTTGCCCATGCATGCAATCGTTTGGCATCTCTTTCTAAAAAAGAGGATTCAAGGAGTAACTCCCCATCTACATCAGGTGCCTCTGCATTCATCTTTGCAAGGCAGATGTAGTTTCCAACACCTTTGTAGATGGCATAGGTGATCTCGCGCCCCAATTCCTTATTGAGCGCAGGTACGACGGCAGGAAGATCACGCTCTACTAACTGGCGCTGCAGAGCCAGCGTCGCTGTTGCAACGAGAACTCTCTGGCCGTGCACGAGTGCTGGAACGAGATAGGCCAAGGACTTTCCAGTGCCTGTGCCGGCTTGGACCATCAAGTGGTGGCGATCGGTCAGGGCGTTTGCCACAGCCTCTGCCATCTCGATCTGACCCTCGCGTGGTGAACCACCGATTGCGGTAATTGCCGCATCGAGTGCTTGGCGCACCTTTGCCGACATATCACTCATATACGAAACTTTAGTCAGTAAGTCGCTCTTCCTCCTGATGCATCAAAGGTAAAGCCCGTTGTGAAAGAGCAGGCACTAGAGGCCATAAAGGCCAGCATTTCCGCCGCCTCTTCGGCCTCTCCTACACGTCCCATAGGAATCCGGGCGAGCATGTACTTGAGAGTCTCTCCACTTGTGACGGTGTTCATGGGAGTTCTAATCACTGCAGGGGCTAGCGCATTTATCGTTATTCCTTCAGTAGCTACTTCCTTAGCTACACCTTTAATGAAACCAATCATTCCCGACTTAGAGGTGTTGTAAGCATGCATACCTGGGTTACCCTCCTTACCAGCGATTGAAGCCACATGTGCGATGCGCCCATATTTTTCGGCTTTCATATGAGGAAGAACGGCCTGAGTCAACCATATTGTTCCAAATAAATTGATTGTGACAGTTCGTTCGAAGGCAGCCCATTCCATTTCCTCGGTCTTCGTATTTGTCGGACCAGTAACTCCAACTGTATTAATGAGAGCATCAATCTGACTGTGATCCGAGATGACTGAAGTAATGAGTGCCTGAACGCTGCTTTGATCCCCCAAATTTACATTCTTAACGTGACTATCTCCTAGTCCCAACTTTTTTTGGAGAGAGGCCAACCCCGAGTTATCGAAATCGGCAAGCACAACTGTGCCACCACGGGATTGAATCAACTCCGCAGTAGATCGTCCAATTCCACTAGCTGCACCAACAACTAAAACAACTTGACCACTAAAATTAATCTTATCACTTGACATAATTTCTCCATCACTCCATGAATCAATTTTATAGTGAGAATAGTACTCCATATCATTGTCTTAGTATCCAAAAAAACTAATTTATGGCATTTTTATAGCTCCCGAAAAAATTTAAGATTTTGTTTTATCTAAGCGCTGAATAGATATCGAAGCACGTCCCGACTCAAGTCGGGCAATCGGAACTCGAAATGGCGAACATGAAACGTAGTCGATACCAAGTGAGTGAAAGAAGTGAATACTGCGGGGATCTCCACCATGTTCACCGCAAACACCTAGCTTGAAATCACTGCGCAAGCCCCGTGCCAAATCAACGGCGGTACGAAGCAAAATACCAACCCCTGCCTCATCCAAAGATTCAAATGGGTTGAAGGGCAAGAGTTCAAGATCTAAATAGCGGGGTAAGAAAGTTGACTCGACATCGTCACGGCTAAATGCCCAGGTTAACTGAGTGAGGTCATTGGTTCCAAATGAGAAGAAATCGGTGTGTACCCCAAGACGATCAGCGGTGATTGCGGCGCGCGGAGTCTCAATCATCGTGCCAATAGGAATCTCGTAAACTATCCCTGATCCTTTAAAAGTCTCTTCAAGTTCTTCGGCAAGGGATTCGCGTAGATAGAGAAGTTCGCGCTGTGTTGCGACTAGTGGAATCATGATCTCAGGATGGGGATCATGGCCTAATTTTTTGACCTCAAGAAAAGCATGCACGAGGGCTCGAACCTGCATCTTATAGAGCTCTGGGATGAGAATTCCTAAACGGACTCCACGCAGACCTAACATGGGATTTGCCTCATGCAGGCGATTAACAGCAGCGAATAAGGCTCGATCTCTTGGTGAGACCTCTTCGTTGAGCGCATCGGCTCTGGCCATCTCTGTGCTCAATACGACCAAGGATGGCAAGAACTCATGCAGAGGCGGATCGAGTAAGCGGATCGTCACCGGTAGGCCCGACATCGCCATCATGATGCCGACAAAATCTGCTCTCTGCAGCGGCTCCATCTCGGCGATGACCGAGCGCTGAACCTCATCACTTTCTGCCAGCACCAAGCGCTCGACGTAGGAGCGGCGCGGTCCTAAGAACATATGCTCGGTGCGACACAGGCCCACACCCTCGGCCCCCAAGATACGTGCACGTATCGCATCCTCAGGCGTATCGGCATTTGTACGGACCCTCAATCTTCGCACCGCATCGGCATGCATCAGGATGCGATCAACTGCCTTAACGACAGGGGCTGCCTCATCAGAGCCGGCCGATAAGCGCCCCTCTAGATACGATGTAACAGAGGATGCCACAACTGGAACATCACCTAGATACACAGCCCCTGTTGTGCCATCGATTGAGATGACATCTCCCTCATAGACAGTTATTGCACCGACGGTAAAGAGATTTGCCCGCTCATCTACCGAAATCGAATCTGTCCCACACACTGCAGTCTTGCCCATACCCCGTGCCACAACAGCGGCATGCGAGGTCTTGCCTCCACGACTTGTCAGGATTCCTTGAGAGGCAACCATTCCAACGAGGTCATCGGGGCTGGTCTCACGGCGGACCAAAATTATTTTTTTACCCGATTTTGATAGGTCGAATGCGCGTTTGGAGTCAAAGACGGCCTCACCCACTGCAGCCCCTGGAGATGCGGCGATTCCGCGTGCGATCTCATGCAATGGCCCTGACGTATCAAACTGAGGAAACATCAGCATCGCCAACTGGTCACCTGATGTGCGTCGCAACGCCTCATCCATAGTGATTGTGCCCTCATCGACAAACTGCAGCGCGATTCTAAAGGCCGCCTCGGCTGTGCGTTTACCCACACGGGTCTGCAGGATCCAGAGCTTTCCACGCTCGATGGTGAACTCGATATCGCAGAGATCGCCATAGTGATCTTCTAAGAGCTGCATGACGGCATCGAGCTCGGCGGCCACCACTGGGGCTAATTTTCCAAACTCATCCAAGGAGATAGGTGTGCGAATGCCGGCGACTACATCTTCTCCCTGCGCCTTTTGCAAGTAATCACCGTAGCGACCGATGTCGCCTGTGGATGGGTTACGCGTAAATGCCACCCCAGTGCCTGAATCATCACTGAGATTGCCAAAGACCATTGATTGGATGTTCACAGCTGTTCCGATATCAGATGGGATTCGCTCGCGTTTGCGATACATCTGTGCGCGCTCTGAGTTCCAGGATTTAAATACAGCTTCAACAGATCTTATTAAATGCTCCCGTGGATCTGTAGGGAACTCATGACCCGTTTGTAGCGCAATCATCTTTTTAAAGCCATCACACAATAGTTTTAGAGACCCAAGGCTAACATTTTGGATATTTTCTATCTCTGAAGAGGATGTAATACGTTGTTGAACTTTATTAAACTCATCAGGGGCAATGTCACAAACAATTTTTCCAAACATCTCAATAAAACGACGGTATGAATCCCATGCAAAGTGGGGATTTCCAGATGATGTGGCCATAGACTCCGTGACCTCTGGTGTCATTCCGACATTTAATACTGTTTCCATCATACCTGGCATCGAGAACTTTGCTCCAGAGCGCACTGAAACTAAAAGTGGATTATCGGCTTTTCCAAATTTCTTTCCACTCATGCGCTCTAAATCCTCGAGTGCGCTATCAATTTGAGCAAAAAGCGTGGCAGGCATGAGGCCCGTTTGTAAATACTGCCGACATGCATGAGTTGTAATCGTGAATCCTGGTGGTACTGGCAAACCAATACGAACCATTTCGGAGAGATTTGCTCCCTTGCCACCTAAGAGATCCTTTTGAGACATATCCCCAAATGTGAAGGGATAGATCAACTCGTCAATCACAATTTACCTTTCCTTGACGCAAACATGGTAAGACTCTGTATAGTAATGGTGTCCTGAAATATACCGACACTTTTTGGACTGGAAATACTCAGGAAATTCCTAAGGTTTAAGGAGGATATATTTGGATACGAACTTCAAACGACAGTTTCCCAGGTGGAGAGAGTTAGCTCCCTTACTCAAATTCGGTCGCCCTACACTGCCAAATCGTCAAAAGCGCCTGTCCAAGGCCTTGACCATCTGGGATTTGCGGGTGATTGCTAAAAAACGGACCCCCTCTGGCCCCTTTGACTACACCGATGGCGCTGCAGAGTCAGAGGCCACTCTTGAGAGGGCTCGCAGGGCTTACTTGGATCTGGAGTTTCGCCCAAATATTTTACGAGATGTGCAGAATGTTTCACTTGAGTGTCAAGTTCTTGGTGAAAAATTTGCGATGCCAGTAGGTATGGCACCGACAGGTTTTACCCGCATGATGCACTCTGAAGGAGAAAGCGCCGTTGCGCGGGCGGCGCAAAAATTCGGAATCCCATACACCCTATCTACACTTGGCACTACAAGCATTGAGGATGTGGTGACTGCGGCTCCTGATGGTGTCAATTGGTTTCAATTATACATGTGGAAAGACCGTGATGCGAGTATGCAATTAGTCAATCGTGCCAAAGCATCTGGAGTAAAAAATCTAATTCTTACCGTGGATGTTCCAGTTGCAGGAGCACGACTTCGTGATAGCCGCAATGGTTTAACAGTCCCACCCTCCTTGAATCTTAAAACACTCACTAATGCAATACCTAAACCGGAGTGGTGGATTAATTTTCTGACCACTCCAGCAATCTCTTTTGTTTCAATGAAAAACTGGAATGGTACTGTTGCTGAGCTCTTGGATTTTATGTTTGATCCGACTATGACTTTTGAAGATCTCAAGTGGATTCGGAGTCAGTGGGATGGTAAATTGACCGTAAAAGGCATCCAGACTGTGGAAGATGCAAAATTATGTGCAAAGCACGGAGCTGATGCGATAATTTTATCAAATCATGGAGGACGTCAATCAGATCGTGCTCCAGTTCCACTTCATCTGCTGGTCGATGTGAAGAGAGAGCTGAAGAGAGATTTAGAGATTCACTTAGATACGGGAATTATGCATGGGGGTGATATTTTGGCGGCGATCGCTTTGGGCGCCGATTTCACTTACATTGGACGGGCCTATCTATATGGCCTCATGGCTGGTGGGCAAGAGGGTGTCGAACGCGCCTTGACGATTTTACGCTCTGAGATGCTGCGAGGGATTAAACTCCTCGGTGTAACATCAATTGAAGAACTCGAACCCAAGCATGTCCGCTTATTACCCACCTATGCCGGCCTTGGCAGATTACCTGGAGTGAAATAATTGAGAATTGCTCGTATCGGCGCTGCTGGACACGAGAGACCCGTTGTCATCGAAGGTGATGAGGCAATCTATGTTGATACTCTTATTAAAGATTGGTCACGTCAAGAGCTAGAAGATGGAGCATTAAGTCGAATTCAAAAAAGCAATCTCACTTCTTTGCCCCGCACATCAATTAAGGGCCAGCGCTACGGCTCGCCTATAAATCGACCCACCAAGGTGATTTGTGTTGGCCTTAATTACCTAAAACATATCGCTGAAACCGGGGCTGAAACTCCGAAAGAGCCAGTCATTTTTATGAAAGCACCAGATACGGTCATTGGACCCAATGATAACATCGTGATTCCACCGACCAGCACTGCAACGGATTATGAAGTTGAACTAGCAGTTATTATTGGAAGGCGTGCTCTCTATTTAGATTCACCTACTGCTTCCCCCGATTACATTTTGGGTTATACAATCAGTCAAGATGTCAGTGAGCGACATTGGCAGATAGAGCGCTCTGGTCAGTGGGTAAAAGGAAAATCATTCCCAACTTTCAATCCAATAGGACCATCCATCGTGACTGGAGATTCAATTGACCCTCATAATTTACGTTTATGGTGTGAGATTGATGGTGTCATGAAGCAAGATTCAAATACCAATGATCTCCTCTTTGGGGTCAACCATATTGTTTGGTATATCAGTCAATTTATGGAGCTCTTTCCGGGTGATGTGATCAACACGGGTACCCCATTTGGCGTTGGCCTTGGTTTCAAGCCACCGATTTATTTGCATGCAGGCCAAGTAGTACGAACTGGTATTGAGGGTATTGGAGAGATTTGCTCTAAAACTATCGCTCATGATTCGATCTCTTGTTCTTAAAGCTTTAGTTGGCGCCTTTGCCGCCAAGCAAATCCTTTTGTGACATATCCCCGAATGTGAAGGGGTGAATCAGAACTTTCCTGCTCAAGGGTCTTGTCTCTAATTTAGGTCTTGAGATGGCCAGAGAGTCATAGGGCCATTAAATCCATGAAATCATCGACAGGGGTCGTCATGAAGGCCTGATAATCTAGGCTCAGGGCAAGGATCTTTGCCTGTGTGGGCCCATCAAATATCCGCGCCAGATTGCTCGTGTACTTCTCAATCAGCAACGGGATACCTTCAGAGCGTCTGCGGGCATGCCCCAGAGGGTACTCCACGATCTCCTCGCCCAAGATAGTGCCGTCACTGAATTCGATGGTGAGGGCGTTGGCTATCGAGCGCTTTGAGGGATCGTGATAATCGGCAGTGAAAGTTGAGTCTTCAACGCAGATAATTTTTTCACGAAGAGCATCGATACGTGAGTCTGCTGCGATGTTATCTTCATAATCACGGGCAGTTAAACGCCCAAAGATAAGTGGGACTGCAACCATATACTGAAAACAGTGATCGCGATCGGCTGGATTATTCAGTGGGCCCTTCTTATCAATGATTCGAATGCAGGCCTCATGCGTGCGGATTGTCACTTTCTTGATGTCGGTGGCTGTTCTACCAGCGGCCCCCATCGCCGCATGCAGACTCATTGCCGCCTCTACAGCGGTCTGAGAGTGAAACTCGGCGGGAAAGGAGATCTTGAATAAAATATTCTCCATCACATAGGAGCCATATGGGCGTTGGAACTTGAAGGCATTCCCTTTGAATGAGACATCATAGAAGCCCCATGTTTTGGCAGTCAGCGCTGACGGGTAACCCATCTCGCCAGTTTTAGCCATTAGGGCAAGGCGCACTGCGCGCGATGTGGCATCTCCTGCCGCCCAGGATTTACGTGAGCCGGCATTGGGGAAGTGACGATAGGTGCGCAGAGATTGACCATCGAGCCAGGCAAGTGAGACTGCTGCCAAGATTTGATCGCGTGTAAGAGCCATCATCTGGGCGACGACTGCCGTTGAGGCCACTTTTACAAGAATGACATGGTCTAGTCCGACCTTATTAAAGGAGTTCTCAAGTGCGATACAACCTTGAATCTCATGAGCCTTAATCATCGCTGTTAAGACGTCTTTGATTGTGAACTTCTTATCGGTTGTGCGAGATAGCCAGTCGGCGGTAGCAAGAATTGCACCCAAATTATCAGATGGATGACCCCATTCGGCGGCAAGCCAGGTGTCATTAAAATCCAACCACCGAATCATGGTGCCGATATTGAATGCACCTTGTACTGGATCCAAAACATATTTGGTTCCGGGCACCTTCACACCATTGGTAAGGCTGAGTCCGGGCACAACTGGCCCCATTAACTTTGTACAGGCTTGATACTCGAGCGCCTCAAATCCGCAACCTAGAGTATCTATCAAGCAGTTCCAGGCGGTCTCATAGGCAACGGGTGAGCTGATTGTGTAGTCAATCACGTAATCGACGATGTCGATGATCTCTTGGTCATATGGCTGATGAGATTTTGTGATAGCACTTGACATAGCACCTATCGCTTTTCTATTGGTTGGAAGGTTAAATCCTCAGGTCCAGTGTAGTTGGCACTTGGCCGAATAATCTTGTTATCGATGCGTTGTTCAATCACGTGCGCGGCCCATCCAGTGGTGCGAGCAATTACAAATATAGGAGTGAAGAAGGCCATTGGAATCTTCATCTGATTATAAGAAACGGCTGAGAACCAATCCAAGTTTGGAAACATATTCTTTGCATCCCACATCACAGATTCGATTCGTTCGGCGATTTCATAGAGTGAGGTTGTTCCTGCCTCTTTTGATAGATCTAAAGAGATTGATTTGATAATCGCATTGCGAGGGTCCGAGACTGTATAGACAGGGTGACCGAAACCAATCACGACCTCCTTAGCCGCCACCCGTGCACGAATATCGGCCTCGGCATGATCGGGATTGGAGTAGCGCTCTTGAATCTCTAAGGCCACCTCGTTTGCACCACCATGCTTTGGACCTCGCAGTGCGCCTATTCCACCGGCAATAGCCGAGTAGATATCTGAGCCCGTACCAGCAACAACTCGAGCAGTAAAAGTTGAGGCGTTGAACTCATGTTCGGCATACAAGATGAGCGATGCGTGCATGGACTTGACCCAGAGATCACTTTGAGAGGCGCCATGTAGAAGATGCAAGAAGTGTCCACCGATTGAATCATCCTCGGTCTCAACAGTGATGCGCTTTCCCGAGTTGGCAAAGTGATACCAATACAACAACATCGAAGCCTGACTTGCGATTAACGTATCTGCAATCTGTCTTGCACCCTCGGTGCTATGTGCCAAGCCCTCCGGAGCCAGGCAGCCAAGGGCTGAAACGCCAGTGCGCAGTACATCCATGGGATGGGCACTGGCTGGTATCTGCTCCAGGACGACCTTGAGTTGATCAGGTAGGCCCCGCAGGCCTTTGAGCTTATTTTTATAGGCGCTGAGCTGGCTTTGTGTGGGTAATGCTCCATGAATTAATAGATATGCGACCTCTTCGAACTCACAGTGCGCAGCTAAATCTGCAATGTCGTAGCCCCGATAGTGCAGATCGTTCCCGGACTTTCCAACGCTGCACAGTGCCGTATTTCCGGCAGCCACTCCCGATAGGGCTACTGATTTCTTAGGCTTAAAATCAACCATCTACTCTTTATCCAAGAACTCATCGAGGGCCTTTTCATATTTTAAATAATCAATACGCTCATATAACTCTTCACGAGTCTGCATGCTCCCGATCAGAGCTTTCTGTGTACCCTCTTTACGGATAGTTTGATAGACATTTTCAGCCGCCTTATTCATCGCACGAAATGCTGAAAGCGGATACAAAATCATGGACACCCCGTTGGCTGCGAGCTCATCACGTGTGAACAATGGCGTCAATCCAAACTCGGTAATATTGGCCAGAATGGGATGGGAGATGGCGGTACTAAATTTTTTGTAATCATCGAGAGTGCGAATGGCCTCCGGAAAAATAAAATCTGCCCCTGCTGCGATGTATGCCTGTGCCCGCTCGATTGCCGAATCAATACCCTCAACTGCAACCGCATCAGTGCGCGCCATGATTGAGAATCTATCATCACTGCGGGCATCGACTGCCGCCTTTATTCGATCGACCATCTCACTCTTTGATACGACCTCTTTGTTCGGGCGGTGACCACAGCGCTTTGCACCGACCTGATCTTCAATATGCATCGCCGCGGCTCCTGCTTTTATGAGCTCCTTGACGGTTCGTGCAATATTAAAGGCCGATGCACCAAAGCCTGTATCGGCATCGACTAACAAGGGTGTATCGCAGATGTGAGTGATACGGCGAACATCGGTGAGCACATCATCAAGGGTTGTAATCCCAAGATCGGGAAGACCCAGCGACCCAGCTGCAACTCCTCCGCCGGATAGATATATCGCTCGAAAGCCGGCCCGCTTTGCTAAGAGTGCGTGGTTGGCGTTGATGGCACCAACAATCTGCAACGGCTTTTCTTGGCCTAAAGCCTGCTTGAATGCCAACCCTGGACTGCTCACATTTGGAGTCTATCTAGCGCCTTATCTGATGTAAAAAACCTCCCATGTGTGAGTGGCCGCTGGGTTCTATCTATGAGCAGCCAGATGTGTTGCCACAACCTTCGCATACATAGCAGGCCCCCGACATGCGCATCTTGACTCCACAGGTCATACACAAAGGCGCATCTGCCTTTACTCCCGAGAGAGCCTCCATCAACTCGGTGGATGAGCCGAACTCTTGCTTGTTATCGATCACGACCAACTTCGGAGGTGATACCAATGGGGCAACAGGTGCGATCGGAACCGTTCTCTCCAAGTTCTCATAGTCATCAAAGTCATTGGCTGCATCTTCGGTGTATGTGCCCGTCTCTAATGCGCGAGCGCGCTCAGATGATGTGTAGAGCCCTAAAGAGCTGCGTGATTCAAATGGTAGATAGTCAAGTGCTAGGCGACGGAAGATGTAATCCATCATCGACTGTGCCATGCGGATATCGGCATCATCTGTCATACCCGCCGGTTCAAAGCGCAGGTTGGTGAACTTCTCTACGAAGGTCTCAAGCGGCACTCCGTATTGAAGTCCGATCGATACTGCTCTCGAGAATGCATCCATGACACCGGCCAAGGTCGAGCCCTGCTTGCCGAGTTTGAGAAATACCTCACCGAGTGCGCCATCTGCATAGGCACCCGATGTCATATAACCCTCGGCCCCACCAACAGAGAAGGATGTTGTCGTTGATGGACGCGACTTTGGAAGTCGCTTGCGCACCGCTGCTGCAGGGCGTGCATCCTCTGGCTCTACCTCTTTCTTCTTCGCCTTGCCATCAGAGAGAGGTTGACCGACTTTGCAGTTATCGCGATAGACGGCCAAGGCCTTGACACCCATCGTCCATGCCTGGAAGTAGACATCCTCGACCTCTTCAACGGTTGCATCCTCTGGCAAGTTCACCGTCTTTGAGATGGCACCTGAGAGAAATGGCTGACAAGCAGCCATCATGCGCACATGGCCCATAGCAGCGATGGATCTTGCACCGAGTGCACAGTCAAAGACGTCGTAGTGCTCGAGCTTGAGCCCTGGGGCATCGATAACGTGGCCCTTGGCTGCGATGAACTCAACGATCGCCTCGATCGTCTCTTGGGTATAGCCCATCTTGCGAAGTGCGGTGGGCACGGTCTGGTTGACGATCTGCATAGATCCGCCACCGACGAGCTTC